>Ga0102589_1000060_pt1 | contig 317215 bp, 292 predicted proteins | sample AraplaMF_Col_mLB_FD_76858 | JGI IMG/M metagenome (GOLD analysis project Ga0102589, IMG submission 76858) | Arabidopsis root microbial communities from the University of North Carolina, USA - plate scrape MF_Col_mLB | ecosystem: Host-associated > Plants > Roots > Endosphere | place: USA... | reverse complement strand
CTTCCCGTACCTGTCGGACGGCATGTGGTTCCTCACGCAGCACAAGCGCTGGGGCCTGCTGAAGGAGCACCCCGACTACCTGAAGGTGGCCACCGAGATCAACCGCATCGACATCTACAAGCAGGCCGCCGCCGCCACGCAGACGCCCGTGCCCAAGGACCTGCTGCGCACCAGCAAGCTGTTCGACGGCACGGTCTGGGACGGCAAGGACCCGAAGAAGTACGCCGATTCGTTCAAGCTGCATGTCTGAGGAGAAACACACCATGGTCAGCGCTGTTTTCCACTCCCCGCTCGAAGCGGTCGCATCGCAGGCCGCGTCGCCTGCCGCGGCCAAGCCCATGGCGCCTGCGCCTGCGGTGGCGGCGCCCCCGGCCCCCGAGCCCCGCACCCGCACGCCCATCGACCTGCGCGCCTTCTGGATGCGCGTGCTGCCCCCGATCGCGGGCTTCGGCCTGCTGGTGCTGATCTGGGAGCTGGTCGCCATGAAGAGCACCACCGGCTTTCCCTCGCCGCTGGCCACCTGGCAGCAGGCGCTCACGGTGTTCAGCGACCCGTTCTACAGCAAGGGGCCGAACGACCAGGGCGTGGGCTGGAACGTGCTCTCGTCGCTGCAGCGCGTGGCGCTGGGCTTCGGCCTCGCGGCCGCGGTCGGCATTCCGGCCGGTTTCGCGATCGGACGCTTCGAGTTCCTCTCGCGCATGTTCAACCCGCTGATCAGCCTGCTGCGCCCGGTGTCGCCGCTGGCCTGGCTGCCCATCGGCCTGCTGGTGTTCAAGGGCGCCAACCCGGCGGCCATCTGGACCATCTTCATCTGCTCGATCTGGCCGATGGTGATCAACACCGCCGTCGGCGTGCAGCGCGTGCCGAGCGACTACATGAACGTGGCCAAGGTGCTGAACCTGAGCGAATGGAAGATCCTCACCAAAATCCTCTTCCCCGCCGTGCTGCCCTACATGCTCACCGGCGTGCGGCTCGCGGTGGGTACCGCCTGGCTGGTGATCGTCGCGGCCGAGATGCTGACCGGCGGCGTCGGCATCGGCTTCTGGGTGTGGGACGAGTGGAACAACCTCAACGTCGCCAACATCATCATCGCGATCTTCGTGATCGGCATCGTCGGCCTGGTGCTGGAGTTCGCGCTCATCCGGCTCGCCACCGCATTCACGTTCGAAGAGGTGAAGTCATGAATGACGATTCGAAGTACATCGAGATCCACGGCGTCGAGCAGCGCTTCAAGACGGCCAAGGGCAGCTTCCTGGCACTGCGCGACGTCAACCTCCACGTCGCCAAGGGCGAGTTCATCACGCTCATCGGCCACTCGGGCTGCGGCAAGTCGACGCTGCTGAACCTGATTGCCGGGCTGACCACGCCGACGCAAGGCGTGCTGCTGTGCGCCAACAGGGAGATCAAGGGCCCCGGCCCCGAGCGCGCCGTGGTGTTCCAGAACCACTCGCTGCTGCCCTGGCTCACCTGCTTCGAGAACGTGTACCTTGCGGTCGAGCGCGTGTTCGCCGCCACCGAAAACAAGGCGCAACTGCGTGCGCGCACCGATGCGGCGCTCGCGCTGGTCGGCCTCACGCCCGCCGCGCAGAAGCGCCCCGGCGAGATCTCCGGCGGCATGAAGCAGCGTGTGGGCATTGCACGCGCGCTGTCGATGGAGCCCAAGGTGCTGCTGATGGACGAACCCTTCGGTGCCCTCGACGCACTCACGCGCGCCAAGCTGCAGGACGAGCTGCTGGCCATCGTGCAGAAGACGCACAGCACCGTCGTCATGGTGACCCACGACGTCGACGAGGCGGTGCTCCTGAGCGACCGCATCGTGATGCTCACCAACGGCCCGGCCGCCACCATCGGCGACGTGCTGGCCGTGGACATCGCCCGTCCGCGCAACCGCGTCGAACTGGCCGAAGACCCGGCCTATGTTCACGCCCGCAAGGCCGTCATCGATTTCCTCTACACGCGCCAGGCGCATGTGGAGAAGGTCGCGGCCTGAAGCCCTCCAGGCGCATGCCGTGCCCTCCCTTCCAGGAACACCGCGGAACCGGCTTCGCCGGGCCGCTGGTGTTGCCCCCTGCAAGGGGGTAGGAGAAGCGACACGAAGTGCGCGAAGCCTGGGGGTGTACCCAGCTCACGACATGATGACCTGCAGGCTGTGCTCGTACCAACCCGTGAGGCGCTCGAAGGTGTCGACGAGCGCTTCGCCGGAACGGACCAGCGTGGCGCGGCCTTCGGGACTGTCGAGCGCCTGCACGCCGCCGACCAAGCGCAGCCATTCGTCGCGCGCGGTCGCCAACCCGGCGCGAATCTCGGGTGAACTGAGGGGCGCGCGCTCCAGCTCCAGCAGCGCGGCCTCGAACTCGTTCATGGTCGGCAGCAGCCGGTCGCGCGAGACGCCTGCCGCGAGCGCCGAGGCCAGCAACGCATCCTTGGCAAGCCGCTGCGCCCGCATGCGCTGCCGCCCGCAGATGTTGACGATGCGCAGCGCACGGCGCGCGCCCGACGCCTCCAGCGCTTCCGTCAGGGCCTCGGCCGCCTGCAGCAGCGCCTCGCCGCGCGCGTCGATCTCGGCGAGCCCCTGCGGCGCGGGTTTCGCAGCCAACGGCGCGGCCAATCCATTCCATGCAGCCCGCACCTCGCCCAGCGCCAGCACGCCGGCCGCGCCCAGTTCGAGGGTGGCCAGATGATCCAGGTTCTGCTGCACCCGCTCGGTCGATTGCGTGCGCAGGACCCGCGCACGCTGCACGTCGATGCCGGCCACCAGCTGCGCCGCCACCCGCACCAGCCGCTGCGACAGCATGCGCAGCTGCCCGGCGCGGTTGATCGCATCGGCCCACTGCGCGGCCTCGATGACGGAGCGCGACACCTCGCCCAGCCGCAGGTTGGCGTGCATGGCCGCACCGCGCAGCAGGCCGAAGGCTTCGTCTTCGCCGATGCCGCGTGCGGACATCAGGAGCCCCTTGGCGCGGTCGACCCACTTGCGTTCGTCCATGCGCGTGCGCAGGCCGTCGAGTTCGGTGTGCAGCGCCGTTTCGCGTTGCCAGCGGGCCTGTGCCTGCACGGTCAACGCCGCGAGCGAGGATCCGTCGAAGGCGCCGAGCGGCGCCCACGCGTGCACGCCGAGCGCGACCAGCGCCTCGTGCCGCTCCCGGTCCAGCGCTGCGCTGACCAGGCTCACCGCGCAGGGCGGCACGCCATTCCAGCCCTGCAGGGCATCGCACAGCGCCTGCAGCTGCCGCACCGGCTCCGGCAGGCAGATCAGCACCTGTTGCGGTGCAAGCACCCCCGCCTGCTGCACCAGCGTGTGGCAGGTGGCGCGCCCGAGCACCGGGGTACCGGCGCCCGCCAGCGCCTGCTGCAATGGCGCCGGCAGGGGCGCGGCGTCGGCGAATTCATCGGGCAGGACAAGAAGAAGGGAAATCATGGCGGGGCGTCGGAAGGCACCGGAAGCATAGGCCACGCCAGGGGAAACGCGCAGGCACGACTCTTGCGTAGATCAGGGTGCGGTGTAACGAAGCACCGCTTTGGTGAGGCTGCAGGCTCCTGCATCCGGCCCGTCCGCGCAACCGCCGGGCACACCCTCCGCGCCGACAGCGTCCGCTGCCGGCACACCACCCCCACCCCGTCCGACGACGCTGCCCAGGAAAGGCCGCGCCGCGGCATTTCGCACGATTGAACGACACCATGTCCAGCTTCAAGACCTTCTTGCACTCAGGCCACGGCCCGACGCTGTTCGCGGCCTTCCTGTACTTCTCGTTCTCCTGCTGCATCTGGGTGCTGAACGGCGCCATGGCGCCCTTCATCGGCGAAACCTTCAACCTCTCGCCGGCGCAGAAGGGCCTGATGCTGTCGGTGCCGATCATCGCGGGCGCGCTGATGCGCTTTCCGCTCGGCATCCTCTCGCAGTACATCGGCCGCAAGAAGGCCACGCTGGTCGAGATGGCCCTGATCGCGGTGGCCATGCTGTTCGGCTTCTTCTTCGTCAAGAGCTTCAACGACCTGCTCGCCATGGGCGTGCTGCTGGGCATTGCCGGCGCCAGCTTCGGCGTGGCGCTGTCGCTGGGCTCGGGCTGGTTCCCGCCGCAGCACAAGGGCCTGGCCATGGGCCTCGTGGGCGCCGGCAACGTGGGCACGGCGGTGTCGGTGCTGGTCGCGCCGCCGCTCGCGCAGTGGCTGGGCTGGCAGGCGGTGTACGGCGTGGCCGCGGTCGCCATCCTGGTGCCGATGGTGGTGATGGTGCTGTTCGCGAAGGAGCCGCCGGACGTGGACCCGCACGGCAGCTTCCGCGCGCACATCGCCTGCCTGTTCGAGAAGGACGGCTGGGTGTTCAGCCTGATCTACGGCGTGACCTTCGGCGGCTTCATCGGCCTCACCACCTTCCTGCCCTCCTACTACTACGACCAGTTCGGCGTGAGCAAGGTGCAGGCGGGCCAGCTCACCATGCTCGCGGCCTTCATGGGCGCGGCGGTGCGCATCGTCGGCGGCTGGCTTTCCGATCGCTGGGGCGGCGTCAACACGCTGACCGTGGTGCTGCTGGTGGTGGCCGTCGGCCTTGTGCTGGTCGGGCTCTCGTCGGGTTCGCTGGCCATCACCACGCTGCTGCTGATCGTCTGCTTCGCCGCGCTGGGCGCGGGCAACGGCGCGCTCTTCCAGCTGGTGCCGCTGCGCTGGCCCACGAGCACCGCCGTGGCCGGCTCGATGATCGGCGAGATCGGCGCGCTGGGCGGCGGCCTGGTGCCCAACGCGATGGGCCTGTCGAAGCAGTACCTGGGCAGCTACCTCTGGGGCTTCGTCTTCTTCGGTGCGCTCTCGCTGGCGATGCTGGGCGTGATGCGGGTGATGCAGATCCGCTGGACGCGCACCTGGGCCGAAAAAGGCGGCCGTGCGCGCGTCACGACGGCGCCCGCGCCGACACCGCAATCGACGAGGCGCCCCGCATGAACCCGCACTTCCCTAGGCCAGGAACACCGTGGAACCGGCTTTGCCGGGCCACCGGTGTTGCCCCCGGCGAGGGGGGTGGCGGCCACACGAAGTGGGCAAGCCTGGGGGTGATCTCAACGCGGCAGGAACAGGAGCCACACCACGAGCAGCACGTTGAACAGCAGCGAGACGCCGAGCGCGATCTTGAAGAGCATCACCGGGTCGCGGCGGATCAACGGCGTGGCGGCGGGCGCACTCACCGGTCGGGATGCGCCCCGCTCCAGGGCGAGCAGCATTTCCTCGGCGGTCTCGAAGCGCTCGCGCGGATCGCGGGCGACGGCCTTGCGCACCAGGTGGTCGAGCCACACCGGCACATCGGGCCGCAAGCGCGAGAGTGCGACCGGATCGCGCCGGTAGCGCGCCACCTGGTAGGGCTCGATCTCGCCGTAGGGCAAGTGGCCGCCGAGCCACTGGTAGAGCGTGGCGCCGAGCGCGAACAGGTCGCTGCCGGCGTCGGCGCTGCCGCCCTCCTCCCACTGCTCGGGGTTGATGTAGCTCGGCGTGCCGGCGTGCAGCTCGCGCTGGGCCGCGCCCTCGCGGCCGGAGAGCGCCACGCCAAGGTCGAGAACGCGCCAGCGGCCGTCGTCGCCCAGGTGCAGGTTGCCGGGCTTGATGTCGCGGTGCACCACGCCATGGCGGTGCAGCCGGCCGAGCGCCTTGGTCACCTGGATGGCCGCGGCGACCACCTCGGCCACCGTGCCGCGCGCGCCGGACTTGCGCATCTGCTCGAGCGTGCGGCCGCCATGCCAGTCGAACACGATGTAGAGCGCGCTGGCGCTCTCGGCGCGCTCGTGCACGCGCACGAAGCCGCCGTCGCCGACCCGCTGGCCCAGCCAGGCTTCGTGCGCCAGCATCGCGCGCTCCTGCGGATCGCTGGCGCGCGAGGGATGCAGGGTCTTGAGCGCCACCAGTTCGCGCGTGGCCGGGTGGCGTGCCTGGTAGAGCAGGTGCACGCCGGTGTCGGCCACCAGGCCGGTGACGACGTAGCCGTCGAGCACGTCGCCCACCTTCAGCAGGGGCGGCGGTGCGAGCCGGCGGCCGTCGCCGAGTTCGTCGTCCAGCTGCCGCGCATCGAGGCCGACGACGCGGATCACCAGCGCGGTCGCGTTGTCGCGCGTGCCGGCGTCGAGCGCCGCATTCACCAGCGCCTCGCTGGCCGCCTCGGCGTCGCCCAGCAGGGCCAGCGCGGCCACCTGCTGGGGCTTGAGCACACCGTGCACGCCGTCGGAACTCAGCACGAAGCAATCGCCCACGCGCACGTCGCCCTGGGCGTAGTCGACACGCACCTGGTCGTCCAGGCCGATGGCGCGCGTCAGGCGGCTGCGCATGTCGGGATGCTCGAAGGCGTGGTCCTGCGTCAGCGGCAGGGCCGGCTCGCCGCCGGCGCGCACGCGCCAGGCGCGCGTGTCGCCCACGTGCGCCAGCGTGTAGCTCTGGCCATGCAGGACCAACGCGGTCATGGTGGTGAGCGCGGTCGCACTGCCCGCGCGGCGGCGGTTGTGGTCGGCCAGCCAGGCGTTCTGCGCGCCGATCAGGCGGTCGAGCGCGGCGGTCGGTTCCCAGGTGTCGGGCGTGGCGAAGTAGTCGGCCAGGAGGCCCATCACCGTGGTCTGCGCCGCCTCCAGGCCGCGGCCGCCGGTGGACACGCCGTCGGCAATCGCGGCAATCAGCCCGCGTGCCTCGTCGCCCGGCGGCGCATGCACGGCGCCGGCGAAATCCTCGTTCACTTCGCGCGGCCCGCGAAGGCTGCTGTAGCCGATGTCCACTTCAAAGCTCATGGCGCGATTCTCCACGCGCGCCGTGCGCTTCCGTTTGCTTGATTCTCAGGAAAGGTCCAGCCCCATGAAGAAAATGAAACTCGTGATGGTCGGCAACGGCATGGCCGGCGTGCGCACGCTCGAAGAGCTGCTGAAGATCGCGCCCGATCTCTACGACATCACCGTCTTCGGCGCCGAGCCGCACCCCAACTACAACCGCATCCTGCTGTCGCCGGTGCTGGCCGGGGAACAGACGATCGACGAGATCGTGCTCAACAGCTGGGAGTGGTACGCCGACAACCACATCACCCTGCATGCGGGCAAGAAGGTGGTCGAGGTCGACCGCGTCAAGCGCATCGTGCGCGCCGAGGACGGCACCGAGGCCGCCTACGACCGCCTGCTGATGTGCACCGGCTCCAACCCCTTCATGCTGCCGGTGCCCGGCAAGGACCTGAAGGGCGTGATCGCCTACCGCGACATCGCCGACACCGACTACATGATCGAGACCGCGCGCACCCACAAGAACGCGGTGGTCATCGGCGGCGGCCTGCTGGGCCTCGAAGCAGCCAACGGCCTGATGCTGCGCGGCATGAACGTGACCGTGGTGCACGTGATGCCCTGGCTCATGGAGCGCCAGCTCGACGACGTTGCGGGCAAGCTGCTGCAGAAGTCGCTGGAAGACCGCGGCCTGAAGTTCCTGATGGGTGCGCAGACGCAGGACCTCGTCGACGGCGAAGATGGTCGCGTGAAGGCCATCCGCTTCAAGGACGGCACCGAAGTCGCGGCCGACCTGGTGGTGATGGCCGTCGGCATCCGCCCCAACGTGGAGCTGGCCGAGAAGATGCGGCTGCACTGCAACCGCGGCATCGTCGTGACCGACACCATGCAGACCGTGACCGACGCGCGCATCTACTCGGTCGGCGAATGCGCCGCGCACCGCGGCATCGCCTACGGCCTCGTGGCGCCGCTGTTCGAGCAGGCCAAGGTCGCAGCCAACCACCTGGCCCTGTTCGGCATCGGCCGCTACCTGGGTTCGCTCACCTCCACCAAGCTCAAGGTCACGGGCATCGACCTGTTCTCGGCCGGCGAATTCATGGGCGGCGAAGGCACCGAGGAGATCGTGATGAGCGACCCCTTCGGCGGCGTCTACAAGAAGCTGGTGCTCAAGGACGACAAGCTGGTGGGCGCCTGCCTCTACGGCGACACGGTGGACGGCAGCTGGTATTTCAAGCTGCTGCGCGACGGCCGCAGCGTGCACGACATCCGCGACAAGCTGATGTTCGGCGAATCGAACATCGGCGACACCGGCCACGAGGGCCACAGCAAGGCCGCGAGCATGCCCGACGATGCCGAGGTCTGCGGCTGCAACGGCGTGAACAAGGGCACCATCTGCAAGGCCATCAAGGAAAAGGGCCTGTTCACGCTCGACGAGGTGAAGAAGCACACCAAGGCCAGCGCCAGCTGCGGCTCGTGCACCGGCCTGGTCGAGCAGATCCTGATGTTCACCGCGGGCGGCGACTATTCCGCCACGCCGAAGAAGAAGGCCGTGTGCGGCTGCACCGACGCGAGCCACCAGGACGTGCGCGACGCGATCCGCAAGGAACACTACCTGACGCACGACGAGGTCTACCGCAACCTCGGCTGGCGCACGCCGAACGGCTGCGCCACCTGCCGTCCGGCCGTCAACTACTACCTGATCAGCACCTGGCCCAAGGAGGCGAAGGACGATCCGCAGAGCCGCTTCATCAACGAGCGCAGCCACGCCAACATCCAGAAGGACGGCACCTACTCCGTCATTCCGCGCATGTGGGGCGGCCACACCACGCCCGACGAGCTGCGGCGCATTGCCGACGCGGCCGACAAGTACAAGATCCCGACCGTCAAGGTCACGGGCGGCCAGCGCATCGACCTGCTGGGCGTGAAGAAGGAAGACCTCGAGGGCGTCTGGAAAGACATCGGCATGCCCTCGGGCTTTGCCTATGCCAAGTCGCTGCGCACGGTGAAGACCTGCGTGGGCAGCGAGTGGTGCCGCTTCGGCACGCAGGACAGCACCCAGATGGGCAAGGACCTGGAGCGCGCGCTCTGGGCCATGTATTCGCCGCACAAGGTCAAGCTGGCCGTGTCGGGCTGCCCGCGCAACTGCGCCGAGGCCGGCATCAAGGACGTGGGCGTGATCGGCGTCGACTCGGGCTGGGAGCTCTACGTGGGCGGCAACGGCGGCATCAAGACCGAGGTGGCCCAGTTCCTCGTGAAGGTGAAGACCAGCGAGGAAGTGATGGAGTACGCCGGCGCCTTCCTGCAGCTCTACCGCGAGGAAGGCTGGTACCTGGAGCGCACGGTGCACTACATCGGCCGCGTGGGCCTGGACTACGTGAAGAAGAAGATCCTCGAGGACGCGGAAGGTCGCAAGACGCTCTGGGAGCGGCTGCAGTTCGCGCTCGACGGCGAGCCCGATCCGTGGTTCGAATCGGCGCAGGCCTCGGTGGACGTGCGGCAGTTCGCGCCGCTGACGGCGTGAGCGGAAAAGCGGAGAAAAAGGCTTGAAAAGACGACTCTTCATCGCCTCCTCGGCGCTGGCCGCGGCGGGCGCCCGCGCGCAGGTGGCCGACCTCAACGACGCCATCAACAAGGCGGGCCGCCTGCGCATGCTGTCGCAGCGCACGAGCAAGGCCTATCTCGCGCTGGTGCAGAACGTGGAAACGCGCAACGCCCAGCAGGTGCTCGACAAGTCGATCGTGCTGTTCGAGAAGCAGCTGGCCGAGCTCAAGGCCTTCGCGCCGAGCCCGGCCATCCGCGGCACCTACGACGCGCTCGACGGCGCCTGGGGCGACTTCAAGCGCGTGCTCGCCGGCATGGCGCCCAACAAGGAGGAGGCCGCCAGGATCGTCAAGCTCGACGCCACCGTGCTCGCGCTCGCGAACCAGGGCACCGCCCAGTACGAAGCCGCCTCGGGCAAGCCCGTGGGCCGGCTGGTCAACATCGCAGGCCGGCAGCGCATGCTGTCGCAGCGCATGGCCAAGTTCTACCTGGCCGGCGCGATGCAGATCGACGCGGCCGGCAGCACGGCCGAGATCGCCAAGGCACGCGCCGAATTCCTGGCCGCGCTCGAAGTCCTGCGCAACGCACCCGAAGCCACCCCGCAGATCCGCCAGGAACTGGTGCTGGCCGACGCGCAATGGATGTTCTTCAACCGCGGGCTCCAGCGCCTCGAAGGCGCCGGCGCCTCGCCCGCCCTCATGTCCGACGTGTTCGTGAGCAGCGAGAACCTGCTCGCGATCATGGACCGCGTGACCGGCCTGTATTCCGACCTCAAAACCTAGAGAGCCCCACCATGAGCGAATGGAAAGCCATCTGCCGCATCGACGACATCCCCGTGCTCGGCGCCCGCCGCGTGGCGCGGCCCGCGGGCGTGGACGTCGCTGTGTTCCGCAACGCCGAGGACCAGGTCTTCGCGCTGCTCGACCGCTGCCCGCACAAGGGCGGCCCGTTGAGCCAGGGCATCGTGTTCGGCACCAGCGTGGCCTGCCCGCTGCACAACTGGGCCATCGGCCTGGACGACGGCTGCGCCAAGTCGCCCGACGAGGGCTGCACGCCGAAGTTCGCGGTGAAGGTGGAAGACGGCGTCGTGCACCTCGATGCACAGGAACTCGCCACGCATGCCATCGACCTGCCGCGCCCCGTGGCCGGCCCCGCGCGCACCATCGCGCTTGCCTCCGCCTGAGACCGGCCCTTCACATGAACGAAACGAAGTCCACCTGCCCCTACTGTGGCGTGGGCTGCGGTGTGATCATCGAGTCCGACGGCACGCAGATCACCGGCGTGCGCGGCGACCCCGACCACCCGGCCAACTTCGGGCGGCTGTGCACCAAGGGCTCGACACTGCATCTCACGGCCAGCGCCACGGTCACGCGGCAGACGCGGCTGCTGCAGCCCCTGCAGCGCATCGCGCGCCACGAGGCGCCCATGCCCGTGTCATGGGACACGGCCCTCGACAACGCCGCGGGCAAGTTCGCGCAGGTCATCGACGACCACGGCCCCGACGCCGTCGGCTTCTACGTCTCGGGCCAGCTGCTGACCGAGGACTACTACGTCTTCAACAAGCTCGCCAAGGGCCTGGTCGGCACCAACAACATCGACACCAACTCGCGCCTGTGCATGAGCAGTGCGGTGGCCGGCTACAAGCAGACGCTGGGCGCCGATGCACCGCCGGCCTGCTACGACGACCTGAAGCATGCCGACTGCCTGTTCATCGTGGGCAGCAACACCGCGTGGGCGCACCCGATCCTGTTCCGCCGCATCGAGGACGCGAAGGCGGCCAACCCCACGCTCAAGATCGTGGTGGCCGATCCGCGCCGCACCGACACGGTCGAGATCGCCGACCTGTTCCTGCCGATCCAGCCCGGCACCGACGTGATGCTGTTCAACGGCATGCTGCACCTGATGCTGTGGGAGGGGTGGATCGACGCGAAGTACATCGCCGCCCACACCAACGGCTTCGATGCGCTGAAGGCCACGGTGCGCGAATGCACGCCCGACAAGGTGGCGCAGCTCTGCGGCATCCCGAAGGACGACCTGCTGGCGGCCGCGCGGCTGTTCGCCACCTCGCCGGCCACGCTGAGCCTGTACTGCCAGGGCCTGAACCAATCGTCGAGCGGCACCGCGAAGAACGCGGCGCTGATCAACCTGCACCTGGCCACCGGCCAGATCGGCAAGCCCGGCGCCGGCCCCTTCTCGCTCACCGGCCAGCCCAATGCGATGGGCGGGCGCGAGGTCGGCGGCCTGGCCAACCTGCTGAGCGCGCACCGCGACCTCGCCAACCCGGAACACCGCGCCGAAGTGGCCGCGCTGTGGGGTGTGCCCTCGGTGCCCGAGAAGCCCGGCAAGACCGCGGTCGAGATGTTCCAGGCCGCCGCCGACGGCGAGATCCGCGCGCTGTGGATCGCCTGCACCAACCCCGCCCAGTCGATGCCCGACCAGGCCACGGTGCGCCGCGCGCTGGAGCGCGCCGAGTTCGTGGTGGTGCAGGAAGCCTTCTCCACCACCGCCACCTGCGCCTTCGCCGACCTGCTGCTGCCCGCCACCACCTGGGGCGAGAAGGACGGCAGCGTGACCAACAGCGAGCGCCGCATCTCGCGCGTGCGCCCCGCCGTCGCGGCGCCGGGCGAGACGCGGCACGACTGGTCGATCGCGGCCGATTTCGCGCGCCGGCTCGAACGGCGCCTGGGCCGCACGTACTCGCTCTTCCCCTACGAGACGGCCGAATCGGTCTGGAACGAACACCGCGAAACCACCCGCGGGCGCGACCTCGACATCACCGGCCTGAGCTACGCGATGCTCGACGACGCCGGCCCGCAGCAATGGCCGCTGAAGGAAGGCGAGCGCACCGGCCGCGTGCGCCTCTACGAAGACGGCGTGTTTCCCACGCCCGACGGCCGGGCCCGCTTCGTCGACACGCCCTACAAGCCCGTGGCCGAGGCCCGCGAGGCGCGCTACCCCTTCTCGCTCAACACCGGCCGCCTGCGCGACCAGTGGCACGGCATGAGCCGCACCGGCACCGTCGGCAAGCTGTTCGGCCATGTGGCCGAGCCCGTGGTGCAGATGAACGCGCAGGACATGGCGCGGCGCCAGCTGAAGGACGGCGACCTGGTCCACCTGACCTCGAAGCGCGGCTCGATCCTGCTGCCCGCGCGCGCCAGCGCCGAGATCGGCATGAGCCAGGCTTTCGTCGCGATGCACTGGGGCGAGGAATACCTGAGCGGCTGCTCTTCCACCGGCACCCGGCTGGCCGGCATCAATGCGCTCACCACGCCCGCCTACTGCCCCACGTCGAAGCAGCCCGAGCTGAAGCACACGGCGGTGAAGATCCTCAAGGCCGAGCTGCCGTGGTCGCTGCTGGCCATGGCCTGGCTGCCCGGAGACGGCGCGCTGGCGGCGCACCGCGCGCTGCAGCCGCTGATGGCGATGTTCCCCTTCGCCACCTGTGTGCCGTTCGCCGGCAGCGCGCCGGGCGCGGAGCGCAGCGGCCTCCTGTTTCGCGCGGCGGCGCACGATGCGCCGGCCGATGCGCTGCTGGAACAGATCGAAGCCCTGCTCGGCCTGCAGGTCGCCGACACCCTGCGCTATGCCGACCGCCGCCGCGGCCAGCGCCGCTCGGTGCGGCTGGTGCGGCGCAGCGACGACAGCGCCGGCCTCGAAGCCTTTCTGCTCGGCGGCGACACCAGCGCCGAGGCCTGGATCGCGACGCTGCTGCGCGAGGAACTGCCGGCGCAAAGCTATGGCCGCCTGCTGCTCTCGCCCGGCGCGCGCGCGCCGCTGGCCGTGCAGTCGCGCGGCAAGCCGGTCTGCACCTGCTTCAACGTGACCGACCTGGCGATCCAGGCCGAACTGGGCCGCTGCAGCGGAACGGCCGACGAACGGCTGGCCGCCCTGCAAGGCACGCTGAAATGCGGCACCAACTGCGGCTCGTGCATTCCGGAACTCAAGCGCATGGTGCGCATGACGCCCGCCGAGGCGATGGCGGAGGCCCCATGACCCTGCGTCTCGCTCCCTCCCCTCCCGGGGGAGGGCTGGGGCGGGGGCCAGCGGCGCATCCATCGAGCGCCCTGCCTGCCCCCATCCCAACCTTCCCCCGGAAGGGGAAGGAGCAAGACAGAGGCATAAGCCGACTCGCATTCCGGCATAAGCGTTGCGGGACAATCCGCCTACCCATGGGAATCAGCCAATACATCAAGGAAATCGGCCGCGGCGCGCGAGGCGCCAAGCCGCTCACGCGCGAGCAGGCCACCGACCTGTTCGGCCAGGTGCTGGACGGGACCGTCACCGACCTCGAGATCGGCGGCTTCTGCCTGGCCATGCGCATCAAGGGCGAGACGCCCGAGGAGATGGCCGGCTTCCTCGATGCCACGCACGCGCGGCTCCACCGCATTCCCGCCGGCGACCGCGCCCTCGTCGTGCTGCCCAGCTACAACGGCGCGCGCAAGCTGCCGGTGCTCACGCCGCTGCTGGCGCTGCTGCTGGCCCGGGAGGGCCTGCCGGTGCTGGTGCACGGCAGCGCCACCGAAACGGCCCGGGTGCTGGCCTCGAACGTGCTCGCCGCGCTGGACATCCCGCCGATGGCCGCCATCCGTGCCATCCCTGCCGGTGAAGTGGGCTTTGCCTCGACCGAGTTGCTGAATCCCGCCCTGAAGCGCCTGCTCGACGTGCGGCGCGTGGTCGGCCTGCGCAACCCCGGCCACAGCGTGGTCAAGCTGATGCAGCCCACGGCCGGCCCCTGCGTGGTGGTCGCGAGCTACACGCACCCCGAATACGCGCGCACCATGGGCGAGACCTTCGAACTCATGGGCATGACCGCCCTGCTCTCGCGCGGCCTCGAAGGCGAAGTGGTGTCCGACCCGCGCCGCACCGCGCAGATCGACGGCTTCGTGCGCGGCGTGCGCACCGAATTGCAGGCACAGGCCAGCGGCACCGCCACCGAGGTGCCCGGCCTGCCGAAGGAAATCGATGTCGCCACCACGGTCGGCTACACGCGACGCGTATTGAACGGCGAGCTTCCCGTGCCCGAAGCCATCGCCACACAGGTCAGGCACATCACGCAACTGGCATCCCACGCATGAACACCTCCTCCACTTTCATCACCGGCCGCTGCACGCTGGTGGGCGCCGGTCCCGGCGACCCAGAGCTGCTGACCATCAAGGCCGTCAAGGCGATCCAGGCGGCCACCGTGCTGCTGGTGGACGACCTCGTGAGCGAAGACATCCTGGCCTATGCCCGGCCCAGCGCACGCATCGTGCACGTGGGCAAGCGCGGTGGCTGCAAGAGCACGCCGCAGGCCTTCATCGAACGGCTCATGATCACCGCGGTGCGCGAAGGCGAAACCGTGGTGCGGCTCAAGGGCGGCGACCCGTTCATCTTCGGCCGCGGCGGCGAAGAGGTCGAGCACCTGCGCGAAGCCGGCATCGAATGCACCGTGGTCAACGGCATCACCGCCGGCCTGGCGGCCGTGACCTCGCTCGGCGTGCCGCTCACCCACCGCGACCATGCGCAGGGCGTGGTGTTCGTCACCGGCCATGCCAAGACCGGTGCCGGCGCCCAGGAAGACCCGACCGACTGGCGCGCCCTGGCCGCGATGGCGCACAACGCGCGCCTCACGCTGGTGATCTACATGGGCGTGGCGGGCGCCGGCCACATCGAGCGCGAGCTGCTGCACGGCCTGCCCGGCGACACGCCGGTGGCCGTGGTGCAGCACGCGAGCCTGCCGCACCAGCGCCACATCGCGACCACGCTGGCCGGACTCCAGGCCCGCATCGCCGAGGCCGGGCTCGCGAGCCCTGCGGTGATCGTGGTGGGCGACGTGCTGCGCGGCCTGGCCGCGGCGGCGCTGCCGGCAACCGCGAACCGGTTCGGCACCTGAGCCTCAGAAACGGCCGATGAGACCCGGCCGGCCGCGGAAGGCCGCGGCATCCGGCGCGGGACTCGCGCGCAGCACCACCGGGGTCCGGCTTCCGAGGCTCGCGACGAGGGCAATCCAGGCGATGGCCAGTTCGCCGTCGGCCGCGGCCAGCCGCTGCTGGTCCAGCATCAGGCCCTGGAAATCCTCGAGCATCCGGACCTCCGACACCTCTCCGCGGTCCATCCGCGTTTTCGAGCGTTCGAACATCGCCTTCGCCTCGCGCACCCGCCGGTTCGCGTCGGCCGCGACGTCGTTCGATGCCTGCAGCCTTCGCAAGGCCTCGGCCACCTCGGCGCGGCCCTGCGCCACCGCCTGCGGATAGAGCGGGTAGCCGGGGAGGCTGGCATCGGTTGCCGGGTCGCTTTCGCCGGGCGCCTCCTCGGCATCGATCGCACCGGCGAGCAGGGTTCGCGGCTCGATGCCGTAGAGCGACGCCGCCAGCTGGACGTCGTCCCGGTTGGCGAGCAGCGCCGCAGGCAATGCCTGCGGCAGCGAGGCCGCGAAGCGAGGCAGCCTGCGCTGCGCGACCTCGTCGGCGATCGCCTGTTTCAACACCTCTTCCGACAGGCCGCAGCGCGCCACGAGAAAGGCGAGGTTCGCTTCGCGCTGCGCGTCGATCTTCTTCATCGACGCGTCGGCACCGGCTTCGCGGCGCTTCAGCTCCCGGCTGAAGTCGTCGTACGGCGCCGGGCTGGCGGCCATGAGCTGCGATTGCCGCCGCACGGCGGTGCGTGCGCTGTCGATGTAGGCCAGGCGCAGCGTCTGGACCAGCAGTGCGACGTAGGCCGCCGAGACACCGATCTCCGCGGCCGGCGTGTCCAGCCGCTCACCGAAGCCCGCGGACGCTGCATCGCGGCCGGCATCGGCGATCAACCCATTCAGGGTCTCGCTCTCGAAGGCCGACCACCACGGGGGTGCCGTGGGACGCAACGCGGACGCCACGGGCTGCACCTCCCGGCGCTCCAGGCCGGGGTGCGCCACGACATGGCTCGCGCTCACGCCGGACCCGGCACAGGCAATGCCCAGCGCGCCGAAAAGCATCGCAACCATCGATCGACTCGTCACCATTCGTGCGCTCCGCGGGATTCCTGAAGCCGCGATGGTTCCTTGCAAATTCGGAGAAATCGGAGAGGCGGCGCATGGCGTCCGTGCAACACAAGTTGCGATCGGTCGCCGTTCGGCGAGATTCCTCCCAGATTGGACGAAACCATTCACCCCGTCACCGGCGGAGCGCGCATGTCGTTCGCGCCCCGCCTCAACGGAGAGAACCCATGAAGATATGCCCGCGCTCCCCGAGCGCCTTGCGACTGCGGCGGTGGATCGGCGTTGCGCTCGTCTCGCTCGCGTCGATGACAGCTCAGGCGCAGAACGCCATCGAGGCCGTCACGAGCACTGCGAGGGCCGACTCGGAACTGGTTCGCATCGACTTCGCGCAACCGCTGACCACGCTGCCCACCGGCTTCGTGGTGCAGGAGCCGGCGCGCATTGCGCTGGACTTTCCGGGCGTGACCAGTGCCGTGGGCCGCTCGGCCATCGAATTCAACCTGGGCAATCTCCGCTCCGCCCATGTCGTGCAGGCCGGCGAACGCTCGCGCGTGGTGTTGAACCTCCAGCACGCGGCAACCTACCAGGCGGAGATCCAGGGCCGCTCGCTGCTGGTCTCGCTGCAGTCCGGAACGGGCCAGCCGGCCAGGACCTCGACCACCGCCGCATTCGCCGAAGGCGGGGAGCGCCAGGTGACGCCGCTGCAGGACATCGACTTCCGCCGCGGCGGCGATGGCGCCGGCCGCGTGGTCATCGCCATGGGCAGCAGCCAGCTCGGCGTGGACCTGCGGCGGCAGGGCTCGACCCTGGTGGCCGAGTTCATGCAGGCCTCGCTGCCGGAAGGGCTGCGCCGCCGCCTCGACGTGTCCGACTTCGGCACGGCCGTCGAGTCCGTGACCGCACAGCAGATCGGCGACCGGGTCCGCCTCTCCATCAGCGCGCGCGGCGACTGGGAGCAGAGCGCCTACCAGGCGGACGCGCAGTACGTCATCGAGGTGCGCCCGCGGAAGACCGACCCGGCCAAGCTGACCCAGGGCGCGGGGTATGCGGGAGAAAAGCTCACGCTCAATTTCCAGAACGTCGACGTGCGCGCGCTGCTGCAGGTGATCGCGGACTTCACCGGCTTCAACGTGGTGACCTCCGACTCGGTCTCCGGCGCCCTGACGCTGCGGCTCAAGGAGGTGCCGTGGGACCAGGCGCTGGAGGTCATCCTGCAGGCGAAGAACCTGGGGATGCGAAAGAACGGCAGCGTCCTCTGGATCGCGCCGAGGGACGAGATCAACGCCAAGGAAAAGATCGAGCTCGAAGCGCAGTCCGCGCTCGAGAACCTGGTGGCGCTTCGCACCCAATCCTTCCAGCTCAACTACGCCAAGGCCGCCACGGTCGTGCAAAGCCTGACGGGTGGCGGTGGCAGCGCCGGCGGAAGCGGCGGCGCGTCGGCGACGCGCCTCCTGAGCACGCGCGGCAGCGCGATCGCGGAGGCCCGCACCAACCAGCTCTTCGTCACCGACACGCCGGCGCGCCTGGCCGATGTGAGCGAGCTCATCCGCAAACTGGATGTGCCGGTGCGGCAGGTGCTGATCGAGGCGCGGATCGTCGAGGCCTCGGACACCTTCGGCAAGTCGCTCGGCGTCAAGCTGGGCGGCGGGGCCAGCGGCAAGAACGCCTCCTTCGGCACCAGCCCCACGGGCACCGACAACGCCTTCACCTCGTACACCAGCAGCAACTTCGTGAACCTGCCGGCCGGCGACGCGGGCGGCACCGGCAGCAGCGCCGGGGCCTTCTCGCTGTCGCTGTTCAACTCCGCCTTCACCCGCATGCTGAACCTGGAGATCTCCGCGCTCGAAGCCGAAGGCAAGGGCCGGCTGGTGTCGAGCCCGCGCGTGGTGACGGCGGACCAGACCAAGGCGCTGATCGAACAGGGCGAAGAGATTCCCTACCAGCAGGCGACCTCCAGCGGCGCAACCTCCATCTCGTTCCGCAAGGCGGTGCTGAAGCTCGAGGTCACGCCGCAGATCACGCCGGAGGGCAACATCATCCTCACGCTCGACGTCAGCAAGGACGCCCGCGGCGTCAACACCTCGGCCGGCCCGGCCATCAACACCAAGCACGTGCAGACGGAGGTGCTGATCGACAACGGCGGCACCGTGGTGATCGGCGGCATCTTCGAGCTGACGGAGACCAACGACGAATCGCGCGTGCCGGTGCTGGGCGAGGTGCCCTACCTGGGCGCCTTGTTCCGGTCGCGGGAGCGCGTCGTAAACAAGGTCGAGATGCTGGTGTTCATCACGCCGAAGATGATTGCGCGGCCGAACGCCGCCCTTTAGCACCAACATGGCATGGAGCGTGCTTAGACCGTGCATGCTCGCCTCCAGCTCATTTTTCGCCGTCCTGAACGCCTTTCGGACCGATGCGCCGCATCGGAAGGGGCACTGCATGCGCCCCGGCCGCGCGCAAACCTGGCACATGTCCTGCTGAGCGTCCGGCCATGAGTGCCGTCACCACGCCTGCGCCCGCGGCGGTCGAAATCGTTGCGCTGAGCAAGCGCTACGCCGCAGGCACGCCGGCGGCCGTCGACCGGATCGACCTGCGCATCGCCAGCGGCAGCTACTGCTGCCTGCTGGGCCCGTCGGGCTGCGGCAAGAGCACCACGCTGCGCATGATCGCGGGCCACGAGTCGGTCACCAGCGGCGACATCCTGCTGGACAACCGCAACATCACCCACCTGCCCGCGGCCGCGCGCGGCACGGCGATGATGTTCCAGAGCTTCGCGCTGTTCCCGCACCTGTCGGCGACGGACAACGTGGCCTTCAGCCTCAAGATGAAGGGTGTCGGCAAGGCCGAACGCCAGAAGCGCGCACGCGACCTGCTCGAGCGCGTCGCGATGGGCCACCTGGCCGAACGCAAGCCCGGCGAACTCTCCGGCGGCCAGCAGCAGCGCGTGGCGCTGGCGCGCGCGCTCATCACCGAGCCGCGCGTGCTGCTGCTCGACGAGCCGCTGTCGGCGCTCGACCCCTTCCTGCGCATCCAGATGCGCGCCGAGTTGCGGCGCTGGCAGAAGGAGCTGGGCCTGACCTTCGTCCATGTCACGCATTCGCAGGAAGAAGCGATGGCGCTGGCCGACACCATGGTGGTCATGAACCACGGGGTGATCGAGCAGGTCGGCTCGCCGCACGAGATCTACAACCATCCGGCGAGCGAATTCGTGGCGCGCTTCATGGGCGGCCACAACGTGCTCGACACGCCCGCCGGCCCGATCGCCGTGCGCAACGACCGCATGCGCATCGCCCCGGCCTCGGACCCCGGTGCATCCGGCGGCCTTGCCGCGGCCATCACCGACGTCGAGTACCAGGGCACCTACGTGCTGCTCGGGCTGGCGCTGGAAGCAGCCGCACCGGCCCGCCGCAACGTGTCGGTCCTGCTGGGCGAAGCCGCCTTTCTCGCGAGCCCCTATGCACAGGGCGAGACGGTGCGCCTGTCCTGGGCCGAAGCCGACGCACGCGCGCTGGCCGCGACCCCGTGAGCGCGCCGCCGCCAGCCCCTTTCCCCTGTCCCCTGCCCTTCATCCACCACTTTTCATACGGAGGCTCTTCCATGACCGACCCCATCGACCCGTCCGCCGGCTTCAAGCGCCGCACCCTGCTGCAAGGCACCGCCGGCATCCTGGCCACGGGCATCGCGCCCTTCGTGCATGCGCAGGAAAAGATCGTGCTGCGCTACCTGGGCACCGCGGTGAACCAGGACAAGGCCATCGCCGAGAAGTTCAAGGCCGACACCGGCATCGAGATCCAGTACGTGGCCGTGACCACCGACGACGTGACCAAGCGCGCCGTCACCGCGCCGAACAGCTTCGACCTGATCGACACGGAGTTCTTCTCGCTCAAGAAGATCGTGCCGACCGGCAACCTGAAGGGCATCGACACCCGGAAGATCAAGAACGCCGACAAGATCACCACGCTCTTCACCAAGGGCGAAGTCGCCGGCAAGGCGGTGGGCGACCAGGGCACCGCGCCCAAGAAGGTGATCTACCTCGAAGGCGAGAAGAGCAAGCAGTTCGCGACCGCGCCGACGCAGTTCATGTCGCTCATCCCGACGGTCTACAACGCCGACACGCTGGGCATCCGCCCGGACCTGATCAAGCGGCCGATCAGCTCGTGGGCCGAGCTGCTCAATCCGGAATTCAAGGGCAAGGCCGCGATCCTGAACATCCCGTCGATCGGCATCATGGACGCCGCCATGGTGGTGGAGGCCAAGGGCATCCACAAGTACAAGGACAAGGGCAACATGACCAAGGCCGAGATCGACCTGACGATCAAGACCCTGATCGAGGCCAAGAAGGCCGGCCAGTTCCGCGCGCTGTGGAAGGACTTCAACGAGTCGGTCAACCTGATGGCCTCGGGCGAGGTGGTGATCCAGTCGATGTGGTCGCCGGCCGTCACCGCCGTGCGCACCAAGGGCATCGCCTGCAACTTCCAGCCGCTGAAGGAAGGCTACCGCGCCTGGGCGGCCGGCTTCGGCTTGCCGGCCACGCTGTCGGGCAAGAAGCTCGACGGCGCCTATGAATTCATCAACTGGTTCCTCGACGGCTGGGCTGGCGCCTACCTGAACCGCCAGGGCTACTACAGCGCCGTGCTCGACACGGCCAAGGCCAAGATGGAAGCCTACGAATGGGCGTACTGGATGGAAGGCAAAGCCGCCAGCCAGGACATCAAGAGCCCGAACGGCGATGTGCTCGCGAAGGCCGGCGCGGTGCGCGACGGCGGCAGCTACGAGCAGCGCATGGGCGGCATCGCCTGCTGGAACGCGGTGATGGACGAGAACGAGTACATGGTGAGGAAATGGAACGAGTTTGTGGCTGCCTGACGGCAGTCCACAAACTCGACCCCCAGGCTGCGCTTCGCCTCCCCCTGCGAGGGGGCAACACCAGCGGCCCGGCAAAGCCGGTTCCGCGGTGTTCCACGAACAGGCTTCGCTTTGCTCGCCCTGGGAACATACAGCCTCGCGCCTCTGCCCATGAGTACACCCGTCGCGTCCAGTCATGCCACCACCGCTCCCACCCGCGCCATCAGGGCATGGTGGCAGGCGGCGCCGTTCGCGCTGGTTTTCCTGCTGTTCTTCCTGATTCCGCTGGCGCTGGTCGCGATGGTCAGCCTGTGGAACTTCAACGAGTACGAACTGATCCCGGCGGTCACGCTGCGCAACTACCTGAGCCTGTTCGAGGGCTGCTCGCACCTCACCGACAACGGCGACCTGTGCGTCACGCTGAACACCTACCTGAGCACCTTCAAGTTCTGCGTGCTGGTGTGGGGCATCACGCTGCTGGTCGGGTTTTCGGTCGCATACTTTCTCGCGTTCCACGTGCGCTCGTCGACCATGCAGACGGTGCTGTTCGTGCTGTGCACCGTGCCCTTCTGGACCTCCAACGTGATCCGCATGATCTCGTGGGTGCCGCTGCTGGGGCGCAACGGGCTGGTGAACCAGGCGCTGATGGGCCTCGGGTTCGTGAACCAGCCGGTCGAGTGGCTGCTGTTCTCCAATTTCTCGGTGGTGCTCGCCTTCGTGCACCTCTACACGATGTTCATGATCGTTCCGATCTTCAACAGCATGATGCGCATCGACCGCTCGCTGCTCGAAGCGGCCAGCGACGCGGGCGCCTCGGGCTGGCAGACGCTCTGGAACGTGGTGGTGCCGCTGTCGCGCACCGGCATCCTGATCGGCTCGATCTTCGTCATCACCATCGTGATGGGCGACTTCGTGACCATCGGCGTGATGGGTGGCCAGCAGATCGCATCGATCGGCAAGATCATCCAGGTGCAGACCTCGTACCTGCAGTTTCCGCTGGCCGCGGCCAACGCGATGATCCTGCTGGCGGTGGTGCTGATGATCATCTGGGGGCTGACGCGGCTGGTCGACATTCGCAAGGAGCTCTAGGGTGAGCCAACACATCCGAGAACAACGCGCCCCCGGCTTCTGGCCTCTGGCGATCGTGTTCGCCCTCTTCGTGCTGTTCCTCTACGGCCCGATGATCACGATCTTCGTGCTGAGCTTCCAGGGCCCCGAGGGCGGCCTCACCTTCCCGCTGCGCGGGGTGTCGCTGCACTGGTTCTACAAACTGGCCGAGGGCCTGGGCACCGTCGACATCGGCGCGGCCTTCCGGCGCTCGCTGGCGCTGGGCGCGGTGGTGATGGCCTTCACCGTGGTGCTGTCGGTGCTGGCCGGACTCGCGTTCCGCAAGAAACTCCAGGGCGGCAACGCCCTGTTCTTCGTCACGGTCGCGAGCCTCATCATGCCGTCGATCATCATTTCGCTCGGCATCGGCCTGCAGTTCCGCCTGCTCGACACCGGCATCAAGGGCCTGCTGACGGCCGTGGACGCCACCGCGCTGCTCGAAGGCTACGGCACCGCGCTCGGCCTCTTCAGCTCCGCCCTCGGTGCGCACTTGACGTGGACGCTGCCCTTCGGCCTGCTCATCATGTTCGCGGTGTTCAACCGCTTCAACCCAGCCTACGAGGAAGCCGCGCGCGACCTCGGCGCCACGCCGTGGCAGACCTTCCGCTTCGTGGTGCTGCCGCTGATCGGCCCCTCGATCGTCGGCATCGGCATGTTCGGCTTCACGCTGTCGTGGGACGAGATCGCCCGCACCTCGCAGGCCATCGGCGACGTCAACACGCTGCCGCTCGAGCTGCAAGGCCTGACCTCGACCGTCACGACGCCATCGATCTACGCACTGGGCACGGTGACCACCGTCGTGTCCCTGCTCGTGATGGCCGTGGCGCTGGGCACGGCCGCGCTGCTGCGCCGGCGCGCCGTTCGGCCGCGCTGACGCGACAACCCAAGCGGGATGCGGGGAAGCCACGCCCCGCCGTCTAGCCCGTTCGGTCGACGTGAGAGTTTTCCTACAGCCGCCTAAAATCGCGCCCAACAAAACACAAGCGAGAGAGAGGCGGGCATGCTCGACATCGACAAACTCAATGAATTCACCCAGACCCACGGCGAGCTGCGCCGCGGCCGGGGCCTCGTCACGGGAACCATTGCGCTGAGCCTGGCCATCCTGTGCTTCCTGGGCGTGCTGGCCTTCCACTTTCCGCAGTACCTCACCACGCCCGAGCTGCGCAAGAGCTACAACGTCGACGTGATGCGCTTCATCCTGCTGGCGGCGCTGGTCGTCTCCGGCGGGCTCTCGCTGGTCAACATCATCTTCAACCGCTCGCGCTGGCTGTCGTCGGCCGCGTTCCTGCTGGTGGCGGCCTCGGCGCTGCTCGGCGGGCACAAGGTGCCGGTGCACGACTTCGCCGACAACACGCCCTACATCGGGCTGGACTGGTTCATCCTCGACCTCCTGGGCTCGTCGCTGATCTTCATCTTCATCGAGAAGCTGTTCGCGCTGCGCAAGGACCAGCCGGTGTTCCGCGCCGAGTGGCAAACGGACTTCCATCACTTCGTGGTGAACCACATGATCGTGGGCTTCGTCCTGCTGGCCACCAACCTGATGGTGCACAAGTTCTTCGGCTGGGCGGCCAACGACGGCATCCGCGGCTGGGTGGGCAACCTCCCGTTCTGGGCCGGGCTGCTGCTGATCATCCTGGTGGCCGACCTGGTGCAGTACTGGACGCACCGCGCCTACCACGAGGTGCCGGTGCTGTGGCGCCTGCACGCGGTGCACCACAGCGTGAAGAGCATGGACTGGATGGCGGGCTCGCGCCAGCACATCCTCGAGCTGCTGATCACGCGCACGCTGGTGCTCGCGCCGATCTACGTGCTGGGCTTCAGCAAGGACGTGATCGATGCCTACATCGTGGTGGTCGGCTTCCAGGCGGTGTTCAACCACTGCAACGTGAGCGTGCGGCTCGGGCCGCTGCGCTACCTCATCGTCACGCCCAACTTCCACCACTGGCACCACAGCCAGGACCAGGAAGCGCTCGACAAGAACTACGCGGCGCACTACGCCTTCCTCGACTACCTCTTCGGCACCGCGGTGAAGAGCACCAAGCTCTGGCCCGAGAAGTACGGCGTGCTGGGCGACTACGTGCCCAACGGCTTCTTCAAGCAGTTGAAGTTCCCGTTCGTCTGGAAAGGATGATGCGCGCCGCTCTTGTTCGCGCCGCCGCGCTCGTGGCTGCGGCGGGTGCCGCGCTGCTGCTTGCGGCCTGCGCCACCCGGGTCGACCTGCCCTCCAAGGACGCCGGCCTGCGCCTGCGCGTGCAAAGCTCGGTCATCGCGCCGGGCAACGGCGGCGAGCTCATCGCGGGCGACGCGCTGGCGCCCGGCGACATCCTGCTGACCTCGATCGCCACGGTCAATTCCTTCGGCATTCGCCTGGGCACCTTCTCGCCGGTGAGCCACGCCGTGCTCTACCTGGGCGACGGGCAGATCGCCGAAGCCGTGGGCACCGGCGTGCGCGCGAGGCCGCTGGCCGACGTGGTGGACGAAGAGCAGATGGTCGTGGCCTTCCGCGTGCCCGGCCTCGACGCGGCGGGCGCCGGGAGGATCCGCACCTGGGCCACCTCGCAGGTCGGCGCCCGCTACAACACCACCGGCGTGCTGCTGAACGCGCCCTTCGTGCTGAACCGGCGCCTGTGCGAGCTGCCGCTGATCCCGGCCTCGGTCAGCAACTACTGCATCAGCGGCATGGCGATGGTGCAGCTGGGCGCGAGCCGCGACGACCAGTTCTTCTGCTCGCAGTTCGTGCTCGAGGCCTACCGGCAGGCCGGCCTGCCGATCACTGCGGCCGACCCGCGCTGGGTGAGCCCGGCCGACCTGCTGCACATGCGCGAGGGCGACGTGCCCTCGATCGCCGCCACGCAGCCGCTGCGCTATGTCGGGCACCTGAAGTACAACGCGCCGCCGCTGCTGGCGGCGGATGGACCCTGACTGTCTTGAGCGCTGCTTTCCAATTCGATGTGGTCGTGGTCGGCGCCGGTGCGGCCGGGCTGTTCTGCGCCGGGCTGGCGGGCCAGCGCGGGCTCAAGGTGCTGCTGGTCGACCACAGCGAAAAAGTCGGCGAGAAGATCCGCATCTCGGGCGGCGGCCGGGCCAACTTCACCAACCGCGACCTCGACGTGCGTGCGCCGCAGCGCCACTTCATCGGCGACAACCCGAATTTCTGCCGCTCGGCGCTGTCGCGCTATGCGCCGCAGCAGTTCATCGACCTGGTGCAGAAGCACGGCATCGCGTACCACGAGAAGCACAAGGGGCAGCTGTTCTGCGACGGCTCCTCGCAGCAGATCGTCGACATGCTGCTGGCCGAATGCGCGGCGGGCGGCGTCACGCGCTGGCAGCCGTGCAAGCTCGGGAACATCGCCTTTTCAACGGCCACATCCGATGGCACGGGCGCTGGAAGCTATCGAATTGATAGCGATCGAGGCCCCGTCGAGACGCCGAAGCTCGTGGTGGCAACGGGCGGCCTGTCGATCCCCCAGATCGGCGCCTCCGACTTCGGCTACCGCCTTGCCGCGCAGTTCGGCCTGCGCGTGGTCACGCCCCGCCCGGCCCTCGTGCCGCTGACTTTCGGCGGCGACGCCTGGGCGCCCTACGCCGAACTGGCCGGGCTGGCGCTGCCGGTGCGGATCGAGACCGGGGCCAGGAAGGAAAAGACGACGTTCCTCGAAGACCTGCTGTTCACCCACCGCGGACTCTCGGGCCCGGCCGTGCTGCAGATCTCGAGCTACTGGAAGCCCGGAACGCCGCTGACGCTCGATTTCGCGCCGGGCGTGGACGTGGCCGAAGCCCTGGGCGAAGCCAAGCTCCGCTCGAAAAAGCGCATCGCCAACGAACTGGCCGCCCTGGTGCCCTCCCGCCTGGCCGACGCCTGGGTCGGGCAGGACCCGGCCCTGCAGCGCCCCGTCAACGAGGCCGCCGACAAGGCGCTGGCCGCCCTGTCCGAGCGCATCGCCCGCTGGCAGATCACCCCTAGCGGCACCGAGGGCTACAAGAAGGCCGAAGTCACGGCCGGCGGCGTCGACACCCGGGATCTGTCCTCCCAGACCATGGAATCGAAGCAGCCGGGCCTGTACTTCATCGGCGAAGTGGTCGATGTGACGGGTTGGTTGGGCGGATACAACTTCCAATGGGCCTGGGCAAGCGCCCATGCGTGCGCAACCGCGCTATAATCGCGGGCTAACTTTTGGCCTTCCCTCAACGGCCACCAAAGATTTCAGTTGAGGAACCCCGGCTTTGGGCCTCGATCTCCCCGAGCCAACTTCAGTTCAACGATTCATCAATGACCACCATCCGCGTTAAAGAAAACGAGCCCTTCGACGTCGCCCTGCGCCGCTTCAAGCGCACCATCGAAAAGCTCGGCCTGCTGACCGACCTGCGTGCCCGCGAGTTCTACGAAAAGCCGACCGCCGAGCGCAAGCGCAAGAAGGCAGCCGCCGTCAAGCGCCACTACAAGCGCGTGCGCAGCATGCAGCTCCCCAAGAAGCTGTACTAAGCAACGCCCAGGGCAGCTGGCCTTCGACGAAAGTCACCGCCAGCGCCCCGTTGCCTCAGCCGCGCCAGGGAAACCTGCCGCGGCTTTTGTTTTTTCCGAAAGGTTGCGAATGACACTCAAAGAACAGATCACCGAAGACATGAAGACGGCGATGCGCGCCAAGGACTCCGAGCGCCTCGGCACCATCCGCCTGCTGCTGGCCGCCCTGAAGCAGAAGGAAGTCGACGAGCGCGTGGAGCTCGACGACGCCATGGTCGTCGCCATCGTCGACAAGATGGTCAAGCAGCGCAAGGACTCGATCGCCGCGTTCACGACCGGCGGTCGCGCCGACCTCGCCGACAAGGAAAGCGCCGAGATCAAGGTGCTCGAGGTCTACCTGCCGCAGCGCATGAGCGCCGACGAGGTGGCCACCGCAGTGAAGGCCATCGTGGCCGAGCTGGGCGCCAGCGGCCCCGGCGACATGGGCAAGGTGATGGGCGTGGTCAAGACCCGCCTCGCCGGCAAGGCCGACATGGGCCAGGTCAGCGCCGCCGTCAAATCCGCGTTGACGGGCGCCTGATGAGCGACGGCAGCCGCCCCTCCGAACCGATCCTCAAGGCCTGTGCCTGCCTGGTCGACGCAAGGGGCCGGCTGCTGGTGTTCCGCCATCCCGAAGACGGCAACATGCAGTTGCCCAAGGGCACCATCGAGCCCGGCGAATCGCCCGAGGCGGCGGTGCGTCGCGAGCTGCTCGAAGAGTCGGGCATCGACTTCACCGGCGAACTGCAGTCGCTCGGCACGCTGGACCGCGAATGCGAGGCGGGTGTCGAGGGCAACACGCACCGCCATCCGCAGCACTGGCACCTGTTCCTGATGCGCGCCGAGGGCGCGCTGCCGGAGACCTTCGAGCACGCCGCCACCGGCAGCCCCGAAGAAGAAGGCCTGGTGTTCCTGTTCAGCTGGCTCGAGGCCGGCGCCCCCATCGGCGACTTCGCCCTGCCCTACCGCCAGACCATCGACCGCGTCCGCACCGCGCTGCTGCTTGCCGCCTGAGCCCGCCCTGCCGCCTCACGCCGCGGCGCGCACGGCCATGTACAGCCCCAGCAGCGCCAGCCCGCCCAGGAAGCAGCGCCGGAACACCGCCAGCGGCAGCCGCTGCCGCAGCCAGGTCCCGATCACCATGCCGCCGATGGCCGGCACCAGCATCGCGGCCGACCCGCCCACCGCCGACATCGGATAGCCGCCGTTGCCCGCCAGTCCGATGGCCAGCACCACGGTGGAGGTGGTGAACGAGATCCCCATCGCCTGGATCAGCGCATCGCGCTGGAACCCCAGGGCCTGCAGATAGGGCACGGCCGGCACCACGAACACGCCGGTCACGGCCGTCACCAACCCGGTCGCGGCGCCCACCAGCGGCCCCAGCCAGCGCGCGTGCGCTGCGGGCACATGCAGTTGCCGCCCCGTGAGCCCCCAGAGCGCGTAGGCCACCAGCGCCACACCGAGCGCCACCGAAGCCCAGGCGCCTCCGGGCGCACCGAGCCACAGCGCGCCGCCCAGGGTGCCCGCCACGATCCCCGCCTGCATGCCGCCGATGCGGCGCAGCACCGTGCCGAAGGTCGCGCGCGGCCCGGTCTGCCAGAGGTTGGTGATCAGCGAAGGCGCGATCAGCAGCGCGGCCGCCCGCACCGGCGGCATCCAGAGCGCGAGCAGCGCCATCGAAACGGTGGGCAGCCCGAGCCCGATCACGCCCTTGATCACGCCGGCCAGAAGAAATACGGCGGCGGCCGCGGCCCAGTGGCCTGTTGCCAGTTCGTTCGATAGCGTCATCGCCGGGCAGTCTGCCGGCCGGGGCGGCCCCTGAAAATGCGGCATTGGCGCAGCCGGCCTCAGGCACAGGCTGAGGCTCCCGTGCTACCTTGCAGCCCACCATGCGATTCGATCTCACCGACCTGCGGCTCTTTCTCAACGTCGTCGAGGCCGGCAGCCTCACCGCCGGCGCCGAGCGCTCGCACATGACGCTGGCCTCGGCCAGCCAGCGCGTGCGTGGCATGGAAGACGCCCTCGGCAGCCCGCTGCTCACGCGCCACGCGCAGGGCGTGCGCCCCACCGAGGCCGGCCGCACGCTGCTGCACCATGCGCGCGTCGTGCTGCAGCAGATGGAGCGGCTGCGCGGCGAACTCGGCGAATACGGCCAGGGCCTCAAGGGCCACGTGCGGTTCATGTGCGGCACCTCGGCGCTGAACGAGCACCTGCCCGAGGTGCTGAGCCGCTTTCTCGCGCAGCATCCGCGCATCTCGGTCGACCTCGAGGAACGCCCGAGCCCGGACTCCGTCGACGCGCTGCGCGCCGGTCTTTGCGACATCGGCATCGTCTCGGACGCGGTCGGCACCGAGGGCCTCGAATGCCATCCCTTCCGCCGCGACGACCTCGTGCTCGTGATGCCGCGCAGCCATGCGCTGGCCGGACGCCGGCGCGTGCACCTGGCCGAGGTGGCCGACAGCGAATTCGTCGGCCTGACCGAGGACAGCGCGCTGCAGCGGCTGGTGACGCAGCATGCCCGCGCGCTCGGCAAGCACCTGGCCTACCGCGTGCGCGTGCGCAACTTCGAGGCCGTGTGCGGCATGGTCGAGCACGGCATCGGCGTGGGCATCGTGCCGCAGACCGCGGCCGTGCGCTGCGCCCGCTCGATGAAGATCGCGCGCGCCGCGCTCGCCGATCCCTGGGCCGAGCGCACGCTGATGGCCTGCGTGCGCTCGTCGGAAGACCTGCCGCTCAATGCGCGGCGGATGCTCGAGCACCTGCTGGCGCCCGTCGGCGCGGCCAAGGATGCGGCTAAGGCGAAGTAACCGGCCGCCCCTGGCGTGCGCGCGCCGCGACGAAGGCATCGAAGGCCTCGCTGCTGGTCTTGCGCGGCACGTAGCCGAAGCGCTCCTTCAGCGCCGTGTTGAGCAGCACCGGCCGGTAGCGCAGGAAGTCGAGCTGCTCCGGACCGTAGCGGCTGACGCCCAGCGCCGACCCCACGGCGAGCGCCGCCTGGAGCACGCCGGCCGGCCAGGCGGTCGCCCGCTTGCCGAGGCGCGATGCGATCTCGTGGATGGTGAGCACGCCGTCGCCCGCCAGGTTGTAGCAGCCGGCCGGCGCGCCGCCGAGCGCATGCACGATGGCGCCGGTCACGTCCTCGTCCCACACGAACACGAAGGGGCTCGCGCTGCCGCGAATGGCGATCAGCCGCTTCTTCTCGAACAGCGCGGTGATCTGGTTGTCGACGCGTTCGCCGAGGATGGTGCCGATGCGCAGCACGGTCTGCGCGAGCGCGGGATGCTTCACGCGCCATTCCGCGAGCATCTCCTCGACCTGCCGCTTGTGGTCGGCATAGGCGAACACCGGGTTGCCGCGCAGCGGCTGCGACTCGGTGATCCATGGCGGGTTGTCCGCGTGGTAGCCGTAGGCCGCACCGCTGGACGACACCACGATGTGCCGCACGCCCTGCGCCACGCAGGCTTCGAGCACATTGCGCGTGCCACCCACGTCGACCGAGTGCTCGAAGGCGCGGTTCGAGTCCTTGCCCGGCGTGACGATCGAGGCCAGGTGCACGACCGTGTCGATGGCGTGTTCGGCAAGGGTTTGCGCCATGCCGGCATCGCGCACGTCCTGCTGCCGGTAGACCACGCCCGGCCGTTGCCGCTGCGCAGGCACCTCGCGCACGTCGAGCGCCACGACGGCTTCGAGCGACTGCCCCGCCAGCGCCGACAACACGCCGCGCCCGAGAAATCCGTCGCCGCCCGTCACGAGCACTCGCCTTGCCGCGGGCATGGCCTGTCCCGCGCTCATGGCACGGCGGGCTTGCGCCCCCACCAGCTCGCCAGCGCCAGGCCCGCGATGATGTCCCAGAAGCCCCACACGCCGGCCACCACCGCCATGCCGCCCAGCCCGCCGAAGAAGCTGAAGATCAGCACCAGCCCGAGTCCCGCGTTGCGGATGCCGACCTCGATGGACACCGCACGCCGGTCGTAGTCGGCCAGCCCCGACAGGCGCGCGCACAGGTAGCCCGTGCCGAAGGCCAGCGCGTCGTGCAGCACCACGGCCATCAGCACCAGCCCCACGTAGTCGAGGAAGTAGCGCCAGTTGCCCGCGATCGCCCCCACGATGAACGCGATCAGCGCCAGGAAGCTCAGGATGCGCGCCGGCTTCTTGATGCGCGCCGTGAGCCGCGGCAGCCGGTGGGCGCAGGCCACGCCCAGCACGAAGGGAATGCCGATGATCATCACGATGTGGCCCAGCATGTCGAACGGGTCGAGCGCGATGGTCCTGAGCAGCGCGGACGCCGTCGGATGCAGCCCGCCCCAGAACGCGAAGTTCAGCGGCATCACCACGATGGAGAGCGCATTCGAGATCGCCGTCATCGACACCGACAGCGCCACGTTGCCGCCAGCGCGGTGCGTGAGGATCTGCGAGATGTTCCCCGGCGGGCAGCAGGCCACCAGGATCATGCCCAGCGCGATGCTCGGCCCGGGCTTCAGGATCAGCGTGAGCACGAAGGTCACGGCCGGCAGCACGACGAACTGCGCGCCGATGCCCACCGCCATCGCGCCCGGCATGCGCGCCACGCGCCTGAAGTCGTCGATGCGCGTGTCGAGCGCAATGCCGAACATCAGGAAGCCCAGCACCACGTTGAGCGCCACCAAAGAGGCGGGATTGAAGTGCAGTCGGATTTCGTCGACGGGCAGCATGGCGAGGGTGGCCCTGTTCAGGAGGGATCGGCCAGCGCCGCGGCCGCGCGGCGGACGGCCGCGCGGTAGGTGTCCTTGTGCACGTAATACGCCATGCGCTCCAGCTGCAGGTACTTGAAGCCGCCCGACAGGTCCGGCGGCGGCCCCTGCACCGCCGCGCGCAGTGCGGCGGCCTTGGGCGACCCCATGGCCTTCGCGCGGAAGTAGCGCGCCAGCAGCTCGGCCTGCTCGTAGCGCCCCTGCCAGCCGATGCCGCTCGCCTCGATCATGCCGAGCACCGCGATGTTCTCGAAGCGCGGCGAGAAGATGTTGAGGTACAGCCGCGGCGCCATGCCCTGCCAGTCGAGCAGCTCGCGGTCGATGAAGGGGTAGTGCAGGGCGTAGCCGGTGGCCGCGAGGATCAGGTCGTAGTCGCGCGCACTGCCGTCCTTGAAATGCACGGTGTGCCCGTCGAGCCGCGCGATGTCGGCGCGCACGCCGATGTCGCCATGGCCCACGTGGTGCAGCACCAGCGAATTCACGATCGGGTGCGACTCGTACATCTTGTAGTCGGGCTTCGGAAAACCGAAGCGCACCGGGTCGCCGGTGAACCACTTGAGCACCGTCGAATCGATCTTCTGCTTGAGCCACGGCGGCAGCGGCCGCTTGCCGCCCAGCGTGTCGGCCGGCTTGCCGAACACGTACTTCGGCACGAAGTAGTAGCCGCGCCGCACCGAGATGTCGACGCTCCCCGCGTAGTGCACCGCATCGACCGCGATGTCGCAACCCGAGTTGCCGGCACCCACGATCAGCACGCGCTTGTCCTTGAAGCGCTCGGGGTGCTTGTAGTCGCTGGTGTGCAGCAGCTCGCCGTCGAAACGGCCTTCGAACTGCGGGCGCTTGGGCTCGGCGAGCGTGCCGTTGGCGATGACCACGCCCTTGTACTCGGCAGTCTCGATGCGGCCATCGCCCGCATCGATGCTCACGCGCCAACGCGTGTCGGGCGCATCGCTCACCGGCTCCACGCGCAGCACCCGCGCGTTGAAGCGAAAGTGCGGCCTCAACCCGAAATGGTCGGCGAAGTCGCTGAAGTAGCGGCGCAGCTCGCGATGGCTCGGGTAGTCGGCCACCGCATCGGGCATCGGGAACTCGGTGAACTCGGTGGTCTTCTTGCTCGAGATCAGGTGCGCCGAGTGGTAGACCGTGGAGCGCGGATTGCCGATGTCCCACAGGCCGCCCACATCGCTGTGCGCCTCGAAGCCTTGGAACGGAACGCCGTGCTTCTGCAGATTGCGTGCCCCGGCGAGCCCGGAAGGACCGGCGCCGATGAGGGCGATCTGTTCGTGTGGGGGGACGTTGTCGGGCATCAGGTGGGAGGATGTTTTTCGGAGAGACCGGGAATGGCCGTGGCGCCGGCCTCGCCCACACGCGGCTTGCGCGGCTGCCCGCGCAACACGTGGTCGTGCAGCTTTTCAGGCAGCAGGTTCAGCAGCGTCGAGAGCCACCCGATGCGGCGCGGCAGCACGATCTGCTCTCGCCCCGCGGCCACACCGGCCAGCAATCGATGCGCGGCCGCGTCGGCTTCGAGCAGGCCCGGCATCGCGAAGCGGTTGCCCGCGGTCAGCGCGGTGCGGATGTAGCCGGGGCTGATGGTGTGCACCGTGAGGCCCGTGCCGCGAAGCTCGGCGCGCAGGCTTTCGAGATAACGGATCAGGCCCGCCTTGCTGGCGCAGTAGGCGCCGTTGCCCGGCATGCCGCGCCAGCCCGCGATGCTGGCGACGCCGACCAGCGCGCCGCGCCGTTGCTGCTGCGCACGCATCGGCTTCACGAAAGGCTGGAAGGTGGTGGCCGCACCGAGCAGGTTGATCTCGAGCATGCGGCGCAGCACGGCCAGGTCGTCGGCCTCGGCCGTGTCGAAGCCACCGGCCACGCCCGCATTGGCGATCACGAGGTCGGGTACGCCGGCGCGGGCCATCCAATCGGCGGCCATGGCCTGCATGGCCGGTGCGTTCGACACATCGGGCGTGTAGACCGCGCAGCGCGCCGGCGCCAGTGCAGCGAGCGCCTCGAGCTTCACGGCATCGAGTCCGACCAGGGCCACCTGCGCGCCACTGCCGATCAGCTCGCGGGCCAACGCCTGCCCCAGGCCACCACAGGCTCCGGTGAGGACGACGTTGCGAAACGGCAGGGGCATGGGTGGTGAGGCGGCGGGTGGCAAGGCGCAGCCACTTTAGCCGTGCATCGCCAACGCGCTCCCGGCGTTTTCCCTTGCGCAGGGCCTGGGCCTGTGCTCGTCGGGGGCCGCGAGGTGATGCTGCCGCCGGCGCTCATCCGCTCCGAACCTCGACCAACTCAAGTGCGAGACCGTTTGGCGCCTGCCTGGACTACCATGGCGCACCATCGCGATGAAGGAGTTGCCATGCCTCTCTATCTGATCGAGCGCAGTTTTGCGGATCAACTCGAGGTCTCGCCCGATGCTGCGGCCGGCATCATCCGCGTCAACGATGACGTCGGCGTCCGCTGGCTGTATTCGTTTCTCAGCGCCGACAAGAAGAAGACGTACTGCCTGTACGAGGCACCCGGCGTCGAGTGGATCCGTGAGGCGGCGCGGCGCAACGGGCTGCCGGCCGACGTCGTGATCGAGGTCGACGAACTTCGCCCGCCGGCGCTGCCGGCCGACGCCGTGGCGGCCTGAACCGGCGGCGCGCGGCGCTCCCCCGTCTATTTCGCCCGCGGGTCGTCCGCCGGGTTGAGGTAGGTGACGCCCCAGGGCCCGGTGCCGTGCAGCTGCACCACGGTTTCCTCCTGCGTCCAGGCGAAGTGCGGCGTCTTGGGCTGCAGGATCATCATGCCGCCCGCGACCACCGGCATCGACTTCTGCATGTCGAGCTTGTCGCCCAGGCCCATGTGGAAGGTGCCCGAGAGCACGGTCACCCGCTCGACGGCCGGATGCCAGTGCGGCGGAATCCGGTAGTTGGCCGGCACCTTGATGCGCACCGTGAAGGGCACGGCCTCGCTCATGGGGCCTTCGATCACCGCGAGCTTTGCGCCGGGCGGCAGCGACGGAACGTCGGCCCATTTCAGGTCGGCGGGCGAAATCATCCGATGGTCGCCGGACTGGGCCCAACTCGTCGCGATGCCCGCGATCAGGGTGGCGCCGATCGCCCAGGCAACGAATGGTTGGCGTGTCATGGTCAGGTTCCTTTCCGTGTCACCGGCGAAGCGCCGCCGGGGCGTGTGCGAGAGGGGCCGCTGTCTCTACAGCCGCACCACATCGCCCTTCATCGAGTAGAGAATCGCGACCACTTCGTTCTTTTCGGCCTGGTCGTAGCCGTTCTTGGTCATCGCCGCGAGGATGTCGTCGATCGCAGCGATCAGTTCCTGCTCGCTGATGTTCATGCCCTTGTGCGCCGACACCAGGTCCTTGCCGGTGTAGCACTGCGGGCCGCCGCTGCCGGCACAGAGGAACTCGACGACGTGGCGCTCGACCTCGGCGCGGTTGCTGTTCGCGAAGCGGGTTCGAATGAGTGGGTTGTTGTAGTGGTTCTCGATGACGTCGGTGACGAGCCGCTGGATGCGTTCCTCACCACCAAGTCGTTCGTAGAGGGTTGCGGGCATGTGGAGCACTCCTTGGGGTCGAGGGTCCGGCGGCGCCAGTCCCATGCCCGAACATAGGCCTCGCCGCGCGGCCGCGCATCGCCCGAATTGACCATTTCGGCCGCGCGTTCCGGCAGACCAGGGGTTGCCCCTAGCCTCCGGCCGCGACGCGATGGCGGTGCGCCCAGGCCGCGGCTTCGGTGCGGCTGCGGCAGTCGGTCTTGGACAGGATGTGGCGCACGTGGTGCGCCACCGTGTGCGGGCTGATGAACAGGCTCTCGGCAATCGCCTGGTTGCTGTGGCCGACACTGAGCAGCCGCAGCACCTCGAGCTCGCGCCGGCTCAGGCCGTCGGGTGCCGCAGGCGGTGCGGCCGTGCCGCCCTCGAGTTCGCGCTGCAGCGCCTCGCAGCGTCGCGCCAGGCCGGCCATGCCCAGCGCACGGCCGAGCGCGAGCGCCGCGTCGAGCTGCGCCCTCGCGGCGGCCGCATCGCCGCCGCGCCGGGCCAGCCAGCGCGCCCACTCGAAGCGGCTGTGCGCCAGCCAGGGCCGGCCGCCGCCGCGTTCGTCGAGCGCGACCGCGGCCGCGAAATGCGCCGCGGCGCCCGCCTCGTCGCCGGCCAGCGCAGCCAGCATGCCCCGGTAGCGATCCGCGGCACCGAAACAGGCGATGTTGGTGCCGGTCACCACGTTGCGTCCGGCATAGGGAGCGAGCAGCCGGTACAGCGTCGCGGCGCGCGGCCGGTCGTCGAGGCGGGCGCAGACCTCGGCGGCAAAGACGACGTTGGTGAGCCACATGCCGTCGCGCGCAATGCCCGCGAAATCGTCGGCCGCCAGCGCCTCGTAGGCCTCGCGGGCCGGTTCGTGCAACTCGAGCTCGGCGCAGATCAACGCGAGCCCGGGCTGCCACAGGCTGTCGCGCGGCACGCTGCCGACCAGGCCGCGCAGCACCGGCAGCACCTCGCCAAGGCGGCCCTGCTGGCGCCGCAGCACGAAGATCTGCAGGCTGTACGCGCCCTGCGCGTTGCCAGGCAGGAAGCGCTGCCCGATCGTGAAGGTCTCGCCGGCCAGCCGTTCGGCATCGGCGAAGCGGCCCTCGTAGGCGGCGAGCAGGGTGAGGCTGGCCAGGCCCATCGCCTGCATGAAGGGCTGGCGGATCGCGTCCGCCACCCGCGCGTGAACCTGCGCCAGCGGGCGCGCCGCGTCGAGCTCTCCCTTCTCGACCAGGTCGCCGAAGTACCAGCCGGTCAGCGCGTCGACCCATTCCATGTGGCCGGCACGCTCGGCGACCTCGAAGGCCTCGCGCGCGCAGCGCAGGCGCTCGTCGAGCTGGGCGGGATCGTCGCGCGCCGGCACGATCGCGGCCAGCGCCTTGAACAGCGGCTGCGGCATCGCCAGCTCGCGCGCCAGCGCCACCGCGCGGCGCTGCGCCGCGTTGGCCTGCGGCTGGCGGCCGCAGAAGATGAAGGCGCGGCACAACGCGGCGAGCAGATCGACCCGCAGCGCGGCATCGAAGCGGTCCGGGGCCGCCAGCGCCTCTTCGAGCAATGCCGCCGCCTGCTCGCCCGGGCGGCTGATGCGCCAGCCGTTGTTCTCGAAGCCAAGCGCCGCCTGCGCGAACAGGTCCGCGTCGCCGAGCGTGCGGGCCAGCGCCGCCGCCTCGAGAAAGGTGGTGGCGCTGGCGTCGTTCTCGCCGGCGTGCATCTGCACGGCGCCGAGCGCCAGCAGCAGCGCGCCATGCCGCGCGCGCTCGGCCGGCAGCCAGCGTTCCTGCAGTTGCAGCGCGAGCCGGTAGCAGCGCAATGCCTCTTCGTACGCCATCAGCGCGACGGCCCGCGCGGCGGCGCGCTGCGCGATGTCCAGTGCGCGCGCCGGGCTGCCCGCGGGCAACGCCGCGGCCGCGTGGTAGGCGAGCTGCGCCAGCACCGCATCGAGGTCGCCGGCGTGGCGCGCCTCGAGCGACTCGGCGATGCGCCCGTGCAGCGCGACGCGACGCGCCGCGGGCAGCTCGTCGTAGAGCACCTCGCGGATCAGCGCGTGGCTGAACTGGTAGTGCGGCCCGGGCGGCAGGATCTCGATGACGCGCTGCGCCAGCGCCTCGTCGAGCGTGCCCAGCAACGCGGCTTCGCTGCCGGCGCCGGCCAGTTCGGCCAGCAGCGGCAGGTCGAAGTCGCGGCCGATGCACGCGGCAACCGCGAGCAGCGCGCAGCACGATGCCGAGAGCTGGTTGAGCCGCTGGCCGATCACCGCGCGAATGCCGCTCGGCACGGTCTCGACCAGCGCCGCGGCGGCGTGCGGATCGTCGCCGTACGGCCCCTGGTGCAGGAAGCGCAACGTCTCCACGAGGTACAGCGGATTGCCCTCGGTGCGACGGTGCATGGTCGCAATGGCCGCGGGAGGCGGGGTCACGGCACTGGCCGCGGCGACCATCCGCTCGGTTTCGTCGAGGCTCAGGCCTTTCAGCGGCAGGCGGCAGAACTGCCGCGTGTTCAGCAGCTCGGCGAGGGTCGCCGCCAGCGGGTGCTGGCGCGACGGGTCCGCCTCGCGGCAGGCGCCGAGCAGCAGGATGCGGCACTCGCCGAGGTCTTGTGCAATGAAGGCCAGCAGCCGCAGCGACGACGCATCGGCCCAGTGCAGGTTGTCGAGGACCAGCAGCAGCGGGCGCAGTGTCGCCACCTGGCGCCAGAAATGCGCGACCGCAGCGAACAGCCGGAAGCGCGCCTGGTCGCCTTCGCCGATCGCCGGCACCACGGTGCCGGGGGGCAGCCGCTCGGCGAGTTCGGGGACGATCTCGACCGCTGCGGCGGCCCCGCTGCCGAGCAGCGCAGGCAGGCGCTCGTCGCGGCAGGCCTGCAGGCAGGCCTGCATCGCGCGCGTCCAGGGCAGGAAGGGCGGCGCGCCGGGCTCCTCGAGGCAACGCCCCCACAGGGTCAGCATGCCGCGCCGCAGGGCCAGCGTGGCCACCTCCTGGGCCAGCCGCGTCTTGCCGATGCCAGCCTCGCCGCTGACCACGATGACGCGGCCGCGCCCCGCCAGCGCCCCGCTGAGGGCATCGTGCGCCAGCTGCAGCTCGCCGCGGCGACCGACGAAGGGCTCGGTCGCGCCCGCCGCCGTCGCGCCCGCTCTCGGCGTTGCACCGCAGGCCGGACATGGCGCATCGGCGTGCAGGCGAACGCGGCCGCAGCGATGGCAAGCGATCCGATCCAGCGTGGTCATGCCGCTCCTTGTGCTTTGCCGGCCGCGAGGCCGGCAGGAGCGAGTCTGCGCGCGGCGAGTACGTGTAGGACTTAGGACTTACGCCACGATGGGGAACGAACGATACCCCGGCGGGCCCGGAGGTGCTTGCTCGTGATTCGTCAGTGCCTGCGGCCGCAGATCAACGGCAGCCTTGCGCTTGCACAGCCGCCGGTTGCCGCCGGCGGCGCTCGCCGTCTCAGGCGCCGGCCACCTTCATGCGGTTGACCAGAACCGACCCCGTCGTCTTGGCGCCGAAGGTGTAGGCATCCGCCCCGATGGCTTCGACGCCCATCAGCATGTCCTTGAGGTTGCCGGCGATGGTGATTTCCTGTACCGGGAAGGCGATCCGGCCCTTCTCGACCCAGAAGCCGCTGGCACCGCGCGAGTAGTCGCCGGTCACGTAGTTCACGCCCTGCCCCATCAGCTCGATCACGAAGAGGCCGGTGCCGAGCTTGGCCAGCATGGCATCGAGGTCGTCGCCGGCCCGGGTCAGGCGCGAGCTCAGCGTCAGGTTGTGCGAGCCGCCGGCGTTGCCGGTGGTCTTCATGCCCAGCTTGCGCGCCGAGTAGGTGGAGAGAAAGTAGCCTTCGAGCCGGCCGGCATCCACCACCTTGCGCGCCCGGGTGGCCACGCCTTCGTCGTCGAAGGGCGAGCTGCCCTTGCCGCGCAGCACGTGCGGGTCCTCGGCCACGTCCACGTGCTTGGGCAGCACCGGCTTGCCGAGCGAATCGAGCAGGAAGGTGCTCTTGCGGTAGAGCGCCCCGCCGCTCACGGCCTGCACCAGCCCGCCCAGCAGGCCCACGGCCAGCGGCGACTCGAACAGCACCGGGCATTCGGTGGTCTTGATCTTGCGCGACTTGAGGCGGCTCAGCGCCCGTTCGGCGGCGTAGCGGCCCACGGCCTGCGGGCTGGCCAGTTCGTCGGCCGCGCGCATGGAGCTGTACCAGGCGTCGCGCTGCATGTCGTCGCCCTTGCCGGCGATGGGGGCCACCGAAATCGAGTGCCGCGAGCTGGCATAGCCGCCGCGGAAGCCGTGCGTGTGGGCGCTGAAGAAGTGGCTCTGCTGGGCCGAGACGCCGGCGCCTTCGCTGTTGGTGATGCGCTTGTCGGTCGAAAGCGCCGCCTCTTCGCATTCCAGCGCCAGCCTGGCGGCCTGCTCGCTCGTCACGTCCCAGGGGTGGAACAGGTCGAGCTCGGGCTGTTCCTTGGCGATGTCCTCCTCGTCGGGAAGGCCACTGACCGGGTCTTCGGCCGTGAAGCGGGCGATGTCGTAGGCGGCCTGCACGGTCTGCTGGATCGCGGCCTCGGAAAAGTCGGAGGTGCTGGCATTGCCGCGGCGGTGGCCCACGTAGACCGTGATGCCCAGCGACTTGTCGCGGTTGCGCTCGACGTTCTCGAGCTCGCCCTTGCGGACGGAGACGCTGAGGCCGCAGCCCTCGGAGGCCTCGGCCCCGGCATCGGTCGCCCCGAGCTTCTTGGCATGCGCCAAGGCCGTGTCGACCAGGTTTTCGAAGAAGGAGCGGCTGTAGGCGAAGCCGGAATCGGCGCGCGAGGAGGATGTCGTCATGTGGTGGCTATGATACTTGCGCCCCCTATTTCCCGTTTTCCCTTCAGCTTCCCACCGCGCATTGCACGCGTTGCAACGCCGCACGGTGCGGCCCAGAATCCATCCCATGTCCCGCAAACCCAAAAAAGGCTATTTCGTCCGTGGCCAGTTCGTCGCCGAAGGCAGCGAACTCGACCTGGAGCTCAAGCGCGAGCTCAAGGGCACCGACGAAGCCAGCCGCACCGATCTCAAGCGCGAAAGCGACGAACTGCAAAAGCTCGGCACCGAGTTGCTCGGCCTGCGCGCCGGCCTGTTCGATGCGCTCCCGCTGGACGAAAAGCTGGTCGACGCCGTTGCCGAGGCCAAGCGCATCACCAATTTCGAGGGCAAGCGCCGCCAGATGCAGTTCATCGGCAAGCTGATGCGCAAGCTCGAACCCGAGGTGCTGGAGGCCGTGAAGCTCGCCCTGACCGAGCAGAACAGCGTGCCGGCGGCCGAAACCGCCGCCCTGCACGAGGCCGAACGCTGGCGCGACCGCCTGATCGCCGACGACGACGCGCTCGGCGGCTGGATCGAAACCCACCCCGCCACCGATTCGCAGCAGCTGCGCGCCCTGGTGCGCCAGGCCCGCAAGGACATGAAGACCGGCCCGGCCGGCGAAGCGCCGCGCCAGGGCAAGGCCTACCGCGAGGTCTTCCAGCTGGTGCGCGAGCAGCTGGCGGTGCACGGCGGGGCGGACCATGCGGCTGCGGCAGCCGCGCAGGACCGGGAAGAGGACGCATGAGTTCGCCCGACCCGGTTCGCATCGGCATCGTCTCCGTCAGCGACCGCGCATCGAGCGGCACCTACGAGGACAAGGGCCTGCCCGCGCTGAAGGAATGGCTGGTCCGGGCGCTGAGGAACCCGATCGAATTCGAACCCCGGCTGATTCCCGACGAAACGGCCCTGATCAGCGCCACGCTGATCGAGCTGGTCGAGGCCGGCTGCTCGCTGGTGCTCACCACCGGCGGCACCGGCCCGGCCCTGCGCGACGTGACGCCCGAGGCCACCCTGGCCGTGGCCCACAAGGAAATGCCCGGCTTCGGCGAGCAGATGCGCCAGATCGGCCTGCGCTTCGTGCCCACCGCGATCCTCTCGCGCCAGGTGGCGGTGATCCGCGACAAGAGCCTGATCGTCAACCTGCCGGGGCAGCCGAAGTCGATTGCGGAGACGCTCGAAGGGCTGAAGGATGCCGAGGGCGCGCAGCTCGTGCCGGGCATCTTCGCGGCCGTGCCCTATTGCATCGACCTGATCGGCGGGCCGTACCTCGAGACCGACGACGCGGTCTGCAAGGCGTTCCGGCCCAAGTCGGCGATCCGGCCGCCCAGCCACTGAAGGCTGGCTGGACGATGCTGGAAGACATCTACCGCCTCTACTCGGACCCCGCCGCCGCCAGGCAACTGCTGGCCGACAGTGCGGCGCAAGCGGTCAACTGGCGCTGGGCCTCCGAATCGATGGCCGAGGAGGTTCCGTTCCTGCAGGAGAAATACGGCGGGCCGAAGGCCCGATGGATCGCCGACGACAAGGCGGATGCCGCCCGCCATGTTCACCATGGCTTCGACGCCGCCGGGCGGCTGGTGCTTCAACGCGAGCGCAGCGGCCGCGAAACCGCCTGGCGCCACGAGGCCGGCCGACGCACCGGCGTGCAGTTCTCCCTGCATGAAGACGAAGCCCATATCGGCGTCGTGACGCAGTACCGCGATGCCGACGGTCTGCTCGCGTCGCACCACGTCAGCCACGGCCACAAGGGTTTCGACCAGCGCTTCCTGTGGGAGAACGGGCGGCTCCAACGCGCCGTCACCGCCAACTGGGCCCAGGGCGAAAAGACCTGGCTGTGCCAGGACGTGTACCGCTACGACGATGCGGCGCTGCTCGACACCATCACGCTGGAATACCTCGACGAAGACGGCCAGCCGGACGGTCAGCGCCGCCTGACGTACCGCCGGCCGCGCAAGGGCGAAACGCTGGCGTCCGTGGCCGCGAAGGTCGAGGCCCTGCTCATCGCGCAGATCACCGAAGCGCTCGCCCTGATTCCCAGGGACGAAAAGATCTACTGCCTGCTGATCTGCTACACGGAAGAAGACCCGGCCGCCGCCTGGCCTCCGTTCCTCGTGTGGGGCCGGGAGTCCTACCGCCGCTCGGTGCTGCAGAAGGGCGAGGAAGTGCCCTACTACCTCTGGGCACCGGACGAAATACGCGAAGGCCAGGGAGACGCGCACGAGCGATGGTTCGACAACGCGAGCCTGCTCGAAAGCTGCCTGCTGCACAGCCAGTTCATGGACATCCAGCAGAGCACCGCATCGGCCAGGCGCGTGCTGAAGAACCTGGCATTGCATTTCAACGCGCCGGCCGCGCACGCATCGCTGCCCGCGACCGACGATTTCGTGGTCGCGTATGCGGACAACACCGGCGAGGTCGATCCGCTCAGGGCCATGAAGGCCGGCATCGCGCCCGAGCGATGGGCCTTGCTCAAGGAACGCGGCTGCGTCTGAAGGCCCGCTGGCTGGAACTACGCGGCCGCGCGCTGCCGGACCCAGGCGTCGAAGCCGGTCGGCGCGAGGCGCGCACCGGCCGCCGGCGTCAGCGAACGATCGTCGAGCCGCACGCCGAAGTAGGCCGCCTCGGCATCGGTGACGACCTCTCGGGCGTCGCCCGTCGCAGCGAGAAAACGGCGCACCAGGTCGTCGAGCGGCACCGCCTCCGGCCCGGCGATCTCCACCCTGCCACCCGACGGCGGCTCGTTCACGATCTCGGCCAGCGCCGCGGCAACGTCCTCCGCCGCAATCGGCTGCACGAGGGCATGCGACAGGCGGATCGCACCGCCGGCAGCACCTGCGTTGGCGATGCCGCCCAGGAACTCGAAGAACTGCGTGGCCTGCACGATCGTGTAGGGCACGGGCGAGGCCTCGATCAGGTCTTCCTGGGCCTGCTTGGCGCGGAAATAGCCGCTGGCGAGCAGCCGGTCGGTGCCGACGACCGAGAGCGCGATGTGGTGGGCCACGCCGGCTTCAGCCTCGGCCGCGAGCAGGTTGCGCCCCGAGGTCTCGAAGAAGCGCAGCACCGCTTCGTCCTCGAACGACGGCGAGTTCGCCACGTCGACGACGACCCTGGCCCCCGCCAGGGTCTCCTTCAGGCCTTCGCCCGTGAGCGTGTTGACGCCCGTGGAGGGCGAGGCGGCGATGACTTCGTGGCCGGCGTGGCGCAGCCGCGCGGCGAGCTTCGAGCCGATGAGGCCGGAGCCTCCGATGATGACGATCTTCACGGTTGATTTCCTTGTGAAAGGGAGCCCGGAGAACGCCCCCCGCGGACGTCCGTGCAACCAAGACGTCCGGTGGGGATGGTTTGTGACACCAAAGATCAAAAACTACTTGGAATCGGCCCGTCAGTAAAGCCCGGCGCCGGATCGAGCGGTGCGCCATGGCGCTGCTCGCGGGCGTCTTCCGTCTCCTCGCCTTCATCGCGCCGATGGGCGATGCGGTAGAGCAGCGGCAGCACCAGCAGCGTCAGCGCGGTCGAAGACAGGATGCCGCCGATCACCACCGTGGCCAGCGGCCGCTGCACCTCGGCGCCGGTGCCGGTGGCGATCGCCATCGGCACGAAGCCGAGCGACGCCACCAGCGCGGTCATCAGCACCGGCCGCAGCCGGGTGAGCGCGCCTTCGCGGATCGCCGCATCGAGCGGCAGCCCGCCCTCGCGCAGGTTGCGGATGAACGAGATCATCACCAACCCGTTGAGCACCGCCACGCCCGAGAGCGCGATGAAGCCCACCGCCGCCGAGATCGACAGCGGAATGCCGCGCAGCCACAGCGCCGCGATGCCGCCGGTGAGCGCGAACGGGATGCCGGTGAACACCAGCAGCCCGTCCTTCAGGTTGCCGAACATCGCGAACAGCAGTGTGAACACCAGCAGCAGCGACACCGGCACCACCACCTGCAGCCGCTCGGTGGCCGAGGCCAGGTTCTCGTACTGGCCGCCCCAGACGGTCCAGTAGCCCGCAGGAATGGCGACTTTGCGCATCGCCTCTTCGGCCTCGGCCACGAAGGAGCCGAGGTCGCGGCCGCGCACATTGGCGCTCACCACGATGCGGCGCTTGCCGTTCTCGCGACTCACCTGGTTCGGGCCGGGCGCGAGTTCCAGCGTGGCGACTTCGCCAAGCGGGATGAAGCTGGTGCGCTGCGCCTCTGCGCCAGCCCCCTTGGGCAGGGCCACCGGCAGGCGCCTGATCGCCTCCAGGTCGGTGCGCAGGCTCTCGGGCAACCGCACGATGATGTCGAAGCGCCGGTCGCCATCGAACAGCGTCCCCGCCTCGCGGCCGCCGACCGCGATGGAGATCGCGTCCTGCACATCGCCCACGTTGAGGCCGTAGCGCGCGGTCTTGCTGCGGTCGATGTTGACCGTGAGCACCGGCAGGCCCGTGGTCTGCTCGACCTTCACTTCGGCCGCGCCGGCGATCCTGCCCAGCACCGCCGACACGTCGGCCGCCGTCTTGCCGAGCACATCCATGTCGTCGCCGAAGATCTTCACCGCCACGTCGCTGCGCACGCCCGAGATCAGCTCGTTGAAGCGCAGCTGGATCGGCTGCGAGAACTCGTGGTTGCTGCCGGGCAGCTTCTCCACCTCTTCCTGCACCGCCGCGAGGAGCTCGGCACGCGTGCGGCGTGGCGTGGGCCATCGATCTTCGGGCTTCAGCATGATGTAGCCGTCGGAGATGTTCGGCGGCATCGGGTCCGATGCGATCTCGGCCGTGCCGGTGCGCGCGAACACGCGCTCGATCTCCGGAAACTTCGCCTTCAGCGTGCGTTCGAGCTGCTTCTGCATCTCGACCGACTGCGTGAGGCTGGTGCCCGGAATGCGCAGCGCCTGGATCGCGAAGTCGCCCTCGCTCAGGCTGGGCACGAACTCCGCGCCCAGCCGCGTGGCCAGCAGGCCCGAGAGCAGCACCGCCACCACGGCCGTGGTGATGACCAGCGGCTTGGCCGTCATGACGCGTGCGAGCAGCGGCGCGTAGCCGCGCCGGGCCCACAGCATCAGGCGGTTTTCCTTCTCGCTGACCTGGTTGCCGATGAACAGCGCCACGGCCGCGGGAATGAAGGTGATCGACAGGATCATTGCGCCCAGCAGCGCAATCACCACGGTGAAGGCCATCGGGTGGAACAGCTTGCCCTCGACACCCGTGAGCGCAAAGATCGGCAGGTACACGATCATGATGATCAGCTGGCCGAACAGCAGCGGGCGCCGCGCCTCCTGCGAGGCGGCGAACACTTCATGGAAGCGCTCGCCGCGCGTGAGCGGCCGCCCGTGCTTCGCCTGCGCATGGGCGAGGCGCCGCACGCAGTTCTCCACGATCACCACCGCCCCGTCGATGATGATGCCGAAATCCAGCGCGCCCAGGCTCATGAGGTTGGCGCTGACCTTCTGGTTCACCATGCCGGTGAAGGTGAAGAGCATCGACAGCGGGATCACCAGCGCGGTGATCAGCGCCGCGCGGATGTTGCCGAGGAACAGGAACAGCACCGCGATCACCAGCACCGCGCCCTCGAACAGGTTCTTCTTCACCGTGGCGATGGCCTTGTCGACCAGCACCGTGCGGTCGTACACGGTGACGGCCTTCACGCCCGCGGGCAGCGTGCGGTTGACCTCCTGCATCTTCCTGTCGACCGCCTGCGACACGGTGCGGCTGTTCTCGCCGATCAGCATGAAGACGGTGCCCAGCACCACCTCGCGCCCGTTGTCGGTGGCGGCGCCGGTGCGCAGCGCCTGGCCGATGCCGACCTCGGCCACGTCCTGCACGCGCAGCGGAATGCCGCTCGCGTTGCCTAGGATCACGTTGCCAATGTCCTCCACCGACTTCACCTGCCCCGGTGCGCGGATCAGGTACTGCTCGCCGCGCTTCTCGATGTAGCCCGCGCCCACGTTGGCGTTGTTGCGCTCCAGCGCGGTGACCAGGTCGGTCATCGTGAGGCCGTGGGCCAGCAGCTTCGCGGGGTCGGGCGCGATCTGGAACTCCTTGGCATGGCCGCCGATGGAATTGATCTCGGTCACGCCCTTCACGTTGCGCAGCTGCGGCTTGATGATCCAGTCCTGGATCTCGCGCAGGTCGGTCGGCGTGTAGGGCTTGCCGTCGGCCTTCTTCGCGCCCTCTTCCGCTTCCACGGTCCAGAGGTAGATCTCGCCGAGGCCGGTCGAGATCGGCCCGATCACCGGCGAGATGCCGCTGGGCATGCTTTCGCGCGCCGACTGGATGCGCTCGTTCACCAGCTGGCGCGCAAAGTAGATGTCGGTGCCGTCCTCGAAGATCACCGTCACCTGCGAGAGGCCGTAGCGCGAGAGCGAGCGGGTCTGCTGCAGGCCCGGCAGGCCGGCCATCACCGTCTCGATGAGGTAGGTCACGCGCTGCTCGGCCTCGAGTGGCGAATAGCCGGGCGCGGCGGTGTTGATCTGCACCTGCACGTTGGTGATGTCGGGCACGGCGTCGATTGGCAGCTTCTGGTAGCTGAAGACGCCGAGCGCGGCCATGCCGAGCACGGCGAGCAGGACCAGCCAGCGCTGCGCAATGGAAAACCCGATGATGCGTTCGAACATGCGGCGTCCTCAGTGGGTGTGCGTGGCAGCGCTCTTGCCCTGCTGCGACTTCACGACGAAGCTGCCGCTCGCGGCGTACGCCGTGCCGGGCTTCAGGCCGCTCACGATCTCGATGCGCCGGCCGTCGCTGCGGCCGGTCTGCACGTGCTGCGGCAGGAAGCCGCCGGGCACCTTGAGGAAGACGGTGGGCTTGTCTTCCACCGTCTGCACCGCATCGGCCGACACGGTGACGGGCGCATCCGCTTCGGAGGAAACCAGCTCGACATTCACGAACAGCCCCGGCCGCCAGACACGCTGCGGATTGGTCAGCGTGACGCGCGCCGTGGCCGTGCGCGTCTGCGCGCCGATCAGCGAACCCACGTACGACACCGTGCCGCTGGCCGCCTGATCGAAGGCGCTGGAGCGGATGGTCACCGGCTCGCCGATGCGCACGAGGTTGAGGTTGCCGGCGGCCACGCTGATCTCGGCCCACACGGTCGAGAGGTCGGAGATGGTGAAGACATTGACGCTTTCGCCCACCGACTCGCCGAGCGAGATGTGCTTCTCGACCACCATACCGTCGAAGGGCGCCCGCAACTCGTAGCGGCCGAGCGCGGCGGAGCCCGGCGTGGCGCCCAGCGCCAGCAGCTTCTGGTGGGCGTTGGCCACCGCGATCTGCGCCTCCTGCATGGCCTGCAGGGCCTGCAGGTAGTCCTGCTGGGGCGAGATCTTTTCTTCCCAGAGCTTCTTTTCGCGCTCGTGGGTGCTGCGCGCCAGTGCCAGGCGGCGCTCGGCCGATTGCAAGGCGCTGCGCTGCTCCGAGAGCCCCGGGCTCGACAGCACCGCGAGCACCTGGCCGCGCTTGACTTCCTGCCCCAGGTTGGCCGACACGCTGTCGACCACGCCCGCCACGCGCGGCACCACGTGGGCCGTGCGGTCTTCGTTGAACCTGATCTCGCCGGGCAACTGCAGCGAGGTCTTGATGCGCGCAGGGCCGGCGCTTTCGATGGCCATGCCGGCGGCCTTGACCTGCTCGTCGGTGAAGGCGATCTTTTCTTCGTCTTCCCTGTGTTCTTTCGATTCGCCCTTCTCCTTGGCCTCCTCGCCGTGGTGCTCCTTGTCGTCATGGCCCTTGGCTTCGGCATGACCGTGGTCGTGGTCCTTGCCCCCCTCCTTGCCTTCCTCGTGGTGCTCGCCATCGGCATGCCCTCCGGCTTCCGAATGGCCGGCCGCCTCGAGCTTGGCCGGCGCGGTGCGCAAAATCAGCGCGCCGGCCGCGAGGCCCACGACCAGGACGGCCGCGATGGCCATCCACTGCTTCTTGCCGATGCGCCCGGCGAAGGTCTTGCGTTCTTCCGTGTTCATGATCTGTGGTGTCCTTGTCAGCGCGCGGGGGGCGTCGCGCGTCCTTGTGAGCGCACGGCAGCCGCCGTGCTTGGGGTTTCTTCGCCGCCGGTGCCGAGCAGGCGGTCGAGTTCGCCGGCCGCGCGGTGCGCATCGGCCAGCGCGAGCAGGTACTGGTTGCGCACCTGGAACAGCGTGCGCTGCGCATCGAGCGCCTCGAGAAAGCTGAACTTGCCGAGCTCGAAGCCCTTGGTGGCGGCCATGTAGGCGGTCTCGGCGCCGGGCAGCGCATCGCGCTGCAGCGTCTCGGCGGTGGCGCGCGCCGAGCGCAGGCGCTCGGTGGCCTGCGCCACGTCGGCACCCAGTTGCAGCTCAGCGGCGGCAAGGTCGTCGCGCGCTTTCTCTTCGCGGCTCAGGGCCTCGGCGACGTTGCCGCGGTTGGTGTCGAAGATCGGCAGCGGCACCGAGAGGCCGACGACGACCTGGTTGCGGCGGCTCGCGCCCGCATCGTCGGTGGACGCCGGCACGCGCTTGGCGCCCAGCGACACGGTGATGTCGGGAATGCGCCTGGCCTGCTCCAGGCTGGACAGCGCCTCGCGCCGCTCGACCTCGAGCCGCGCCTGCCGCAGCACGGGCGCCGCGAAGAGCCTGCGCTCCACGTCCTGTGCCGAGGCAGCCACCGGCAGCTGGTCGACCGCGCCGTCCACCTGCGTGAAGCGCGGATTCGGGTTGCCCCAGAGCGCGGCCAGTTGCTGCCGCGCCGAACGCAGCGTGCCTTCGGCCTGCAACAGTTCCACGCGGACGCCCGCCTCGGCCACGCGCGCGCGGGTTTCCTCCAGCGGCGACACCTTGCCGGCCGCCACGCGGTTGGCGGCCGCCCGGGTCGCGGCCTGCGCGAGACCGACGGCATCCTGCGCCAGGCGCAGGCGCTCCTGCGCGGCCAGCACCTCGAAGAACAGCGTGACGGTCGATGCACGCAATTCGGAGCAGCGCGCGGCGAGCGCCGACGCGGCCTGGTCGCGCGCGCGCTCCGCCGCCGTGACCCGCGCCGCGCGCTTGCCGCCCAGTTCGATCGGCTGGCTCAGTTGGACCGTGGTGGTGCGGTTGTCGCGGCGCAGGTCTTCCAGCTGGGCGCCGAGCACCGGGTTCGGCCAGGCGCCGGCCTGGACGACGGCGCCCTCGGTGGCCTCCTGCTCGCGCCTTGCGGCCGAAAGGCCGGGATTGGACTGCAGCGCCATCGCGATGGCGCTGTGCAGGGTCAGCGGGCCCGCGGGCTCCAGCGCCCTGGCGGCGGGACGGGCTGAAGACGTGGAAGGGGCGGTATCCGCCTGTGGCTGCAGCGGCTGCAGTGACTGGGAATGGACCGGGGGTACCGCCAAGGCCAACACGGCCAGCGGCACGAAGAGCGTGCGCATCGAATTCTCCTGGGTTGCGAAACAACGGACGGACGAATTCGGCGAGAGCTCAGCTGATGGGTGGGATCAGTGGTGGGTGGGTGGTGTTCTCTCGCCGAATCAAAGGGCGGGAGACCGTGCGGGACGCACCGGAACGTCGGAGATGTGCGAAATGAAGCGCACCTCCGGGAGGGTGTGCAGAACCTGGGACGGCTGCGGCGTGCCTGCGGTGTCGCCGGCCGCCATGTCCGCATGCTGCGCGCAGCCGACATGGCCGACGATGCCATGTCCGACCGCGGCGTTCGGCTGCGTGTTGGTGGTGTTCTTCGCGCCGTCGCCGGCGTGCGTGCGGTCCGTGCCGCGAGGCTCGTCCTCGTGGTGGCCCCAGTGCCCGGACTGCGTGTCGCGCTCATGCTGGCAGTACGCCGCCGACGCCGCCCAGCTGAGCTGGAACGGGAGCAGGAAGAGCAGAAAAATCAGAAGCCAGCGACGCATGAGTCCAAAAAGTATATCGGCGGCCTCTGGCACGCCGCCCGGCAAAAGCCCTTCGCTTCGAGGGCCCGGCGCACTGTACGACGCGAGGGCGGCACCTTGTCTGTCAATAGGATTACTAAATCGTAACCTCCGCCTCGAAAGCGCTTGGGTACCATCTGTGAATGCGAATTCTTGTCATTGAAGACGAACCCAAGCTGGGCGACTACCTGAAAAAGGGGCTGGAGGAAAACGGCTACGTCGTCGACATCGCACGCGATGGCATCGAAGGCCGCTACCTCGCCACCGAGGGCGACTACGCGCTGATCCTGCTCGACGTGATGCTGCCCGGCATGGACGGCTTCGCCGTGCTGCAGGCCATCCGCCGCACGAAGAACATGCCCGTGCTGGTGCTCACCGCACGCGACAAGGTCGAGGACCGCGTGCAGGGCCTGCAGCAAGGCGCCGACGACTACCTCGTCAAGCCCTTCTCCTTCTCCGAGCTGCTGGCGCGGGTGCAGGCCCTGTTGCGGCGCGGCCAGGCACAGGATTCGACCGTGCTCCGGCTGGCCGACCTCGAGCTCGACATGGCGAGCCGCAAGGTCTTTCGCAACCGCGTGCGGCTCGACCTCACGGCCAAGGAGTTCACCCTGCTCGTGGTGCTGCTGCGCCGGCGCGGCCAGATCCTCTCGCGCACCACGCTCGCCGAGCAGGTGTGGGACATGAATTTCGACAGCGACACCAACGTGGTGGAAGTGGCCATCCGGCGCCTGCGCAGCAAGCTCGACGATCCGTTCGAAGTGAAGCTGCTGCACACCGTGCGCGGCATGGGCTACGTTTTGGAGGACCGGTCCTGGTCTTGACCTCGCGGTCGTTAACCGTGGCGAACCGGTAGCCCCCGCCGCGCTGCCCCGCCTGACGGCTGAGGCGGCCCCCGCGCGCTCAGGGCTTGGCGTGCGCCTCGGGCTCGCCCGCGGCGTCGCCGGCCAACCGCGCCTTGCGGCCGATGCACAGCGTCATCAGCGGCCCCGTCATCGCGGTGGTGGCGAGCGCCATCACCAGCAGCATCGTGAACAGCTCGGGGCCGATCAGCCCCACGTCGAGCCCGATCTTGATGACGATCAGCTCCATCAGGCCGCGCGCATTCATCAGCGAACCGGTGGCCAGGCTGTCGCGCCAGCCGTAGCCGGCGATGCGCGCACCGGCCGCGCCGCCGGCGATCTTGCCGACGGTGGCCACGCCCACGATCAGCAGCATCGCGCCCAGGCTCGCGCCGGTGAAGGCATTCGACGTGGTGCCCAGCCCGGCGAGGGCGAAGAACAGCGGCATCAGCACGACGATGGAAATCGGCTCGATGCGTTCGCTCAGCGAGCGCAGCAGGCGGTCGTCGCGCGGCAGGCAGGCGCCGAACAGGAAGGCGCCGAACACCGCGTGCAGGTGCAGCCATTCGGTCAGCAGCGCGGTGACCAGCAGGCCGATCATGAGCGAGGCCATCACCGTGGTCGACGGCTCGCCGTCGGGCGCCTTCACGCGCAGCAGCCAGCCGAAGGCCGGCTTCAGGCCGAAGAACAGGAAGGAGAGCATCACGACCACGCCGACCGTGATCTTGACCAGTCCGGCGTAGCCCTCGCCCGCCCCCACCAGGGCCACCACGAAGGCCAGCAGGATCCAGGCGAACACGTCGACCACCGCCGCGGCGCTGAGCGAGAGCTGGCCGAAGGCCGTGCGCGTCATGCCGCGGTCCTTGAGGATGCGCGCCATGACCGGGAAGGCCGTGATGGACAGCGCCGCCGCCATGAACAGCGCAAAGGGCCAGAAGGCGACGCCGGCCGGCGCGAGCGCGGGATACAGCGTCGGCGAGATCGCGAGGCCCAGCGCCAGCGGCACGACCACGCTGAGCACGCCCACGGCGCCCGCGGCCTTGATCTGCGCGCGCATGTTCCGCGTGGCCCGCAGTTCCAGGCCGACCACGAACATGAACAGCACCAGCCCCACCGTCGACAGCGACGAAAGGCCCTGCAGCAAGTCCTTCGAGAACAGCTGCGCATGCAGCGAGGGAAAGAGCGCGCCCATGACCGCCGGCCCCAGCATCAGGCCGGCAGCCATTTCACCGACCACGCTGGGCTGGCCCACGTGGCGAAGCACCCAACCACAGATGCGCGCGGTGGTGAGGACGACGACGAGTTGCAGCAGCAGGGTGGTGACGGACATGAACGGGTTGCGATGGCGAGGAGATCGCCCGATGTTAGTTCCATGCCTCCGGGTCGATCCAGCGGTTGGCCCACTGGTTGAGCGGGGTCAGGCGCTTGACGAGTTCGCCGCCCGCCTCGGTCAGCACGTAGCCCGCGTCCACCAGCGCGACGACGCCGGCCGCGCGCAGTTCCTTGAGCCGGTCGTTCAGCACCGAGGGCGACATGCCGTCCGTGCTCACGCGCAGCGCCCTGAAACTCTGCGGCAGGCCATCGCGCAGCTCCCACAGGATGCGCAGCGTGCCCTTGCGGCCCAGCTGTTCCAGCAGCCGCATGATGGGCCGCCGCGCCACACTGGGCGCGGGCTGCGGGGCCGATGCTTCTTCGTCTTCCATGCCGTTCCTTCGATGATCGGTGCGGTCGCCTCTTGCGCTACGGATTTCGTAGCGATAGACTGCGCCGGATCGCTACGATTTCCGTAGCGATTTGCACCGCATTCTATGGAAGGACCCACCTGTGGCAAACACCGCCCCGAAAAGCCTGGACCCGAACCGCGCCCCAAGGATTCCACCGCTCGAAGCGCCCTACCCCGAACCCGTCGGCGCGCTGCTGACCCGCATGACGCCGCCGCAGGCGCCCGAGATCCTCGCGCTCTTCAGGGTGATGGCCGTGAACCCCGCGCTCGCCGAGCGCACGCTCGACCTCGGCCGCTACCTGCTCGGCCCCAAGGCGGCCATCGGCCTGCGCGAACGCGAGATCGTGATCATGCGGGTCTGCGCCCGCTGCGGCGCCGAATACGAATGGGGCGTGCACTGGACCGGCTTTGCCGACGCGGCCGGCTTCAGCGAGACCGACCGGCGCGTGATGGCGGCGGCCGACGGCGACCTCGCGCTGCTCGCACCGCGCGACCGGCTGCTGGTGTCGATGGTCGACCAGCTGCACGACACCAGCGATGTGGACGATGCGCTCTGGCAGGCGCTGCGCGGGCACTGGAGCCACGCGCAACTGGTCGAGATCATGATGCTCGCGGGGTGGTATCACTCGGTGAGCTATGTGTGCAATGCGGCGCGCGTGCCGCTGGAGAAGTGGGCTGCGCGCTGGTAGGCCTCAGCCTCCGCCCTTCGCGCTGGAAGGTGCACGCATCAGCCGCAGCCCGTTGGCCACCACCAGCAGGCTCGCGCCCATGTCGGCGAACACCGCCATCCACATCGTCGCGCTGCCGAACACCGCGAGCACGAAGAACACGCCCTTGATGCCGAGCGCCAACGTGATGTTCTGCCACAGCACCGAATGCGCGCGGCGCGAGAGGCGGATGGTCTCGGGGATGCGGTGCAGGTCGTCGTTCATGATGACCACGTCGGCGGCTTCCATCGCGGTGTCGGTGCCCGCGGCGCCCATCGCGAAACCGATGTCGGCGCGCGCGAGCGCCGGGGCGTCGTTGATGCCGTCGCCGGTCATCGCGACAGCACCGTAGCGCGCCTGCATGGCCTGGATGGCGCCGAGCTTTTCCTCGGGCAGCAGGTTGCCGCGCACGTCCTCGATGCCGGCGTGGGCGCCGATGGTCCTGGCCGTCGCGGCGTTGTCGCCGGTGAGCATCACGGGCACGACGCCGAGCGCGCGCAGTTCGGCCACCGCGGCCTGCGACGATGCCTTGATCGTGTCGGCCACCGCGAACAGCGCCAGCACGGCCTGGTTCGATGCCAGCAGGGTCACGGTGCGGCCCGCTTCCTCGTGGCGCCGGAGTTCGGCCTCGAGCGCCGGCGTGCACAGGCCACGCTCCTCGATCAGGCGGTGGTTGCCGAGCACATAGGCCTGGCCCGCCAGCGTGGCCTGCACGCCGCGGCCCGGCAGCGCGGCGAAGCCGGCGACCTCTTCGCGCGGCCCCTTCAAGCCCTCGGCGATGGCCTTCGAGACGGGGTGGTCCGACCGGCCCGCCATGCCGGCGGCGATCGCGAACACCGCCGCTTCGTCGCCCGCGGGGTCGACCAGGCTGGACGCGACCAGCTTCGGCTTGCCTTCGGTGATGGTGCCCGTCTTGTCGAGCGCCACGGCCTTGAGCTTGCGCGCCTCTTCCAGGTAGGTGCCGCCCTTGATCAGGATGCCGCGCCGCGCGGCCGATGCCAGCGCGCTCACCACCGTGACGGGCGTCGAGATGACCAGGGCGCACGGGCACGCGATGACCAGCAGCACCAGCGCCTTGTAGATGGCCTCGAGCCAGGGCCAGCCCATGAACAGCGGCGTGAACACCGCGATGGCCAGCGCCAGCACGAAGACCGCGGGCGTGTAGACGGCAGCGAACCTGTCGACGAAACGCTGCGTGGGCGCGCGCGTGCCTTGCGCCTCCTCGACCGCGTGGATGATGCGCGCGAGCGTGGTGTTGGCCGCCACCGCCGTGACGCGGAACACCAGCGCGGCGGTCTGGTTGATGGTGCCCGCGAAGACCGGGTCGCCGACGGTCTTGTCGACCGGAATGCTCTCGCCCGTGACCGGCGCCTGGTCGATGGCGCTGAGGCCCTCGGTCACCACGCCGTCCAGCGGCACGCGCTCGCCGGGGCGGATGCGCGCGATGGCGCCGAGCGCCACCGTGTCGGCCCTCACGGTCCGCCAGCTGCCGTCGGGCTGCTTCACCTCGGCCCGCTCGGGTGCGAGGGCCAGCAGGCTTTGAATGGCGTTGCGGGCGCGGTCGACGGCACGGGCTTCGATCAGCTCGGCCATCGCATAGAGCGCCATCACCATCGCGGCCTCGGGCCACTGGCCGATGACGAAGGCGCCCGTCACGGCGACGGCCATCAGGGCGTTGATGTTGAGACGGCCGCGCACCAGCGCGCCGAAGCCCTTCTTGTAGGTGTCGAGGCCGGCCAGCCCGATGGCCGCGAGCGCGAGCACCATTTCGGCGGCCATGAAGCCCTGGCCGTCGAGCGCGAGGAAGGAGATCGACTCGGCCGCGACGGCCAGCACCAGCGCGGCGATCAGGCGCGCGAGGCCCGAGCGCATGCCAGCGATGCGTGCGGGGGCGGCGGCCGGGGCTGCCGCATCACCGAGCGGCTCGGGCTTGAAGCCGGCTTTGCGGATCGCATCGAGCGCGTGGGGCAAGGCAACGTCATCGGCCATGATGGCCATCGTGCGTTCACCGAGGCGAAAGCGCAGCCCCTTCACGCCGGCAACCGGCTCGAGCGCGCGGCGGATTTCGGATTCTTCGACGGCGCAGTCCATCGTGGGGATGCGGAAGAGCAAGGCGCCCTTCGGGATGTCGGCAGTGTCGATCGCGGGCGACGAACCGCAGACCGGGCTGCCGCAGCAGGCCGTTTCGGCATGGGCATGCGCATGTCCATGCGAGTGATCGTGACCATGATCGTGGTCGTCATGGAGGGTCGGCGTCAGCGGCTTCAGGGCGTTCTGGTTCGTCATGAAGGCCATTGGAAACCCTGAAGCAGGTGTAGAGTCAAACGCGGAATCTCCACTTCTCTTCATTTGCCGCATCATGAAAATCGGTGAACTGGCCAAGGCCGCGAACACCCCGGTCGAAACCATCCGCTACTACGAGCGCGAGCACCTGCTGCCCGAGCCCGCGCGCACCGACGGCAACTACCGCATCTACGACGACGAGCACGCCCAACGCCTGGGCTTCATCCGCCGCTGCCGCTCGCTGGACATGACGCTCGACGAGATCCGCAGCCTGCTGAAGTTCCGCGACGCGCCGCAGGACGACTGCGGGCAGGTCAACCAGCTGCTGGACGACCACATCGGCCACGTGGCCGCGCGCATCTCCGAACTGAAGACGCTCGAAAAACAGTTGAAGGCACTGCGCCTGCAATGCGGCGGGTCCGAGTCGGCGCGGAACTGCGGCATCCTGCAGGAGCTGGACACCGCCGCGCTCGCGCCCGAGACCTTCGGGCAGCATGCGGGGCACGTGCATGGCTCGTTGCACAACACGTCAGGGAAGCGTTCTTGAAGCTGGGGCGGTTCGCGGTCGCTGATCGTTCCGCACAACGAATATCCCGCATCGCCCAGCTTATTCCGCAGGTTTTGCGGGATACATTGCGTCAGGCCTCGCAATTGGTTTCACCCATTCCATGCATATCGAAGAACGCATCCACATCGCAGTCCCGCCCACGGTCATCGACCACATCTGGAGCGAGGTCGACCGATGGCATCTTTGGGATCCGGACACAAGGCAAGCCCGACTCGACGGGCCATTCGCAGTGGGAACAAGGGGCCGGATCTCTCCCAGCAAGGGCATGGGCGTGCCGATGGCCGTCACGGAGCGTACCGAGGGCCGATCGTTCACCGTCGAGGGTTACATCCCTCTGTTTCGCATGCACTTCGCGCACACGGTGTCTCCGGTAGCCGGCGGGTCGGAAGTGGCTCACCGCGTGTGGTTCACGGGCGCCCTTGCCTTTCTGTTCGGGCCAGGCGTTGCCAGGCAGGTTCGCGAGGGGCTTCCTCGAACCATGCAGTCGCTCAAGGCATATGCCGAGCAACGCCACGCGCCTCTCGACAGCGGCGCCTGACCCCTCGCTCGATCCGACCCGCAAAGGCTGGCCACCGCAGGCCGGGGGACATTCGCGGAGGGGAGCACCCGGCGTCCTGTGCACGCCCCCGAACACGAGCCCCGTTACTTGCCCACAAGCTGGGTCAGCTTCTCCGCCTCGAAGTTCTCGTCGCGCGCCGCGTCGCCAGGCACGCAGTCCTTGGTCCCGGGATGGGCCGACAGCTTCTCGATGGCCTGCCAGAGCAGCGCGATCTGGTGTTCCTGGCCCGAGGCGTTGTCGATCAGCCCGCGCAGGGCCTGGCTCAGCGGGTCGTCATTCTGCGTGACACCGTAGGCCGAGAAGCCCATGCGCGAGGCGGTTTCCTCGCGCCGCGCGGCCGATTCGGCCTCGATGATGCGCGCCGGGTTGCCCACTGCCGTGGCGCCCGCGGGCACCGGCTTGGTCACCACCGCGTTCGAGCCGATCTTGGCCCCGTCGCCCACCACGAAGCCGCCGAGCACCTTGGCGCCCGCCCCCACCACCACGTTGCGGCCCAGCGTCGGATGCCGCTTGGCGCCCTTGTAGAGCGAGGTGCCGCCCAGCGTCACGCCCTGGTAGATGGTGCAGCCGTCGCCGATCTCGGCGGTTTCGCCCACCACCACGCCCATGGCGTGGTCGAAGAACACGCGTTCGCCGATCTGGGCCGCGGGGTGGATCTCGATGCCGGTCATCCAGCGCGCCCAGTGCGCAATGAAACGGGCCGGCCACTTGAAACCGTGCGTCCAACAGGTGTGCGCCCAGCGGTGCAGCACCACGGCATGGAAGCCGGGGTAGACCGTGATCACTTCCCAGGCGCTGCGGGCGGCCGGGTCGCGTTCGAGGATGCACCGGATGTCGGCGCGCAGTCGAGGGAACATCGCTGCCTTTTGTCGTTATATCGATAGAGGGAGGGCAGTCTAAGGCCCGGCTTCTTCGCGCACGAGCGATGGGGTTTTAGGGGACCCTGGGCGCCCGGGCCGCGTCGGCCATCGCCTTGGCGATGCCCCGCAGGATGTGGATTTCCTCCGGCGTGGGCTGGGCGCGGTTGAACAGCTGCTGCAGCCGCGGCATCAGCTTCTTGGGCGCGGCCGGGTCGAGAAAACCGATGTCCACCAGCGAGCGCTCCCAGTGGTCGAGCATGCCGGCCACCGCCTGGGCGTCGGCCGCCTGCACCGGGGCGGTGGCGTCGCGCACCGCGTAGCCGCCCAGCGCCAGGCGCCATTCGTAGGCCACCACCTGGATGGCGGCGCCCAGGTTGAGCGAGCCGAATTTCGGATCGGTCGGGATGCTCAGGGCCACGTTGCAGCGGTAGACGTCCTCGTTGCGCATGCCGAACCGCTCCGAGCCGAACAGGAAGGCCACGTGCTGGTCGCCCTGCTTCGCCAGCGGCTCCAGGTGCTCCCGGGGCGTGCGGGTGGGCGGGCCGAAGTCGCGCGGAATCATCGCGGTGGCGCACAGGTGGGTCACGCCGTCGAGGGCTTCGTCCAGCGTTTCGACGATGCGGGCGTTGGTCAGCACGTCGAGCGCGCCGCTCGCGCGCTGGATGGTTTCCTCGCGCCGCAGCACGTTGGCCCAGCGCGGCGCCACCAGCACGAGGTCGTCGAAACCCATGGTTTTCATGGCGCGGGCGGCGGCGCCCACATTGCCGGCGTGGCTGGTCTGGATCAGGATGAAACGGGTGCGCATGGCGGGTTGGGAGACACGAACGGACGGAGCCGGTAAAATGCCCGATTCTCGCCGCCCGCATCGCCGGGCCGCAGGGTCGCCTTCAGGGGACCCACCCCATCGTTCTTCTCACAATCCAGAATGTCGTCCCCCAACCTGCATCCCATGCTCAATGTGGCCGTCAAGGCCGCACGCGCCGCCGGCGCGATCATCAACCGCGCCGCCCTCGACGTCGAGGCCGTGCGCATCTCGCAAAAGCAGGTCAATGACTTCGTCACCGAAGTCGACCACGCGAGCGAGCAGGCGATCATCGAAACGCTGCTTGGCGCGTACCCGGGGCACGGCATCCTGGCCGAAGAATCGGGCACCGAGCACGGCGCCAAGGATTCCGACTACGTCTGGATCATCGATCCGCTCGACGGCACCACCAATTTCATCCACGGCTTCCCGGTCTACTGCGTTTCCATCGCGCTGTCGGTGCGCGGCAAGATCGAGCAGGCGGTCATCTACGACCCGAGCCGCAACGACCTGTTCACCGCCACCAAGGGCCGCGGCGCCTACATGAACGACCGGCGCATCCGCGTCTCCAAGCGCACCCGGCTCAGCGAGTGCCTGGTGTCCACCGGCTTCCCGTTCCGCACCGGCGACAACTTCAAGCAGTACCTGGCCATCATGGCCGACATGATGCCCCGCATGGCCGGCCTGCGCCGCCCCGGCGCGGCCGCGCTGGACCTCGCCTACGTGGCGGCCGGCTTCACCGACGGCTTCTTCGAAACCGGCCTCAACCCCTGGGACGTGGCCGCGGGTTCGCTGCTGGTCACCGAGGCCGGTGGCCTGATCGGCAACTTCACGGGCGAGCCCGACTTCCTCGAACAGCGCGAATGCCTGGCCGGCGCGCCGCGCATCTACGGCCAGCTGGTGCCGCTGCTCGCCAAGTACTCGAAGTTCGCCAACGTGGACGACAAGCTGCGCGCCAGCGACCGCGTGCGCGCGGTCTCGGCCTCGACCAAGTCGAATGCCGCCGATGCCTCGGTCGACCTCTACGCCCGCAGCACCGTCGCCGATTTCGCCGACGAGGCGACCGAGGGCGACAAGGCACCGGCCGTGGCCGCCGCACCGGCCCCCCGCAAGCTCACGCGCATCCGCCGCGATGCGCCCGGCACCCCCGGCACGGGCAGCCCCTCCGAGGGCGACGCTCCCGCCAAGTGATGTCGGGGCCCCGCGCCGCCGTCCGGCTCCGCGCCGCACTACGCATTGCGCTGAGCCACTATGTTGCGAGCGGGCTGACCGTCGCACTGGGCCTGCTGTTCATCTCGGGCGGCGTGCACCTGTGGCTCGGCACCATCGCCGCCTCGGCCGCGGCCACCGGCGTGATCGTCACCGCGCCGCCCGACCTGCCCGGACCACGCCGCGGCAAGTTCTTCCAGATGCTGCCGGCGCCGCTGATCGGCCTGCCGCTCTTCTTTGCCGTGCAGATGCTGCACAGCGCGCCGATCCGCCTCGGGCTGCTGCTGGTGCCCGCCACCTTCATGGCCTTCCTGGCCATGGCCTGGGGCAAGCGGGGCATCCCGATCGCGATCGCGGTGATGTTCTCGATGGTCTTCTCGATGGCCACGCCGGCGCCCACCGGGATGGCCGACGTCATCGAGCGCACCGTGCATTTCGGCCTCGGCGCCGGGCTCTACGTGATCTGGGCCACGCTCGCCAACCTCGCGCTCAACGGCCGCTTCCGCACCCAGTCGGTGGCCGACGTGCTGTACTCGCTGGCCGCGCTGATGCGCACCGAGGCCGGCCAGTTCACCCCGCAGGACCAGACCCGCGACGTCCGCGACACCCCCGCCCCGGTGCTGGGCCAGCTGCTGCGCGAGCAGGCCGCGCTGGCCGACCAGCTGCAGGCCACGCGCGACATCGTGCTCGAATCGCCCCGCACGCCGCGCCGCCAGCGGCTGGCCGCGATGCTGGTGATCGTGCTCGAAATGCGCGACCAGCTGCTCGCCAGCGAGCTCGACCTCGACACGCTGAGGACCCATCCCTCCCACGCCGATGCACTGGTCGAGATGCGCTGCGTGCTCGAAGAGCTCGCCGACGAAACCATCGCGCTGGCCGACGCGCTGATGATGGGCCGCCACCCCGACGCGGTGGCCGACCGCCGCCCGCGGCTCGCGGCCATCCATGTCTCCGCCGACGACGGCCACCACGGCCCCCAGGGCAGCGTCGGCCCCACCGCCGCGATGCTCGCGCGCGGGCTGGCCAGCCGCATCGGCCACATCAACGACGAGGTGCTGCGCCTCTCGGCCATGGCGCGCGGCGACGCCGAGCCCAACCTGGCCGTGGTGCGCGCCAACTGGCAGCTCTTCGTGAGCCCGACCGACTGGTCGTGGCGCCCCTTCCTCACGCTGTGGCGCTGGGACCAGCCGCCGCTGCGCCATGCCATCCGCGCCGCGCTGGCCATTGCGGCCGGCTACGCCATCGCCGTGTCCATGCCCTGGGGCTCGCACGACTACTGGATCCTGCTGACCATCGTCGTGGTGCTGCGCGGCAGCCTCTCGCAGACGCTGGAGCGGCGCAACGCCCGCGTCGCTGGCACGCTGCTGGGCTGTGTGCTCGCGGTGGGTTTGCTCTCGGCACACCCCTCGGCGCTGATGCTGCTGGTGATCGTGACCGTCTCGCAGGCCATCGCCCACAGCTTCGCGGTGCGGCGCTACCTGGTCACCGCGGTGGCGGCCACCGTGCTCGGCCTCGTGCAGGCGCACATGCTGAACACCGGCACCGCACCCATCTTCGCGCTGTTCGAGCGCATCGCCGACACGCTGATCGGCGCCGCGCTCGCCTGGGGCTTCTGCTACGTGCTGCCCTCGTGGGAGCGCACGCAGATCCCGGCGCTGGTGGCGCGCGTGCTCACCGCGCAGGCACGCCATGCGCGCCTCGCGCTCGGCCTGGGCCAGCTGCAGGCCATCGACAGCAGCCCCGAACTCGAATGGCGCCTCGCGCGCCGCGAGGCCTTCGACAGCCTCTCGGCCCTGGTGCAGGCCACGCAGCGCTCGCTGTCCGAGCCGCGCGCGGTGCAGCCGCCGCTCGAGCCGCTCGAGCACCTGCAGGCGCACAGCTACCAGTTGCTCGCACAGCTGAGCGCGGTGAAGTCGATGCTCGTGCTGCGGCGCGACCGCCTCACGCCGGGCGAGGTCGAGGGCCCGCTCGCGCGCACCGCGCAGCGCATCGAAGCCGCCATCGGAACGACGCCGACCACCGGTCCCTCTCTCCCCGAGAGCACAGGCGCCACCACCGTGGGCGGCCCGATCCCCCTGCCCGATCCGTTCGACAACGACATCAGCCCCTGGCTGCTGCGCCGGCTCGACCTGGCAACGGCCCTGGCCACGCAGCTGCGCGACGACGCGGCGCGCATTCTTCAACCCCTGGACGAGACAACAGCAGCCACGACCGCCGCCTGATGACCCAAGAGATACTTGCCCACCCCTGGTTCGGCACCTGGATTGCCGTCCTCGTCGCCGTTCCGCTCGCTCTCCTGGTCCACCGCATCGGCGGCCTCGTCCTCAAGCGGATCACCCGCCCCGCGCCCGCGGTGCATGCGATGGTGCTCAACTGCAATGCGCCGGCGCGGCTGGTGCTGCCGTTGCTGGCCTTGCTGCTGGTGTTCCAGGCGGCGCCCGACGACCTGCGCTTCATCGGCAACGTGCGGCATTTCAACGGCCTGCTGCTCATCGCCGCCACCACCTGGCTCACGGTGAGGGCCATCAGCGGCTTTGCCGACGGCGTGCTGGCGCAGCATCCCTCCGACGTCGCCGACAACCTGCAAGCCCGCCGCGTGCTCACGCAGACGCGCGTGCTCGCACGCACCGCCATGTCGGTCGTGCTGGTGGCCGGCGGCGCGATGATGCTCATGACCTTTCCGGGCGCGCGCCAGGTCGGCGCGAGCCTGCTGGCCTCGGCCGGCGTGATCGGCATCGTGGCCGGCCTGGCGGCCAAGCCGGTCTTCAGCAACCTGATCGCCGGCCTGCAGATCGCGCTGGCGCAGCCGATCCGCATCGACGACGTGCTGGTGGTCGAGGGCGAATGGGGCCGCGTCGAGGAAATCACCGGCACCTTCGTCGTCGTGCGCATCTGGGACGACCGGCGCCTGATCCTGCCGCTCACCTACTTCATCGAGAAGCCGTTCCAGAACTGGACGCGCCACTCGGCCCAGCTGCTCGGCTCGGTCTTCCTCCACGTCGACTACGGCATGCCGATGGCGCCACTGCGCGAAGAGGCGGAGCGCATCGTGAAGGCGGCGCCCGAATGGGACGGCCGCTTCTTCAACCTGCGCGTGACCGACGCCACCGAGCGCACCATGCAGATCCGCGTGCTCTGCACCGCCGCCACTTCGGGGCTGGCCTTCGACCTGCGCTGCAGCGTGCGCGAAGGGCTGATCGACTTCATGCAGCGCGAATACCCGCAGTTCCTGCCGAAGATGCGCATCGAAAGCGATGGCACCCGGGAACGCGAACGGCAGCAGGCAGCCGCGGCCTGATCCGGCCTTGAAACCCGAACGACCGGCCCCCCGACGGAACTCCGCGCTCACGCGGGCCCTGCTGCACGGCTTTGCGCTGCTGTGCCTGGTGCTCGGCTTCATCGGCGTCGTCGTGCCCGGCATGCCGACGACGGTGTTCATCCTGATGGCCGCATGGGCCGCGGCCCGCAGTTCGCCGCGGCTGCACGCCTGGCTGCTGAATCACCGCCTGTTCGGTCCGCTGCTGCTCAACTGGGCCAACGGCCGCACCGTGAGCCGCCGCGCCAAGTGGAGCGCGACGGCCACGATGGCGGTGTGCGCGGTGATCGTGTCGTTCACGGCGCACCGCGCGTGGCTCGCCGTGCTGGCCATCGCGTGCATGGCCACGGTGCTGGCGTGGCTGTGGTCGCGGCCGCTTCCGCCGCCACCAGCCCCGCCGCCATCGCCGTGAGCGCTGCGATCGGGGATCAGCGCCTGCGGCGCATCGGAGGAGGCGCGAGATTCGTGAACGCCCGCAGCAGCCACTCCACCGGCCCGTAGACGAAACGGCGCATCCACCAGCGGCTCAGCACCAGCTGTGCCGCGAAGATCGCAAAGGCGGCAGCCGTGGCCGCGAGCGGCCCGACCGTGCCGATCCAGCGCAGCCCGTAGGCCAGGAAAAGCCATGCGCACACCAGCGACTGCAACAGGTAGTTGGTCAGCGCCATGCGCCCCGCCGGCGCCAGCAGGCCCTCGAGCACATGGCCGCGCGGCGTCTGCATCAGCAGCACGAGGCCGGCCGCATAAGCGGCCGCGAGGAAAGGCGCCGTCAACAGCGTGGCCGCGAGGCCGTAGACCTCGCGGACCGGGTTGTCCAGCCGTATCGACGGAAAGGCATACACCCAGGCCCCCGGCAGCCCGATGGCCAGCCCCCAGAACAGCAGGCGCCGGAACAGCGTGCGATGCGCGCCGGCATTCGCGAAGAGCTCGCGCCGCCCGGCGATGAAGCCCGCGCAGAACATCGCCAGCGCCGTCGGCGCCTGCACCAGCCCGGTGATCCACCAGATCTGCGACAGCTCGCGCACGTGCTGGACGATCACCGTGGCGGGCGTTCCGCGGTAAGCCGCCAGTGCCACGGCGGCCTCGGCATAGGCGTTGCGCATCGTGTCCGGCGGAATGCCGGCCAGCGCCCACAGGTAGCCGATGCCGGCCCAGAGCAGTGCCGTTGCCAGCACCAGCCCGACCGCGCAGCGCGCGAGGAAGATGTCGCCGCGCCGCCGCAGCATCAGCAGCACCGCGCCCAGCACCGCATAGGTGGTGAGGATGTCGCCGTGGTAGAGCAGCACCGCATGCAGCAGGCCGAAGACCCACAGCGCCGCCAGGCGCCGCAGCAGGCGTGGCGCGAAGGGCTTGCCGTCGCGTTCGGCCGAGCGCATCTGCAAGGTGAAGCTGTAGCCGAAGAGGAAGGAGAACAGCAGGTAGAACTTGGTCTCGAACACCAGGGTCCTGACGAGCAGGACCGCGCGCTCGAGCACCGATTGCGCCATCGGGTCGGGCACGCCGGCGCCGTAGTAGGTCGAGGAAAAGCTCGCGATGTTCACGACGAGAATGCCCAGCAGCGCAAAGCCGCGCAGGGCATCGACCAGCGACTGGCGTTCGCTGCCGGCCGTTGCTTCACCGCCCTTCATGCGGGGCGCGGCGCGCCGGACGCCGCGCGGCCAGGGCACTCGCATACGCCTTGGCGGCCCAGCTCCGCAAGACCTGCGGATCGTCCAGCGCATCGACGGGTGCCTCGTAGTAGCTCGCCACCTTGACCTGCGCGGACCGCGTGGCATAGGTGAACGGCGCGGCACCGCTGCTCACGAACGCCGCGCGGGTGCTGTCGTCCACGCGCAGGTAGAGCGTCGACTTCATCACGAAGGCGAATTGCACGGCATCCAGAACCAGCCCGAAGCCGCCGAAGAAGCGCTTGACCTCGATCGCCCCCATCGCGCCCAGCGACTCGGCCAGTTCGACCGCACGCTCCCGCGACCGCTCGGACTTCTCTGCCGCGGCGGCGCCTTGCCCCCCCTTGGCGCGGCTCATGCGACGGCCTTGCGCCGCGGGTCCGTCACCGGAAATCCGCCGTGCACTTCGAGCAGCCGGACCAGCGCGTCCGAGCCGTGCGCCTTGGCCCAGTCGCGTTCGGAGTCCGTGATGCCGACGGCGTGCAGGAAATCGAAGCGGCCCGAGTCGAGCTGTGCCGTGGCGGGATAGTGCTTCGGCTGCGCCAGCACCACATGCCGCAGCCCCACCGCCCCCTTCTCGCGGATCGCCTCGCCGATGGGAATGCGGTCACCGTGATCGAGAAGCGGCTTGTCTTCACCGAAGCGTCCGTGCGCGACCAGGACGTTGAAGGCCAGCAGCCGCCGCAGGAGCTTGATCGTCCACGGGTCCTTGGGTTGCGCCGGCACTTCGATGACCAGCTCCGAGCCCAGCCACGAATATTCTTCGGGGTCATAGTCGGCAGGCTCCGTCTCCCAGGGCGTCGATCCGCCCGAGGTGGCATAGAGCCATGAATTGCGCCCGGGTGTGGGCTCGAACTCGAACACCCCCAGGTGCAGCCAGCGCGGGTCGACATCGGTGGCGCCCAGCGACGTGAAATCGTCGGCATCCAGCACATAGATGCCACTGTGCTTCTCGCCGAACAGCTTCGGGTAGAGCTCCTCCTCGCGGTACGCCCAGACTTCTTCCATGGAACTCATCGGTTTTTCCTTCTCCTCGGGACATTGACGCCGGCGAAGCATAAGCGCGAGACCGGACAGACGCCACCTGCTTTGAAGACACGAGCGTCCGGCCCGGACAGGTGAGTAAGAATAGGGGCGCCCACCCAGCCAACGAAACAGCCCACCCATGCGCAGACTGCGCTTTCTCACCCACCGGCATCGCGCACCCTCGACGAACAGGGCGCTCGGCCTGCTGCTGGCCTTCAATGCCGGCGCGGTGAATGCGGGCGGGTTCCTGGTGCTTCACATGTACACCTCGCACATGACCGGGTTCGCGTCCCAGTTGGCCGACGGGCTGGTGCTGGGCAACGCGAAGCTGCTGCTCAATGCGCTCGGGGCCGTGCTGGCGTTTCTCTCGGGCGCCGCCGTCTGCGCCGTGATGGTGAACTGGGGCCGCCAGCATCGGCTGCACAGCGTCTACGCGCTGCCGCTGCTGCTGGAAGCCGCGCTCATGTTTCCCTTCGGCCTGATGGGCGCCGTGACGCTCACCTGGGCCACGCCGTTCGCGGTGCCGATCACCGTGCTGCTGCTGTCCTTCATCATGGGCCTGCAGAACGCGGTCGCCTCCAAGACCTCCGGGGGCAGCATACGAACCACGCACATGACCGGCAACATCACCGACCTCGGCATGGAGATCGGCAAGCTCCTCTACTGGAACGGAAAAGCGGCGCCCACCGCTGCGGTCCGCCACGACCGCAGCCGCATGCGAAGGTCTGCCGGGCTGATCGGCATGTTCGTGTTCGGCGGCACCGTGGGCGCGCTCGGGTTCAAGTACGTCGGGTTCGTGTGCGTCGTGCCGCTCGCCGCGCTGCTGCTGGCGCTGTCGATCCCGCCCTTCATGCGCGACCTGCCGCGCAGCCGGGTCCTGCTGCGGCTTGCCAGGGGGCAGGAACGCGGGTAGCCGGGATTCCCGGTCGGAAGCCGAACGCTCGTCGGCGCTCCATGCCCGGCACGCCGGATCGGCGGATCGCACGCCGTCAAGACGACCTGGACGAGCCCGTGCCGTGCCGCCCGCGGTCGGCCTTGGGCAGCACCGCCTCTTCCACCATGCGCTCGGCCTGCGCCTGCAGGCGGTGCAGCGAATCGTCGAAGCGCGCCGCGTCGGCGGCGTCCAGCGCGCCCGTCAGGTCGGCATTGATCCTGGCGACCAGCGGAAAGAGCTCGTCGTACAGCGCCTGCCCCGCCTCGGTGAGGCCCAGCAGCACCTGCCGCCGGTCGCCCGCGCGGGCCGCGCGCGAGACCAATTGCTTGTCGACCAGCGAGCCCACCGCCTTCGAGGTGCGGGCGCGGTCGAGCTGGGCATGCTCGGCCAGTTGCGAGGAACCCAGCTCGCCGCGGCTCGCCAGCACGGCGATCAGCCGCCATTCGCGCCGGGTGATGCCGAAACGGCCCTCGCACAGCCGGATCACCATGCTGCCCGCCACCGACAGCAGCCGCGACAGCCGGTACAGGAGCAGGTCGTCCAGCGGACGGCGTGGCGCGGCGGTCATCTGGGGTTAGTCCGGGGGATGGTTGATTAGATCAATCGACTGTAGCGTCTCTAAAGTCGTTCGCCACCGAACGAGAATCCGGAGACCCCGCCCCATGCCCTCCTGCCCCGCCATCGACCGCCGCCGCGCACTCGCTGCCCTCGGCGGCCTCGCGCTCGCCCCGCTCGCCCGCGCCCAGCAGGCCGGCTTCACGCCCGGCCAGCCGATCAAGGTGCTGATCGGCGTGCCCGCCGGCGGCACGCAGGACGTGCTGACCCGCGCCATCGCGCAACAGGTGCGCGACTCGCTCGGCCCGCTGGTCATCGACAACCGCTCCGGCGCGGCGGGCCGCATCGCGGTCGAGGCCGTCAAGACGGCGGCGCCCGACGGCCACACCCTGCTGCTGGGCACCGCCAGCATGATGACCATGTTTCCGAGCGCGTACCGCAGCCTCTCGTACGACCCGATCAAGGACTTCGTTCCGATCGTCAACGCGGCCCGCTTCGAGCTGGCGCTGACCGTCCACAAGGACGTGCCCGCCAACACGCTCGCCGAGTTCATCGCCTGGGCCAGGGCGCAGGGCGACAAGGTGAGCTTCGGGTCCTACGGCGCCGGCACGCCCTCGCACTTTCTCGGCGAAATGCTGAACCGGGCGGCCGGGCTGAAGATGGTGCACGTGCCCTACCGCGGCTCCACGCCCGCGCGGCAAGACCTCATGGGCGGCACCGTGCCCGTGTACTTCGACACCGTCGGCGGCGCGCAGCAGATGCTGCCCTCGGGCCGCGTGAAGGTGCTGGCCACCAGCGGCGACAAGCGCTCGCCGTTGATGCCCAACCTGCCGAGCTTCGTCGAGGGCGGCTACAAGGACGTGGTGGCGACCGCCTGGTTTGCCTACTACGCGCCGCTCAAGACACCGCAGCCCGCCATCGACAAGCTGCGTGCCGAATTCGCCCGCGCCGTCCAGACCCGGGAGGTGCGCCAGCAGTTGCTGCAGAACGGCATGTACCCCGTGGGCGACGGCAGCGAAGCCCTGCTGAAAACCATGCGCGAAGACACGGCGCGCTGGGGCGGCATCATGAAAGCCGTGAATTTCCAAGCCAACGACTGAAAGAGGAGGACCTACCACCATGCCCAAGAACCCACCCATCACCCGCCGCGCAACCATGCTGCTGGCCGCAGCCGGCCTCATGGCGTCCATCGCCCTTCCCGCCGGCGCCCAGACGCTCGACAGCCCGCTGCACATCGTGGTCGGCTACGCCCCCGGCGGCGCCACCGACCGCGTGGCGCGCATCGTCGGCGAGAAGCTGGGCACCCGCCTCGGCGTGCCCGTGATCGTCGACAACAAGCCCGGCGCGGGCGGCCGCCTGGCGGCGCAGCAGGTCAAGCTCACGCCGGCCAGCCAGAACGTGCTGATGCTCGCCAACCCCGCCGTGATGGTGGTGGCGCCGCTCGTCTTCAAGGACAACAACTACGACGCCGAGCGCGACTTCGTGCCCGTCTCGCACGTCAACGCCTACGACTTCGCGCTCTCCGTCTCGCCCCACCTGCCGGTGCGCGAGCTGAACCACCTGCTCGCCTGGATGCGCGCCAACCCCCTGCAGGCCAACGTGGGCGTGCCGGCCACCGGCAGCCTGCCGCACTTCTTCGGCCTCATGGTCGGCGAGAAGGCGAAAGTGCAGACGCAGGTGATCGGCTACCGCGGCTCGGCGCCGCTGCTGAACGACCTGATCGGCGGGCAGGTGCCGATCGCCATCGACACCGAAGACGTGGTGCTGCCGCAGCACAACGCGGGCAAGCTGCGCATCCTGGCGATCTCGGGCGACAAGCGGTCGCCGTTCGCGCCCTCGATCCCGACCTTCAAGGAGGCCGGGCTCGACCTCTCCGCGACCGGCTGGAACACCTTCTTCGCGCCGAGCAGCATGCCGAAGGAGAAGGTCGAGCGCCTGTCCGCCGTGATCCGCGAAGTCATGCAGGACCCGGACACGCAGCGCAAGTTCAAGGACTCCGGCATGACGCCGGTGGTCAGCACGCAGGCGCAGACCGCCGCGATGCTCAAGGCCTACAAGGCGCAGTGGGCCCCCGTCGTCCAGAAATCCGGCTATCAGCCCTGAGCCCCGTTATCCATGACAAGACCCAACATCATCTTCATCGTTGCCGACGACCTCGGCTATGCCGACCTCGGCTGCTACGGCGGCCGCGATGCCGCGTTCGGCCCCGTGTCGCCCGTGCTCGACGGCCTGGCGGCCAATGGCCTGAAGCTCACGCAGGGCTACTCGAACTCGCCCGTGTGCTCGCCCACGCGCTTCGCGATGATCACCGCGCGCTACCAGTACCGCCTGCGCGGCGCGGCCGAGGAGCCCATCCGGAGCAGCAGCCGCGGCAGCACCACGCTCGGCCTGCCGACCGACCACCCCACGCTGCCCTCGCTGCTGAAGGCCGGCGGCTACCGGACCGCGCTCATCGGCAAGTGGCACCTCGGCTACCCGCCCAGCTTCGGGCCGCTGCGCTCGGGGTACGACGAGTTCTTCGGGCCCATGTCGGGCGGCGTCGACTACTTCACGCATTGCGACTCCACCGGCCAGCACGACCTGTGGTTTGGCGAAGAGGACCAGAAGGAAGACGGCTACCTCACCGACATCCTCTCCAAGCGCGCCGTCGACTATGTGGAGCGCATGGCCAGGCAGGACGCCCCCTTCTTCCTGAGCCTGCACTACACCGCCCCGCACTGGCCCTGGGAAACCCGCGACGATGCCGAGAAGGCGCCGGCCGTCAAGGACAACCTGTTCGACCTGGCCGGCGGCAACATCCACGTGTACCGCCGCATGATCCATCACATGGACGAAGGCATCGGCTGGATCATGGCCGCGCTCGAGAAGCACGGCATGGCCGACAACACGCTGGTGGTGTTCACCAGCGACAACGGCGGCGAGCGCTTCTCGGACAACTGGCCGCTGGTCGGCGGCAAGATGGACCTGACCGAAGGCGGCATCCGCGTGCCGTGGATCGCGCACTGGCCCGCGGTGATTGCCAAGGGTGGCGAGAGCCGGCAGCTGTGCATGACGATGGACTGGTCGGCGACGATGCTCGACGCGGCGGGTGTGGAGGCCGACGCGGCCTATCCGCTCGATGGCGTGTCGCTGATGCCCGTGCTGCGCGATGCCAAACACAACTTCCGCCGTCCGCTGCACTGGCGCATGAACCATCGCGGGCAGGAAGCGATGCGCGATGGGGACTGGAAGTATTTGAAGGTGGACGGGAACGAGTACCTGTTCAGCATTCCTTCCGATGAACGCGAGCGCGCGAACCTTGCGAAGAAAGAGCCTGAAAGGTTGGCCGCGATGCGGGCGGACTGGCAAGCGTGGAATGCGACGATGCCTGCGATTCCGGAGGATGCGACGGTGAGCCTGGGGTATTCGGTGAAGGACATGCCGCAGCGCTGAGGCCGCGCCCGCGTTCAACGGAATCGCCTCAGGCAAATTGCGCGAGGCCGTTGCCGACAGACCAGTTTTCCTTCGCGGCGTCGGCAATGTTCACGAACACGTCCTCCGGCCGGATGCCGGGGCTCTCGCCGAGCAGCTCCGCGATCCGCCGGAACAGCGCTTTCTTCTGCGCCACGGTGCGGGTGTTGAACACGGTGATGTGGATGTACACCAGATCGTCGCTCCGGGCCACGCCGAAGGCCGCGCCGTATCGGAAGTTCGCAGCGTCATGCTCCGTGATGGTCATGAACTGGTCGTCTTCAGGCACGTCGAGCGTTTCGCGCATCGCGCGGTAGAGGCTGTCGAAGATCGCCTGCCGGTAGGCTTGCGGCTTGCCGGCGCGAAGGGAGATGTGAAGCAGTGGCATCGGGGTCCTTTCCATGTTGTCCCGGCGCGATGCTATCTATTTCAATTTGCTATTGATATTTATATCAAAGATAATTAATTGAAATGATTGAGCGCCCTCTCGACCTGGATGCCGTGGAGGCTTTCATCCGCATCGCCGAGCTTGGCAGCTTCACGCGCGCGGCTGACGCCATGCAGACGACGCAGGCCGCGGTCAGCCTGAAGCTGAAGCGGCTCGAAGAAAGGCTCGGCTGCCGGCTCGTCGAGCGGACGCCCCGGCACGTGGAGCTTTCGACGCAGGGCGCAGCCTTCCTCGAACACGCCCGCGAACTCCTGGCAGTCCACGATCGCGCGCTCGCCGTATTTGCCGAAGCCCGGCAGCGCCTCACCATCGGCATCAGCGACCACGTGGCGGGACCGGAGCTTCCCGCGCTGATCGCGCGCATGAACGCGCAAGACCCGCAGCTGTTGATCGAAATCCGGATCGGATCGTCGGGCGACCTGCTTCAAAGCTTCGACCGGCGGGAACTCGACACGGTGATCGTCCGCCTGCATGCCGGGCGCAGCGACGGCGAAATTCTTGCCGAAGAAAAATTCGGCTGGTTCGCCGCGCCAGGCTGGCAGCACCGCGCGGGCGAGCCCCTGCCGCTTGCCACGATGGCCGAGCCCTGCGGCGTGCGTGCGATGGCCGGGCAGCTTCTCGATGCGGCAGCCGTGCCCTGGGCAGAAGTTTTCGTCGGTGGCGGCGTTGCGGCGGTCGCCGCGGCCGTCATGGCCGGGCTGGGGGTTGCTGCATTGGCGCCGCGCATGCTGCCATTCGGCGCAGTCGACGTGGGCGCCAAGCTCGGGCTTCCCGACCTGCCGCGCTTGCCGGTTCTGCTTCACTCGCGGGTCAAGGACGGCCGGCCGCGCGATGCGCTGGCCGCGCTTTCGGCGGCCTTCAGGAGCGCGGTGCGAGGCTAGCGCGGTGCGCAGTGGCTGCCGTGCACAATCTGTCGCCTACCGACTCGACATCCAAGAGTCCCTTTGCCCCAGCCAGCGCATGCGAATCCACGACCTGAAACGACGCCTCCGGGAAGCCGGCGCAGGCCCCAGCCATGAGCAGCGGATCTTGCGGCTCTGGTCCCATGCGCTGCCCCGCAACAGCGGCCGGCGTCTGCCGGGCACCTTCTTTCCGTCGTCGCTGCTGGCCGCCCTGCCCTCCATCGAAGCCGAGCTGGCGGGACTGGCGCGCATCCACGCGGTCCATCCCGGCGCCGATGGCTCCGAGCGGCTGCTCGTCGCCCTCGCGGACGGCCAGACCGTGGAAAGCGTGCTGCTGCCTCGGGACGGCCTGTGCGTCTCGTCGCAGGTCGGGTGCGCCGTCGGATGCCAGTTCTGCATGACGGGCCGGGAGGGACTGCTCCGCCAGGTGGGAAGCGCCGAGATCATTGCCCAGGTCGCCCTCGCACGCATGCGCCGGCCGGTGCGCAAGGTGGTGTTCATGGGCATGGGCGAACCGGCCCACAACCTGGACAACGTGATCGAGGCCATCGACCTGCTCGGCACCGTGGGCAACATCGGCCACAAGAACCTGGTGTTCTCCACCGTGGGCGATCCGCGCGTGTTCGAGAGGCTGCAGCAGGCACGCGTCCGGCCTGCACTGGCACTCTCGTTGCACACGACCCAGGCCGACCTGCGCAGGAAGCTCCTTCCGCGCGCGCCGAACATGACGCCCGAGGAACTGGTCGCCGCAGGCGAGCGCTACGCACGTGCCACCGGCTACCCCATTCAGTACCAGTGGACGCTGCTGGAAGGCGTCAACGACGGACCGGACGAAATCGAAGGCATCGTCAGGCTGCTCTCCGGCAAGTACGGCGTGCTGAACATGATCCCGTTCAACGCGGTCGATGGCGTTGCGTTCGGCCGCCCGTCGTGGGAGCGCTGCGAGCAGGTGGCCCGCACGCTGCACCAGCGGGGCATCCTGACGAAGCTGCGCAATTCGGCCGGCCAGGATGTCGACGGCGGCTGCGGCCAGCTGAGGGCGCGCGCGGCCGAGGTGCGGGTGGTGACGCTTCGAAGGGCCGAAGAAGACCGGCGTTGAAGGCGGGCAGGCCGCGTCCTCAAGGGAACGAGGCCACCCAATCCCAGACCTCTCCCGGCGCCTCGACCATCACGTTATGGCCATATGCCCCCAGGTCGCGGGCGTCGGGATCGAGGGAGCGGGTCTGCGCCATCGTCACCAGCGCGTCATGCCGCCCTTGGGCCAGATGGACGGGGCAGCGCGCCAGCGTCGCCAGTTCGGCCAGCGGCGGCTTGCCCACGGCATTGGCGCGAGGGTCCATCGCGAGACGCCAGCCATCGGCGCCGTCCGCGGCGGTGATGCCCCGCGCGACCACGGGTGCCGCTGCATCGGCGACCCCGGCAAGACCGGCGACCTTCAGGTACCTGTCCCACGCTTCTTCTTCCGTGGAAAAGCGCCTGGCGGGCTGGGACGCCAGCGTCTCCATGCGGCGGAGTTCTTCGTCGGTCCACGCGACCTTGATGCCGGCCGCAAAAACCCGGTGCGGCGTGACACCGAACCAACCCGTTGCCAGGGCGAGGCCGATCACCCCACCCAGCGAGTGTCCGAGAACCACGAGGCGGCCCTCGGGATGGATGTGCGGCAGCACGGCGCGTGCGACGCTTGCCGTGTACTGGCCGATGGCATAGGAGTCCTGCCGGCCGGATCGGCCGTGGCCAGGCAGGTCGAGAACCACCCAGCGGCCGCTCCAGCGAGCGCCGGCCTCGGCGCACATGGGCGACCACACCGCGCCCGTCGCGCCCATGCCGTGCAGCATGAGGAGCAGGTCCGGGCCTTCGCCGCCTTGTTCGGTGTGCATGTCCAGCGCCTCCATCGCGCCTCCGGAAAGGAAAGGGCGGCCTTCACAGGGCTCGGTGAAAGATTCAGTTTGACTCATGATTGTTTGCCGCATCCGAATTCGCGATCTTTTGTTTCGCAACAAGCGCAAGCCTTCGAACTATTGTCGGATTGACGAATACCAAGCCGGACCGCCAAATACGGCGGCAGTCGCTTGAGGAGATCGAAATGCTATCCAACCTACGCCAGCTGTATCGCCGTGGTTTGTCCCGTCAGAGGGATTCCTTGATTCTGATGACCATGTTGACTGCGCTGTCGTCCTGGCTTGTGTTCTGGTTCGGCGAATGATTCTGCATTCCCTATGTCAATGACATACCCAAACCGATTCCACTCCCCGCCTAATCTTCACGAACGAGCACATCGTTCTCGAAGCGATACCGAAAGTAGAACCACTTCTCGGTTTCTGACTTCGCCTCGATGCGAAACGCCGTGATCAGCCGCTCCCCGTCGGTCTTCAGGTAGATCGCGCCGTACACCTCGACGTTGCTGCGCGCGAGCTCCTTCACGTCGGCCTTGAGCTGCTCGACCTTGTCCGGCGAGAGCTTGCCCGCGGCCAGCTTGTCGATGCTGGCCAGCAGCTTGTCGACCGCGTTCTTGTCTTCCATCGCCCGCGAGGAGCGCTGGAGCTCGGTTGAAAGAATCACCGGCGCGCCGCCGCGGCCAAAGCGCCCCAGGCGGCCGAGCAGGTCGGGCCTCGGGTGGATATGGCCCTCCTCGTCTCCCGACGAGATGATGAAGGCCGCCGGATTGACGGCATCCAGGAACGCATCCGTGACCTTCTCGGAGCCGTGGTGGCACGACTTCATGACATCCGACCTGAACGTGCTGCGCGCCTTCGTCACCATGTCGTCGTAGGCCGGCGTGCCCGTCTTCGGAAACTTGCTCGCGCCGGTGTAGTGCTGCAGCAGGAATTTTTCGGCCCCCTCGTTCAGGTCGCCGCCGAACAGCACGCTGAACTTTCCGTACTGGAGCCGCAGGATGACCGAATGGCCGTTCTTGGTTTCGCTGTACGTGCCCAGCTGCCGCAGCGCCGGCGTGCCATCGGGGCCCTCTTCGACGACGGGCGCCAGCACCCGTATCGTGTAGCCGCGGTTGTCCGATGGGGCGAAGTCGGGCATCCAGGCAGCGCCGTCTTCCATCGTCGCGTGCTGCACGGACAGCATGCGGATGTCCTGGATCTTCGGGTTCTCGAGCGCGGCCTTGATGACCTGCGGAAACAGGTAGCTTGTGCTGGCGTTCTCGAAGATCGCCTTGACGGTCGCGTAGTCTGTCGCGAGGTCGCCGATGTAGGCAATGGAGCCGCTGTCTTCCTTCACGGGCTTGCCGCCCAGCTTTTCCCAGGATCCTCCGACGGGCCGTTCCACGAGCCCGTTGTGATAGACCGCGCCGAATCCGATGCCGGGGTCGGCAAAGACGTCCTGGAAGCCGTGGTAGTGATCGCTGTCCGGATGCGTCATGACGGCGGCCGCGAAGTTGAAGCCGCGGTACGTCTGGAACCTTGCGGCGAGAAAGGCGCGCATGTTGCCGCCCTCGCCGGCGTCGATCACCACGATGCGCTCTTCGTCATCGGTCTCGGGCGAGATCAGCACGGCGCCATCGCCCTGCCCCACGTCGACGAAGATGATCTCGAGCGGCCGGCGGGCGACCGTGTCTTCCTTGCGGATGTAGAGCGTGCGCCGCTTCGTCGGCGAGCGGGCCGCCCAGTCGATCTCCAGCCAGCCATCGCCGAGATCTTTCTTGACCTTCAGGTAGTCGCCCCAGATCACCTCGCGGAATTTTTTCTTCTTGTCATCGTAGAGATGGATCGGACTTCCGTCCTCGCGCAAGTTGACGAATCGGTGTGTCATAGCTCGCTCCCTCCTTTGACGAATCTCGTGCTTTTAGCAGCGGCGGATGCGAAGCGCATCTGACGAAAGCGGTATGGCGTAGACGGTCACATCAAAGGTGCAAACCCTGGAAATATGTTGCGGATCGTCCGGGAGCTGTATCCCCTTCAGCTCAAGATCAAGCATTTTGTCTTGCCTTGATCTCTTCGGCATTGAAGAGAAGATGGAAGCCGAGCAATGGACGGACATCCCGGAACTCGTCGACTTGTCTTCCCCGAACACGCCGAAGAAACGAGAGTCTGACCCCGATTTTTCTGACCCCGATTTTTCTAGGCACTTAGCCGGAACTACATAAAGGAACCAGCGCCGGAATCGCCGGCTGATCCAATCGTCCAGAGATACTTATCAAACACACGTTCTGCAAACCACCGCTTACCCGCGACGACAGTCAACAGACGATGCTCTTCGGGAGGAACGATCGACCAGTGAAGTTGGCCTCCTAATGAATCCAAAGACTGTTGGATTTCACGCTTGAAGCACTTGAACTGCCTATTCCATGCAGCGACGAAGGCTCCGTAGTTGCGTCTATCTCGGAACTCACTGTCAAGCTTGGCAAGTGCGCTCACAGCGCGCCTGTCGTAGATGCGTACGTTCCGCTCACCACTGAACCAGAGGAACTTCGAAGCGGCGGAATGAAGATCGCCCGGATTCGCCGTGATCGGGGACACTTTGCCCAGGCGGGCAGCCAGCTGATCGACCATCGCTATAGGGGTGAGCGGCTTTGCAAGCACATCATCGAGTTCCGCTGCCACCTTGGGCCAGAGCCCTTCGATCTTCTTGAAGCAGCGTGCAACCATGTACTTGGATGCGAGCTTGTGGACGACTTTCTCGTCGGCCACGGCCTTGACGAGCATACGCCCGATAAATTTTCGATCCGTTGCATACCACTGATCCGCGTAGCTCAAAGCGGCGTGATTTAGGAGCCAATTCTTCATGCTTCTCCTCTTGGGATGCTTCGCCCGCAAATGCGGCGAGCGCATTGTCGGGCACGTACTTCACCTTGGGTGATCGACCTCTTCACAAGCGCCGCCGCTCGCTATGGAAGCACAGCGTCGGCACATCCACGAGCCCTACCCCCGCACACTCTCCTGCAACAACATCTCCGCCTCCCCCGCCAAATCCGCAGCGATCCAGAGCATGTGATCCCGGTGCTTCTCCCCCGCCTCCTCGAACCATCCATTGCCATCCCCATGGCAGCACCACAGCAGCGAGTTCAACTGCGCCAGTTTGGTTTCGAGTAAGTCCCTTGCATCGTCGCCTGTCGGGGTCGCAGGCATCGAGCCGCGTGCGCGGCGGGAAGATTTGGGCGTAGAACGCCCGGCCATAATTCGTTTAGCCATTTGGTGTGCTTCCTCTGAAAAGTTGTGCACGTCACTTGGTCAGACGGTCAGGGTGTTCACGCACCCTGGCCGTCGCCTTTTGTGCCTCACGTTCGCCTCGATGCACGAAGGCATCGACAGCCCGCCGTGAGGCAAGGCGGTTCATTCGTCGGGGGTTGTTCCTTTCACGGTGTTCGTCGCCCACTTGGCGGGCCGTTTTGTCGCGGGGGCATTCACTGTAGAGAAGCGAAGCCGCGCAAAAGAAAAGATTTCGTCGAGGATTTCTCGAATCGCCCGGGAATCTGCCAGACCGCAGCGACGGGACACAAAGCACTGACAGTCGCGGGCGACAGCCCCCTCATTCGCCGAGGTGTTTGACTTTTTTAGATATATCTAAAATAATTCAGATATACATCCAGAGGACATCGACATGAGACATTCCCACTTCGGCCACCACCACGACCACCACTGCCACGCCCCCCGCGGCGAACACGAAGACGGCCTCTCGGGCGGCCGCGGCCGCCACGGCAGTGGCAGCGAAGAGCGCATGCACGGAGGCCGGGGCGGTCGCGGCGGCGGGCGCGTGTTCGGCCATGGCGGTCTGCGCTTCGTGCTGCTGCAGCTCATCGCCGACAAGCCGGCCCACGGCTACGAGCTCATCAAGGCCATCGAAGACCGCCTCGGCGGCAGCTACGCGCCGAGCCCCGGCGTGGTCTACCCCACGCTCACGCTGCTCGAAGAGATGGGCTACCTCAGCGTGGAGACGGCCGACAACGGCGGCCGCAAGCGCTACAGCATCACCGCCAGCGGCCAGGAGTTCCTGGCCGCCAACCGCGACACGGCCGACGCCATGATGGCCCGCATGAGCGGTGGCGTGGACGGCGCCGGCCCGCGCGGCGGACGCCCGCCGCAGGTCACGCGCGCGATCGAAAACCTGAAGCTCGCCATGCGCATGCGCCTGTCGGGCACGCCCCTCACCGAACAACAAGCCCACGATTTCGCCGCGGTGCTCGACAGCGCCGCTCAACAGCTAGAGCGCATCTGAACTTCTTTTTTTGAAATGACCGACTTCACAACCACTGCTTCGTCTTCTTCTTCCACCACCCCGGACCGCACGCCGCGCCGCGTGCGCCACGACCTTCGCTTTCGCCAGCTCACAGTGACGACCGCGCAGCGCGTGACGCCGCACCTGATCCGCATCACGCTGACGGGCGACGACCTCGCGGGCTTCACGAGCCCGGGCTTCGACGACCACGCGAAGATCTTTTTCCCCGATGCCGCAACCGGCCAGCTCACGCTGCCGACCGCCGGGCCCGACGGCCCGATCTGGCCCGCGAGCGGCCGGCCGGCCATGCGCGACTACACGCCGCGCCGGCACGACGCCCAGGCCAACACGCTCGAGATCGACTTCGCGCTGCACGACGCCGGCCCGGCCACGCAATGGGCCGAGCAGGCCAAGCCCGGCGACACGCTCGGCGTGGGCGGCCCGCGCGGCTCGTTCATCGTGCCGACGGAGTTCGACTGGCACCTGCTGATCGGCGACGACACCGCCCTGCCCGCCATCGCTCGCCGCCTGGCCGAACTGCCGGCCGGTGCGCGGGTGGTGGTGCTGGCGGAGGTCGACAGCGAAGCCGACCAGGTTCCGTTCGAGACGCAGGCCGCGCTCACGCTGCAATGGGTGCACCGCCGCGGCACCGAGCCGGGCCTGAGCCCCGTGCTGCTCGATGCGCTGAAGGCAATGGCGCTGCCAGCCGGCGACTTCCATGCGTGGGTGGGGTGCGAATCGGCGATTGCGAAGGCGCTGCGCGCCCACCTGGTGGGCGAGCGCGGCGCCAACCCGAAGTGGACCCGGGCCTCGGGCTACTGGCGGCGCGGTGCGGTGGCCACGCACGACACGCACGACGAGTAGGCGCCCTTGGTATTTGCTCCTTCCCCCTTTGGGGGAAGGTTGGGATGGGGGCACGCGGCGCTCGAAGGGCCGCTGGCTCTTGATACGCCGCCTGCCCCCACCCCTGCCCTCCCCCAGAGGGGGAGGGAGAAAGAAAAAGAAAGACTCAAAGCCAGCCGGCGCGCCTGAACCGGTAGTAGAGGTAGCTGCAGGTGCTCGCGATCAACGCCAGCGCCACCGCATACCCGTAGCGGAATTTCAGCTCGGGCATGTGCTCGAAGTTCATGCCCCAGATGCCGGCGAAGGCGGTGCACACCGCAAAGATGCTGGCCCAGGCCGCGAGCCGCTTGGTGACCTCGCTCTCCTCGATGGTGACCATCGACAGGTTCACCTGGATCGCGGTGCCGATGGTGTCGCGCATGGCATCGATCGAGCCGTTGATGCGCCCCAGGTGGTCGCCCACGTCGCGAAAGTACTCCTGCGAGCTCAAGCAGATCTGCGGCACGCGGCCGCCGTGCATCTTGCCGGCCGCCTCGAGCAGCGGCGCCACCGCGCGCTTGAGGATCATGCTGCGCCGCTTGAGGTCGTAGAGCTGCTTGATCTTGTCGCGCGCCGCCCCGCCCTGGCCGAAGATCTGCTGCTCGATGGATTCGAGCTCCACCTCCAGCGCGTCGATCACCGGAAAGTAGCGGTCGACCACCGCATCCATCAGCGCATACAGCACGAAGCCCGCGCCGTTGCGCAGCAGCTCCGGCTCGCGCTCGCAGCGCTCGCGCACGCCGAGGAAGCCCTGCCGGCTGCGGTTGCGCACCGACAGCACGTAGTTCTTGCCGACGAACACGTCGACCTCGCCCACGTTCGTGCAGTGCTCGCCCTCGGCCGACGGCTCGACCAGGTGCATGACGACGAAGAGCGAGTCGCCGTATTCCTCCACCTTCGGGCGCTGGTGGCCGTGGTGGGCGTCTTCCACCGCCAGCGGATGCAGGCCGAACTCCTGCTGCATCTCGGCCAGCTCTTCCGGCGTGGCGTCGCTCAGTGCCACCCAGACGAAGCATCCCGGCCGGGTGATGTATTCGCTGATGTCCTCGACCGGAATGTCGGCAAGCTTGGCGCCGTTTTCATAGGCCACGCAGTTGATCAGCATCGGTATTCGTCCATGTTCAATTGGAGGTGGGTCAGTTCACCGCATCGGCATTCGAAGCCGCAGCCAGGAGGCCGGTGGCTGCCAGCGACGCCTCGATGGCCTGCGTCTCGCTCCTGAGCAAGGCGAGTCCCTTTTCGGCGAACGCAGCGTGGCTCGCAACGTCGGCCCACAGGCTCGTTGCGGCTTCGGCGCATGTCAGCGATGCGAAGCGGATCCGGCCCTTCGCCAGGTCCACGAAGCGTTGCTCGCGCAGGGGGTCCGCGCGGTCCCAGGCGCCGCCGATGAGCACGCGCCGACCCCGCTTGACGCGGGGCTCGAGCTCGGCGAAGAAAGGCAGCTTCGCGGACACCCAGCCCAGCATGCCGGTGTTCAACGCGGCATCGAAGGCCGATGGGGCGGTGTGCGTCTTCGCAAAGTCGCGCAAGGCGCCGAGCTTGTAGCGCACCGGCTCTTTCTGCCCGGCCGCGCCGCCTTCCACGGGCTTGAGGATGGGCGCGCCGTTGGCCGCACGCCCATCGGGCCGTTTCGACTTGCGCAGCTCGGCGAGCTGGGCCGGCGACATGCAGAGGTACAGCGCCGCGAGCTCGGCGGGCAAGGTGGCAGCGTCGGGCAGCGCGGTGGCGTCCGCTTCAGGGCCTTTGAATTCATCCAGCTGGGCCATGGGCGCCTTGTTCTTCACGCGGGGGTTGCGCTGGCGGATTTTAGAGCGGTGGGATGCGCGCTGATCGGCAAGCCGGTCAAGCTGCTGGTCGGCTGAGCCGTCCGCCTGCCCCGATAATCGCCCGAGTGAAAACGACGACTGCCCACCCCACCCCTTCGACCAGCGACTTTTCCGGGCATACGCCCATGATGGCGCAGTACCTGGGCCTGAAGGCCGACCATCCGGACACCCTGCTGTTCTACCGGATGGGCGATTTCTACGAGCTGTTCTGGGCCGACGCCGAAAAGGCGGCCCGCCTGCTCGACATCACCCTCACCCAGCGCGGCCAGTCGGCCGGCCAGCCGGTGGTGATGTGCGGCGTGCCCTTCCATGCGGTCGACACCTACCTCGCGCGGCTCATCAAGCTGGGCGAATCGGTCGCCATCTGCGAGCAGGTGGGCGAGGTCGGCGCCAGCAAGGGGCCGGTGGAGCGCAAGGTGGTGCGGGTGGTCACGCCCGGCACGCTGACCGACTCGGAACTGCTCAATGACAAGAGCGAATCGCTGCTGCTCGCGGTGCATGCGGGCACGCGCAATTTCTGCGGGCTGGCATGGCTCAGCGTGACCGGCGCCGAGCTTCGGCTGGCCGAATGCCCGGCCGATGCGCTCGAAGCCTGGATCGCCCGCATCGCGCCGAGCGAGCTGCTCTACAGCGCCGAAGTCACGCCGGCCTTCGAGCAGCGCCTGAAGGCCGCGCGCGCGGCCACGCCCTTCACGCTCTCGATCCGCCCGGCATGGCAGTTCGACGGCGGCCTGGGCGAGCGCAAGCTCAGCGAGCAGATGGGCAGCAACAGCCTTGCGGCCTGGAACGCCGAATCGCTCGCCAACGCGCATGCCGCGGCCGCCGCGCTGCTGGGCTATGCCGAGCACACGCAGGGCCGCGCCCTCTCGCACGTGCAGCGGCTCTCGGTCGAACGCGACGGCGACCTGATCGAGCTGCCGCCCACCACGCGGCGCAACCTCGAACTGGTGCAGACGCTGCGCGGCGAAGATTCGCCGACGATGTTCTCGCTGCTCGACACCTGCATGACGGGCATGGGCAGCCGCCTCGTGAAGCGCTGGCTGCTCTCGCCGCGGCGCGACCGCAGCGAGGCGCAGGCCCGGCTCGAAGCCATCGGCGCGCTGCAGTCCACGGTGCTGGGCGGCACGGCCGCCCCCTGGCGCACGCTGCGCGAGCAATTGAAGAACACCAGCGACGTGGAACGCATTGCGGCCCGCATCGCGCTGCGGCAGGTACGTCCGCGCGAGCTGCTGGCGCTGCGGCTGGCATTGGCCAAGGCGGAGCAACTGGCACCCCTTCTTCCGGCGTCGGCAGCGCTCCTGGCCCGGATCTCCGAGCGGCTTGCGCCGCCCCCGGGCTGCGCCGACCTGCTGGTGAGCGCCATCAAGCCCGACCCGTCGGCACTGGTGCGCGACGGCGGCGTGATCGCCACGGGCCACGACGCCGAGCTCGACGAGCTGCGCGCGATCAGCGAGAACTGCGACGACTTCCTGCTGAAGCTCGAGGTCAGCGAGCGCGAGCGCACCGGCATCAGCAACCTGCGGGTGCAGTTCAACCGCGTGCACGGCTTCTACATCGAGGTGACGCAAAGCGCGCTCTCGAAGGTGCCCGACAACTACCGCCGCCGCCAGACGCTGAAGAACGCCGAGCGCTTCATCACACCCGAGCTCAAGGCCTTCGAGGACAAGGCGCTGAGCGCGCAAGACCGCGCCCTGGCCCGCGAGAAATGGCTCTACGAGCAGCTGCTCGATGCGCTGCAGCCCTCGGTGCCCGCGCTCACGCAGCTCGCCGGCGGCATTGCCACGCTCGATGCGCTGTGCGCGCTGGCCGAGCGCTCGCACACGCTGCACTGGCGTGCGCCGAGCTTCGTCTCGCACCCGTGCATCGAGATCCAGCAGGGCCGCCACCCGGTGGTGGAAGCGCGGCTGGCCGAAAAGTCGTCGGGCGGCTTCATCGCCAACGACACGCAGCTTGGGCCCCAGCAGCGCATGCAGGTCATCACCGGCCCCAACATGGGCGGCAAGTCGACCTACATGCGGCAGGTGGCCATCATCGTGCTGCTGGCCTCCATCGGCTCGCACGTGCCGGCGGCGGCCTGCCGGCTCGGGCCGATCGACGCGATCCACACCCGCATCGGCGCGGCGGACGACCTGGCCAACGCGCAGTCGACCTTCATGCTCGAGATGACCGAGGCCGCGCAGATCCTGCACAGCGCCACGGCCCAGTCGCTGGTGCTGATGGACGAAATCGGCCGCGGCACCAGCACCTTCGACGGGCTGGCGCTGGCCGCCGGCATCGCGGCCCAGCTGCACGACCGCAGCAAGGCCTTCACGCTTTTCGCGACCCACTACTTCGAGCTGACCGAGTTCCCGGCCACGCACCACGGCGCGGTGAACATGCACGTGAGCGCCACCGAGGCGGGCCGCGACATCGTGTTCCTGCACGAAATGCAGCCCGGACCGGCCAGCAAGAGCTACGGGATCCAGGTGGCGCGGCTGGCCGGGATGCCCGCCGCGGTGGTCAACCATGCGCGGCAGGCGCTGGAGGCACTGGAATCGCAGCATGCCCAAACGCGTGCCCAGGTCGACCTGTTTGCCCCCCCTCCCGTGGCCGATACGCCCCTGGCGAGCGCCGTAGAATCCGCGCTGGCGGCCCTCGACCCCGACACCATGAGCCCGCGCGAAGCCCTCGACGCGCTCTATGCCCTCCAGAAACTGAACACGCGTGAACGCAGCACCGCCTGAGCGGGCCTGATTCATGCGAGACGAACTCATGACTTATTGCGTAGGCATCAAACTCAACGCCGGACTGGTGTTTCTCTCCGACTCGCGCACGAACGCGGGCGTGGACCACATCAGCACCTTCCGCAAGATGATCGTCTACGAGAAGCCGGGCGACCGGGTGATGGTGCTGCAGTCTTCGGGCAACCTGAGCATCTCGCAGTCGGTGCGCGAGATCCTGCAGATCGAGGAGCTGCGCGAGGTCCGCGAGGACGGCACGCAGGGCGAGCCGATCACCATCTGGAACGCCAGGAGCATGTTCGACGCCGCACGCGTGCTCGGCTCGGCGGTGCGCCATGTGTACGACCGCGATGCCGAGGCGCTCAAGCATGCGGGGCTCGATTTCAACGTGTCCTTCATCTTCGGCGGGCAGGTCAAGGGCGAAGGCATGCGCCTGTTCCTGGTCTATGCCGCGGGCAACTTCATCGAAGCCACCACCGAGACGCCCTACTTCCAGGTGGGCGAATCGAAGTACGGCAAGCCGGTGCTCGACCGCGTGCTCACGCCCGAAACCCCGCTCGACGAGGCCGCCAAGTGCGCGCTGGTGTCGATGGACTCGACCATGAAGTCGAACCTCTCGGTGGGCCTGCCGCTCGACCTGGTGGTGTACGAGGCCAACAAGTTCGAGACCGACCGGGTGATCTGCATCGACGCCGACAACCCCTACTACCGCATGATGCACAACAGCTGGGGCCAGAAGCTGCGCGAGGTGTTCGACAGCATCGAGGACCCGGTGTGGGACGACGCCGCCACCGAGCATCCGCTGAAGATGCCGGCCACGCGCCACAGCCCGCTGCGCAAGATCTCGACGCCGGACGAAAAGCTGATCTGAAGCCGACCGCGGCCATGCCGATGCCTCCCGTCGTGTTCTCGCACGGCAACAGCTTCCCTGCGAGCACCTACCGCGTCGTCCTCGACAGCCTGCGCAACCGCGGCTTCGAGGTCGCCGCCATCGAGAAATTCGGGCACGACCCGAAGTACCCGGTCACCGACAACTGGCCGCACCTGGTGCAGCAGTTGGCCGACTTCGCGCAGCAGCACGCCGACCAGGCGGGCAGACCGGTGTTTCTGGTCGGCCATTCGCTTGGCGGAATCCTGAGCCTGATGTGCGCGGCGCTGCATCCGGCGCTCGCTTGCGGCGTGGTGCTGCTCGACTCGCCGATCCTCAGCGGCTGGCGCGCGAACACGCTCAATGTCGTCAAGCGCACGCCGCTCATGAAGAGCATTTCGCCCGGCGCCATCAGCCGAAAACGCCGCAACAGCTGGGAGCACCGCGAGGCGGTGTTCGAGCACTTCCGCAGCAAGAAGGCCTTTGCCAAATGGGACGAGCAGGTGCTGCACGACTACATCGACCACGGCACCTTCGACGGCGACAAGAACGGCGAGGACAACCGCCAGCTGAGCTTCGACCGCGACGTGGAAACGGCCATCTACAACACCTTGCCCCATAACCTCGGTGCCCTGCTGCGCCGCCATCCGCCCAAGTGCAAAGTCGCATTCATCGGCGGGCGCCAGTCGGTGGAGATGAGGCAGGTGGGCATGGCGATGACCGAGCAGGTCACCAAGGGGCGCATCGCCATGCTGGACGGCACGCACCTGTTCCCGATGGAAAAGCCGCTGGCCACGGCCGCGGCCGTCGAGGCCGCGCTGCGCAACCTGCTCTGAGCGGCTGCCGCGCCGTCAACCCTGGGTGACGTGCACCCCGGGCCGCTTGCCCGCATTCCATTGGCCCCCGAGCGCCCGCTCGATCTGCGCCGCCAGTTGCAGCAGCAGCCCGTCGTTCGCCTGGGCAGCCTGTGCCTGGATGCCCAGCGGCAGGCCGTTCTCCTGCGCAGCCATCGGCAGCGAAATGCCCGGCATGCCGCACAGATTGGCCAGCGGGGTGTAGGCGAAGTTCTTCCAGAGATGGGCGAACCAGTCATGCACCGAGGGGTTGGTGCTGGTGGTGAGGTACTCGGTGGTGCCGACCCTGGGCGTGGGCAGCGCGGTGACCGGCGTCAGGATGATGTCCCACTGCTCGAAGAAATTGCCGAAGGCGCGCGAGGTGCTGTTGAACACCGCCTGCATCTTCGAGCGCTCGGTGTACGAGGTGTGCAGCCCGGCTTCCCAGATCTTGATGTTGATCGGCTCCAGCAGTTCGGCCGGCGGGCGCTCCAGCCCCAGGCGGTGCAGGTGGCCGTCGATGACCTGTGCGAAGTTGCTGATGTAGCAGGTGGTCTGGGCGGCAAAGGCCGCCTGGAAATCGACCTCGGGCAGCGCCCATTCGACGTGATGGCCCAGGCCTTCGAGAAAGCGGCCGACGCGCTCCAGCTCGGCCACGAAATGCGGCGTGGCGCGGAAGTCGCCCCACGCGTGCGAGAGCGCAATGCGCAGGCGGCCCGGGTCCTTCTTGATGAGCTCGCCGTAGGGCTCGGCCGGCGACCAGAAGGGCATGAATTCGCCCGGTGCGCCGCCGCGGCAGTGGTCGACGAAGGCCGCGGTGTCGCGCACGGTGCGGCTGTGGCAGCCCTGGATCGAGACGAGGCCGGACAGGTCCGACAGGCCCGGCGCCAGCGAGAACACGCCGCGCGACACCTTCAGGCCGATGTTGCCGTTCACGCCCGCCGGAATGCGGATGGAGCCGCCGCCGTCGGTGGCGTGCGACAGGGGCAGCACGCCGGCCGCCACGGCTGCGGCCGTGCCGGCCGACGAGCCGCAGGTGGTGTATTCGAGGTCCCACGGGTTGCGCGTGGTGTGGAGCGCGTTCTCGGCCGAACTGCACACGCCGAACTCGGGCGTGGTGCTGCGGCCCACGATGTTGAGGCCCGCCTTGCGCAGTTGCTGCGTGAGGAAGCTGTCGGCCGCCGGGCGATGGCCCTGCATCATCATCGAGCCGAACTCCTGCAGCCGGCCCTTCAGCGTGGGGCCCAGGTCCTTCATCAGGTAGGGCAGGCCGGCGAACACCCCGTCGGGGTTCATGCCGTCCTTCAGCGGGTCGGCCACCACGTCGTCGAACACCTCGACCACCGCGTCCAGCTGCGGGTTGAGCTTCGCGATGCCGGCCGCCGCCTGGGCCGCCAGCTCCGCCGCCGTCACGTCGCCCTTGCGGACCCGTTCGGCCAACCCGATGCCGTCGTGATCGGCCCATTCGTTCCAGCTCATTGCCAGCGTCATCTCGTGTTCTCCATTTCGCATCAAAAAAGTATGTCGTCTCAAGGCCATCCGAAGCCGACTCTCAGCAGCATCAGCGTACCCGTGCCGACCAGGATCGTGCCGGTCGCGTCGTTCCGCCGGACAAGGTAGTAGGCCAATGCAGCGCCCACTGCAAAGAGGCGCGCGTCGCGCCAGTCGGCCAGCATGTGTCCATTGCTCAGGAAGACGTCCGGCAGCACCATCGCCAGCAAGGCCGCGACCGGCGCATGGCGCAGTCCGCGCCACAGCCAGCCGGGCAGCTTCGGCTCGCTGTCCGGCAGCAGGAAGAAGCTGCGGGTGAGCACGGTCACCCCCACCAGCGCCCCCACGGCCAGCCAGGCGTACGCGTCGTGACCCAGTTGCATCATCGGCGCGCGCTCCACCGGCGATCGGCCCAGGCGCCGGCCACGAAGGCCGTGGCAATCGCCGCGACCACGTTGAGCCCCATCGGCCACGAGGCCGTCGCCAGCGCGACGGCGCCCGCGGCCAGCGCCGAGCAGCGCACCGCACGGTCGGTGAGCATCGGCAGCGCGAGCGCCAGCAGTGCCAGCACGCCGATGAAGCGAAGGCCCCAGGCCGCAGGAATCGCGTCGGCCAGGAAGATGCCCGCGAGCGATGCCGCATGCCAGGCCGCCCAGTTGGTCAGCGCCAGCCCGAGGAAGTAGCCCTGCTGCTGCGGCGTCGCACGGCCGGTGGGCAACGGCTGCGGATGCCGCTGCACGAACTGCGCATACACCGGATCGCCAGCGAGGTAGGACAGCAGCACGCGCGCCAGCCGCCGGTGCCGCCCGAAGTAGCGGCGCCAGTTCGCGCTGAACACCACGAAGCGCAGGTTCAGCACGCAAGCGGTCGCAACGATCACCCACAGCGGCGCGCCGGCCGCGATGAGCGGCAGGCAGGCCAGCTGCGATGCGCTCGCGAACACCAGCAGCGACATGGCCAGGATCAGGCCCAGCCCGACACCGCTCTTCGCCATCGCCACGCCGGCCACGAGCCCCATGGCCATGGTGCCGAGCGCGGCGCCGGCGATGTCGCGCCGCCCCTGCGCGAACGCGGCGCGCCACGCCGGATCGTCGACCGATGCACGCCAGGCGCCGTGCACGCTCACTGCCGGCTCGCCAGTTCCGCGCGCGGCGCGGCCGCCAGCAGCCGCCGCGTGTAGTCGTTGGCCGGCGCGTTGAACACCTGGCCGGTGGCGCCCTGCTCGACGATGCGGCCCTGGCTCATCACGATCACCCGGTCGCACAGCTGTGCGGCCACGCGCAGGTCGTGCGTGATGAACAGGATGCCCAGGCCCAGGTCGCGCTGGATCTCGCGCAGCAGGTCGAGAATCTGCGCCTGCACCGAGACGTCGAGCGCCGACACGGCCTCGTCGGCCACCAGCACCTGCGGCTGGCAGGCGATGGCGCGCGCAATCGCCAGGCGCTGGCGCTGGCCGCCGGAGAACTGGTGCGGGTAGCGTTCGAGCGCGGTGCGCGGCAGCTGGATGCGGTCCATCAGCTCTTCGGCGGTCTGGCGCGCGTGCAGCTTGCTCAAACCGAAGTTCATTGCGCCTTCGACCATCGACGAGCCCACGGTGCGCCGCGGGTTGAGCGAGCGGTTCGGGTCCTGGAACACCACCTGCACGCGCGAGCGCAGCGGCCGCAGGCGGCCTTCCGGCAGGTCGCGCACTTCGGCATCGCCCCACAGGATGCTGCCCGCGCTCGGTGCGATGAGCCGGATCATGCAGCGCGCGAAGGTCGACTTGCCCGAGCCCGACTCGCCCACCACGCCGACCGTCTCGCCGCGGTGCACCGACACGCTCGCGTCCTGCAGCGCGGTGTTGTGCTTCGCACGCCCCAACCAGTCGCGCCGCGTGTAGACCTTGCCGACACCCGTGCCGCTGAGCAGCGGCTTGCCGCCCGGCAGCGAACGCGCGGGCGGCGGGGTCATGCCCGGCACGGCGTCGAGCAGCATGCGCGTGTAGGCCTCGCGCGGGCGGCGCAGCACCTGTTCGCAGGGGCCTTGCTCGATCAGCGCGCCGCGGTGCATCACCATCACGTCGTCGGCGATCTCGGCGACCACGCCCATGTCGTGCGTGATGAAGAGCACCGCGCTGCCCTGCTCCGCCTGCAGCTCGGCGATGAGCTTGAGGATCTCGGCCTGCGTGGTCACGTCCAGCGCGGTGGTCGGCTCGTCGCAGATCAAGAGGCGCGGCTTGAGGATGATGGCCATCGCGATCACGATGCGCTGCCGCTGCCCGCCCGAGAGCTGGTGCGGATAGCTCGCATGGATGCGCGCCGGGTCGGGCAGCCGCACGCGCTCGAAGATCGAGAGGATGTGCGCCTTGCGCTCGGCCGCGCTCCACGATGTGTGCGTGCGCAGCAGCTCGTCGACCTGCTCGCCGCAGCTCAGCACCGGGTTGAGCGCGGTCATCGGCTCCTGGAACACCATGCCCATGCCGGTGCCGCGCAACTGGCGCAGCCGCTTGTCGGAAGCGAAGCGGCCGTTGTCGACCAGCGTTTCGCCGGACAGGATCACATCGCCGCCCTTGAGCGTCAGCCCCTTGGCGAGCAGCCCCATCACGGTGGTCGCCAGCACGGACTTGCCCGAGCCGGACTCGCCCACGATGCACAGCGTGCGCCCGGCCTCGATGCGCAGGTCGAGGCTTTCGATGGCATGCGTCCGGTCGGCGTCGGAAGGCAGCGCGACCTGCAGGCCGCGCACCTCGAGGATCGCGGCGCTTCGGTTGGAATCGGTCATGGAATCGGCGCCTCAGACGCGTTTGGAAAACTTGGGATCGAGCACGTCGCGCAGCCCGTCGCCGAGCATGTTGATCGCGAGCACCGTGGGGACCAGGAAGAGCGCTGGGAACAGCACGTTGCCGGGGCTTTGCGAGAACTGCACGCGCCCCTCGGCCATGATGTTTCCCCAGGTCGGCACGTCCGACGGCAGGCCCAGGCCGAGGAAGCTCAGGATGGCCTCGGTCAGCACGGCCGAGGCCGCGATGAAGGTGCCCTGCACGATCAGCGGTGCGAGCGCGTTGGGCAGGATGTCGCGCCAGAGAATGGTGGCGTCGGCGGTGGCCAGCGCGCGGGCCGCTTCCACGAAGGGCTCGTCGCGCAGGCTCATCACCAACGCCCGCACCAGCCGCGTGACGCGCGGCACCTCGGGCACGGCGATGGCCAGGATCACGGTCGGCAGGCTGGCGCCGAGCACCGCCACCAGCGTGATCGCGAGCAGCACGGCGGGAATGGCCATCACGCCGTCCATCACGCGCATCAGCACCGCGTCGACGGCGCGGAAGTAGCCGGCCAGCATGCCCAGCAGGCAGCCGAAGGCGATGGCGACGAAGGCGGTGAACAGGCCCACCGTCATCGAGATGCGGGTGCCGTAGAGCACGCGGCTCCAGACATCGCGCCCCACGCTGTCGCTGCCCATCCAGAAGGTGTGGGCGAACTGCGCGCCGTCGGGCATCGTCACCTGCCCGGAGGTGCCGGCGCCGACCGAGATGAAGCCCGGGTCCATCGCGGACGGATCGAAGGTGCCGAGCCACGGCGCGAGGGCGCCCAGCAGCGCCAGCGCAGCCAGCACGACGACGCCGCCGCGCACGGCGCCGTGGCGCCAGAGTCTTTCGAGGGTGCTCATGATCAGTAACGGATGCGCGGGTCGAGAAAGAGATAGCTCACGTCGACCAGCAGGTTGACGGCGACGTAGACCACGGCGAAGAACAGCACCACGCCCTGCAGCACCGGGAAGTCGCGGTTCAGCACCGCATCGACCGTGAGCTGGCCGAGGCCCGGAATGGCAAACACCGTCTCGGTGACGACCACGCCGCCCAGCAGCAGCGCAGCGCTGACACCGATCACCGTGACCACCGGCACCGCGGCGTTGCGCAGCGCATGGTGCTTGAGCACCTCGAGTTCGGTGATGCCCTTGGCACGCGCGGTGCGGATGAAGTCTTCGGTGAGCGCCTCGCTCACGGCGGCGCGCGTCACCCGCGACAGCAGCGCCACGTAGGTGATGGCCAGCGTGAGACACGGCAGCACCAGCTGGTTGAGCCACGGCCCCACGCCGTCCGAGATGCGCCGGTAGCCCTGCACCGGAAACCACTGAAGCTTCATCGCCAGCAGGTAGATCAGCACATAGCCGACCACGAACACCGGCACCGAGAAGCCGGCCACAGAGAAGGCCATCACGGCCTTGTCGAGCCAGCCGCCCATGCGCCATGCGGCCAGCGTGCCCAAGGGCAGCGCGATCGCCACCGCCAGCAGCAGCGTGCCGCCGGCCAGCGAGAGCGTGGGCTCCATGCGCTGGCCGATGAGCTCCAGCACCGGCTTGTTCAGGAAGAACGAGAAGCCCAGGTCGCCGTGCAGCACACCGCTGCCCCAGATCGCGAACTGCGTCCACAGCGGCTTGGTCAGGCCGAGCTGCACGCGGATGCGGTCCAGGTCTTCGTTGGTGGCGCTGTTGCCGCCGATCACGGCCGCGGGGTCGCCGGGCGTGAGGCGCACGATCATGAAGATCGCGATCGCCACGACCAGCAGCACGGGGATGGTGGCGAGCAGGCGCTTGCCGAGGAAGGTCAGCATGGGCGGACGCTCTTATTGCTTCTTGATGTTCCAGTACACCTGCGCACCGGCCGGAACCAGGCCGCTCACGTTCTTGCGCACCGCGGCGGGCTGGTTGTACTGGCCGACGGGCACATGCGTGGCGGTCTCGAAGGCGCGCAGCTGGGCGGCCTGCGCGAGCTTCTTCTTCTCGGCGTCGGTCTTGGCCTGGGCGAACTGCACCTTGATTTCCTCGAGCTTCGCGTCGGCCTGCCAGCCGAACCAGCCCTTCTCGCCGGTGGCGTTCATCATGGCCATGGTGATCGGGTTGAGGATGTCCGACGCGGTCCACGAGGTCATGAACGCGCTCCAGCCGCCGGCCGAGGGCGCATCCTTCCTGGCGCGGCGCGCCACCAGCGTGGACCAGTCCATCGACTGCATGTCGACCTTGAAGCCGGCCTGTTCGAGCTGCTGCTTGGCCACCAGCGGCAGCTTGCCGATGGTCGGGTTGTCGGTCGGGCGCATCAGCACCACGGGCTCGCCCTTGTAGCCGGCTTCCTGCAGCAGCGCCTTGGCCTTCTGCGGATTGGCGACGCCGGTGTAGTCGCCGGTCTGCTCCGACTCGAACAGCGTCCCGCAGGGGAACATGCTCTTGCAGTAGCGCGTGAGGCCGGGCGTGCCGACCTGGGTGCGCAGGAAAGCTTCCTGTCCCAGCGCCACCAGCGCGGCGCGGCGCACCTTCTCGTCGTTGAACGGCGGCTGCAGGAAGTTGAAGCGCAGGATGAACTGGTTGCCCGCGGGTTGGGCGTCGACCAGCTGGATGTCGGGGTTGGTGCGCAGCGTGGCGTACTGCTCGAAGGCGGGCTGCTCGAGGATGTCGGCCTCGCCGTTGAGCAGCGCATTCATCTGCGTCTGTGCGTCGCGGATGATGAGCCACTCCACGCGGTCCACGTACACGTTCTTGCCGCCGGCCGTGCCCGAGGGTGCTTCGGCGCGCGGCTTGTAGCGCGTGTTCTTCGTGAACACGACGCGTTCGCCGGGGCGGAACTCGTCGGCCTTGAAGACGTAGGGGCCGGAGCCGATCGACTCCTTGATCTGCGTGTCGCCCGAGGTGTCGGCAACGCGCTTGGGCATGATGAAGGGCACGTTGGACGACGGCTTGCCCAGCGCTTCGAGCACCAGGCCGAAGGGCTCCTTCAGCACGATCGAGAAGGTCCTGGCGTCGGGCGTCTCGTAGCGCTCGGTGACCTTGGAAAGCTGCGCGCCGAAGGTGTCGCGGCTGGCCCAGCGCTTGATGGAGGCCACCACGTCTTCGCTGGTGACGGGCTTGCCGTCGTGGAACTCGAGGCCGTCGCGCAGCGTGAAGGTCCAGGTCTTGTTGTCGGCGGACACCTTCCACTTGTCGACCATCTGCGGCTTGATGCGGCCTTCGAGGTCGGTGGCGAAGAGCGTGTCGTAGACCATGTAGCCGAAGTTGCGCGTCACGTAGGCCGTGGTCCAGATCGGGTCGAGCACCGTGATGTTGCTGCTCGGAATGATCTTGAGGGTGGTGGTCTGCGCCATCGCGGGCGCGACGGTGCCGGCGGCCGCGCCGGCCAGCAGTGCGGCGGCGCCCCATCGGGCAAGGCGGCGCGACAAGGAGCCGGCCGGATGGGCGGGCGAGTGCGAGAAGAGCTGCGGTTGCATGTGATTTCCTGAAGTGATGGAACGCGGTGCCGGCACCCGGGTGGCATGCGGCGGCGAGGGCTCCATTGGGTCAGGCGGCAGGAATAATGCATATATACAGTTGAATTCTTCTGTAGTAGAACAGTCGCCGTCCGTCCCCCTGTTGGGGCTTTCTGCGCCCACAAACCGTGCATGCCTTTGCCGTGATCGCCCTCGACCCTTCGCTGCCCACGCCCCTGGTCCGCCAGCTCTACGACGCCCTGCTGGCGCAGATCGCATCGAGTGCGATGAAGCCCGGCGACAAGCTGCCTTCGGTGCGCGCACTCGCCAAGGATTGCGAGGTGAGCACCATGACCGTGACCAACGCCTATCAGCGCCTGGTCGCCGAGGGCCATGTGGAGGCGCGGCGCGCCAGCGGCTACTACGTCGCCGAGGTGGAGCGTGCCGCCACGCGGCGCAAACCCTTCCTGGGACGCACCTCGGTCGACTCGCTCTGGCTGCTGAAGCATGTGTACGAAGACGACCGCACCCTGCTCAACGCGGGCTGCGGCTGGGTTCCGCCCGAAATGCTGCATATAGACGGCGTGCGGCGCGCGCTGGCCGGGCTGTCGCGCAAGTCCGCCGCCGGGCTCGCGAACTACGGCACGCCCTACGGCTACCTGCCACTGCGCCAGCAGATCCAGACGCTGCTCGCGCAGAAGGGCATCGAGACCGCGCCGCACCAGATCGTGCTGACGCACGGCGCCTCGCAGGCGCTGAACCTGGTGGCGCGCTGCCTGCTGCAGCCGCGCGACGTGGTGCTGGTCGACGAGCCGGGCTCGACCAACCTGTTCGCGATGCTGCGCTCGATGGACCTGAAGCTGGTCGGCGTGGAGCGCACGGTGAACGGCCCCGACCTCGCGGCGCTGCAGGCGCTGGCGCAGCGCCATGGCGCCAAGGCCTTCTTCACCACCACCAACCTGCACAACCCCACCGGCGGCCAGTGCACGCCGGCCGTGGCCTACCAGATGCTGCGGCTGGCCGAGCAGCTGGACTTCCACATCGTCGACAACGACGCGATGGCCGGGCTCGAGCCGCCCGGCGCCACCTCGCTCGCGAGCCTCGACCGGCTGCAGCGCGTGATCCACGTGGGCAGCTTCTCCAAGACGGTGTCGCCCAGCCTGCGCGTGGGTTTCGTGGCCTGCAACGAGGAGTTCGCCGAGAAGATCATCCTGCAGAAGATGGTCAACAGCCTGACCACCTCGGAGCTCACCGAGCGGCTGCTGCACGGCGTGCTGGTGGAAGGCCGCTACCGGGCGCATCTGTCTCGCCTGGCCGAGCGGCTGCAGGCGGCGCAGAACACCGTGTGCGACCGGCTGGAGGCCGCCGGCATGCAGCTGTTCACGCGGCCCGCGGGCGGGCCTTTTCTGTGGGCGCGTTTCGAGCGCGACGACGTCGACATGCGCGCGCTGGCGCAGCGCGCCATCTCCGAGAGCTTCCTGCTCGCGCCGGGCGACCTGTTCCGCACCGACCTGCGGCCGACGCCCTGGCTGCGTTTCAACGTGGGCTACGCCGACGACCCGAAGCTCTACCGCTTCCTGGCGCAGGAGGCGCGCAGGCTGCGCCAGGAGCGCTGAGTACCCGGGCCCACCGGCTTTTTTTTGCCGGCCCTGTCGGCCCGACGCATACTCGTCCGTCCTTGGAGGCAAGAGACAACGAAGGATGCCGCCGGCATGACCGACACCGCCTGGATCGCCACCACGCTCACCGCCTCGCGCCCGCGCGCGGTGGCGGCGCTGCTGCGCTACTTCCGCGATCTCGACACGGCCGAGGAAGCCTTCCAGGAAGCCAGCCTGCGCGCCCTGCAGCATTGGCCAGGCAGCGGCCCGCCGCGCGATCCGCTGGCCTGGCTGATCTTCGTGGGGCGCAACGCCGCGCTCGACGAGGTGCGGCGCCGCAACCTGCACGACGCGCTGCCCGAGGACGAAGCCGTCCTCTCCGACCTCGGCGATGCCGAGGCCCGGCTCGTCGAGCAGCTCGACCACGCGCACTACCGCGACGACGTGCTGCGCCTGTTGTTCGTCTGCTGCCACCCCGAGTTGCCGCTGACGCAGCAGATCGCGCTGGCGCTGCGCATCGTCTCGGGCCTCTCGGTGCAGGAGATCGCGCGCGCCTTCCTGGTGGGCGAAAGCGCGATGGAGCAGCGCATCACGCGCGCCAAGAAGCGCGTCGCCTCGGCCGGCATTCCCTTCGACGCTCCCGGTGCGCGGGAACGCGGCGAACGGCTGGCCGCTGTGAGCACCACCATCTACCTGCTGTTCAACGAAGGCTACGCGGCCAGTGGCGGCACCGAGCATGTGCGCGCGGCGCTGTGCGAAGAGGCGATCCGGCTCGCGCGGCTGCTGCGCGAGCTGTTTCCCGGCGAGCCCGAGCTGATGGGCCTGACCGCGCTGCTCCTGCTGCAGCACGCCCGCGCCGATGCCCGGCTCGACGCGCAGGGCATGGTCGTGCTGCTCGAAGACCAGGACCGCGGCCTCTGGAACCGCCCGCTGATCGGCGAAGGCCTGGCGCTGGTCGAGGCCGCGCTGCGGCAAGGCCAGCCCGGCCCCTGCCAGCTGCAGGCCGCGATCGCCGCCACGCACGCACAGGCGGCCCGCGCGGGCGACACCGACTGGGCCGAGATCGACCGGCTCTATGCGGTGCTCGAGGTGCTGCAGCCCTCGCCGGTGGTCACGCTCAACCGCGCGGTGGCGGTGGCCAAGCTGCGCGGGCCCGAAGCCGCGCTCGCGATGATCGGGCCGCTGGCCGGGCCGCTGTCGGCCTACTTCCATTTCCACGGCCTGAAGGGCGGACTGCTGATGCAGCTGGGCCGCGCGGCAGACGCGAACGCGGCCTTCTCGGAAGCCATCGCCCTCGCCCGCACCGCGGCCGAGGCGGCGCACATCCGCGCCCAACTCGACCGCCTGGCGGCGCCCGGCCCCTGCGCCCCGATTCCATGACCACAGAAGGACGACCGATGCTCTATTCCATCCTGATCTACGGTTCCGAATCCGCCGTTGCCGCCTGGGCACCGGGCGTCGAGGACGAGATGCTCGAACGCCACACCGACCTGCGGGACGAACTGCAGTCCCAGGGCCGCCTCGGCACCGTGCTGCGCCTGATGCCCGACACCGCCACCACGGTGCGCCGCGCGGGCGATGCCCATCCGCTGGTCACCGACGGACCCTTCGCCGAAACCAAGGAGCAGCTGATGGGTGTCTACATCGTCGACTGCGACAGCCTCGAACAGGCCCGGGACGCCGCCCGCCGGCTGGACTTCGAGAGCGGCGTGTTCGAGATCCGGCCGGTCACCTGGTACGACCCGGGCGTGATCGCCCCGCGCATTCCGCAGGTCTGACCGAGAAAATCCTTCGGCCCTGTCGGATCGCGCCACCGGCCGCCGTCCTTGGTTCGAACGCCCGCATTCCGCCGGGCGCACACCAAGGAGAAACCCATGTCATCGAATTCATTGCAGGACAAGCGCGCCGTCATCCACGGCGCCGGCGGCGCCATCGGCGGTGCGGTGGCCCGCGCCTTTGCCGGCGCGGGCGCGAAGGTGTTCCTCGCGGGCCGCACGCGCGCGAAGCTCGATGCCGTCGCGAAGGACATCGCCGCCGCCGGCGGCAGCGCCGAAGTGGCGGTGGTCGACGCGCTCGACGAAGCGGCCATGCGGCGCCACGCCAGCGAGGTGGCCGAGCGGGCCGGCGGCATCGACATCGCGTTCAACGCCGTCGGCGTGATGCATGTGCAGGGCCGGCCGCTGTCGGAACTCTCTCTGGAGGACTACTTCCTCCCGGTCCACGCCTACACCCGCAGCAACTTCCTCACCGCGAAGGCCGTTGCCCCGCACATGGCGAAGCAAGGCGGCGGCGTGATCATTTCGGTGTCCACGCCGGCCTCGCGGCTGCCGGGGCCGGGCTACCTCGGCCACGCCGTGGCCTGCGCCGGCGTCGAGGCGCTCGTGCGCCACATGGCGGGCGAGCTGGCGGCCCTCCACATCCGCAGCGTGTGCATCCGCTCGCACGCCATCCCCGAAGCCGCCGCCGCGGGCTCGCACAGCCGCGAGGTCTTCCGCCCGGTGGCCGAAAGCATGGGCATGACGGTCGAGCAGATGCTCGCGGCCAAGCCGGCCGGACTGCTGGTAAAGCGGCTGCCGTCGCTGGACCAGATGGCGGGCACCGCGGTGTTCCTGGCCTCGGCGCTCGCCGACGCGATGACCGGCACGGTGGTCAACATGAGCGGCGGCGTGACGCTGGACTGACCCGCCCCCGGCGACGCCCGCACCGAGGACGGCATGGGTACCCCTTCACGCGGGCGGGGTACGCGCGTCGATCCGCGCACAAGGCCGGCATTCCACAGAGGGCGATAGCTTCCGTTCGCCCAATTCCCCCTGCACCGACGCGACTTGAAGATACGGGTGGCAATACCCTGCAACAATCCCTGAAAATAAGAAGAAACGATCTACCGGCCTTGTCGCCGATCCGAATGCCGAGCCCATGTCCATGTCCCAGCTGGAAGTTGTTGAAGCCGTTTCCTTGAGCCCCTCGCTGGTGGTCGAAGACGATCCGGCGATGCGCGAGCGCCTGGGCTACGTGCTGTCCACGCTCGGCTGCGACGAGCCGCAGATCGCCTGGGCCGACAGCATTGCCACGGCCAAGGGCCTGCTCGGCGCGCAGAGCTTCGGCGTGGCGCTGGTCGACATCGGCCTGCCGGACGGCAGCGGGGTCGAGCTGATCGGCTGGATGCAGGCGCACCACCGGCAAGTGCCCGCGGTGGTGATCTCGGCCTGGCGGACCGAGGAAATCATCTTCGCGGCGCTGCGTGCCGGCGCCATCGGCTACCTGCTGAAGGAGCGCGACGATCTCGAACTGAGCATTGCGCTGCGCAGCATCGAGCAGGGGGGCGCGCCGATCGACCCGGCCATTGCGCGCCGCATCCTCGGCTGGCTTGCAGCGCAGCAGCCTTCGCTGCCCACCGTGTTGAAGGCCGATGCGCCCGTCCCGCTGCCCGTGGCGCTGACCCCGCGAGAGCGCAGGATCCTCGAACTGGTGGCGCAGGGGCTGAGCAACCGCGACATGGCCGAATCGCTGTCGATCTCCAGGCTGACCGTGGAATGCCACACCAAGAACATCTACCGCAAGCTGGCCGTCACCTCGCGCACCGAGGCCGTCTACCAGGCCCGCAAGCACGGCCTGTTGCATTGAAACTCCCCCAGGCTTCGCGCACTTCGTGTCGCTTCGCCCACCCCCTCGCCGGGGGCGACACCAGCGGCCCGGCAAAGCCGGTTCCGCGGTGTCCCGCGAACGGGCCGCGCCGGTTTCATGGGCTGCGGGTGGCGCCTGTCGGCGCCTGCGTCCTTCTATCGCACCTCACCAGGCGTAACCCGCCTGCACGCGGGCGGCAATGCGGTTGCTGCTGCCGCTGCTGGTTGCGGTGGAGACACCCAAGCCCAGGTTCAGGTTGTCGTTGACCTGGTAGCCGAAAGCGAAGCCGATGGCCGATGCGCCGGCGTAGTTGCCCACGGCGGCCCCCATCCACTTCCTGCCCACCGGCAGCGTCGGCATCGAAGGCATGGCCAGCGCCGCCGCCACGCCCTGTGCGGCAAAGGCGTTCGCCTGGCTGGTGGCGTTGCTCACCGCCTGCTGCAGCTGGTTGACGTTGACGGCATCGGTGCCCAGCAGGCCGGGCGCGACATTCGCAATGCCGCGCAACTGGCCGGTGGCCGCGTTGCCCACCGAGACGGTGTTGTCGCGATCGGCCACCGAGCCCTGGCCCAGCGCGACCGCATTGCTGCCCGAGGCCAGTGTGTTGGCACCCAGCGCCACGGCGTTGTTGCCGGTGGCCACCGCGTTGTTGCCCACGGCGGTGGTGGGATCGGCCAGCGCCCTGGCGCCGGCGCCGATGGCGACCGAGCCCGCATGGCTGGCTTGCGCGCCGTTCCCGATGGCGACGGTGTTCTCGCCGTTGGCCTGCGCGTTGGTGCCCATCGACGTGCTGCCGGCGCCGCCGGCGCTGGCCCCGGGGCCGCAGGCCACGGCGCCGCCCGCGCCCACCGCGCACACACCGCTGGCCAAGGCCTGGTTCATCAAGGTCTGCAGCGCGGTGACCTGCTGGACCGTGAAGTTGTTGGCGGTGGTGACGGCAGCCTGCTGGGCCTGCTGCACCTGCCCGACATTGGCGGCATCGGTGGCGGCCTGGCCGGCGCTGACGTTGCTGATGGTGGTGCCGGCGCCGCCGTTGGCATTGAGCTGCAGCGAGGTGCCGCCCGCGCCGTACTGCGCCGAGTTCTGCGCCAGGCCCAGCGCGGCGTTGGCCGTGCCTTGCGCGGCGGAGGCGGTGGATGCCGCCGTGTTGGCGGTCTGCTGCACGGTGTACAGCTGGCTGCCGTTGACGGCATCGGTGCTCGTGGCGGTCACCGATCCGGCGCTGACGTTGACCAGGGCGCGCGTCTGCCCCGCGGCCCCGAAAGACACCGTGTTGGCCGCCGTGGCGACGGAGTTCGCGCCGATGGCCACGCTGCCGGTCGCGCCGCTCGCGACGTGGCTGCCGGACCCGATCGCCACGCTGCCCGTGGCCAACGCGGCCGCGCCCGAAGCACCGCCGTTCGCGCCGCCGATCGCGGTGCTGCCGTTGCCGGACGCCACGGCGCCCTGGCTGCTGCCGGAAGCGCTCCCGATGGCGATCGCGGCGTTGCCCGAGGCCTGCGCGCCGCTGCCGCCTGCCGGGGCGGTGTTGCCGCAACAACCGCCGGTGCCCGCGCCTCCCGCGCCGAGCGCGATCGCACCGCTCGCCGAGGCCTGGGCGCCACTTCCCCCTGCGCCGCCCGTTCCCCCCGCATCGCCCTGCCCGCCGGCACCGCCGGCCCCGACGGCGGTCGCGCCGCTGGCGGTTGCGCTGGCTCCTGCCCCGCCCGCGCCGCCGATGCCTCCACTCGATCCGGCGCCGCCATCGCCGCCCGCACCGACCGCGGTGGCCCCGTCTCCCGAGACAGCGGCCGCAGCGCCCCCGGAGCCTCCCGATCCGCTGGTATCTGACATGCCGCCATTGCCCGCCGTGCCACCGGCAAATCCTGCCGCGCAGGCGCTTCCTGCAACCCACAACGCAAGCGCAGGCAGATGCCGAAGTGCCCGCCCGAGCCGCTGCTTTCTTGCCGGCTCATGGCGCAACCCTTCACGGGTGCCATTGGCGCGGATATGGACTGGCATGGATTTCCTCTTTTTCGAAAGCAAATAAGACAAACGCGGCAAAGTGTGTCTTTTCAGTCCCGCCGGGGCCATCCCCGAAAATTGGTAAATGCCACACCAAGAACCTCTCCCACGGGCATGGCTTGCTGCGCTGATCGGCGCCTTCCTTTTCCTTCTCCTCGCCGCCAGCCCGGCGGTGGCGCTGGCGCAACAGACTGCCCCTGAACTCCATGTCGAAGCCGTGCGCGGCACGGGCTGGGACGACACCACCCCGCCGGCCGACGGCTGGACGCCCGTGACCCTGCCCGACAGCTGGGCCGGGCGCTGGCCCGGCTTCGACGGCGTGGTCTGGTACCGGCTGACCTGGGAACAGCCCGAGCAGGTGCGGGAGGCCGGGCTGCTGCTGCACTACCTCAACATGGCCGGCGCGGTGTCGCTCAACAGCACGCCGATCTCGCGCGACGAGAGCCTCGTCGAGCCGCTGACGCGCGCCTGGAACACGCCGCGCTATTGGCTGCTGGCTCCGCCCCTGCTCAAGCCCGGCACCAACACGCTGCTGGTGCGCGTGTCGGGCCTGTTCGCCTACCAGGCGGGACTCGGCCCGGTCAGCCTCGGCACACCGGCCGCGATGCAGGTCGAGTTCGAGCAGGAGCGCCTCGTGCGCCGCGACCTGCAGGTGCTGGGCCTCGCGGTGAGCGCAGCGGCCTCGGCCTTCTTCGCCGCGCTGTGGCTGCTGCGCCGGCGCGAGACGGCCTATGGCTGGTTCGCGCTGATGTCCATGCTGTGGCTGCTGTTCGGCTACAACCAGATCGCGACCAGCCCCTGGCCCTTTGCCAGCAACCACAGCTGGCAGGCGCTGAACATCTCGACGCTGCTGGTCTTCGGCGTGTCCTACGTCGTCTTCGCGCTGCGCTTCTGCGGACGGCGCATGCCCCGGCTGGAGACCGCGGCGCTTCTGGTTGCGGCGGTCGGCGTGCTCGACCTGTGGCTGGCGCCCCTTGCAGACCTGATCGCGCACCGCGCCATCTGGACCATGGTGGGCGGTTTCACCGTCATCGCGGTGAACGGCATTTCGATCGTCCACGCCTTGCGCCATCGCAACAGCCCGATGCGCTCGCTCGCGCCGTTCATGGCGGTGTCGGCGCTGACGGATGCGCACGACCTGCTGGTGTTCACGCAGGTGATCGACAGCAACACCTACTACACGACGATGTCCTCGTACATCCTGCTGCTGGGCATGGCCCTGACCCTGGCCGCACAGTTCGTGCAGAGCCTGAAGCGCATCGAGAACTTCAACACCGAGCTGATCGAGGAAGTGAACGCCGCCAAGGCCGAGCTGGCCGCCACGCTCGCGCAGCAGCATGCGCTGGAGCTGGCGCATGCGCGCATCGGCGAACGCGTCAACCTCGCGAGCGACCTGCACGACGGGCTCGGCGGCATGCTGGTCGGCAGCATCGCAACGCTCGAGCGCAAGCCCGAGAACCTTTCTGCGCCCGAACTGCTGGCCATGCTCAAGCGCCTGCGCGACGACCTGCGGCTGATCATCGACGCCACGGGCCGCCACGACGGCGCCCGGGCGTTCGGCGAACTGCTCGCGCCGCTGCGCCACCGCACCTCGCAGCTGCTCGACGCCAACGGCATCGACTGCCGCTGGCAGGTGTCGAACATCGAGTCGCTCGAACTCCCGCCCTCGCAGAGCCTCGACCTGCTGCGCTTTCTGCAGGAGGCGCTGACCAATGTGCTCAAGCACAGCGCAGGCCGCCGCGTGGACGTGGCGGTGATGCGCACCGGCGCCGAACTGCAGCTCAGCGTGCGCGACGACGGCCGCGGCTTCGTGGTGGATGGCGCCGACAAGGGGACCGGCGCGGGCCTGCGCAGCCTGCGCGCCCGTGCGCGCCGCCTCGGGGCCGATCTGCAGCTGCATTCGCGGCCCGGCGAGACGCAGCTGGCGCTGCGCATGCCGCTGGCGCCCGCGGCCTGAACGAGCGCCCGCGTTCCTAGAGTTCGAGCACCAGCCGGCCGTCGCAGGCGCGCGAGCAGCAGGCCATCATCCTGGCGTTGGCATCGCGCTCCGAGCGGGTCAGCACCACGTCGCGGTGGTCCACCCGGCCGGCCAGCACCCGCACTTCGCACGAACCGCACAGGCCCTCTTCGCAGTCGCTCTGCACGTCGACATTGGCGGCGCGCAGGGCCGACAGCAGGGTCTGGTCCGGCGGCACGGTGACGACGATGCCGGAGTCCTTCAGTTCCACCTCGAACGCATGCTCCTTCGACGGGTCGAGCGTTGCGAGCGTCGATTCGAAATGCTCGACGCGCAAGGCGCCCTCGGGCCATGCGGCGCAGCAGCTCTCGAGCGCTTCGAGCATGCGCAGCGGGCCGCAGGCATAGACCTGCGCGCCGGGCAGCGGCTGGCGCAGCAAGGCGGCCAGGTCGTTGCGCCGTCCCTCGTCCTGCGCGTAGACATGCAGGCGCTCGCCATGCAGCGCAGCCAGCTCGTCGAGGAAAGCCATCGTCGTGCGGCTGCGCCCGCTGTAGTGCAGTTCGTAGTCCACGCCGAGCGCCTTCGCGCGGCGGGCCATGGCGCTCAGGGGCGTGATGCCGATGCCGCCGGCGATGAAGATCGCCTTCTTCAGCGATTCGTCGAGCCGGAAGTGATTGCGCGGTCCGCGAATGCGCAGCCGGTCGCCGGCGCGCACGTTCGCATGCACCCAGGCCGAGCCGCCCCGGCCGCCGGGCTCGTGCAGCACGGCGATCTCCAGCGCGCCCGCGTCGTCCGGATCGCCGCACAGCGAGTACTGGCGCGACAGCGCCGGCGTGCCGCATTCCACGTCGATGTGCGAACCCGCGGTCCAGCGCGGCAGCGGCTTGCCGTCGGGCGACACCAGCCGCAGCTTGACGATGCCGTCGGCCACCGCCGTCACGCGGTCGACCACGACCGGCCGCGCAATCGCGTGCCGCGACGGCTCGCCGATGCGCACGGGCACCTGCACGTCACGCAGCCCGCGGTTGCTGCGCTCGGGGTTCGCGGCCGGGTCCCATTCGACCCACAGGTGTTCGGGGCCGCGGAACGAGGTGTTGGGCACATAGCTGAAGCGCTGCGCCGACAGGCGCATGTGCGGCAGCCGCCGCGTGAACTCCTCCAGGAAGATCTGCATCTCCATGCGCGCCAGGTTCTTGCCCATGCACTGGTGCGAGCCATAGCCGAAGGTCAGGTGGTCGCTCGCGTTGTCGCGGCGGATGTCGAACAGGTCGGCGTCGGCGAAATGCGCTTCGTCGTGGTTGGCCGAGGAGGTGACGATCAGCAGCCGCGAGCCGGCCGGCAGGTCGACGCCGCCGAGCTGCGTGTCCTGGGTGACGAGGCGGCGCCATGCGGCCACCGAGCCGTTGTGCCGCAGGCATTCCTCCACCGCGTTGGGAATCAGGCCCGGGTCTTCGCAGAGCTCCTTCCACACCTGCGGGTGCTGCAGCAGCAGCTTCATCGCGTTGGCGGTCGCGTTGGCCGTGGTCTCGTGCGCGGCCACGATGCCGGCCATCATCATCGAGTGCAGGTACGAGTCGGTCACCACCTCGGGGTGCAGCGCCTGCTTGCGGATGCCGTACTGCATCCAGCCGGGCGCGTCGGGGTCCTGCCGCATCTTGTCGAGCACCTTGCCGGCGTACTGCCAGAAGTTGCCCACCGCGTGCGCCACGGCCACCTGCTCTTCGGGCTTCGGGCGGCCCCAGGTGTTGACGGTGTGCGCGATCGAGTACCTGCGCAGCGTGTCCATGTCTTCCTCGGGCACGCCGAGGAAGTGCAGCGCCACCGTGAGCGGAATCTCCCACAGCATCTGGTCGACGAGGTCGGCGCGGCCGTCGTCGATGAAGCGGTCGACGTAGGTGCGGGCCAGTTCGCGCACCATGGGCTCGTGGTGCCGGAGCGCCTCGGGCGTGAACGGGTCCATCAGTGCGCGGCGGCGCGGCATGTGGGCGGGCTCGTCCTCGTTCACCAGCGTGCGGTTCAGCGCAAAGCCGTAGGAAGCCAGCACCGCGTTGGCTTCGTCGCCGGTGGGGGTGATCTTCTCGAGCGCGTTGGAGGGGCTGAAGGTGATGTTGTCGCGGAACACCGCCTTGATGTCGGCGTAGCGCGTGATCACCCAGTAGCCGAGCTTCGGGCTGTAGAAGATCGGCTCCTTCTCGCGCGCCCACCGCACGTACTCGGGCGGGTCCTGCTGGTAGCCGTCCTCGAAGGGATCGAAGTCGGCGGCGCGCAGGCTCACCGGGCAGCCGGTGGGCGTGCGCTGCGCGGACAGCGGCCCGTGCGCGACGGGACAGCCGGAAGAACGTGGGGGCATGGCGGCGTCGGACATGGGCATCGCTCCGGTCTCCTGTCGGTCAGTCGAGCGTGATCTTCAGGTCGCGGATCAGCTTGTGCCAGCGCGTCGTCTCGCTCTTCAGCAGCTCGGCGTACTGGGCGGGCGTGTTGCCCACGGGCTCCACGCCGAAGTCGACCATGCGCGTGCGCACGGAGGGCTCGTTGATCGCCGCCACGATCTGGCGGTTGAGCGTGTTCACCACCTCCGGTGGCGTGGCCGAGGGCACCACCACGCCGACGAGCGCGGCGGCCTCGACGTTCCTGTAGCCGAGTTCGGCAAAAGTGGGCACGTCGGGCAGCTGCGGCAGGCGCGTCGGGTTGGCGACCGCCAGTGCGCGGACCTTGCCGCCCTTGATGAAACCGGCCCCTGCCGCCAGGTCGACCATCATGGCCGGCAGCTGTCCGCCGACCACGTCGGCCAGCGCCGGCGCCGCGCCGCGGTACGGCACGTGGACCATGAACAGGCCCGCCTCCACCTTGAGCAACTCCATCGCTAGGTGGTGCGGGCTGCCCGCGCCGGCCGATGCGTAGTTGATGCCGCCGGGCTTGGCCTTCGCCTTGGCGATGAAGTCCTTGGCGGTCGCGAAACCCGCGTTGGTGCCGACCACCAGGATCATCGGGAACTTGCCCATCAGCGTGACGGGCGCGAGGTCCTTGGTCGGGCTGTAGCTCAGCGACTTGTAGAGCGCCGGGTTGAAGACCAGCGTGCCGTTGTCGGCCGAGAGCACCGTGTAGCCGTCGGCCGGCGAACGCGCCGTTTCGGCGGCGGCCAGCGCGGTGTTGCCGCCGGGCTTGTTGTCCACCAGCACCGGCTGCGCCACCTGGGTGGAGAGCGTCTGCGCCACCGTGCGCGCCAGGAAGTCGGAGCCGCCGCCCGCCGCGTAGGGAACGATCCAGCGGATCGGCTTGGCGGGAAAGGTCTGGGCGCCGGCCACTGTGGCGGCAGCGAGCGAGAGAACGGCGATGCAACGGACGAAGGGCTTCTTCATGGGGTGTCTCCGGGTTTTGATTTCGTATTGCGTAAGTATCATACGCATTGCGTAATTCAAATTTCCGGGTTAACCCTTGCCTCGCGGCGCCGCGGCGCGATGGGCCCGAGCCCCTAACATGCAGCCGACATGACCTCTTCTCCGGAACCCTCTTCCGTGCCCGCCGCCCCCCGCGAGCGGCGCCAGCGCGTCCAGTCCGCCGAGACCGGCATGGCCGTCCTGAAAGGGCTCGCGCACCTGGGCGGCCGCAGCAGCCTGACCGCGCTCTCGGCCCACGTCGCCGAAAGCCCGGCCAAGGTGCACCGCTACCTCGCCAGCCTCATGGAGGAAGGCCTGGTGCTGCAGGACGCCGCCTCGCAGCACTACTACCTGGGCACCGAAGCCATCCAGATCGGCCTGGCGGCCATGCGCCAGGCCGACCCGATCCGCGCGGCCGAGCCCTGCCTGATCCGCCTGCGCGAATCGCTGGAGGTGACCTGCTTCGTCGCGGTCATGGGGAACAAGGGGCCGACCATCGTGCGCTTCGAGGAGCCGGGCCTGCCGGTCACGGTGAACGTGCGCGCCGGCTCGGTGATGTCGATGCTGTGGTCGGCCACCGGCCGGGCGTTCCTCGGCCTGCTGGACGAATCGCGGGTGCTGGCGCTGGCCGAGCAGGAACTGGCGGAGGCGCCGCCGGACATGCGGGCCACGCTCGATGCGGCCGACCCCATCGGCCAGCTGCGCCGCGATGTGCAGGAAGCCCGCTGCGCCAGCGTGAAAGACACCTACCTGCGCGGCATCAGCGCCGTGGCGGCGCCGGTGTACGACTATGCGGGCCGGGTGTGCGCCGTGCTGACGGCGCTGGGTGCGACGGGCGGCTTCGACCCGGCCATCGACGGGCCGATCGCCACCGCCGTGCGGCAGGAAGCCCGTGCCGCCAGCGTCATCCTGGGGCACGGCGGCGCCTGAGCGCCGCGCGGGCAGATCAGTCCGCCCAGACCACCGTGCCGCTCCACGCCGTGGCCAGCACCACGATGCCGAAGGCGATGCGGTACCAGGCGAACGGGATGAAGTCGTGGGTGCTGATGAACTTCAGCAGCCAGCGCACGCACAGCCAGGCGCTGATGAACGAGAACACCAGCCCCACGGCGAACAGCGGAACGTCGGCCACCGACAGCAGCGCGCGCTCCTTGTAGATGCTGTACGCCCCGGCGCCGATCAGCGTCGGAATGGCGAGGAAGAACGAGAAATCGGTTGCCGCCTGGCGCGACAGGCCCAGCAGCATGCCGCCGATGATGGTCGAGCCGCTGCGGCTCGTGCCCGGGATCATCGCGAAGCACTGCACCAGGCCGACCTTGAGCGCATCCCACGGCGTCAGGTCGTCCACGTGCTCGACGCGCACCGAGCCCGGCGGCCGCTTCTCGGCCCACAGGATGATGAAGCCGCCGATGATGAAGGTGCTGGCCACCACGGTCGGGATGAACAGGTGCGCCTTGATGGCCTTGCCGAACAGCAGGCCCAGCACCACCGCGGGCAGGAACCCGATGAGGATGTTGAGCGCCAGGCGCTGCGCCTTGGGCTGCCGCGGCAGCGCCACCACGGTCGACCTGATCTTCTGCCAGTAGACCAGGATCACCGCGAAGATCGCGCCGGTCTGGATCGCGATCTCGAAGACCTTGCCCCGGCCGTCGCCGAAGCCGCCGAGCAGCGAGCCCGCAAGAATCAGATGGCCGGTTGACGAGATCGGAAGAAATTCGGTCAGCCCCTCCACGATGCCCATGACGGCGGCCTTGACCAGCAAAACAATATCCACGCGTACTCCTTCAAAGAACGGTCATTATGGCGAGGGCATGGGTCAGCTCGCGTTCAGGCAGAAGGCGTGTACCGAATACCTAATTCCGGTGATGTTCACCCGGCGCGCGCCGGCACATATTGCAAGCGGGCCATCGATGGGCCCGAGGAGTCTTGCCATGCGAACCTTCACCCCCGGGAGCGGCCACGAGGAACACGCCACGAACGAGCGCGACTCGACCGCCGACGACCTCGGCCAGGACCGCCGGAAGCATCCGCTCGAGATCGAGAAGGAGCAATGCGAATCGATGCGGCGCGTGGCCGAGGCCACCGGCGCATCGGCCACCGAACTGCGGCAGCTGATGCAGCGCCTGGCCGACATCGACCGCTCGGGCCGGGGCGCGGGCATCGTCGCGCAGGGCCACATCGCCGCCGACCGGATGGATGCCGAGATCCCGGTGCTGGACGCCGGCGCCGCCCGGCACATCGACTTCGGCCTGCTCGAACCCCTGGACCCGGCCCACGACAAGAAGTGGTACGCCCGCTGGAAATTCTGGAGCTTCATGCTGGGCGCGGCCGGCCCCGTGCCTTCGCTCACCCTGCAAGGCCTGGCGCTGCGCCCCAGCGAACCGGACGACGCGCATGCCGACCTCGTGGCCAAGGCCCGCAAGGTGCTGGAAAGCTGGCGCCGGACGTCCGACCCGCTGTTCTGGACGGCCGTCGAAGGCTATGTGCGGCAGCAGGCCTTCTCGCTCGAGACGCAGGCCTATCTGATGCACTGCATCGCCGCGGTCTTCGGCGGCGACGCAATGACGCTGTCGAACGCGCAGGGCGAGCAGCTCGTCGGCCTCCTCACCGACACCTACTGCAACGCGCTGGGTACCGCGGCGACGATGCCTTCGTCGGACATCTACCGGCGCCTGTCCGAAGGCCTCGAAGCCATCGACCCCGACACCGGCCTCGGCCGCCCGCTGGGACGCGGCGACGCGGCCCGGATCGCGATGACGACGCTGTGCATGGCCATCGGCAACGGCGGCTCACACTGAGCCCTGCGCAGCGCGCCGCCGCAGGGCGCGCACCGCGCTGTCGACCGTGGTGAGCACCGGCAGGCCGCTGGCCTCTTCGCAGGCCGTGCGGGCCCGCGCCATGCTGAACTGGGCCAGCGCGATGCGGGTGCAGCCGCGGCCGCGCAGCGCCGCGGCCTGGGCGGCGATCAGCGCGTCATGCCGCTGCGCGTCGCCGGCGTTCAACGCGTCGAGTGCGCCTTCGGCCAGCGCCAGTTCGAGCGCCGTGCCGGCCGGAAACTCGGGCGGCATCGATGCAAGCGTGGGCGCAAACGTGGCGATCAACCCGAGCCGCCCTTCGCCCTGCAATGCCTCGGCGATCATGGCCTCGTTGGGCTTGAGCACCGGAATGCCCGCATGCCGCCGCGCCACCGCCTCGATGCAGGGCCCGAAGGCCGAGCAGGTGAAGAGGATGCCCTGCGCCCCGGTATCGACCGCGTACTGCGCGAGCCGCTGGAAGCGCTCGTGCATCGCCGCGTCCAGCCCGCGCCCGCCGCGCGCGAGGTCGGCCGAGAGGCTGTCGTCGAGCAGGTTCATGCGCACCGCTTCGGGCCAGTCGCGCGCGAAGGCTTCGTTGATGGGCGCGACCGAATGCGAGAGCGCGTGGATCAGGGCGATGCGTGTCATGAAGGCGGCGGTCAGATGCCCTTGGAAGACGGATGGGCGAATGCCTCTTTCGTCTCCGCATTGAGCGGGTAGTTGATGTTGATGCCCTTCGGCGGAATCGGCGACATGAACCACCTGGCGTAGAGCTTTTCCATGTCGCCCGACTTCATCATGCCCGACACCACGCGGTCCACCAGCGCCTTGAAGGCCGGATCGTCCTTGCGGAACATCAGCGACTGGTTCTCGGTACGCAGGCTCTCGCCGGTGATGATGAAGTCCTTCGGGTTGCGCGCATTCGCGATCTGGCCGGCCAGCAGGATGTCGTCGAGCACGAAGGCCTGCGCACGGCCGCTTTCCACCAGCAGGAAGGAATCGCTGTGGTCCTTGCCGGCGAGGTTGGTCACCTCGAGGCTGCGGCCGCGGTCGGCCTCGCGCAGCAGGCGGAACGAGGTGGTGCCGGTGGTCGTCGCCACCGTCTTGCCCTGCAGGTCGGCGATGCTCCGGATGCCCGAATCGGCCTTCACCAGCATGCGCACGTTGTAGCGGAAGATGTCGGGCGAGAAGGCCACCTGCTTCTGCCGCTCGACCAGGTTGGTGGTGGAGCCGCACTCGATGTCCACCGTGCCGTTCTGCACCAGCGGAATGCGGTTGGCCGAGGTCACGGCCTGGTACTTGATCTCGATGGCCGGCAGCTTGAGCTCGGTCTTCACCGCCTCGACGATGCGGTTGCAGATCTCGATGCTGTAGCCCACCGGCTTGAGGTTGCCATCGAGGTACGAGAAGCCGAACGACGACTCGCGGTAGCCGAAGGTGATGGTGCCGCTCGCCTTGATCTTGGCGAGCGTGTCGTTGTTCTCCTGGGCCTGCGCGGCCGTGTGCGGCCACAGAAGGGTGAAGGCCACCGCGAGAGCGGCAGCACCGAAGGGGATCGGCAGACGAAGCTTGGGCATGGAAGCGCTCCTCGGAACGGAGGGTTGAAGAAAAACGGCGGAAGAACAAAAACCGGGCGGCGGTCAGCGCACTGCGGCGCTCGTCACTGCGTCGATGGAGGCCGCCAGGCGGGCGGCGATTTCCTGCAGGTCCTGCCGCGTGGCGATGAAGGGCGGCGCGAGCAGCACGTGGTCGCCCTGGCGGCCATCGACGGTGCCGCCGAAGGGGTAGCACAGCAGGCCGCGCGCCATGGCGTCCTTCTTGATCGCGGCGTTGATCTTCAGGGCCGGATCGAACGGCGCCTTGCTCGCGCGGTCGGCCACCAGCTCGATGCCCCAGAAGAAGCCGCGGCCGCGGATGTCGCCCACGTGCGCGTGATTGCCGAGCGCCTCGCCCAGCATCGCGCCGAAGGCCACGCCGTCGTCGCGCACCTTGGCGACCAGGCCGTCGCGCCGGATCACCTGCTGCACCGCGAGCGCCGCCGCGCAGGCCATCGGATGGCCGAGGTAGGTGTGGCCGTGCTGGAAGAAGCCGCTGCCCTTCGACATGGCCTCGACGATCCTGCGCTGCGCCAGCACCGCGCCGACCGGCTGGTAGCCGCCGCCCAGGCCCTTGGCGATGGTGATCAAGTCGGGCACCACGCCCTCCTGCTCGCAGGCATGCAGCGAGCCGGTGCGGCCCATGCCGCACATCACCTCGTCGAGGATCAGCAGCACGCCGTACCTGTCGCACACCGCGCGCACGGCCTGGAAGTAGCCCGGCACCGGCGTCAGCACGCCGGCCGTGGCGCCGCCCACCGTTTCGGCGACGAAGGCGATCACGCGGTCGGCCCCCTGCGCGACGATGGCGGCTTCGAGTTCGGCCGCGAGGCGCAGGCCGTACTGCCCGGCGCTCTCACCGGCATGCTGCTCGCGGTAGGGGTAGCACGGCGCCACATGCGTGGCCGGCACCAGGATCGGCGCGAAAGGCTCGCGCCGCCACGCGTTGCCGCCCACCGCGAGCGCGCCCAGCGTGTTGCCGTGATAGCTCTGGCGGCGCGCGATGAAGTGCGTGCGCTGCGGCTGGCCGGTCTCGACGAAGTACTGCCGCGCCATCTTGAGCGCAGCCTCCACCGCCTCGGAGCCGCCGCTCACCAGGTACACATGGCTCATGCCTTCGGGGGCGGAGGCGATCAGTTCGTCGGCCAGCTGCTCGGCCACCTCGCTCGTGAAGAAGCTGGTGTGGGCGTAGGCCAGCCGGTCGAGCTGCGCGTGCATCGCGGCCAGCACCTCGGGGTGCGCGTGGCCCAGCGAAGAAACGGCTGCGCCGCCCGAGGCATCGAGGTATTCGCGCCCTTCGGCGTCGCGGATGAACATGCCGCGGGAGCCGGCGGCAACGGGTGGGGTCTGGCGAAGGTGGCGGTGGAAGACGTGCGTCATGGCGGGTGGACAGCTGGCGATCGGCGGATTCGTTCTTGGAACTAACGTTTCGGCCGAATTATTATTTGGAACATTTGTTCCGTCAACCGTTCCCGCGTTGCGTGTCCGGTACATTCGTTCCAACGACCGCCAGAAAAGAGACACCGCCATGGGCGCCAGAGACCGGATCCGCCAGCGTTTCAACGAACTGAGCCCTGCTCTCCAGCAGGTGGCGCGCTACGTGCTCGACCACCCGAACGAGGTGGTCACCGGCTCGATGCGCAACGTCGGCACCCGGTCGCAGAGCACGCCCGCCACCCTCGTGCGCTTTGCGCAGTACCTGGGCTTCGAGGGCTGGCCGCAGCTCAAGGAGGCCTTCGCCGCCGACATGGGCCTCGGCTCCGAAACCTACGGCGGACGCGCCAAGCAGCTCGTCGGCCGCTCGCACGACCGCGGCCTCACGGGCGAGATGTTCGAGGTGCAGCGCCGCAACCTCGAGGCCACGCACCAGCAGAGCGAACAGGCGCTGCAGAAGGCCTGTGCGCTGATCGAGAAGGCGCCGGCCGTGCACGCCGCGGGCTTCAGGGCCTGCTTTCCGATCGCGTTCTCGTTCGTCTACGTGTACCGGTTGTTCCGCGCCAGCGTGCACCTGGTCGACGGCCAGGGCGGCTCGCTCGAGATGCAGCAGCGCGCCTTCGCCAAGGGCGACGCGCTGGTGGTGGCGAGTTTCGCGCCCTACTCGCGCGAAGCGCTGCAGGTGGCAGAGGCGGCGAAGGCAGCCGGCTGCCGCATCGTCGCGATCACCGACAGCATCACATCGCCGCTCTCGCTGCTCGCAGACGAGACGCTGCTCTTCACGATCAACAGCCCTTCGTTCTTCCCCTCGGTCGCGGCCGGCGTGGCGGTGACCGAGGCGCTGGTCGAGCTGCTCGCGAGCCGCGCGGGCAAGTCGGGCATCAAGCGCATCGACCAGGCCGAGGCGCAGCTGTTCGAAACCGGTGCCTACCTGACGCCACCCGTCGCGCGCGGGAGTTAGCGCCGCATAGCGCACGCATCCCGAACCCCAGCCCCCCAACAGGCATCTGCAGGATCCTGAATAGACAGCCTCTCAGGCGCCCCGCTTCCCCGCCGCCATGTGGATCGCCGCACGAATGCGCGGATAGGTGCCGCAGCGGCAGATGTTGCCGCTCATCGCATTCGTCACCTCGTCGTCGCTGGGCTGCGGCACTTTCTTTAGCAGCGCACAGGCCGACATCAGCTGCCCGCTCTGGCAGTAGCCGCACTGCACCACGTCGACCTCGGTCCAGGCATGGCGCAATGCATCGGCCTCCTTGCCCTGCAGGCCCTCGATGGTGGTGACCTCGCGCGTGCCCACGGCTTCGAGCGGCGTGACGCAGGAGCGCACCGCCTCGCCGTCGAGGTGCACCGTGCAGGCGCCGCACAGCGCCTTGCCGCAGCCGAACTTGGTGCCGACGAGCTGCATCTCGCCACGCAGCACCCACAGCAGCGGCGTGTCGGGCTCGGCGTTGACGGTGGAGGTCTTGCCGTTGATCTTGATCGTGGTGGTCATGGGGCGTTCCTTCTCTTCTTTTCGTTCAGGCAAGCTTCAGCGGCAGGCTGCGCAGGCGCTGGCCGGTGAGCGCGAACAGCGCGTTGGCCACCGCCGGCGCGATGGGCGGCGTGCCCGGTTCGCCGACCCCGCCCGGGCGTTCGGTGCTGGCGACGATCTCGGTCTCGATGACCGGGCACTCGTTCATGCGCAGCGGCATGTAGTCGTGGAAGTTGCTCTGCTGCACCTGGCCCTTCTCGATGGTGATCTCGCCATGCAGCGCAGCGGAGAGGCCGTAGACGATGCCGCCCTCGATCTGCTGGCGGATCAGGTTCGGATTGACCGCCGAGCCGCAGTCGATGACGCACACCACGCGGTGTACGCGGATCTGCCTGTCCGCCGACACCGACACCTCGGCCACCTGCGCGACGATGCTGCCGAAGGCGCGGTGGATCGCGATGCCGCGCGCACGCTTCGCGCCATCGGGCGCCGGGGCCGGCGGCTGGCCCCAGTTCGACAGCTCGGCCGCGCGTTTCAGCACATGCATGTGGCGCGGGTCCCTGGCGAGCAGCGCGGCGCGGAAGGCCACCGCATCCTTGCCCGCCGCCGCGGCGCATTCGTCGATGAAGCTCTCGACGAAGAAGCCGTTCTGCGAATGCGCCACCGAGCGCCAGATGCCGGTGGTCACGGCCGATTCGACCGGCACGTGCGCCACCCGCGCATGGGGAAACTCGTAGGCGGTGTTCCAGGCGCCGTCGGTCGAGGCGTCCATGAACGACGGCGCGCCCAGGCTCGATCCGGCCGAGGTGGTCTGCCATGCGACCAGGGTGCCGCCGGCATCGAAGCCGGCCTTGCAGCGCGCCACATAGGCCGGGCGGTAGTAGTCGTGCGCCATGTCCTGCTCGCGCGACCAGAGCAGTTGCACCGGCGCGCCGCCGGCCTCGCGCGCCAGCGTGGCGGCCTGCACGAGAAAGTCGCTGAAGTAGCGCCGGCCGAAGCCGCCGCCGAGGTAGGTCACATGCAGCGTGACCTTCCCGGCGTCGATGCCCAGCGCCTTCGCGACCGCGCCGCGCGCGAAGCCCGGCGCCTGCGTGGGCGCCCACACGGTGGCGGCGCCGTCCTTGAACTGCACGGTGCAGTTCATCGGCTCCATGGTGGCGTGCGCGAGGAAGGGCACGCGGTATTCGGCTTCGATGGTCTTCGCGGCCGACTTCAGCGCGGCGGCCACGTCGCCCTTGTCGAGGCGCGCGTTGCCCTTGTGGGTGTTCAGGGTCTGGGCCAGCGCTTCGATCATCTCGCCGCTCGACAGGCTCGCGGCCGGGCCGTGGTCCCATTCGATGGCGAGCTTCTGCAGCGCACGCATCGCGTGGAACGGCGTGTCGGCGATCACCGCGACGCCGCCCGACGTGCTGCCGGCACCGACGAGGCTGGCGGCCACCGGCTCCAGCGCCATCACCTTGCGCACGCCGGGCAGGCCCTCCGCGGCCTTGGCGTCGAAGCGCGAGACCTTGCCGCCGATCGTCGGGCACATGGTGATGCTCGCGTACAGCAGGCCGGGTGGCAGCACGTCGATGCCATACACCGCCGTGCCGTCGAGCTTGCCGGCGTTGTCGATGCGGCGCGCCGGCTGGCCGATCACCTTGAAGTCGGCCGGCTTCTTCAGCGCCACCGCCTCGGGCAGCGGCTGCTGCGCGGCGCGCTGTGCAAGCTCGCCGAAGCTCGCGCTCCTGTCGGTGCCGTGCAGCACGCGGCCGGCTTCGGTGCGGCATTCGTTCGCGGGCACGTTCCACAGCGCCGCCGCCGCGCCCACGAGCATGGCGCGCGCCGAGGCACCGGCCTCGCGCAACGGCAGCCACTGGTCGGTGATGCTCGACGAACCGCCGGTGCCCGAGAGCCCCGGTATCGAACGCAGCAGCTTGCCGACCACATGGTGCGTCGAACGCTTGACCATGCCTTCGTCGCCGGGCGCGAACGGCATCCCGTCGAGGATGGCCGCCTGGTTGTTGTAGATGCCGTCGAAGCCCGCCTGCTCGAGCCTGATCTGCGCAAGCGTGGCGTCCATCTCCTCGGCCAGCAGCATCGCGAGGCCGGTGTGGGAGCCCTGCCCCATTTCCGACTGCGACATCATCAGCGTGACGGTGTCGTCGCTGCCCACCTTGACCCAGCCGTTGAGCGCGACCTGGCCGGGTCCCGCGGCCAGCGGCTCGGACGGCACGAGCCGCGATGCGGCCGGCGTGGCGGACCAGCCGACGACCAGGGCGCCCACGGCACCGAGGGTGCCGAGGACGAAATGACGGCGCTTGAGCTTGGGCATGGTGGATTTTTCTTTCAGATGACGGCAACGCCTTGCCAGAAGGTCTCGAAGCCGGCGGCGCAGCAGGCAAGCCGGTCTTTGGGGGTCGTGGCCTGCGCGACGAAGACCATGGTGGTCTCGGCCATCGCCCCGAACATCGCGCCCAGGAAAGGCAGGGGCCGGTCGCGAATCAATTTCTGCCTGATGCAGTCTTCGGCGAGCACCTCGAGCCGCACGAAAGGCGCCATGCCGGCCACGCGGCTCTCTTCGCTCACCTGGTCGGACACCTTGAGCTGCGAGACCACCTTGCACTTCTCGGGGTTGTCGACGCCCCAGTGGACATAGCGGTCCCAGGTGTGGCGGTACTTGGTCCTGGGATCGGCCGCTTCGGGCCAGTCCGCGAGCAGGACTTCGGCCAGCTCGGTCTTCAGCGCGCGGTAGAGCTCGTTGACCAGGACTTCCTTGCTCGCGAAGTAGGTGAAGAGCGTGCCCTCGGCCACCCCCGCCGCCTTCGAGATGGCGGAGGTGGGCGTGGTCCACACGCCGCGGCGTGCGAATTCGGCCACCGCGGCATCGAGGATTGCGTTGCGCTTGTCTTCGCTTCGGGGGCGGGCCATGCGCCGGATTCAATCATTGATTGAGTACATACTCAACTATAAAAACGACCTCCGGATCCACAAGACCGCGCCGCATGCCACATCGCGGAACCACGCCCGAATCCAAGGGTCCAACACACGTCGCGGCGTCTTGTCGCGGCAGGAGGTATGACCATGAAGCAAGTGAAGCATTGGCAAGACCCGGTCAACGCCATTGCCGGTGTCTGGCTGATCGTCTCGCCCTGGGTCCTGGGCTTCCAAAGCCTTTCGCCCGCCATGTGGACCATGGTAGCGACCGGTATCGTGCTGGGCGCCGTGGCACTGGGGGCGACCTTCGTGCCGAAGCAATGGGAAGAATGGACCGAGGTTGCGCTGGCCGTCTGGCTTGCCGCATCGCCCTGGGTGCTCGGGTTCGCCGCGAGAGAAGCGGCGATGGTCAACGCGGTCCTCGTGGCCGCGGTGATCCTGGTGCTCGCACTCTGGGTGCTGGTGACCGACAAGGACTACCTTGGCGGGGCGATGGACCGTCCGGCGCACTAATCACGGCGCCGTGACACCAGGCCCGCCGCGCAAGTGTTGAACTGGCGGCGGGGTCCGACAGGATGGGCATGGTGCCCATCCGCGAAACCGCCCTCTGCCTACTGCGGGCGAGGGCCAGCGGGTTGTTGGGCGGCAGCCTCCGTGCCGCTGCCCATCCAACCCGCTTGCCAACCGCCACCCAAGGCCTGAATGAGTGCGATGGCCGAGGTCTGGCGGTTGACCTGCAACTGCACCAGCGTGCGCCGCGCACTCAGCGCGGCGGCCTGGGCCGTCACCACATCGGTGTAGCTCACCTGGGCCGCGCGGTAGCGGTTGAGCAACTGCTGCTCGGTCTTGTCGGCCGCGGCCGAAGCCTCGCGGCGCAGGCCTTCCTGCTGCGCGAGCGCGGCACCCGTGGTCAGCTGGTCTTCCACTGCCTGGAAGGCCGCGAGCACCGTCTGGCGATAGCGCGCCACGGCGGCTTCATGGCCGGCCTTGGCGGCATCGACGTTGGCGCCGATCGCCCCCGCATCGAACACCACCTGCGCCACCGACAGGCCCAGCGCCCAGAGCGTGTTGGCCGAGCTGAACAGGTCCTTGACGCGGCTCGCATTGCTGCCCACCGATGCAGTGAGTCCGATGTTCGGAAAGTACGCCGCGCGCGCGATGCCGATCTGCGAGTTGGCGGCCGCCACCGAGCGCTCGGCGGCGGCAATGTCGGGCCGGCGCTGCAGCAGCGTCGAAGGCACGCCGGTCGGCACGCCGGGCACCGTGGGTGCCCATGGCGCGGCCGGCAGGCTGAAGTCGGCCGGCGCCACGCCCACGAGCATCGCCATGGCGTGCTCCAGCGTGGCGCGGGTGCGCTGCAGGCCCACGCGCTCGGCCTTCGCGTTGACGAGTTGCGTCTGTGCCTGCAGCACGTCGGTCTGCGCGGCGATGCCCGCCGCATAGCGGTTGCTCGTGATCTCGAAGGCGCGCTGGTAGCCCTCGATGGTCTGGTCGAGCAGCGCGATTTCCGCATCGGCCTCGCGCAACGAGAAGTAGTTGGTCGCCAGGTCGCCGATGGCCGACAGGCGCGCCGCGGCCAGGTCGGCCTCGCTGGCCTGCGCGTTGGCCTGCGCACTGCTCACGGCCTCGCGCAGGCGGCCCCAGACATCGGGCGTCCAGCTGGCGCCCAGCGTGGCGGAGAAGGCGTTCGACGGGCTGCTGGTGCCGCTGCCGCCCACATTGCCGCTGCGCTTGCCGCTGCCGTCCAGCGACACCGAGGGGAACAGCGCCGCGCGCTCTCCGCGCACCAGCGCCTGGGCCTGCGTGTAGTTGGCCACGGCCGCGGCGATGTTCTGGTTGGACACCTGCACGCGGCCGGCCAGTTCGTCGAGCGTGGGGTCGGCGAAGAGCTTCCACCATTCGCCGCGGTCCAGCGCATCGGCTGGTGCAGCGGGCAGCCAGCCCTCGGCGGTCTTCTGCTCCTTCCAGCCGGCGGACGATGCGGAGGTCGGCACCTGGTAGGCCGGGCCGACGGCACAGCCGGCCAGCAGGGCGGCAAGCGCGAGCGACGTGAGCGCAAGACGGCTCGAAGACGGGCTCGATCGAAGGCAGGGAAGCAGTGCGTTCATGGTGATGCTGTTCTCAAACGGGCGTTGCACGACCCAGTTCGTGTTCGTTTTTGCCACGGCGGCGCAGCTTGTCGAGCAGGAGATAGACCACCGGCGTTGTCAGCAAGGTGAGCAACTGGCTCGCGATCAATCCGCCGATGATGGCCACGCCCAGCGGCCGGCGCAGTTCCGCGCCCTCGCCGAAGCCGATGGCCAGCGGCAGCGCGCCCAACGCGGCGGCCAGCGTGGTCATGAGGATGGGCCGGAAGCGCAGCAGGCAGGCCTCGCGCACCGCGTCGAGCGGGCTCAGGCCGCGCGAGCGCTCGGCCTCCAGCGCGAAGTCGATGATCAGGATGGCGTTCTTCTTCACGATGCCGATCAAGAGGAACACGCCGATCAGCGCAATGATCGAGAACTCCATGCGGAACATCAGCAGCGCGAGCACCGCGCCCACGCCGGCCGAGGGCAGCGTCGACAGCACGGTGATCGGATGCACCAGGCTTTCGTAGAGGATGCCGAGCACGATGTAGATCACGACCAGAGCGGCCAGGATCAGCATGGCCTGCTGGCCCTGCGACTGCTGCGCGCTGAGCGCCGTGCCGGCGAACGCGCCGCGCACGTTGGTGGGCATGGCGATGTTGGCCTCGGCCTTCGCAATGGCCTCGCGCGCATCGCCGAGGTTCGCGCCCTCGGCGAGGTTGAAAGAGATCGTGGTCGCCAGCTCGCCGTCTTCATGGCTCACCGAGGTGGCGACGGATTGCTCCTCGAACTTCGCCACCGCCGACAGCGGCACGAGGCTGGTGGCGGTGTTGCTGAGCACGTTGCCGGTCGAGGCGCTGCGCAGGCCCGCATTGGCCGAGACCGGCACCGTCGTGGCCGCTGCAGCCGTCGAGGCCGTGGACTTGCCGGGGGACGACGAGGTGGTGGTCGTCGTGGCCGCCACCTGCGTGGTCACGGCCTGCCCCGCGACGATGGAGGTCTTGGTCGCCGGCACGTACACATCGCTCAGCGCATTGGGGCTGCGCGTGTAGCGCGGCGCCCACTCCATCACCACGTGGTACTGGTTGAGCTCGGTGTAGATGGTGGCCACCTGCCGCTGGCCGAAGGCGTTGTAGAGCGCGTTGTCGATGGCCGTGGACGTGAGGCCGAGCCGGCGCGCGCTGTCGGGGTCGACCTTCGCGACCGTCTCGACGCCGTTCTGGTCCTGGTCGGTGTCGACGTCGGTCAGCACCGGCTGCAGCTTCAGCTCGTCGGACAGCTTGACGGCCCAGGTGCGCAGGTCGGCCAGGCTGTCGCTCTTGAGCGTGTACTGGTAGGTGGAGTTGCTGGCGCGGCCGCCCGAGCGCACGTCCTGCACGGTGCCGAGGAACACGCGCAGGCCGGTCACCTCGTTGAGCTGCGGCCGCAGCCGCGCGATCACGGCCATGCCGCTTTCGGTGCGCTGGTCGGCCGGCTTCAGGTTGACGAACATGAAGCCGCCGCCCGCCCGCCCCGCGCCGGTGAAGCCCACCACCGTATCGACCGCCGGGTCCTTGCGGATGATGTCGACCACCTGGCGCAGCTTGGCGGCCAGCGCCTGCGACGAGATGCTCTGGTCGGCGCGCAGGCCGCCGTTGAGCTGGCCGCTGTCCTGCTGCGGGAAGAAGCCCTTGGGCGCGGCGCTGAACAGGTAGACGTTGAGTCCGATCACCGCCACCAGGATCAGCATGACCAGCGCCTTGCTGTCGAGCGCCCAGTCGAGGCTGTGCTCGTAGCGCTTGAGCACCCAGTCGTAGCTGCGCGCGGCCATGCGCCCCAGGCGGCCCTGCGGCTTGTCCTTGTCGTGCCCGCCGCCGGGCTTGAGCATCCAGGCGCACATCATGGGCGTGGTGGTCAGCGAAATGACCAGCGAGATCATCACCGCCGCCGACAGCGTGACCGCGAACTCGCGGAAGAGGCGCCCCACCTGCCCCCCCATGAACAGCAGCGGAATGAACACCGCCACCAGCGACACGCTGATCGACAACACGGTGAAGCCCACTTCCTTGGCGCCCAGCAGCGCCGCCTTCATGCGCGACATGCCGGCCTCGATGTGCCGGCTGGTGTTCTCGAGCACCACGATGGCGTCGTCCACCACGAAGCCGGTCGCCACCGTGAGCGCCATCAGGCTCAGGTTGTTGAGGCTGAAGCCCAGCAGGTGCATCACCCCGAAGGTGCCGAGCAGCGCCACCACGGTGGCCACGGCCGGCACGATGGTGGCACGCACGCTGCGCAGGAACAGGCTGACCACCAGCACCACGAGCAGCACCGAGATGACCAGCGTCAGCTCGACCTCGCGCAGCGAGCCGCGGATGGAGTTGGTGCTGTCCGAGGCCACCTGCAGCGTCACGTCGGGCGGCAATTGCGCCTGCAGTTCCGGCAGCAGCGCGCGCACGCTGTCGACGGTTTCGATGATGTTGGCCGAGGGCTGCCGCGTGATCAGCACGATGATCGCGGGCTCGCCGTTGAAGAGGCCCAGCGTGCGGGTGTCTTCCACGCCGTCGATCACTTCGGCCACGTCCTGCAGCCGCACCGCCGCGCCGTTGCGCCACGCCACCACCATCGAGGCGTAGTCGCTGGCGCGCAGGGCCGGGGTCTGCGTGTAGATCTGCAGCTTGCGGCCGTCGCCCTGCACGGTGCCCTTGGGGCGGTTGGCGTTGGAGGCCTGGATGGCGGCGCGCACGTCCTCGGTGCTGATGCCGTAGCGGTTGAGCGCGAACGGCAGGAGCTCGATGCGCACGGCGGGGAGCGAGCCACCGCCGATTTCCACGTCGCCGACGCCGTCGACCTGCGAGAGGCGCTGGCTCACGATGTTCGACACCGCGTCGTAGATCTGGCCCGGGGTCTTGGTCTTGGACGTCAGGGCCAGGATGATCACGGGCGACGCGGCGGGGTTGGCCTTGCGGTAGGTCGGGTTGCTGCGCAGCGTGGCGGGGAGGTCGACGCGGCTGGCGTTGATGGCCGCCTGCACCTCGCGGGCGGCGCCGTCGATGTTGCGGCTGAGGTCGAACTGCAGGGTGACGCGTGCCGAGCCCACCGAACTCGTGGACGTCATTTCGTTGACGCCTGCGATGGTGCCCAGGTGGCGCTCCAGGGGCGTCGCCACGCTGGTTGCCATCGTTTCCGGGCTGGCGCCGGGAATCGATGCGCGCACCGAGATGACCGGGTAATCGACTTGCGGCAGTGGAGACACCGGCAGGACGAAAAAGGCCGCGATGCCCGCCAACGCGACGCCGATGGTCAGCAGGACCGTGCCGATGGGGCGGCGGACGAAGGGGAGCGAGAGATTCATCCCGCGGCTTCCTCCTCGGTCACCGTGCGCCGGGTGCTGCCCCCACCCAGCCGATCGAACGCCAGATAGATCACCGGCGTCGTGAACAGCGTCAGCAACTGGCTGACGACCAGCCCGCCGAAGATCGCGAGCCCCAGCGGACGCCGAAGTTCGGCCCCTTCGCCGAAGCTCAGCATCAAGGGAACGGCGGCAAAGAGCGCCGCCAGCGTCGTCATCAGGATGGGCCGGAACCGCAGCAGAGCCGCCTGATGGATCGCCTCGCGCGCCGACTTCCCTTCGGTTCGCTCGGCATCGATCGCGAAGTCGATCATCATGATCGCGTTCTTCTTCACGATCCCGATCAGCAGGATGATCCCGATGATCCCGATCACGCCCAGGTCATTGCCGGTGATCATCAGCGCCAGCAAGGCCCCGACCCCGGCCGAAGGCAGCGTGGACAGGATCGTCAGCGGATGCACATAGCTCTCGTACAGCACCCCCAGCACGATGTACACGCAGATGATGGCCGCCAGGATCAGCCACAACTGATTCGAGAGCGACCGCTCGTAGGCGCCAGAAGCCCCGAGGAAAGTCATCGTCACGCTGCTGGGCAGCCCGATCTCCTTGGCCGCCGCGCGAATCGCATCGACCGATTCCCCGAGCGACACCCCGGGCGCCGTATCGAAGTTCAGCCTGCTCGCCGGATACTGCGCCACGTGCGTGATCTGCAGCGGCGCCTGCTGTTCCGAGATGTCGGCAATGGCGGACAACGGCGTCGCAGTGCCGGACCCGGCGATCAGGTTCAACTGCCCGAGCGTCTGCGGCGTGTTCACCATGCCCGGCCGGGCTTCGAGAATCACCCGGTACTGGTTCGTCTCGGTGAAGATGGTCGACACGATGCGCTGGCCGAAGGCGCTGTAGAGCGCATCGTCCACCGTGCTCGCGGTGATCGACAACCGCGCCGCCGTGTCGCGGTTCACGTTGACGAACGCCGCCAGCCCCTGCGCCCCGGCATCGCTGCTCACGTTGCGCACCTTCTTCGAATCCTGCAGCTGCGCCACGAGCTTCTTCATCCACTCGGTGATGGCGGCACTGTCCACGCCTTCGAGCGACACCCGGTACTCGGTCGGCCCGGTCTCGGCGTCGATGGTCAGGTCCTGCGTGGGCTGCAGGTAGAGCGTGACGCCGGCCACCTGCCGCACGCGCTCGCGCAGCCGGTCCATCACGTCCTGCTGCCTGCCGTGGCCCGGCTTCAGGTTGATGAGCATGCTGCCGGTGTGCAGCATGGTGTTGTTGGCGGCGTCCACGCCGACGAAGGAACTGAGGTTCTCCACATCGGGGTCGTCGAGAACCGCGCGCGCCGCCTGCTGCTGCAGCTGCGCCATGCGGTCGAACGACACGTCCTGCGCCGCCTGGACGCGGGCCTGCAGCTGGCCGGTGTCCTGCGTGGGAAACAGGCCCTTCGGAATCGTGAGGTACAGCACCACGGTGACCACCAGGGTCAGCAGCGCGACCAGCAGGGTCAGCGGCTGGTGGTCCATCACCCAGTACAGCGAGCGGTCGTAGCGCGTCATCACCCCTGCGAAGAAGCGCCGGGCGCGCGCGCCGAAGCCCGTGCCCTCCGTCGCCTTGGCGGGCTCGTGCTTCAACCAGCGCGCCGACATCATCGGCACCAGCGTGAGCGACACCACGGCCGAGATCAGGATGGTGATGGCCAGCGTCACCGCGAACTCGCGGAACAGCCGCCCCACCACGTCGCCCATGAAGAGCAGCGGGATCAGCACCGCGATCAGCGAGACCGTCAGCGAGATGATGGTGAAGCCGATCTGCGTCGCGCCCTTGAAGGCCGCCTGCAAGGGCTTCTCGCCCGCCTCGATGTAGCGCGCGATGTTCTCGATCATGACGATCGCGTCGTCCACCACGAAGCCGGTGGCGATGGTCAGCGCCATCAGGCTCAGGTTGTTGAGGCTGTAGCCCAGCAGGTACATCAGGCCGAAGCTGCCGATGAGCGATATGGGCACCGCGACGCTCGCGATGATGGTGGCGCGCAGGCTGCCGAGGAAGGCGAAGATCACCAGCACCACCAGCACCACGGCCAGCACGAGTTCCATCTCGACGTGCTGCACCGAGGCGCGGATGCCCGCGGTGCGGTCGCTCAGCACCTCGATCTTCAGGCCCGCGGGAAAGCCGGCCCGCAGCGTGGGCAGCTGGGCCTTGATGGCGTTGACGGTGGCGATCACGTTCGCGCCCGGCTGACGCTGCACGTTCAGGATGATGGCCGGCGTGAGCTTGCCTTCCGCGCCCTCGCCCGTCTTGGTGCCGGCCCAGGCGCCGAGCTGGGTGTTCTCGGCGCTGTTGACCACCTGCGCCACGTCGACCATGCGGATCGGCGCGCCGTTCTTGTACGAGACGATGAGGTTCTTGTAGTCCTCGACCGTGAGCAGCTGGTCGTTCGAATTGATGGTGTAGGCGCGCTTGGGACCGTCGAAGCTGCCCTTGGCGCCGTTGGAATTGGCCGCGCTGATGGCGGTGCGCAGGGTGTCGAGGCCGATGCCGTTGGCGGCAAGGGCCTGCGTGTTGGCCTGGATGCGCACGGCCGGGCGCTGCCCGCCGCTGAGCGACACCAGCCCCACGCCGGAGACCTGGCTGATCTTCTGCGCGAGCCGGGTGTTGACGAGGTTCTGCACCTCGGTGAGCGGCAGCGTGTCGGAAGTGATGGCGAGCGTGAGCACCGGCGCGTCCGCCGGGTTGACCTTGGCGTACACCGGCGGCGCGGGCAGGTCGGCCGGCAGCAGCGAACCGCCGGCGTTGATCGCGGCCTGCACTTCCTGCTCGGCGACGTCGAGCGTCTGGCCGAGCGAGAACTGCAGCGTGATGATCGACACGCCCGCGGCGCTGGTCGAGCTCATGCGGTCGAGCCCCGACATCTGGCCGAACTGGCGCTCCAGCGGCGCGGTGACGGTGTTGCTCATCACCTCGGGGCTGGCCCCGGGGTAGAGCGTCTGCACCTGGATGGTCGGGTAGTCGACCTGCGGCAAGGCCGACAGCGGAAGGAAGCGGAACGCGACCAGGCCGGCCAGCACGATGGCGAGCATCAGCAGCGAGGTCGCCACCGGCCGCAGGATGAAGGGGCGCGAGGGACTCATTGGCCTCGCCGGCCGTCACCCCGACCCTCTTGCATGCGCTGCCAGCGCTCCAGCGCCGCCGGGTCGCCGCGGTCGAGCGCTTCGAGGAAACGCTTGCGGCGCTCCAGTTGCTCGGGATTGTCCTTGGCCGAATCGAGCATGCGCTGGCGCTGCTCGGCGGTGGGGAGCTTGGCGGCCGCGGGAGCGGCGGCGGGCGCGGGGGCCGGCGCTGCAGCGGCCGGCGGCGCCGAGGGAGCGGTGGCGGGCGCGGCCGCTGGGGCCGGGGCCGGGGCAGTGGCTGCCGGCGCCGGCGCACCGGCCCTCGGCCCGTTGCCGCCGCCCTGCCGCCGTCCGCCGCGATGGGCGCCCGATGCGGCACCCGATGCCGGCGTGGCCGGCCGGTCGACCGAGGTCTGCACCCGCGCGCCGTCCTTCAGCCGGTCGCCGCCTTCGGTCACGACCTGTTCGCCGACCTTCAGGCCCGACATGATCGCCACGTTGTCCACGCTCGATTCGCCGCGCGTCACGGGCCGCTGCGAGACGGTGCTGTCCTCGTTCACCACATAGACATAGTCGCCGTTGGGCCCGTGCCGCAGCGCCGTGACCGGCACCACCACCGCACTGCCTTCGGTGCGCAGCAGGAGCCGCAGGTTGACGAACTGGTTCGGGAACAGCGCGCCGTCGGCGTTCGAGAAGCGCGCCTTCGACTTGACGGTGCCGGTCTGCGTGTCGACCAGGTTGTCGAGCGTGGAGAAGGTGCCCGTTGCGAGCTGGCGTGTGCGGGTGCGGTCGAAGGCCGTGGTGTCGAGTTTCGCGCCCTGGGCGAGACGCTCCTGGATCTCGGGCACACGGTCTTGCGGGACCGCGAATTCGACGTCGATCGGCGCGATCTGCGTGATGACGGCCACGCCGGTGGTGCTGCCGGTGGAGATGTAGTTGCCCGCGTCCACCGGCCGGAGGCCGATGCGCCCGCTCAGCGGCGCGGTGATGCGGCTCCAGGTCAGGTTGAGCCTGGCGGCATCTTCGTTGGCGCGGTCGATGGCGACGGTGCCTTCGAGCTGCTTGACCAGCGCGGCCTGCGTGTCCACCTCCTGCCGCGCGATGGAGTCCTGCCCGAGCAGCGTCTGGTAGCGCTGCAGCGTGACGCGCGCGGCGGCCAGTTGGGCCTCGTCGCGCTGGCGCGCGCCCGCGGCCTGCGCCAGCGCGTTCTGGAACGGCTGCGGGTCGATGGTGGCGAGCACCTCGCCCTTCTTGACCATCTGCCCCTCCTGGAACAGCACCGCCGTGAGCACGCCCGACACCTGCGGCTGCACCGTGACGTTGGCCAGCGGCGTGACCGTGCCCAGCGCCTCAAGCTGCACCGGAATGTCGGCCTGCCGCGCGGTGGCGACGCCGACCGTGCTGGAGGCTGCGCCACCGCCGCCCCGCCCACCGGGCCCGCCCCCGCCCGGCCGGCCGGCACCCGGGCCGCCGCCAAACCCTCCGGCGCCGGCGACCGGGGTCTTCGAACGCTGGACCAGGTACCAGGCACCGCCCCCCAAGGCGACGAGCAGCAGCAGGGCCAACAGGCTCCCTACCCAGCGGCGCCTGCGTACCGGCGGATGTGTCGCAGACACGGTGGGCGGCAGGGGCTCGGGGGAAATTTGGGGATCCATGGGCAATGCGTGCGAAGGGGGCAGAGGTGCGACCTAGAGTACAGCGCCGAATGGTAGTTCCGCTGTTTGCTGCGCCGTAAAGCGGCGGTAAAGCTGCCGGCGCAGCGGCCGCAGTTCACGCCGGCCGGATGCGGTTCGCGCCGCCATCCTGCGTTTCGTCGCATGCCGGTGGCCGGCGGGGACCGGCGCCGGCAAAGTCCGCTCCATCGATTCCCCAGCCCCTTTTTCAGCTTTCCTTCACCTTTCAACGGAGAACCGCCATGCTGCTGCAGATCATCCTCCACACCCCCAAGTGGGTGTTCGCCGTTTTCGTGCTGCTGGTCTGGCTCGGCGCCAGGCAGTTGCTGTCGGGCAGCGTGAGCCTCGCCAAGGTCACGGTGATGCCCATCGCCATGACCGCCCTGTCGGTGTTCGGCGTGCTCTCGGCCTTCGGCGATTCGCTCGGCGCGCTGCTCGGCTGGGCCGCCGCCGCGGTCGCGCTGACCGCCCTGGTGCTGCAACGCCCCCTGCCCGCCACCACCCGCTACGACGCGGCGGCGCGCGAGTTCCACGTGGCCGGCAGCGCCGTGCCGCTGATGCTCATGATGGGCATCTTCTTCACCAAGTACGTCGTGGGCGTGGCGCTGGCCATGCACCCCGAACTGCGCCAGCAAGCCAGCTTCGCCATCGCGATTCCCGTGCTGTACGGCGCCTTCAGCGGCATCTTCGCGGCCCGTGCCGTGCGCCTGTGGAAGCTGGCCATCGCCACCGACGCCATGGCCGCCGGCGTCCGCGCAGCCTAAGATTCCAGCCCCAGCCTCCCGCCAGGAACTGCCATGACCGTGCTCTTTCTGATCCTCAAGATTTCCGTCACGGTGGTGCTCGCCGCCTCGATCGCCGAGGCGCTCGTGCTCTCCTGGCGCCACGGCTGGCGCAGCTACGACTGGAAGGCGGCCGGCATCTCGGTGGTCGACTTCCTGGTGCGCGAGTACCCGCTGCGCTGGCTGCTGCCGGTGGCCTTCTGGACCGGCGCCATGGACTGGTTCTGGAACCACCGGCTCTTCACCCTGCCGATGGACCACTGGACCGGCTGGGTCGCCTGCTTCGTCGGCCAGGAGTTCTGCTACTACTGGTACCACCGCGCGGCGCACCGGGTGCGCTGGTTCTGGTGCACCCACGCCATCCACCATTCGCCGAACCAGCTCAACCTGTCGGCCGCCTACCGCTTCGGCTGGACCGGCAAGCTCACCGGCACGCTGCTCTTCTTCACGCTGGCGCCGCTTCTGGGCATGCCGCCGAAGGTGATCCTGCTGATGCTCACGCTGAACCTGCTGTACCAGTTCTGGATCCACGCGACCTGGATCCCGCGCCTCGGGCCGCTGGAATGGGTGCTCAACACCCCCTCGGCCCACCGCGTGCACCATGCGTCGAACCTCGAATACCTGGACGGCAACTACGGCGGCGTGCTGATCGTGTTCGACCGGCTGTTCGGCACCTACATTCCGGAGCGCGCCGACCTGCCCTGCCGCTACGGACTGGTGAACCCGATCACCTCGCACAACCTTTTCGAGATCGAGTTCACCCACTGGCGCGCGCTGCTGCGCGACCTGCGCTCGGCGCGTTCGGTGCGCGCCTTCGTGGGCTACCTCGTCAAGCCGCCGGGTTGGCATCCCGACGGGCCGGGGGAAACCACCGAAGCGCTGCGGCAGCGCGCGGCCCTGCAATCGGCGCCATCGCCGCAGCCGCCCGCCCCCGATTTCATTCCGGTTCAAATCAAGGAGTTGTCATGAACCCCACCCCATCGAACGCCTCCCGCCCCGATCTCGAAAAGCTCGCCCGCCGCCGCGCCGGCGCCAAGATGGGCTGGTACATCCACGCCTTCGTCTATGTGCTGGTCAACCTCGGGCTCGTCGGCCTGTCTGCGGCGAACGGCCACACCTGGGCGATGTATCCGCTGATGGGCTGGGGCCTCGGCCTGCTCATTCACGGCGCAGTGATCTGGTTCCTGGCGCCCGGCGGCGGCTTCTACGACAGGCTGGTGGCGCGCGAGCGCCGCGCACTCGGCGCCGGGGACCGCTGGTGAGCGAGGGCCAGACCATAGCCAACCCCAGGTTCCGGCCCGAGAACCTGCGGGACATGCTGCGGCATGGCCTGATCACCGCCGTCTTCTGCTGCATCATCGCCACCGCGCTGAGCCTGACCGGCCATGGCAACGGCAGCTGGTCGGATCACCTCGTCTATTCGCTCTCCATCGGGCTGATCAGCTGGTTCTGCATCGACGCTGGCCGCCTCGTGCTGAGCGGCCACAACGAAATCCTCTGGCCGCACGGCCTGCGGGGCATCGCGCTGGTGGCAACGGGTGTGACCATCGGCTTTGTCGCCGGCAACCTCATCGGCGATGCGTGGATGGGCGCGCCGACATTCGACTTCCTCGAATTCGCCGGGCACAAGCTGGCCACGGGCGCCGTCATCACCATCGCGGCCTCCGTCGGCGTCTGCTACTTCTTCTTCAGCCTCGGCAAGAGCAAGCACATGCAAAGCCAGCTCGACCTGGCGCAGCGCGACGCCACCGAGGCGCGGCTCAGGCTGCTCGAGACGCAGCTCGAGCCGCACATGCTCTTCAACACCCTGGCCAACCTGCGCGTGCTGATCACCGTCGATCCGCCGCGCGCGGTGGCCATGCTCGACCGCCTCAACAGCTACCTGCGCATGACACTCAACGGCTCGCGCGCGCTGGCCCATCCGCTCTCGGCCGAATTCGACCGGCTCGGCGACTACCTCGAGCTGATGTCGGTGCGCATGGGCGAGCGGCTGCGCTACACGCTCGACCTGCCGGACGAACTGCGCGACCTGCCCGTGCCGCCGCTGCTGCTGCAGCCGCTGGTGGAAAACAGCATCCGCCACGGGCTCGAGCCCAAGGTCGAAGGCGGCGAGATCATCGTGCGCGCGCGCAGGGACGCAGGCCGCCTCGTGATCGACGTGAGCGACACCGGCGTCGGGCTCGATGCCGCGCTGCCTTCGGAAGGCAGCGGTTTCGGGCTCGGCCAGGTGCGCGAACGGCTGGCCACGGTGTACGGCGCACAGGGCCAGGTCCGCCTGGCTGCCGCACCCGCCGGCGGAACCTGCGCCACGCTGAGCTTTCCCCTGCCCGCATGAATGCCACGACCACCCCGATGAACCCCACCGCCCTCATTGCCGAAGACGAGCCACTGCTGGCGCAGGCCCTCAAGGCCGAACTGGCCGCCGCATGGCCCGGACTGCAGATCGTCGCCACCGCCGGCGACGGCCGCAGCGCCGTGCGCGAAGCCCTGCGCCTGTTGCCCCAGGTGCTGTTCTTCGACATCCGCATGCCCGGCCTCGATGGCCTGGGCGCCGCCGCCGAACTGGCCGACAGCTGGCCCGCCGACGAAGCGCCCATGCCGCAGCTGGTGTTCGTCACCGCCTACGACGAATACGCCGCGCGCGCCTTCGAGGCCCAGGCCATCGACTACGTGCTCAAGCCCGTGCAGCCCGAGCGCCTGCGCAAGACCGTGTTGCGGCTGCAGCAGGCGCTGGCGGCGCGGCAGCCTGCGCCCTCGCCTGCCGTGGCCGATGAAGCGCTCGAACGCACGCTCGCGCAGTGGCGCCAGGTGCTCGCTGCCGCCGGCGCCGGTGCAGCCATGCCCGCTGCGGCAACGGCCCCGCCCCCGCTGCGGATGATTGCCGCCAGCGACGCCGGCGGCAGCACCGTGCGCATGGTGCCCATCGACGAGGTGCTGTATTTCGAGGCCGCCGACAAGTACCTGCGCGTGCTCACCGCCACGCACGAATACCTGATCCGCACGCCCCTGAAGCAGCTGCTGACCCAACTCGACCCCGACACCTTCTGGCAGGTGCACCGGGCGGTGGTGGTGCGCAGCGCGGCCATCGAGTCGGTGCACCGCGACGAGGCCGGCAAGCTGCACCTCGTCCTGCGCGGCCGGCCCGAGAAGGTTCCGGTCAGCCGGCTCTACGCCCATCTGTTTCGCGCCATGTGAAATCCGCCGGCGCGCGCCCATGAAAAAGCCGGCCCTTCGGGGGCCGGCTTTTTTCATTCAGTCACGATCGGTGTGGCTCTTTAGCGCCAGTGGCCGTGGCCATGACCGCGGTAGTAGCCGCGACCGTAGTAGCCCGGACCGTAGTAGGCCGGCGGGCCGTAGTACACGGGGGCCGGACGGTAGTACACCGGCGGCGGCGGACGGTAGTAGACCGGCGGAGGGGGCGCGTAGTACACGGGGGCCGGCGGCACATAGACCGGGGCCGGGTAGTAGGCAGGGGCACCCACGCCCACCGCCACGCCCGGCACGCCGACACCGATCGACCAGCTCACGTCACCGCGGGCGCTGGCCGAAGTGGCGGCAAACAATGCACCGGCTGCCACGAGGCCTGTGGCGGCCCATTTGAAGAAGGTAGAACGTGTGGGGCTCATGATGTTGGACTCCTTGTTTCGGCGGGCTGCGTCCGGGTGTGGACCGCCCATGTGTGTATTGAACGCGGCAAATGCAAAGGGGGTGCACCGGGCAATGTGAAGAACGTTGCTAAAAGTAACCCATAGGGGGTGCCCTCTAGAATGCCGAAATGACCTCCCCGACCGACAAAAACGGCGCCAAAACGACCGCTGCACCAAGCAATTTCCTGCGCCACGTGATCGAGAACGACCTCGCACAGGGCGCCTATTCTGGCCGCAAATGGGGCGGCTCCCCCGGCAGCGCCGCCCACCACGCCCAGGGCATGACCGACCCGGCCAAGGTGCGCCTGCGTTTTCCGCCCGAGCCCAACGGCTACCTGCACATCGGCCACGCCAAGAGCATCTGGCTCAATTTCGAGCTGGCGCGCGAATACGGCGGCGTCAGCCACCTGCGCTTCGACGACACCAACCCGGAGAAGGAAGAGCAGGAATACGTCGACTCCATCCGCGACGCGGTGAAATGGCTCGGCTACGAAACCTTCCTGGCCGACCGCCCCAGCGCCCCCGGCACCCTGCAGCCGCACGAGTACTTCGCGAGCAACTACTTCGACTTCATGTATGAAGCCGCCGAGTACCTGATCGGCGCCGGCCTCGCCTATGTGGACGAGCAAAGCGCCGACGAGATGCGTGCGAGCCGCGGCGACTTCAACACCCCTGGCACCGACAGCCCCTTCCGCGGCCGCACGCCGGAAGAAAACCTCGAGCGCTTCCGCGCCATGCGCGACGGCCAGTTGCCGGACGGCGCCGCCGTGCTGCGCGCGAAGATCGACATGGCGAGCCCCAACATCAACATGCGCGACCCCGCGCTGTACCGCATCCGCCGGGCCACCCACCACAACACCGGCGACAAGTGGTGCATCTACCCGATGTACACCTATGCGCACCCCATCGAAGACGCGCTGGAGCAGATCACCCATTCGATCTGCACGCTGGAATTCGAAGACCAGCGCCCCTTCTACGACTGGCTGCTCGACCGGCTGGCCGAAGGCGGCCTGATCGCCAGCCCGCACCCGCGCCAGTACGAATTTGCGCGCCTCAACGTGACCCATGTGCTCACCAGCAAGCGCAAGCTGCGCCAGCTGGTCGAGGACGGCCACGTCGACGGCTGGGACGACCCGCGCATGCCCACCATCGCTGGCCTGCGCCGCCGCGGCTACACGCCCGAGGCGCTGCGCCTGTTCTGCGAACGCAGCGGCACCACCAAGTCCGGCGGCTGGATCGACTACGCGAGCCTCGAAGCCGCGCTGCGCGACACCCTCGACCCGATCGCCCCGCGCGCCATGGCCGTGCTCGACCCGGTCAAGCTGGTGATCACGAACTGGGGCGACCTGATGGGCGGCGACGACGTGCTCGACGACTGCTCCGCCCCCGTGCACCCGCACCACCCCGAGATGGGCACGCGCGAGTTCAAGCTCGGCCGCGAGGTGTGGATCGAACGCACCGACTATGAAGAAGTGCAGCCCAAGGGCTTCTTCCGGCTGTTCCCGGGCAACAAGGTGCGGCTGAAGTACGGCCACGTCATCGAATGCACCGGCGGCACGAAGGACGCGGACGGCAAGCTGCTCGAAGTGCAGGCCACGCTGGTGCCGGACACCAAGAGCGGCACGGCCGGCGCGGATGCGATCAAGGTGAAGGGCAACATCACCTGGGTGGCCGCGGCGGATGCGGTGCAGGCGGAGGTGCGGTTGTACGAGCGGCTGTTTGCGGCTGCGCAGCCCGGGAGCGGGGAATTGCTGGATGAGCTGAACAAGCAGAGCCTGGAGGTTTGCCAGGCGTATGCGGAACCGTCACTGGCCAAGGCTGAAGGCGGAACGGCGTTTCAGTTCGAGCGGCACGGGTACTTCGTGCTCGACACGAAGGCCGATGCCGAGGGCAAGCGCGTGTTCAATCGGGCTGCGGGGATGCGGGACAGCTGGGGAAAGTAGCAATGCGCCGGGCGCCAAAGAAAGATAACTAATGCTTACGAGACTTAGGGTTAAAGGCTTTAAGAGCCTCATAGACGCTGAAGTTCGATTCGGACCGTTCACCTGCATTGCAGGTGCGAATGGCGCGGGAAAATCAAATCTATTTGATGCAATTCTCTTTCTAAGAGATCTGGCCGATCACACAATCATTGAGGCAGCACATCGAATAAGGGACAGATCGGGAAGTAAACGAGGCGATCTTCGCTCGCTGTTCACTCGAACTGCAGATTCAGCCGTGTCTGATATTTCTTTCGAGGTGGATATTATTGTCCCGCGCGAAGTGGTTGATGACTTTGGTCGAAAAACAAAACCGAGCACAACCTACTTAACTTACAAGATCGAACTTCGATACGTATCGACTGATGAACACAACGAGCATATCGAGCTCATCTCGGAAGAGTTGACCTACTTACCTAAAGGTCAAGCACAAAAAAGAATTGGATTTCAAACTTCTAAAGACTTTCGTGGAACGGCTTTTGTAGGCGAACGAAGAGCTCCATACATAACAACCGACCCTGAAGTTGATGGTTCAGTAATAAAAATTAGCCAAGATGGCAATCAAGGTCGACCATCTCAAGTACCGGCTAGAAATTCGCCTAGAACAGTACTGGGCTCTGCCAATACAGACGAACGTCCAACTGTCCTCGCCGCGCGCCGAGAAATGCAAAGTTGGAAACTTTTACAACTCGAACCCTCTAAACTTCGATCTCCAGATGAATTTTCTGACGATCCACACATAACGTTTGACGGCGCACATATTCCTTCAGCGCTTGAGCGGCTAAAACGCTACGAAGAGATCTCAAATCGAGTTGCAACACTGCTCCCGGAAGTGCGATCAATATCTGTGGACGTTGACAATACGCGCAGACTCAAAACTCTTGTCCTAGAGCAACGAAATGGAGTTGTCCACAAGGCTCGCGCGCTATCAGATGGAACATTGCGGTTTTTAGCGCTGGCAACAATGGCTTTTGACCCTGAGGCAAAAGGGTTGATTTGCCTGGAGGAGCCGGAAAATGGTATCCATCCCTCTCGCATAAACTCCATACTTGAACTCCTTCGAGAAATGGCAGTAGATCCATTTCAACCAGTCGACGAAGCCAATCCTTTACGCCAAATCATTATCAATACGCACTCACCAATTGTCGTGAGGAATTTGGAGCCAGACGAACTACTAGTTGCAGTTCCAGTTCGACGCCAGCGTTCATCTTTTACGGCATATGGAGCAATGGTCAACTCGTGGAGATTAAAAATTTCCGACCATTCATCAGAGTTAACTCCAAAAGTGACTCTTGCAGAATTATTGGACTACTTACATAACTCTGATGCGGCATCTGCGGAAGATATGCGAAGCGGTAGACTTTGGCAATTAGCTGCTGAACAAGGGGTATTTGACTTCCCCGTTTCAGGAGAAGAGCTTGTCAATCGTTAGCATTGTGCTTGTTTGCGATGGAACCTCAGATATTTGCATCCAAGATATTATCCAATGGATTGTTGATGAGCACTTTTCCGATCGAACATTTCGCATACAAGCGGCGCGCGAGGTAATTCCCGCGCACACCTCTCTTGACGCCAGAATTAGACGAGCAAACGAAATATACGAGCCAGATGTTGTTGTTTGCCACAGAGATGCTGAAAACGACACCCTGGCCCAACGCTTAAAGGAAATTGGTGAAGCAGCAACAATCGCGAACATCACGAAGACCGTAGTTCCAGCGATTCCGATAAGAATGGTGGAAAGTTGGCTTTTGATAGATTCGTCTGCAATTCGAAGTGCCGCCAACAATAAAAATGGAACTCAAATTCTTGCGTTGCCGACACACATGAGGATCGAAAGCTCCGCCGATCCTAAGAATATTTTATTCACTGCGTTGAGTAAAGCATCCGGCTTGCCACCGCAACGACTTAAGCGTTTTGATGTGCACAAGGCGCGCTCTCGAATAACTGGTTATATAGATAGTTTTGCGCCGCTGCGACATCAGACCGGTTTTGTGCAATTTGAACAGGATCTCGTGGCCGCAGTGCGCGCTATCCCGTTGTGAAAACGATCACCGCAATCGCAGCGACTGCAGCATGGTGGCGCGCACCGCCGAACGATGTTGTGTACCGGCATTCGGATTGACTGCATCGACTCCGTGAAGCCCTCCAGTTCTTCCCGTTTAATCCGCTTCAACAAACCCTACGGCGTCCTCAGCCAGTTCACGCCCGAAGGCCGCTGGCGCGGCCTGAAGGACTTCATCGACATCCCCGGCGTCTACGTCGCCGGCCGCCTCGATGCCGACAGCGAAGGCCTGCTGCTGCTCACCAACGACGGCCAGCTCCAGGCGCGCATCGCCGATCCGCGCTTCAAGATGGAAAAGACCTATTGGGTGCAGGTGGAAGGCGTGCCCACCGAAGAGGCGCTTGCCGCCTTGCGCAGCGGCGTGCAGCTCAACGATGGCCTCACGCGTCCGGCCCGCGCGCGCCTGCTGGACCCGCCGCCCGACGTGTGGGCGCGGCAACCGCCCATTCGCGAGCGCAAGCGCATTCCCACCGCATGGCTGGAGCTGGCGATCAGCGAAGGCCGCAACCGTCAGGTCCGGCGCATGACCGCCGCCGTGGGGCTTCCCACCCTGCGCCTGATTCGCGCCGCCATCGGGCCGTACACGCTGGACGGATTGGCGCCCGGCACCTGGCTGGGGTAACGCGGCGGCACGACAGAACAGACCCATTTCATTCGATCCCTTCTTATGCGCAACCGATCCCATTTCCCTGACCTCCTCTTGCCTACTCCGAATCGCCGCCGCGCATTGCTCGGCACGCTGGGCCTTCTCGCGCTGCCCGCAACGCACGTCAGCGCCGCGCCCCCCGCGAAGCCGAAGCCACAGCGCCCCGATGTCTGGCCGCACGCGTCCCAGGTGCCGGGCGGCGTGGCGCGCCTGTCGCTCGGCCCGGGCGCCAAGCGACCGACCGCCTTTGCAGGCGACGTGCCCTTGCTCGTGCTGGGCGACGCCATCGAGTGGACCGCGCTGGTGGGCATTCCGCTCTCGGCCGCGCCCGGCGAGGCAAGCATTGCGGTACGCGCCGAGAACGGCAGCGAAAGGCAGATCGCCTACACCGTGGCGCCCAAGCAATACCGCGAGCAACGCCTCACGGTGGCGCCGCGCACGGTCGACCTGTCGCCCGAGGACGAAGCACGCTATGTGCGCGAACGGGACCACCAGGCCACCGTGATGGCCACGCTGACCGACATGCGGTCGGACGCCTCCCTGCAGATGCGCGTGCCCGTACCGGGCCGCCGCTCCAGCTCGTTCGGCCTGCGCCGCGTGTTCAACGGCCAGTCGCGCAATCCGCACAGCGGCATGGACATCGCAGCCGGCACCGGCACACCGGTGCTGGCGCCGCTGCCGGGACGGGTGATCGACACGGGCGACTATTTCTTCAACGGCGGCACGGTATGGCTCGACCATGGCGGCGGGCTGCTGACGATGTATTGCCACCTGAGCCGGGTCGATGTGAAGGTGGGCGATGTACTGAAGACCGGCGAGCCGTTGGCTGCAGTTGGGGCGACTGGCCGGGTTACAGGCCCGCATCTGCACTGGTCCGTGATGCTGAACCGGACGATGGTGGATCCAGCATTGTTCATAGCGGCTTGAGTACTCACCCTGAGTTCCGGATTCCACTCGCCTCATAAACTCGCGCTACTCAAACAAGGGGCGGGTTGGGGCAATGGCCAAGCAAACAAGAGCCGAGCGACGCCGTGAGCGCGCACGGCAGGAACTGGCAGGCAAAGGCTGGACGTTGATCGTTATCGGCATCCTGCTGCTGGTGGTCCTTCCGGGCTTCATGCAGGGGCCCATCATTGGCACGCTCGGCCCGGCGCTTCGCCCGGCGGGCTGGGCAGCGCTGGCGATTGGCGCGGTACTGCTGGGCCTGCACTATCTCGTTGCTCGCAAGGCAGCGCCCCAGGAAGCGGAGCGCGTCGAACAGCCATCGCCTGTCATCAAGGCAACCCGTCCCGCACCGCCACCTCCTGTTGCCGCACGAAGCGAGCCGGCCTTCGCTTCGGCGCCTTCCCTGCCAACGCCCTCACAAGCAGAACCAGGACCGCAGCAAGAGCAGCAATGGAGCCCGGCCGTGCTCGCGGCCATCGAATGGCGCCGCTTCGAAGCGTTGTGCGAAGCGCTCTACGCGCAAGCCGGATTCACCACACGCAGCCAATCGCACGGCGCGGACGGAGGCATCGACATCTGGCTTCACTCCAAGCACAGCGACGTGCCGCGCATCGTCCAGTGCAAGCACTGGCAAAGCAAGGTCGTGGGCGTGAAGGAGATGCGTGAGTTCTTCGGCGTCATGGCCTCGCATCAATTGAAGAGCGGCACCTATGTCACGAGCTCGACCTTCTCTGCCGATGCCACGGCGTTTGCCCAGGCGAACGGCATCCATGCGCAGGATGGTGCCGCCCTGCTCAAGGCGATCAGCCAGCGCACGCCCGAGCAACAGGCGGCATTGCTCGCCGTGGCTTACGAAGGCGAATACTGGCGGCCTACCTGTGCAAGCTGCGGCACCAAGATGGTCGAAAGATCCTCGACCAAGAGCGAAGGCAGTTTCTGGGGCTGCGCCAACTATCCCAAATGCCGGGGCAGGACGATTTCCAAGTCCAAGGCATCCGCGACAGTGTGACCAGGAGCTTGGTGATGGCCGATCAACCGATGTTCACCGAAGCCTGCCTCGCCCCATCGATGCAACGCGCCACCCACCGCGAAACCCTCGCCCTCCTCAACACCCGCCTGCACCCCGCCCTGCAGACGGTCGTCGCCGCCGAAATCGCCTCAGGCAATCACGTCGTGGACGTCGGCATCGACTGGCCCGACCCGGGTTCGGTGCATGTCACCCTGCGCGACCACTTCGGCAGCCGCCACGCGAGTACAGAGGCGGTGTTCAGCCTCTGCAACGACCCGCACTACTGGCACGCCGACTACAGCACCACAGGCAAGCCGACGCACCTGCTGATCTGCTGACCGGCCCGCCTCAGATCGGCTTCGTCAGGTACACCGCCTCGCGCCCCACGATCACCCGTTGCGCAGGCATGAAGATCGTGCAGTCGTCGCACGGCGCGCGAATCTCGTCCGGGCCGTTGGTGGCGATCAGCTCGCCCTTGGCAAAGGTCTCGAAGCCGATCAACGGCCGCACGAAGGCAAAGTCCGCGGACTTGATGACGTGGGTCTGCAGCAGCTCAAAGCGGCGCTGTGTACCGGGTGTCGGCACGGCCGGGTCCTTGTCGATGAGGCCGAAGTGCGCCAGGAAGTCGAGCGAGATGGCGGTGGCCAGCTCCGACGCCGAGCGCAGGAAGTGCTGGCCGCACTCGGCCACCAGCGCCACGCCCTGGCCGTCGGTCTGGCCATGGCGGCCGTGCTGGATCAGCGGCGTGCCGGAGCCCAGGCCGTCGGGCATCACGAGGTGCACCGACGGGCGGCCGATGGCCAGCGCCACCTCGGCATTGCGATCGAAGGCGGGGTACACCCAGAACGGAATCACCGGCTGGCTGGTGGAGTGGATGTCGAGGATGTGGTCGGCCGCGCTGACCACCGGGCGCAGCACGCGGGCGCGGCGCAGCTCGGGGCTGTCCTCGGCGCCGTCGAGCCACTCGGGCGACCAGATGCGGTTCAGGTTGTGCACCAGCTGGCGGCTGTCAAAGGGCAGCGCCTCGTTGAAGGACTCGTAGGCCTCCACGTTGGCAAAGCTCACGGTGAGCGTGCCGATCTTCGGTCGCACCTGGGTGTCGAGCAGGTGGGTGGCGGCGGTCATGCCGCAGATTTCGTTGCCGTGCGTCAGTGCGTTGATCAGCACATGCGGGCCGGGCTTGCCGGACTCGAAGCGGTGCACGTAGTCGATGCCGACGTTGCCCTTGCGGTAGGCGGAGAGGTCGCGGGGGAGGACTTCGAGGGCGGGTGGGGATTGGGTCATGGGGCGGGCGAGCTTGCGTCTGAAGGTGTGCTGAACTGAACCGGAGGGTCCGAGTTTGCTACAGGGTGGGCGTTCGTGCAGAACGAGGCGCCCACCGGCACAGCACCCGCTATCGACCGAACCGGGAGGTCAGAACGGCCCGAACGCGCAACCTGCCTGCGTCACCTGCGTCAATGTCGTGTCGTGAAACGTGACGGTGTTGGTCGGAAAAAACGACATCACCACGTGCGGCCCCTGCTGCTGGAACATGGCATACACGTCGCTCATGCCGGCAAATGAGAAACCGCCAAGAAACCCGAGGGTATCGGTGCTCCCGAAGCCGTGGATCAGGTCATCGCCCCTTTGCCGTCCGTGCCGGTCAGAAGGGGCGTGGTTTTCCCCTCAAAAACTCGCCAACAAGATCCCAGCCTGCGACACCTGAGACAGCGTGGTGTTGTGAATGGTGACCGTGTTGCTCGGCGAAAGCGTCAGCACCACATCGCCGCCCTGCTGCTGCATGGCCGCGAACACGTCATTGGCGCTCTGGAAACCGTATCCGCCCAGCCGCAGGGTGTCGATGCTCTCGAAGCCGTAGATATGGTCGGAAAGGGGCACGCCCGCACCCGCGAAAATCGGGTCGAAGTAGTTGAAGTTGAAGGTGTCCGCGCCGGCGCCACCGATCAGCACGTCGTTGCCCGGTCCTCCTTCGATGTAGTCATGGCCATAGGACTGCTGTTCCATGAAGGTCCTGAAGCCGCCCGTGGATTTCGCGCGGAGTTCGCTCGATTCGGCAAAGCCCTCCAGCACCTGCGCACGGCTCGAGCCGGCCTCGAGAACGCCGACCCAGCCGGCGAGGCCTTCGGCGTCGGGGGCCCGGCCGAGCACATTGGCGTAGAGCTGGGTCACGAACTGGGTGTTGTCCAGGTTGCCGTACTTCGTACGGAACTCGCTGGAATTCATGAAGGACTGGGCCACGTCGACCGTGCTGCTGCGGTGGTCATCCAGCAGCGTGGTCCAGCCGGCGAAGCCGCTGGCATCGGGTGCGCGGCCGAGGGCAGCCTGGTACAGCCGGAACACCAGGCCCTGGTGCTCGAGGGTGTAAGACGTCAGGGAAATACCCTGCTCGAAGGCCGTGGCGGCCTTGAATTCGGAAGACTGCGAAAAACCGAGCAGCACGCTCGCGCGCGAATTCCCGGCATCGAGCGAATTGACCCAGCCCGACAGGCCGCCCGCGTCGGGCGTGCGGTGCAGCACGTTCTGGTAGAGCAGCGTGACGAAAGCGGCGTTGTCCAACGCGCCATAGGTGTTCTGGAACTCGGTCGACGACAGGAAGTCCGCGGCCACGGACTCGGGGGTGCGGCCAAGATCGACCACACGGCTCCAGTGTTCCAGCCCTCCCCGATCGGGCTCACGGTTCAACGCGGCGCGGTAGAGCCGGTACACGGTGCCGGTGGAACCGGTGCTGCTGCCCCTGGATGCATCCCCGCCATCGATGCGGTCGTCTCCGAAGCCGCCGTAGAAGGTGTCGTTGCCGCGCCCGCCGACGAGCATGTCGTTGCCCGCCGCGCCAACCAGGCGCGACGATCCGTTCTGCAAGCCGATCAGCACGTCGTCGTACGCGGAACCTGACACGACACGAAAGCCGGAGAACGTATCGGTGCTTCCCCAACCGTCGGTTGCCGTCCCGGCGGTGAGGTTGACACGCACACCGGACGGATCCGAGGTGTAGTCGAGGATCACGCCGTATTCGCTCAAGTCGCCGGATGCGCGCATGACGTCCGCGCCGGCACCGCCCGTGACACTGCCATAGCCGGATCGCGTGGTGATCGTGTCGTTGCCGGCGCCTCCCATCAGGGCATCCTGGCCGAGGCCGCCGGTGATGGTGTCGTCGCCGTCGCCGCCATCGATCATGGACAGGCCGCCGGCGGTGGTTCCACCTCCGCGAAGAATGTCGTTGCCCGCGCCGCCGGCGATGTAGTCGCGGCCTCCGCCGCCGTCGATCACGTCGTTGCCATCTTCGCCATACAGGTAGTCATCCCCGGCATCGCCGTAGAGGGTGTCGTCCCCTCCCTGCCCATGGATGATGTCGGGGCCGCCGAGGCCGTGGACCGTGTCGTCCTCGCTGGTCCCCATCAGCATGTCGGGGTTGTCGGTGCCCGTCAGAATTGCCATGCTTCCTCCCTCTCCAGATGACTCGTTTGTAGAAAGTGCCGCCAGGAACCTCGCCGGCCGGCGAGGAGCTTCCGAGATTGTGGCCCCAGGGTCAGGTCAACGCACCTGCTGGTAATCCACCGGCACCCACACATAGCCCTTGCCTTCAGCCCGGACATGCCCCAGCCCCGGGAACGGCAGATGCGAGCTGCCCACCAGATACCGCCCCTGGGCCGCATCCGCATACGCCTTCTTGCGCTCCACCGCGGCAGGCTTCGAATCGACGTCGAACGAGATCGTCACCTGCGGCTGCACGAACTGCACGGCCGCCACGTGCATCAGGTCGCCCCACAGCACGAGCTTCTGGCCCCTGGACTCGAGCACGTAGACGTTGTGGCCGGGCGTGTGGCCATGGGCGGGCACGGCCTGGATGCCGGGCACCAGCTCGGCGCTGCCCTTCAGGGGCTTGAACTTGCCGGCTTCGACGTAGGGATTCAACGATGCCATCGCACCCTGGAAGAAGCCCTTCATCTCGGCCGAGGCCTTCTCGAGGTTGGCCTTGCTGAGCCAGAAGTCGGCATCTTCCTGGCCGGCGTGGACCGTGGCATTGGGAAAGGCCAGCTTGCCGTCGGCGATGAGGCCGCCGACGTGGTCGCCGTGCATGTGGGTGATGAGCACATCGTCGATCTGCTCGGGCTTGTAGCCGGCCGCCAGGAGGTTGTTGCGCAGGTTGCCGAGCGTGGGGCCGAAGAGCGAACCCGCGCCGGCGTCGATCAGCACCAGCTTGCTGCCGGTGTTGACGAGGTAGGCGTTCACCGAAGTCGGCACCAGGTCCTTTTCGAAGGAGCGGTCGAGCAGCTTGCCGACCTGCGCCTGCGTGGTGTTGGTGAGCAGCTTCTTGGGCTCGAGGTCGATGGTGCCGTCGAACAGCGCGGTGACTTCGAAGTCGCCGAGCATCATGCGGTAGAAGCCCGGCGCCTGGGTCTTGACCTGGGGCGCGCCGGCCTGCGCCGCAAACGAAAGCATCAGCATGCTGCCGGCCAGTGCGGCAATGCCGCGGCGCAGCCAGCGGGTGGTTGTTGTTGTCATGGGCTCTTCTCCTCGGGCGGTAATAGGGGCGCCGAGAATAGCCCAAGCCGACTTACGGCGCAGCACTCACCAGTTGACCTCGCGCTCCGGCGTGGCCGAGATGTGGTGGATCGACAGGTCGGCGCCGTCGTATTCCTCCTCCTGCGACAGGCGCAGGCCCATCGTGGCCTTGAGCGCGCCGTACACCGCCGCACCGCCGGCGAGCGCCCACACCACGCCGATCGCGGTGCCGATCAGTTGTGCCCCGACGTTCACGCCGCCGATGCCGCCGAGCGCCTGCGTGCCGAAGATGCCGGCGGCAATGCCGCCCCAGGTGCCGCACAGGCCGTGCAGCGGCCACACGCCGAGCACGTCGTCGATCTTCCATTTGTTCTGCGTGAGCGTGAACATGAACACGAAGATCGCGCCGGCCACCCCGCCCACCACCAGCGCACCCAGCGGATGCATCAGGTCGGAGCCGGCGCACACCGCCACCAGGCCGGCGAGCGGGCCGTTGTAGACGAAGCCAGGGTCGTTCCTGCCCAGGGCCAGCGCAACCAGCGTGCCGCCGACCATCGCCATCAGCGAGTTGACGGCCACGAGGCCGGAGATCTTGTCGATGCTCTGCGCGCTCATCACGTTGAAGCCGAACCAGCCCACGCACAGCACCCAGGCGCCGAGCGCAAGGAACGGAATGTTCGACGGCGGATGCGCGCTCAGCGAGCCGTCGCCACGGTAGCGGTTGCGGCGCGCGCCGAGCAGGAGGACGGCCGGCAGCGCGAGCCAGCCGCCCACCGCGTGCACCACCACCGAGCCCGCGAAGTCATGGAACTCATGGCCGGTGACCGAGGCGATCCAGGCCTGGATGCCGAAGGCCTTGTTCCACGCAATGCCCTCGTACAGCGGATACACCACGCCGACGATCACCGCGGTGGCGATCAGCTGCGGCCAGAACTTGGCGCGCTCGGCGATGCCGCCCGAGATGATGGCCGGGATGGCCGCGGCAAAGGTCAGCAGGAAGAAGAACTTCACCAGCTCGTAGCCGCTCCTTGCCGCCAGCTCGGTCGCGCCCACGAAGAAGTGGGTGCCGTAGGCCACGCCGTAGCCCACCAGGAAATACACGATGGTCGAGACCGAAAAGTCGACCAGGATCTTCACCAGCGCATTGACCTGGTTCTTCTTGCGCACGGTGCCCAGTTCGAGGAAGGCGAATCCGGCATGCATGGCCAGGACCATGATCGCGCCGAGAAGGATGAACAGCGCGTCTGCGCCCTGTTTGAGTGCGTCCATTGGAGCTTCTTGCAGTTTTTGGTTTGAATTGGTGCATCGCACCCGAATTGCTCGGGGCAACGGCGCAAGAAAGCAAAAATGGTGCCTGAAGGCTCTTTGATGGTGCGGAATGGGCCATATCGGCGCATTCACGCACCGGAACAGGACCCTCTTTTTCGGGGCGATCAGCCCGCGCCGGCGCGCAGCGCGTCGCGATAGCGCCGGCTGCAGGGCACCGTGCCGCCGTCGTGCATGTGCAGCCGGGCGTCGCCGCCGTCCAGCGGCTCGATCTCCTTGACGCGCCCCAGGTTCACCGCGTGGCTGCGGTGCACCCGCACGAACCGGGCGGGGTCGAGCTGGGTCAGGAAGTCGGTGAGCGTGGCGCGCAGCAGATAGTCGTGGCCGTTGACGTGCAGGCCCACGTAGTTGCCCTCGGCCTGGAGCCAGTCGATGTCGGTGGCGGCGATCAGGAATTCGCGGCGCAGCTTGCGGACCAGGAAGCGCTCGGGCCGGGCGGCGGGCAGCGGCGGTGGGGGCGTTTCCGGCATCGAGGATTCGGATCCCTCCGGTTCCGCCAGCGTCGGGGTCGGCGCAGCCCCTCCTTCCTCCGGCGCATCGAGCACCCGCGCCTCGCCCTGCAGCCGCAGCATGAACAGCCGGTAGGCCCAGATGCCGAAGACGATCGAGATGTAGACGCGCACGTCCTTCAGGTATTCGTAGCCCCATTGGCCGGTCCAGCCGCCGAAGTCATAGCGGCCGCCGGCCATGGCATAGACCAGCGCACGCAGCCCGAACATCGCCACCACGTGCGCCACGCTGAAAGCCACGCTGGCGACCGCATGCCCGGCCAGGAAGCGGACCCAGCGGCCGGGCGCCAGCGGCGCCAGCCGGCGCTCGATGGCCACCAGCACTGGAATCAGCGCCAGCAGCACCAGGTGGCTCGACCCTTCCCAGGTGACGATTTCCCAGGTGGCGCGCGGCACGGCGCGGGAGCGGGCATCGACCACCGCCACCAGGGTGCTGAACACCGCCTGCAACGCCATCAGCACGATCCAGAAGCCCACCTCGACGTACCGTCGGATCGGCTGGTAGCGCTCGTACAGGTTCCTGCGGGAATCTCTCATGCCCGGGATTCTCGCCATCCGCACCGCCGGTGGGCGAATTTCGTCCCTTGGGGGCCGCCGCTCGTCACACAACCGGGGCCATCCGTCCCGGCGCCACCCCGCGGCGCGGCACCGGACCACACCATCGCCCCATCTTCCGCTTCGAGGACCCCGCGATGAACCTGCCGACCCCCACCCCACGGCCCGGCGCGCACCGGCGCCACGACATCGATGCGCTGCGCGCACTGGCCTTCCTGTTCGTGATCCTCTATCACGTGGGCATGTACTACGTGGCCGACTGGCCCTGGCACCTCAAGAGCCCGCATGCGGCCGAATGGCTGCAGTGGCCGATGCGGGTGCTGAACCTCTGGCGCATGGACCTGGTGTTCCTGATCTCGGGCGTGTCGCTCGGCTTCCTGAGCCGCCACCAGGGCAGTTGGGCGCTGCTGCGCAGCCGCGGCCTGCGGCTGATGCTGCCGCTGGTCTTCGGCATGGCGGTGATCGTGCCCTACCAGGCCTACGCGCAGGGCGTGGCCAACGGGCTGGTCGCGCCGGGCTTCGGCGCCTTCCTGCTGCGCTACCTGTCGATGGCCGAGCCGTGGCCGAAGCGGGCCTTCGACGGCGCGGAGTTCGGCATCACCTGGAACCACCTCTGGTACCTGCCCTATCTCTTTGCCTACACGGCGGCGATCGCGCTGACGCTGCCGCTGTGGAACTCGGCGGCCGGCCAGCGGGTGCGCCGCGGCTTCAACGGGCTGCGCGGCTGGAAGCTGCTGTGGCTGCCGGTGCTGCCGCTGCTGGCCTGGACCATGCTGCTGGCCTCGCACTTCCCGCCCACGCACAACCTGGTGCGCGACTTCTACCTGCACAGCATCTACTTCACCGTGTTCCTCTACGGCTACTGGATGGGCGTGGACACCGGCGTGTGGAAGGAGCTGGAGCGGCTGCGCCGGGTGTCGCTCGCGCTGGCCGTGGCGGCGATCGCGACCTTCATCGTGCTGCGGCTCGGCGCCAAGGGCCCGGCCTCCGGACCGCTCATGGACGCATTGCGCACGCTCTACCTGTGGCTGGCGGTCGCCGCCATCCTGGGCCACGGCCACCGCCACCTGAACCGTCCATGGCCGTGGCTGCGCTGGGCCAACGAATCGGTGTACCCCTGGTACGTGCTGCACCAGACGCTGATCATCGTCGGCGTGACGGCCCTGGCCCCCCTCGCGCTCGGTCCGGTGCTGGAGCCCGCGCTGCTGGTGGCGCTGACCCTCCTCGGCTGCTGGCTGCTGACCGACGGGCTGATCCGCCGCCTCAACGCGCTGCGGCCGCTGTTCGGGCTGAAGCTCAGGCGCGCGGCGAAGAAGCAGCCGGCTTCGGTTGAATCTCTTCCACCGGAACCAAAATGGCGTTCCCCGTCGCCACGAGCTTGAGCGCATCCTCGCCCTGGCCTTCGGGCTGCGCATAGAGCTCGGCCGCGACGAACACCTGCTTGCGCCCGGCCTTCACCACCCGGCCGCGCGCCACGAAAGCGCGGCCGATGGCGGGCGAGATGCAGTTCACCGAGAAGTGCGAGGCCAGCACGCGGCCCGCCTGCGTGGCGGCCGCGTAGCCGCTCACGGTGTCGAGCAGCGCGGCGATCATGCCGGCGTGGAGGAAGCCGGCGTACTGGCCCATGTCTTCCTCGCGCCAGTTCATGCGCAGCTCGGCCTGGCCGTCGGCGGCGTGGTGGACTTCGAAGCCGGCCCAGCGGTTGAAGGAAGCGGACCGGTTGATGGCCTGGATGGTGTCGAGCATGGAGGGTCTCCTTGGAACGGACATGCATGGGCGATGCGGACGAACCACTCTACGAACCGCAGGCTCCGCGCGTCGTCGCGCGCGTGACCGCCAGCGCGGCAGCGGTTGCATTGGCGACAGCGCGCGCACCCGGTAAAAATTTTTCGACGGCGCCTTAACCCCGTTGAACGGGCTCGTCCGTAGGAGTGGAGGCAAACCCATTCACTTCCGAAGGCTCTTTATGAAAGCACCGTCCTCCGCCCTTCTTCTCCGCGCCACCGTCGCCGCCGCCGGCTGGCTGGTTCTGAGCGCCAGCGCCCAGGTGGCGACGGCCCCGGCCGACAACTCACGCATCACCCAGGTCAAGGTCTATCCCGGCAGCGCCACGGTGGAGCGCGTGGCACGGGTCGCGGCCGACAGCCGGTCGGTCACCTTTGCCTGCCTGCCCGCGGGACTGGACGTGCAGAGCCTGCAGGTGTCGGCCGGGGCATCGGTGCGGGTGGGCGAGACCTCGGTGCTCAACGAGGCGCGCGAACTCTCGGCGCACTGCGCAACCAGCGCGCTCGACGGCCGCATCCGCGAGCTCGAAGACCAGAAGGCCGCGTTGCAGGCCGAGAGCGATGCCCTCGGCATGGTCACCGGCTATCTCAAGGGCTTCTCGGGCGGCAGCGGCGAATCGGCCCAGGGCGCCCGTGCGCCGATGGACGCGCGCAACCTCGCCGCAATGACCGAGGCGATGCGCCGCACCGGGCAGGATTCGCTGTTGAAGCAGCACCAGATCCGGCGCAGGCAGACCGACATCGACCGCCAACTCAACCCACTGCTGGCCGAGCGCACGCGCTCGCAAGGCAACGGCGCCCAGGTGGTGGCCGTGACGGTGACGCTGGCCGCCAGCGCCGATGCCGACGTCAGGCTCAGCTACCAGGTCAACGGCCCCGGCTGGACGCCCACCTACCGCGCGCTGCTCGACACCGCCACGCAGAAGGTGCGCATCGAGCGCCAGGCGCTGGTGGCGCAGGCCACGGGCGAAGACTGGCGCGGCGTGAAGCTGGTGCTCTCCACCGGCCAGCCGCGCCGCGAAACCACCGGCCGCACGCCGGGTGCGTGGCGCATCGGCATCGAACCGCCGCCGCAGCGCGCCCAGGCCGACAAGGCCTTCATGGCAGCGCCTGCACCGGCTGCGGCGGCGCCTTCCATCAGGGAACCGCTCGCGGAACGCCGCGCGCCCCTGTTCGACGTGAGCGTGTTCGACAACAGCTTCGCCACCGAATTCGCGGTGCCGCAAAGCATCGACGTGCCCTCCAACGGCCAGCGCGTGACGATGGCACTCGGCCAGTACGAAGAGACGGCCAAGCTCGCCGCGCGCACCAGCCCGCGCGTCGACCCGAGCGCTTTTCTCGTCGCCGAACTCGCGCAACCCGCGGGCGTGTGGCCGGCCGGCCCGCTGCAGCTCTACCGCGACGGCAACTTCGTCGGAAACGGCCAATGGACGGCGCCGAATGACGCCCAGCTGACGCTTTCGTTCGGCCGCGACGAACTGGTGCGCGTGCAGGCCGAGCCCGAGCGCGACAACCAGGGCTCGGGCGGCTTTGCCGGCACGCGCGCCGAACGCAAGGTGCAGCGCGGCTACATCGTGGAAAACCGCCACCGCACGCCCGTCGCGGTGCAGGTGCTCGAAGCGGCACCGGTCTCGGTCGACGAGCAGGTGCGCGTGGCCGCGCAGTTCTCGCCGCAGCCCGGCGAGCTGGCCTGGAACAAGCAGCCGGGCCTCGCGATGTGGCGCTTCGACCTCGATGCCGGCAAGACCGCGCGCGTGGCGGCTGACTACACCATCAGCTACCCGAAGGATGCGCGGCTGCAGATGCGCTGAGCGCGGGCCGGCGCCTCATTCAGTGAGCCTTGCGCCCGCCTGCCTTGCCGCCTGTGCCGACGCAGGACGCGCACAGGCCATGCAGCGTCACCTCATGGCTCTGCACCTGAAAGCCCTTGGGCGCCAGGTCGTCCATCGGCCCCGGGCAGGCATGCAGCAGGAACACCTGCCCGCAACCGGTGCAATGAAAGTAATGATGGTGATGACCAGCCTCTTCGCCATCGGGGTGCGAGCGGCCGTGCGCCTCGGGCTTGCAGGCCACCTCATAACGCGCCGGTTCGCCCGGCAGCTCGACCTTGGCGATCTCGCCGTCGGCCAGCAGCAGCGAAACCTGGCGGTACACGGTCGAAAGGCTGATCTCGGGGACGATCTCGCGCGCGTGCGCCAGTATTTCGGGGGCGGTCAGTACGCGACCGGCGTCGCTGAAGGCGGAAAAAACGGCGTTGCGCTGACGCGTGAGGCGTTGCATGGAAGGTTGTGGCGGCGTGGGCGAATCGACCGTGGTCATCCGACGGTCTGGACCACGTTTCCCTGGGGGTCCTTGATTGTCGTCTTCTGGACCCGCCAGCGCACGGCGCCGAAGCCGGGCACCTCGTAGAACGGACTGCAGGCCAGCCTGAAGGTCAGCTCGATGGCGATATCCACCCGCAAAACCCTGCACCGGGCCGCTCAGTCCGCGGCGGGGACGTCGCCGCCCTCGGGCGCATCGACGGCCTTGCGCTTCTTCCCCCGCGCCGCCTTCTTTGCCGCACGCTCGGCATCGATGCGCAGCCCCTCGGCCAGCCACTGCGCGAACTCCTCGGGCGTCTCGAGCGTGATGCGCCCCAGGTTGCCGGCGCGAAACTCGTGCATCACGATCTCGGCCGCCTTCTGCAGGTTGACGCGCCCCTTGCCCAGCAGCGCGCCTCGCTTGCGGCCGATGGTGTCGAGCAGCGCCTCGTCCTTCATGCCGGCGATGGTTGCGGCATCGAGCTCCACCAGCTTGAAGCGCGTGGCGATGCCTGCCGCGTAGTGCGTCTTGAGGTAGCCGAGCAGCTCGAGCGCCACCTCTTCCTCGTCGAAGGCATTGCGCCCCACCGCCCCGCTCGCGGCGAGGTTGTAGCCGCTCTTGGGCACCACGATGCGCGGCCACAGCATGCCGGGCGTGTCCCAGAGGTAGAAGTCGTCGGCCAGCGTGATGCGCTGCTCCAGCTTGGTGATGCCGGCCTCGTCGCCGGTCTTGGCCTTGCGGCCGCCGGTCAGGGTGTTGATGAGGGTGGACTTGCCCACGTTCGGAATGCCGCAGATCAGCACGCGCATCGGCTTGGCCATGCCGCCGCGGTTGGGCGACAGCGCGTGGCAGGCCTTGACGAGCTGCAGCGCGGGCGTGGTCTGGCTGGCGTCGAGCCCGATGGCGCGCGTGGCGGGCAGCGCGTTGTAGTGGGCGAGCCAGAGCACGGTGCGCTCGGGGTCGGCCAGGTCCTGCTTGTTGAGCACCTTGAGCGTGGGCCGGCCGGCCGTGAGTTCGGCCAGCATCGGGTTGGCGCTGGAACCGGGCAGGCGCGCGTCGAGCAGCTCGATGACCACGTCGATGTCCTTCACCCGCTCGGTGATGGCCTTCTGGGTCGTGTACATGTGACCGGGGAACCACTGGATCGCCATCGGTGGGTGCTCTTTCTTTCGCGCTGTCTGCAAGGGAGGGTGGGCCCGAGGGCCGGGTGCGCATTGTGAACCGGGAATGTGCGCTCCATCACGCCGCTATTCTTTCGATAGCTGCAAGCCCCCATTCTGCCTTCGCCCGGAGGTTGTTCGCCCCTAGAATCCGCGCGCTGCATCCCGCAGCCATTCCAACAAACACCGAGGGAAATTCATGCTCAAGCGCCTTGCCGCTGCCGCCCTGCTGGCAGCCACCGTCGTTCCCGTGACTGTCGTCCATGCCCAGCGCCCCTCGCCGCCGGCCGGCCCGATGATCAACGGCTACCTGTGCTGCAACATGCGCACCTACGGCAATTCGATCAGCGACATCAACTACGACGAACAGGGCACGAGCATCGTCGCCGTGGGCACGCCGGCGCGCATCACGGGCTACGACTTCCGCTTTTTCAACCTCGATCTCGCGGGCCAGCCCCAGCGGATCAAGAACGACTACAGCCGCAACATCACGCTGATCGACTTCGCGCAGCGCTATGTGGTGACCGAAGACCCGAAGCAGAAGATGGCGGCCTTTCCGCCCGCGGTCCGCGACGCCATCCTCGCCGGAAAGGTGGCACCCGGCATGACGCGCGAGCAGGTGCTGATGGCCATCGGCTACCCCGTGGCCAGCGAGAACCCGAGCCTCGATGCACCGACGTGGCGCTACTGGCGCGACAGCTGGTCGGAGTACCAGGTGAACTTCGACGAGAAGGGCCTCGTCAAGACGGTGGCGGGCAACCCCGTGGCCCTGAGCCGCGTGCTCGCGGCGACACCTTGAGTTTCGTGTGCGCGGCATGACACGCGCAATCCCCTAGAGGTTTTTGCATCGCGGAGGGCGATTCCGCCCCTATGATTTGACCGAGTGCGGCGACCGGCGCGTCGGCGTGAATCGAAACTTTTTGATGGAGTGACCGCGATGAAACCCGTCTCCGAACTGCTCAAGCGCCACGATTCCGCCGCTTGGCGCACCTCGCCAGGCTCCAGCGTGTTCGACGCGCTGGCCACGCTGGCCCGCTTCGAGGTGGGCGCGCTGATGGTGATGGACGGCGAGAAGCTGGTGGGTTTTCTCTCCGAACGCGACTACACCCGCAAGGTGGCGCTGCAGGGCAAGAACTCCAAGGAGATGAAGGTCTCGGAGATCATGACGCCCGACGTGATGACCGTCACCCCGCAAACCCGCACCCGCGCCTGCATGACGCTGATGAGCCAGCGCAAGTTCCGCCACCTGCCGGTGGTCGACGGCGACAAGGTGGTCGGGATGATCTCGATCCAGGACTTGATGGACGACATCATTGCCGAGCACGAGCAGACGATCACGCAGCTCACCTCGTACATCCAGAGCTGAAGAAACCGCCTCGGGCCGGGCCATGCCCGGCCCGAGGGGGAGGAACACGCCTACGCACAGGGAGACTGTTTGGGCGCACAGTAGGGACTCGTTCATCCATCCAGCAGGGACATTGCATGCAGATTCAGGTCAACACGAGCAACGGCATCAACAACAAGGACGCACTGGAGCGCTGGGCCGATACCGAGATCAAGCAGCACCTGAGCCGTTTCGTCGAGGACGTGACGCGCGTCGAGGTGCATCTGAGCGACGAGAACCACGACAAGGCCGGTGGCGGCGACAAATGCTGCGTGATGGAAGCCCGCCTTGCACACCATCAGCCGCTGGCGGTGACGCAGCACGCGACGAGCCTCGACGAGGCCTTCCGCGGCGCGGCCGACAAGCTCAAGCGCCTGCTCGACAACACGCTGGGCCGCCTCAGCAACCGTCGCGACCGCGACTCGATCCGCAAGGACAGCGGCGGGTTTGTGGCCGAGTAGCTTCCGATTTGCCGACGCGCTGTCACTTGACGCGCGGCGCGTGGATCCGTGGCGTGGATCGAATCGAAAAGCAAGGGCGTCGTTTCAACTCAAGAAGTCGAGCAGCAGCCGGCTCACTTCGGCAGGCTGCTCCTGCTGTACCCAGTGGCCCGCGCCTTCGACCCAATGCGCGCCAAGAAACCGCGTGCAGGCACCGGCCTGCATGGCCTCGAAGTCGCCGGGCTTCTGGTAGACGCCCCAGTCGCTGCGGCCCGCGATGAAACATGCGGGCACATCGATGGTGCGGCCGGACCACGCCTGCATCTCCGAGACATGGCGCCCGCCGGTGCCGCAGCGGTACCACTGCAGGCCGCCCTGGAAGCCGGTGCGCGCGTACTCGGCGGCATAGACGGCCAGTTCGTCGTCGGGCAGCCAGCGGCAGGCGGCGATCTGCTCGGGTGAAGGCATTTCGGCCGCCACGGTTTCGGCCATGGTCTGGCCGGCCCGCATCACGTAGTAGGTCGGCAGCCGGGCCAGTTCGACGGCGCTCATCGCCGCGAGCTTGAAGGGCTGGTTCTGCGGCCAGTCGGCGCTCTTGTGGTGGTAGTAGGCGCGCAGGAAGGCGTGCAGGCCTTGCGGGGCGTGCTGCATGTGGTCATTGGCTTCGCGTCCCGAGTAGTACCACTGGTAGTGCTGGCGCGGCGGCTGCAGTGCGGCCAGGCCGTCGAGCAGCTGGCGCATCGCCTCGGCAGCCCCCGGTGCCGCGGCGGCCGGCGGGCCGGCGAAAGGCGCGCTCATCAACACGACCGAGCGAAACACATCGGGCCGCGTCAGCGCGCACCACGCCGCCACCGGCGAGCCGAAGTCATGCCCGACCACCGCCGCCGCCGAATCGTGGCCGAGCGCCGTCAGGAGCCCCACCGCATCGTCCACGAGGTTGAGCAGGCGGAACTCGTCGAGCCCTGCGTCGTAGCCCTGCTGCCACCCGGTGGTGCGGCCGTAGCCGCGCTGGTCCGGCGCGACCACGTGGTAGCCCGCTCCGGCCAGCGGCAGCATCACCTTGCGCCAGCTGTAGGCCAGCTCCGGAAAGCCATGCAGCAGCAGCACGCAGGGCCGCCCCGGCGTCTCGAAACCGGCTTCGAGCAGGTGCACCGACAGGCCGCGGCCGTTATCGACCTGGCGCGAGCGGATTCCGGCGGGCAGCGCAAGGAGGGGCAAGGGCGCGAGGGCGGTGTCGGTCATCGGGCTTTTTTCCGTTTCGGTGGCGGGAGGCGGGGTGTCTCGGCGGGAATGAGCGGCGGGCGGTGGCCGCTGGTCATCCAGGCGTCGTAGAAGTCGATCTTGCGATCGACCAGCGAAAGCGCCCTCTTCCATTCGGCGATGGTCTCGGTCACGCGCGTGCGATGCGCCGCGAGCATGTCGCGGCGCTGCTGCAGGGTGGCCTTGCCCTGCAGCGCGAGCGCGGTGTATTCGCGCATCTCGGCAATCGACATGCCGGTGCGGCGCAGCCGCTCCATCAGGTCGAGCCAGCCGACGTGCAGTTCGCCGTAGAGGCGGCGGCCGCCCTCGTCGCGCGCGACGCCGGGCACGAGGCCCTGCGTCTCGTACCAGCGGATGGCGTGCACCGTGCGGCCGGTGCGGGTGGCCAGCTCGCCGATGTGAAAGGGGGTGCCTTGGCCCTTGTCAGGCATGGGCGGCAACGGGCGGCGGCTCGAGCGCCTCCTGGACCAAGGCGGTGTCGAAGTACTCGGTCAGCTCTTTCACCTTGCCTCCTTCGAGTCGGTAGACGTAGCAGTAGCGGTTGTTGTAGCGCTTGCCGGCCTTGGTGAGCACGTCGCCGCCGAACAGCACCACCACCCGGTCGCCCTCGGCAATGATGCGCTCGGTCTTGCTCACGTAGGGTCCGGCGAACTGCGCGAACAGCGGCTTGATCAGCTCTTCGCGGATGGCCGCCTTGCCCGCATAGGTGCGCGACCAGGGCGTGGTGCCCTCCAGCGTCCAGCTCGCGTCGTCCGCGAGGCTGTCGATGAAGAACTGCCCGTTGCCCTTGTCCAGCTCGGCGTGGATGCGCTGGACCAGGGCCTTGTTGTCGTAGCTCGTGTTCATGGCTTGATTTCCTTGGCGTTCGAATGCACCGGACATCCCGGTGAATCCATTGGAAATGCTCGAGTGCTCTCTAGGTCAAGCGCCATGAACAGGATCGTTCCCGGTCCTCAGCCCCTCCTGGCGTTCGCCATCGCCTTGGCGACCTCGTTGCTGCCCTGGGCGGCGCCGCTCTGCGGCACGGCTTCGCCCTCGCGCGCGGTCACTTCGGCCAGTCGTGCGGCCAGTTGCTCGGCGGCGTCCGGGCCGCTGCCCAGCCAGGCGCCCTGCGTCAGCGTGATGTGGGCCGCCTCGAAGACGCCGGCGCCCGCGCAGAGGATGGTGCGGTTGGGCGCGTCCTGCGCGGCCAGCACCAGCATCGCGGGCACCACGGCCTCGGGCTGGAAGGCCTCGAGCATGTCCTTCGGGAACAGGTCTTCGGTCATGCGGGTGGCGGCGGTGGGCGCGAGGCAGTTCACGCGGATGTCGTTCTTCGCGCCTTCGATGCTCAGCGTCTGCATCAGGCCCACGAGCGCGAGCTTGGCGGCGCCGTAGTTGCTCTGGCCGAAGTTGCCGTAGAGGCCCGACGATGAGGTGGTCATCACGATGCGGCCGTACTTCTGCGCGTTCATGAGCGCCCAGACGGCCTTGGTGCAGTTCACGGCGCCCATCAGGTGCACGTCGACCACCAGCTGGAAGTCGGCCAACTCCATCTTCGAGAAGCTCTTGTCGCGCAGGATGCCGGCGTTGTTGACCAGGATGTCGACGCGGCCCCAGGCATCGACGGCCTGCTGGACCATGGCCTGCACGGCCTCGAATTCGGTCACCGAGGCGCCGTTGGCGATGGCCACGCCGCCCGCGGCCTGGATCTCGTCGACCACCGCCTGCGCGGCGCCGACCGAGCCGCCGGAGCCGTCGCGCGCGCCGCCCAGGTCGTTGACCACCACCTTGGCGCCGCGTGCCGCCAGGGCCAGCGCATGCTGGCGGCCCAGGCCGCCGCCCGCGCCGGTCACGATGGCCACGCGGCCCTTGAAGTCGATGCTGTTGCTGCTGCTCATGAGTCTCTGTTGCTTTCGTTGGGGGGTTGGCCTTGCCGCGCTGCGGCAGCGTGGCGTTTTACCCCATAAAAGCCCTGCCGCGCAGCCGCAGGCGCACGGCCCCAGTCACCCGTGCGACGGATGGACGGTGGCGCAATAGGCCACCAGCTGGTCGAGTTCGGCCGACTTGTCGAAGAAGGCATCGGCGCCGAGCCGGGTCGAGCGGTCGCGCATGTCGGCCGTGGCGTAGTTGCTGAGCACGACCACCTTCTGGTGCGGCGCCCGGTTGCGGCAGGCGGTGATCACCCCCAGCCCGTTGCCCCGCTGGAGGAACAGGTCGACGATGGTCAGGTCCCAGCCGTTGCGATGCTGGCCCAGCCAGCTGACGGCCTCCTCCTCGGTACCGGCGCAGGCCACGACCTCCGCATCGGCCACGTCCTCCAGGAAGCCGACGAGGTTTTCGCGGATCACGGGGTTGTCTTCAACAAGATAGGCCTTGAACGTCATGGCGAGGTCGTGGAGTCGGAGCTTGCGCGGTGCATGGAAGCATCCTCGCCGTCCGAACGCCGCGCGCGGCGAGCCATGCAGGCCGATCCCCTGTAGGCCATCCGCCACCGCCGCTGTCGTCTCCAGGAACGCCGCGGCGAAGGACCGGCCTACGCAGCGACGGCCACGCGGCCTCGGGGCATGCCCAGGCGCGCGGGCGAGACGTACTGCTCGCGGTAGATCTCGAAAGGCATGGTGTCGGCCGCCTCGATGCGCTTCTGCTCCTGGATCGATTCGGCGGTCATGCGCTCGAATTCGGCCTGTTGCGCATCCGAGAAAGGCAGGGCCAGCAGCGCGGCGCGGGTCTGTTCGGACTGGACGCGCACGAAGCCGATGAAGGAGTTGCCGTGCTGCTGCTCGACGGCCGCCAGCACGCGGGCCGAGGGCAGGCTGTCGGGGTTCTCCAGCGCGGCCCGGGCGGCGCGCACCGCATCGGCATGCTGCGTGCCGCCTTGCGCTGCGTCGAGCGCGGCGGCGATCGGCAGGCACTGCGCGACCAGCTCGAGGCCCCAGTCGGTCAGCGCCACCTCGCTGCCGCCGCGCGACAGGCGCAGGCCCGGCTCGCGGCCGCGGGCCGCGGTGAGGTGCTGGTTGTGCGCCAGGTCGGCGATTTCCTGCGGCGTGTCGTCGGGGCTGTCGCTCAACAGGCAGTGCAGCAGGAACACATCGATGAAGCGCATGGTCTGCGCGTTGATGCCGACGGTCTCGAAGGGATCGAGGTCCATCAGCCGCACCTCGACGTACTCGACGCCGCGCTCGCGCAGCGCATGCAGCGGGCGCTCGCCGGGGTTGATCACGCGCTTGGGGCGGATGGTGCCGTAGAACTCGTTCTCGATCTGCAGCAGGCTGGTGCCGAGCTGGTTGTAGTCGCCGCCGAGGTTGCGGATGCCGATGGCCTCGTAGGCCGGCCACGGGCGCGTCAGCGCGTCCTGCAGCGAGGCGCCGTAGCCGTCGAGGCTGTTGTAGCTCACGGCCAGCGAGGCCTGCGCGTCGCTCTGGTAGCCCAGGCGCCCCATGCGCAGCGAGGTGCCGTACGGCATGAACATGCTGCCGTCGCCCAGCGGCTGCAGCTCGTGCGGGCGGCCCGCGACGAAGCTCGAACACAGGGCCGGCGAGGCGCCGAACAGGTAGAGCAGCAAGAAGGCGTGGCGGCGGAAATTGCGGATCAGCGCGAAGTACTGTTCGCTCGACACGTCGGGCAGCGACCAGTTGTAGTGGATGCCCGAGATGGTCTGCATGCGGCGGCCGTAGCGGTGGCTCAGGCCCATGCGGTAGACGCTCTTGGCGCGGCCTACGTTCGAGGAGCCGTAGCGCCCGATCGGAATGGTCTCGTCGGTCGGCAGGCCGCAGGGCATGCTCGAGACCCAGAGGCGTTCGTCGCCGAGTTGGTCGAGCACGCGGTAGGTGAACTGGTGGACCCGGGTCAGCTCTTCGAGCGCCGATTCGACGCCCGCGTGCACGCCCGTGATGAGCTCGAGCTGCGATTCGCTGAAGTCGGTCGTGATGTGCGGATGCGTGAGCGCGGAGCCCAGCGCCAGCGGATGCGGCGTCAGCGCGAGCTTGCCGTCCGGCAGCGCGCGCAGGCTTTCCTTCTCGATTCCGCGTCGCATGCCTTTCAGTCGTGCGGCTGAAATTGCACCCAACCTCTCCTGCAATCTGTTGCTCATATTGTTATGGCCCATCAATCTTCTGAGGGGCTGGAAGGTAGCACGGGCGCGCAGGCACTGCTTGCGCAGGGAATCCCGCTGCGGGTCATGCCGCGATCCGCTATTTTTTTGATAGCTGTCTGCATAAGCTTCATGCCGGCGGAAGGCCTTCTTCTTCCAAAAAAGCCGGGCTAGGCGCGGCCCGCCTGCAGGTCGATCTCGTCCGACTGGTAGACGTGGATCTCCGGCGTGCCGTCGGCCATGGCCGCGAGCGCCTTGGCAAAGGCGCGCGAGGCATCGACGCGGAAATGCGCCTGCAGCACCGCCATGTCGCGCCAGCGCTCCACGAAGGTGAGGCGCAGCGGGTCCAGCACGTCGGTCGTGACTTCGTGCGAGATGCAGCCGGGTTCGGTGCGCGAGCGCAGCACGTGCTCGGTGCTGATGGCCAGCATCGCCTGCAGGGTGTCGGGCTTCGCCAGGGCATGTCCGATGACCAGGATCATTTGCGTGTCTCCTTCTTCTCTCTCTCGTGGGTTGCGCAGCGGCCCGTTCAGCCCAGCACGCGCAGCAGGAAGCGGTTCAGGTCGGCCACTTCTTCCATGCAGACCGAATGCGCCATCGTGTATTCGTGCCATTCGACGGTATAGCCCAAAGCGGCGAGCGCGTCTCGCGACTGCAGGGCACTGGCGATCGGCACCATCGGGTCCTGCCGGCCGTGGCCGAGGAACACCGGCGTGTCGTGGTTGGCCGCATGGCGCTCGGCCGCGGTGCTGGCCGCCAGCGGCAGCCAGCCCGACAGGCCGACGATGCCGGCCAGGCGCTCGGTGTGGCGCAGGCCCGTCAGCAACGCCATCGCGCAGCCTTGGGAAAAGCCCGCCACCACGATGCGGTCGGCCGCAATGCCGCGGGCTTTTTCACGGTCGATCACGGCCTCGATGGCGGCCTGCGAACGGCGCAGGCCGGACGCGTCTTCCTGCGCATTGAAATCGGCCGCCGCAATGTCGAACCAGGCCGGCATCTGGTAGCCGCCGTTCAGGGTGACCGGGATCACCGGCGCATTGGGGAACACGAAGCGCACCGGCCCCACGCCCGACAGGTCGAGCTCGCCGGCAATCGGTACGAAGTCGTTGCCGTCGGCGCCGAGGCCGTGCATCAGGATCACCGTGGCGGTGGGGTTGGGTGCGGTTTCGATTTCGATCGGGGGGCGGGACATGGTCGGGCAAAGGTATTCAAGGATGCGGATGACCAGACCTTAGCGCATTCGGAGGGCCGGCCGAAGCTGCACGCCGCCCTTCCCGCCCGGGACGGCCTGAAACAAAAGGAAAAACCTCCGGGCGGCCTGCCAGGCCGGCATCGCAGGCAACGCATCGCGTGTCGCGCAGAACGCCCGCGGATGCAACACAATGGCGTTTCGCATGAAGCCCACGAAATCGCACCCGAAGCCCCCGCTTGCCGCCGCCGTATTCGACAGCGAATCCCTGCTGCGCGACAGCGGCCTGCGCGTGACGCGCGCCGCCCAGACCGTGCTCGAACTGCTCGAACACACCTCGCAGCCCCTGACGCACGACGAAGTGGCCGCGGCCTACACCACCGCCACCGGCGAGCTGCCCGACCGCGTCACGATCTACCGCGTGCTCGACCGCCTGGTCGAGGCCGGCCTGTGCGACCGCCGGGTGGGCGCCGACCGCGTCAACCGCTTCGCGCGGCATGTGGAGGCTGCTTCGGGCAACACCTTCGAATGCGACCAGTGCCACAAGGTGCTGGCGCTGCCGTCGGACCCCGAGCTGCCCAAGGTGATGGGCCGGCTGGGGCGGGCCCTGCGAAAGCAGGGGATCGATACCCGCCATACCGCACTGACCCTCCACGGCACCTGCGGCGACTGCGCGCGCTGATTCCGGTCAGACGTTCCAGGACGGGAACGGATCGGGCAGGTTCTGCCACCAGGAAGCGCCGAAGCGCATCTCGTTCTCCGTGAGCAAGCAGGCATCGAGTTGCGCGCGCAGTGCGGCCTCGTCCATGCCGATGCCGATCAGCACCAGTTCCTGCCGCGCATCGCCTGTTGCGGGGTCCCAGTTCTTCTGGATCAGTTCCAGCGCGTCCGGATCGGTCGGCCAGTGCTCGCGCGGCACCGCCGCCCACCAGAAGCCCGCCGCACCGTAGCGGCAGGCGCCACCGGCCTGCGACCACGAACCCGCGCGCGTGGCGCGGCTCGCAAGCCAGAAGAAACCCTTGGAGCGCACCACGCCCTCCCACTCGCCTTGCACCAGGTCCCAGAAGCGCTGGGGATGGAAGGGAATGCGCGAGCGGTAGACAAAGCTGCGGATGCCGTAGGCCTCGCTCTCGGGCGGGTGCTCGCCGCGCAGCTCGGCCAGCCATCCGGGGGCCTGCTCGGCCTGCTCGAAATCGAACAGGCCGGTGTCGAGCACGCGGTTGAGCGCGACGCGGCCGAACGCCGACAGTTCGATGCGGGCGCGCGGATTCAGGCTGCGCAATATCGCCATCAGCCTGTCGCGCTCCCCGGGCGTGACGAGGTCGGTCTTGTTGACCACCAGCACGTCGCAGAACTCGATCTGCTCGATCAGCAGGTCGACCACGGTGCGCGTGTCCTCGTCGCCGAGCGACTGGCCGCGCTGGCCCAGGCTGTCGGGCGAGCCGTAGTCGCGCAGGAAGTTGAAGGCATCGACCACCGTCACCATGGTGTCGAGCCGCGCCACGTCGGCCAGGCTCTTGCCGTCCTCGCCGGCGAAGGTGAAGGTCTCGGCCACCGGCAGCGGCTCGGAGATGCCGGTGGACTCGATCACCAGCTGGTCGAAGCGCCCCTCCTTCGCGAGCCGGCCGACCTCGATCAGCAGGTCTTCGCGCAGCGTGCAGCAGATGCAGCCATTGCTCATCTCGACCAGTTTCTCGTCGGTGCGCGAGAGCTCGGCGCCGCCGTCGCGCACCAGCGCGGCGTCGATGTTGACCTCGCTCATGTCGTTGACGATCACCGCCACGCGGCGCCCCTCGCGGTTGTGGAGGATGTGGTTGAGCAAGGTGGTCTTGCCGGCGCCGAGAAAGCCGGAGAGGACGGTAACGGGGAGGCGATGGGGCATGGAGCGCTCTCTATATATGCAACATGATTGCATTATATGGAGAAGCGCAACATGGTTGCGTTTATTGCGGACCGGGCGCCGGGGACGGCTAGTAGCTCAGCTGGGGATACCAGTCCTTGCCCCGGCCTTCGGGCGTCATGTCGAGCAGGTTCCAGATCGGCATCGGGTCGGGCGCACCGCGCGGGTCCTGTCCGGGGTCCGCGGCCCCGCCGCCCATTTCGGCAGCCCAGAAATGCCGGATGGCCTCGCCGTCGCGCCGGAACACATTGAACGCCGCGTTGTCTCCGCTGTCGGGCGTCTCGCCGGCGTAGTCGCGGTTGAAGGTGTTGCCGGCCGACGAATAGAGAGGCAGGTGGCGCCAGCCGCGTTCGACGGCGAAGGCCCTCATCCGCTCGATGGGCGAGGTGGCGACGACCGCGAAGGCCACGCGCTGCAGGATGTCGGGCATCTCGCCGTCGAAGGCGCTCAGGAGCGACGTGCACATGGGACACGGACGCTCGCGCTTCGGGCCGAACATCCAGTTGTAGGTGATCAGGGTGTCGTGCCTGCCGAAGAGTCCGGAGAGCCTGACGGGGCCGTTCGGCCCCCGGAAGCTGTAGTCCTCCGGCACGGCGCCGCCCGGAGGCAGTCGGCGCCGCTGCTCGGCGACGCGCTCGATGTGCCGGCGAAGTTCGATCTCTTCGGCCAGCAGCGCGGTGCGGGCTTCGCGGTATTCGGCGCTCTCGCCCGGCATCCGGACGGGGTTGGCTCTGGCGAGCTCGAGGGCGGGTACAAGCGGGGCTTGGGGAGACATGGGACATCACCTCCTGGTGGTTGAACACGCGGCTTCCATGCTGACCACGCCGTCGCATCGCGGCGGGTCCGATCAGTGCTCGAACGCGAGGACGCCGCGTCCTACAGTTCGAAGGCCCTCACCTGCCGGCCGTCGATGTCGGTGAAGCCGTATTCCTGCGCGAGGTCGGCCACGCGCAGCACCGCCCCCGTCTTCTGCAGCACCTGCAGGTCGCCCGCCAGCGCAGCCACCGCGCGGCCCAGGTAGCGCGGCGACTCGGTGGCCGCCAACGCCGGCCGCTCCTGCCAATGCGCCTCGTCGGTCTTGTGGCCGGCCAGGACGAATTCGGTGCGCATCCAGCCCGGAGACAGCGCGACCGAGGCCACGCCGTGCGGCTTCAGCTCCTCGGCCATGCCGAAGGCCAGCCGCGTCATCGAGGCCTTGGCGAGGTCGTAGAAGAGGTTGCCGCGCAGGTAGTGGCCGCGGTCCCAGAAGGTGGTGGTCACGATCAGCCCGCGCTGGTGCTGCACCATCAGCGGCGCGGCGCAGCGGCTGGACACCAGGTGGTTGCGCACGCCGCGGTCGAACATCGAGTCCCAGTTCGCGAGCGGGTGCTCCCAGAACGGCGCGTCGAACACGCCGTTGAAGGTTTCGTGGCCGCCCCAGGCATTGTTCACGAGCAGGTCGAGGCGGCCTGCGTCGCGCGCCACGCGTGCGAAGAGCGCCTTCACTTCTTCCTCGCGGGTGTGGTCGCATGGCACGGCGATGCCGCGTCCGCCCATGCGCGTGACCTCGTCGGCGGTGTCGTCGATGCTGCCGGGCACCTGCGCCATGTCCGACAGGGCCAGCAGCTGTCCGTAGCTGGCCGCGGGCCGCTCGCGCGTGCTGCGGCCGGTGACGTACACCGTGGCGCCGGCCGCGCCCAGCTCCACCGCGATGCCGCGGCCCGCGCCGCGGCTGGCCCCGGTCACCACCGCCACGCAGCCCTTCAGCGGGCGTTTCGTGTCTTCGTTCTGCGTCATTCGTTGCTCCTTCTTCGTTCGGCCTTGCCTGAAAGCCGACGAAGGTAGTGCGCCTTCAACCCGCCGTCTTGGAAGAACCCGAAGCCGACCGGCCCAGGAACTCGGTCGGCGTGACGCCGCAGAGCGCCCGGAACTCGTTGGCCAGGTGCGACTGGTCGTAGAACCCGCTCTCGAGCGCCACTTCCGCCCAGGCCGGCGCCGGCTGCCGCCGCAGCGCGCGCAGGCAGCCATGCAGCCGCGCCAGCCGTCCCCAGGCCCGGGGCGACAGCCCGACATGTGCGTGGAAGAGCTGTTGCAACCGCCGCTCGCCGACGCCGACGGCCGCCGCCACCTCGCGCAGCGGCTGTCGGCCACCCGATGCAGCGATGAGCCCGGCGGCATGCATCGCAGCGGGATGAACGGTGCCGTGGCCGTCGCGCAAGCGGCGCTGCAGGGCCGCTTGCAGCATGGCCACGCGCGCGGCATCGTCCGGCGCTTCGGCCATGCGCGCCAGCAGTTCGGCCGCGCCGCCTTGCCAGAGTTCATCCAGGTGCACGGCATGGCCTGCGATCTCGCCGGCCGGCACACCCAGCAGGGCCGCCGCCGCGCCGGGGCGCAGCGTGATGGACACACCCTCCACCGTCTCGCGCATGCGCACCACGACGGGCGCGGCCGAGGCACCGATCGCCTCCACCGGCTGCCCGGCGCCCTCGCCCGCGGAGGGGGCTTCGCCGAGGTTGAAAACCAGGCGCACCGCACCATCGGGCAGCACCCGCTCGAGCACCTCGTGCCCCGCGGCGAAGGTCTCGCGGTAGAGCAGGATGTGCGAGACATGCGGACGCAGCGCCGGGCTCACCGCCAACGCGCGCAGCGTGCCGGCGGGCACGCTCGATTCGGGCCCGTGCAGGGGGTCGTCGTCGAGCCGGAGGAAGAGGCGTTCGCCCATGGCCGCCCATTGTGTTGAAAAACCCGGCCGCGCGCGAGCCAGCCGCCGTCGCCGAAAATCACGCATTCGCATGCCGTCTGCCACCGCCCTCCCCGTCCTCTATTCGTTCCGCCGCTGCCCCTATGCGATGCGGGCCCGGCTCGCGTTGATCGCAGGCGACACGCGTTGCGAACTGCGCGAGGTCGTGCTGCGCGACAAGCCCGCCGAGATGCTGGCGGCCTCGCCCAAGGGCACCGTGCCCGTGCTGGTGATGGCGGACGGTACGGTGCTCGAGCAAAGCCTGGACGTGATGCTGTGGGCCCTGCGGCGCCATGACCCGCAGCGCTGGCTGCAACCCGAGGTGGGCACGCTGGAAGACATGCTGGCGTTGGTCGCCGCGTGCGACAACGGGTTCAAGCCGCAGCTCGACCGCTACAAGTACCCCGGGCGATTCACCGAGGCGGAGGACTCGGCCCGGGAGCGTGGCGCGCAGTTCCTGCGTGAACTCGAAGCGCGGCTCTCGGTGTCCGCCCATCTGGCCGGCGCGCACGCCACGCTGGCCGACGCCGCCCTCATGCCCTTCGTGCGCCAGTTCGCGATGGTCGATCCCGCATGGTTCGACGCCCAACCCTGGCCCCGCCTGCACGCCTGGCTGTCCGCATGGATGGCCTCGGACCTTTTCGCGCGCGCCATGCCGAAGTACGCACCGTGGAAGCCGGGCGAGGCCGGCATCGCGTTCCCCTAACCGCCCATCGCAGCCGCCGAGGCGCGCTGGATGCATTCGATGAAGTGCTGCGCCGCCGGCGTCGGCAGCTGGCCTCGACGCCGGATCACGCACACGCTCAGCGTCGGCAGCGGCTCCACCACATCGACGCGGCGGATGCCATGGCGCTTGAACGTGAGCTTGACCAGCGGTTCGACGAACAGGCCGATCAGGTCCATGTGGCCCACCAGCCCCAGCGCCACGGTGACCGACTGCCCCTGGATGATGCGCGCCGGCGGCGGCAGGCCCAGCGGCGTGAACAGCGGCGACACCGCATCGCGCCCCCCGTGGTCATCGCCGGGCAGGATCCATTCGGCGGCGTAGAGATCGTGCAGCGAACGGCTTGCACGCAGCGGATGGCGCTCGCGCAGGCCCACCACCAGCCGCACCGGAAACAGCTCGACGGCTTCGAACTGCGCATCGAGCGTGCCGGGCACCACGTGGGCCACCGCGAAATCCAGGTACCCGTCGCGCAGCCGCGCGAGCATCCAGGGCAGCACCGCCTCGCTGAACTGCACGTCGACCGCGGGCAGGCGCGTGTGGAAATCCTTGAAGGCCGCAGGCAGCACGGTGAGCGCGAAAGACGCGCTCACGGCCATCGACACCGAGCCGGTGGCGCCGTCGCGGATCTGCGCGATCTCGTCGCGTGCGCGCTGCATGTCGGCCAGCAGCAGCCGCGCCCGGGGCGCGAAGGCCTTGCCGAACCCGGTGAGCCGCACGCCCTTGACGCTGCGCTCCACCAGCGGCGCGCCCACCTCGCGCTCCAGCTCGCGAACGATCTTGGTCACCGCCGGCTGCGAGAGCCCCAGCACGCGCGCGGCGGCACGGATGCTCATCTGCTCGACCACCGCCACGAAGGCGTGCAACTGATTGGGTTTCATGACAACCAAAAGTTATCGTTATCGCCCAATTATTGTCTTTTCATGACAGCAGCGAGTCTCTAGCATCCGCCGCGGTCGAACGACCTTCCCATCCGGACCCCACAAGAGCACACCTGGAGAGACATGAGCATCCCACGCACGCAGTCCCCGTCCGCCCGCCGGCGCCAAACCATCGTCGCCACCACCATCGGCAACGGGCTCGAGTTCTTCGACTTCACGGTCTACGGCTTTCTGGCGCTGGTGATCGGCAAGCTGTTCTTTCCGACCTTCAATGCCTACGGCCAGCTGCTGCTGACGGTGGCGAGCTTCGGCGTGGGCTTCATCATGCGGCCGCTGGGCGGCATCGTGATCGGCGCGTATGCCGACCGCGCAGGCCGCAAGAAGGCCATGACGCTCACCATCTTCCTGATGGCGCTGGGCTGCGCGCTGATCGCCTTCACGCCCACCTACGCGGCCATCGGCGTGGCGGCGCCCGTCGTCATCGTGCTGGCGCGGCTGATCCAGGGCTTCTCGGCCGGCGGCGAGGTCGGCGCGTCGACCACGCTGCTGGTCGAACACGCCACGCCCGCCAACCGCGGCTACATGGCCAGCTGGCAGTTCGCGAGCCAGGGCCTGGGCGTGATGCTCGGCGCCGTGGTGGTGGGCGCGCTCACCTTCTCGCTCACGCCCGAAGCCATGCAGAGCTGGGGCTGGCGCGTGCCGTTCGTCCTCGGCATGCTGATCGCGCCGGTGGGCATGTACATCCGCCGCCATCTCGAAGAGTCGCTCCACATCTCGCCCGAAGCCGCGGCCGCGCCGCGCGAAAGCAGCCTGAAGATCGTCTGCACGCAGCACGGCGGGACGGTGCTGGCCGCGATCCTCTCGCTGGTCGGCGGCACCACCGCGGCCTATGTCGTGACCTTCTACATGCCGACGTACGCCGTGCGCGAGCTCGGCCTCACGCCGTCGGTGGCGCTGTTCGGCGCCGCGCTGACCGGCCTGATCTCGTTCGCGCTGGCGCCGTTCGTGGGCAGGCTGTCGGACGTGGTGGGCCGCAAGCCGCTGATCCTCTGGAGCCGCATTGCGCTCGCGGTCCTGATCTACCCGGGCTTCCTGTGGCTCAACGCCTCGCCGACGCCCGCCGTGCTGTTCATCGTGCTCGGCGTGCTGAGCATCGGCCTCGTGGCCCAGACGGTGCCGGGCATCACGATGCTGCCGGAGATGTTTCCGAAGCATGTGCGCGCCAGCGGCATGTCGCTGGTCTACAGCGTGGGCGTGGCGCTGTTCGGCGGCTTCGCGCCCTTCATCAGCACCTGGCTGCTGAACGCCACCGGCAGCAAGCTCGCGCCGGCCTGGTACCTCGTGGCGATGACGGTGGTCTCGCTGCTCGGCCTGCTCTGGCTGCGCGACCATACGGGCCGCGACATCGATGCAGCGGGCGCCTACGCCGCAGCCTGACGAATCACAGGAGCCACCCCCCATGCAAACCCAACCCACAGCCGCCACCCGCCACTTCTCGGGCACGTATGTCGAAGCCCGCGCCAAGTTTATCGATGCCGCAGCTCGGCGCGGCGCGGCGATCGAGTCCTTCGTGCACCCGGCGCACCGCGGCGCGCTCGGCGAGGAACTGGCCACCGACGTGGCGCTGATCGGCGCGCAGGACGCGAGGAAGCTATTGCTCGTGACCTCGGGCACGCACGGCCCCGAAGGCTTCTGCGGCTCGGGCGCACAGGTCGCGACGCTAGCCGACGCCGACCTGCTGACGCGGCTCGAACAGGCCGGCGTGACGCTGCTGCTGGTGCACGCGGTCAATCCGCACGGCTTTTCGCACCTGCACCGCACCAACGAAGACAACATCGACCTGAACCGCAACCACATCGACTTCCAGGCACCGCTGCCGGTGAATGCGGAATACGCCGAGGTCGAGCCGCTGGTGCTGCCCGCCACCTGGCCGCCGACGCCCGCCGACGAAGCGGCCGTGGCCGCCTACGTCGGGAAGCACGGCATGCGCGCCTTCCGCGCCGCCGTCACCCGGGGCCAGTACACCTCGCCCGACGGCCTGTTCTACGGCGGCACCGCGCCCTCCTGGAGCAACGCCACGATGCGCGCCATCCTGCGCAAGTACGCGGCCTCGGCCACGCACCTGGGCTGGATCGACATCCACACCGGCCTCGGCCCCTATGGCCACGGCGAGAAGATCTACCCGGGCCGCAATGCGCCGGCCGACCTGGCGCGGGCGCAGGCCTGGTGGGGTGCCGACGTGTTCGCGCCCTTTGCCGGCGACTCGGCCTCGGCCGATGTGTCGGGCCCCGTGGTGTCGATCGCGTACGACGAATGCCCGAACGCCAGCATTGCGCCCATGGGCCTCGAATTTGGCACGCTGCCCGACGGCGAAGTGCTGACCCGCCTGCGCGCCGACACCTGGCTGCGCCGCCACCCCGAGGCGCCGGAAGCGCAGAAGCGCGAGATCCGCCAGCAGCTGCGCGACGCGTTCTACTGCGACAACGACGAATGGAAGGGCATGGTGCTGGGGCAGACGCGCGTCGTGCTGCTGCAAACGCTTCAAGGCCTGAAGAAGGCCTGATCCGACGAGCCGGGCTTCAGCCGAAGTTCGGCGCGCGCCGTTCGCGCAGCGAGGCCACGCCCTCGCGCACGTCGGCGCCCGCGAAGCCCATGAACTCGAGCGCCAGCGAGGCATCGAAGGTCGGTCCGGCCTGGCGCAGCCAGTTGTTGAGCGCGTACTTGGTGAGGCGGATCGCGCTCTGGCTGCCGGCCGCGAGCCGGTCGGCCACCTCGTAGGCGCGCGGCAGCAGGTCGGCCTCGTCCACCGCCAGCGAGACCAGGCCGATGCGCTCGGCCTCTTCGCCGCTCACCGGCTCGCACAAGAGCAGGTGGTATTTGGCCTTGGCCATGCCGCACAGCAGCGGCCAGACGATGGCCGCATGGTCGCCCGCCGCGACGCCCAGGCGGGTGTGGCCGTCGACGATCTTCGCGCCCTTGCTCGCGATGGAGATGTCGGCCAGCAGCCCCGCCACCAGCCCCGCGCCCACGGCCGGGCCGTGCATCGCGCTCACGATGGGCTTGTCGCAGTTGATCAGGTTGTAGACGAGGTCGCGCGCCTCTTTCCAGACGCGCTGGCGCACCGTGTCGTCGGTGGTCATGTCCTGCACCATCGCAAGGTCGCCGCCGCCCGAGAAGCCCAGCCCCTCGCCCCGCAGCACCGCGCAGCGCACCGTGTCGTCGGCCGACACGTCGCGCCAGATCTCGGCGAGCTCGCGGTGGCCGTCATGGCCCGCCGTGGGCAGCTTGCCGTTGGCCGCGCGCATCTGGATGTCGAGCACCGCGTCGTTGGCGCCGCGGCGCGTGATGGCGAGGGTCTGGTAGCGGGTGTAGTCCATGGTGTCTCCGCCCCGCGCCGGGAGCGGGGACTTTCCTCTTCGTCCGAAGACGGGACACCTATTTTCGCGCGGCCACCTCGCGGCAGCGCTGCACATTGGCATCGAAGCGCGACGCCAGGCCGGGCTCGCACCCATCGCCCGAGGGCGTGAGCTTGCACATCCCGACCACCACGTAGTCCATCACGGCCTCGGTGCACATCGCGTATTTCGCCAGCTCGGGGTTGGCCTGCGCCTTGAAGCCCCAGCGCTCGGAGAACTGCACCGTGCGGGTCATCGCGCCGTGGAAGAAGCCGCGGTCCTTCGCGGCAATGGCGGCCTCCATGCGCGGCAGCTCCTCGTTCAGGTAGCCGACCGAATCGAGCGGAAACGACGCCGGGTCCTGCTGGGCGGCCGCGAAGGAGGCGGCCAGCACGAGCGGCAAGGCGGCGAGCGTGCGCAGGCGCGCGAAACGGGTGGGCGAGCGGTGGTGTTGCATGGCTTGGGATTCTGCAACGTTTGGAAGCATCTTTGAATGGCGGGCGATGCGTGCGCGCGACGCCGTGCGCAGGCTATCTGCCTTTTTTTGGCCGGTCGAACTTGCGCCAGTACTGGAACTCGTCCTCGTGCACCTCGAGATCCACCTCCGAAATGCGGGACTGCAGGCGCTCCTGCACGTCGGCCACGGCCTTGTTGTAGACGATGGGGCCGACCTCTTCGAGGAAGAAGCCGAGCAGCGCGCCGGCCGCGATGTTGCCGATCTTCTCGTCCATGTTCTCGTTGAAGTAGCGCTCGATCGACGTGATCGCCTGCTGGCGCGCTTCCTTGGATATCTCGATGGTCATGCGGGCTGCTCTGGGATGTGAGGGCCGTCGATTGTGCCGCTACCATGCGGCTGCCGGGCCGCATCGCCCGCACCACGAAGACCTACAACACGGAGACAGCACCATGAAGTTCCGCCCTGCCGCACCGGCCGCCCTTGCCCTGGCCGCCCTTGCGACCCTTGCCGGCTGCACCAGCCTGACCCCCACCGTGCCGCAGCGCCAGCTGATGCTGGTGGCCAACGACGAGAAGCAGTCATGGAACGACGCCGGCGCCGTGGTCCTCGGGCCGATGGGCCGCGACACGGTGCAGGTGCTCGACATCGGCACCGACCCGCTCGCGCCGAAGCTCGTCGGCACGCTGCAGCTGGACAACACCATCGCCGGCCCGCCGACCAACCTCGCGATCACGCCCGGCGAAACGCTCGCGCTGGTGGCCAACTCGATGAACGTGGTGGAAGAAAACGGTGCACGCAAGCAGGTGCCCGACAACCGCCTCTTCGTGATCGACCTGACCAGCACCCCGCCCAAGCTGCTCGACACGCTCACCGTGGGCAAGCAGCCCTCGGGCCTGTCGATCAACCGCGCGGGCAACCTCGCGCTGGTGGCCAACCGCGCGGACAACTCGGTCAGCGTGCTGCGCATCGCGGGCAAGAAGGTGACGCTGATCGACACCGTGGCCATGAACGATTCGGTGGCGCATGTGCGCTTCACGCCCGACGGCCAGCGCGCACTGGCCGCCAAGTTTCCGACGCACAAGATCGCGCTGCTCGAAGTGAACGGCGAGAAGGTCAGCTACAACAAGGTCGACCTCGCGGCCGGCCTCTGGCCCTACAACGTGGACGTGACGCCCGACGGCAAGCTGGCACTCACGGCCGACAACGGCAACTCGGGCGCGTCCGACGGTCAGGTCGACACGGTGAGCGTGATCGATCTCGAAGCCGCGCCGCCGCGCGTGGTCGACAAGGTGGTGGTGGGCGACGGCCCCGAAGGCCTGGCCGTGAGCCCCACCGGCCGGCACGCGGTGGCCGTGCTCCTGCGCGGCAGCAACGCATCGAAGAGCGCCTACTTCTACAACCGCAACGGCTCGGTGGTGCTGCTGAAGATCGACGGCAAGAAGGTGACGCGTGCCAACGAGGTGGTGGTGCGCGGCCTGCCCGAAGGCGCGGTGTGGAGCGCCGACGGCAAGTACCTCTACGTGGGCAACTTCATCGACCAGGACATCACGATCCTGCGCGTGGACGGCGACACGCTGGTGCCGACGGGCAAGTCGTTTCCGCTGCAGGGGCATCCGGCGGCGATGCGCGGCACCACGACGCATTGACGAGACAGGGCTGCCTCGCATAGATGAATCGGCTTTTCTTCGAGCCGTCAATCGAAGATCAAAAAATCAAACTGAGGAAGAGGGAATTCATGTTGTTCAATTCATTAAAACGCCTTTTGAGCGCGCTCGGCTGCCTTTTGCTTTTCTGCCTGGCGACGCAGACGCATGCCGGGCCGATCGATAACCCGAGCATCGTCAATACGGTTATTGCGGGCAATCAAGGACTCCCTGCTCTGACCAACATGGTTGCAGGCCGGAACGGAGAAAAGCTGCTGATGTGGAGGGACCATGAGGTGGGCATCACCTATGTGCAGCGCATCAGTTCCTCTGGCGTGCTTGCACCTGCGAAGATGCCGATACAAGGCCTCGGCTCGAGCATCTCGGCCGATCTAGTCGGCAACTTCACCGTCGCCAGTGACAGCGCGAATATCAGGCGCTACGACCGGAACGGCAATCTCCAGAGTACTTTTCGCCCACATCCCAATGCGGTCAACGCATCGGCAGTCGTGGATGTCGACGGCAATGTTTCCGTCTTCTATTCCATCTCTGTCAATCAGGTCACCTCGCTCGCATTCAGGCGCTTCACTACTGGCGGTATTCCAGTCAGCGCCGAAGTCCAGGTCTGGGCCCCCACGACGCAGTATCTGGGCGTCGTCGCAAGCGGCAGCGATGCTTTCGGAAATGTCACTGTCACATGGCAGGTGATGAACAGTTCCACTCCCCTTGATGTCGATATCTGGATGCAGCGCTTCAACAGTGCCGGGCAAGCAATCAATTCGCCAACGCTTGTGCCCTCCGCCCTGCCGGGACTTCAGGATGGAGGCGGCCTTGCGGTAAGTCCGCAAGGTCCATTTGCGATCGCCTGGAACTCCCTTGAAAGCAGCAGCAACTGGGGCGCTTATGTGCAGAGGTTCAATTCAGCGGGTTTCCCCGTCGGCACGCCCATCCGCTTGAATCAGGCCATCTTGAGCGCTCCGCCTCTCGCGTACGTGAGCATGGCGGAAGACGGCAGCTTTGTTGCGACCTGGAACACAACCCCCACCGCACCTGAAGTCGGGTTGACCCTTGTGGCCAGGCAATTCAACGCTGACGGAACTCCGATCGGCAACGAATTCAAGGTGGACCTGCCGGGGATCGGCTCGGCCCTCTATGCAAATTCCGCAATGGACCGGGCCGGCAACTTCACGGTTGCATGGAGTGCCGGCGAGGCTCCTCCCGGCACCAGTTGGGACGTCAAGATGCGCTCCTTCAAACTGGACACGCAGCCCGCCATCACCACGCTCATCAACAACCAGCCCGCACAAAGCCTGGCAGGAGGCACCGGAAGCTGGCGCTATTTCAAGGTCACCCTGCCCGCCGGCGTCACGCAGATGAACATCAACATGGCGGGGCCCGCGGGCGGCGATGGCGACATGTACGTCCGCTTTGGCGGACTGCCGAGCGCCACCGCGTGGGACTTTCGCCCCTATGTCAACGGCAGCAACGAGGCACTGGCCATCGGCACACCACCACCGGGTGATTTCTACATCGCGATCTACGGCTACAGCGCCTACTCGGCGGTTAGTCTGAACGTCAGCTATTGGTGATCGATCGCCCGATTACACTCTCGCGCTCATGAAACGCCCCTCTCGCCCCCTCCGCACGCTCGAACGCGGCATCCTCTGCCTCGTCATCGGTGCCGCCGTGCTGCTGGCGCCCCGCTTCCTGCAGGGCACGCGCTGGTTCGAGATGGTGGCTGGCGCCTACCTGGTCGGCTGGTTCGCGCTGGTGCTGGGCGTGGCGCTGGTGGGGGTCGGCCTGTTCCGGCGCAGCAAGCCGCGCCAGTGAAAGCCGGCGCTTAGCGCAACGGCGGGATAGGAGGGCTCAAGCCCTTCCTGCCGCGCAGCTTGCCGACGAGCTCCACGCCCGCCAGCACGATGGCGCCGGCCACGAGGCCCACGCCCGCGTTCACGCCCATCGAGCCGAGCGTGCCGGACACGCCGCCCGTGGCGGCGGCCCAGCCTTCGACCGCATGGCCGAACGAGGGCACGCCATGCACCAGGATGCCGCCGCCCACGAGGAACATGGCCGCCGTGCCGGCCACCGACAGGCCCTTCATGAGCCAGGGCGCCGTGGCCAGGATGCCGCGGCCCAGGCCGCGCGCCGCAGCGCTGGCGCGCTGGCTCAGGTACAGCCCCGCGTCGTCGAGTTTCACGATGCCGGCCACGAGGCCGTAGACGCCGACGGTCATGATCAGCGCGATGCCGACCAGCACGCTGAGCTGCGTCAGGAAGGACTGGCCCTGCACGGTGCCGAGCGTGATGGCGATGATTTCGGCCGAGAGGATGAAGTCGGTGCGCACCGCGCCCTTGATCTTGTCCTTTTCCGCCGCCACCACGTCGACCGAGGCGTCGGCGATGGCCTTTTCGTGGCGTTCGGTGTCGGCCTCGTGTTCCTTCTTGTGCAGGAACTTGTGGGCGAGCTTTTCGAAGCCCTCGAAGCAGAGAAAGGCGCCGCCGATCATCAGGAGCGGCGTCACCAGCCAGGGCAGCCAGGTGCCGATGGCCAGCGCGGCGGGCACCAGGATGGCCTTGTTGACGAACGAGCCCTTGCAGACCGCCCACACCACCGGCAGTTCGCGGTCGGCCTTGACGCCGGACACCTGCTGTGCGTTGAGCGCCAGGTCGTCGCCGAGGACGCCGGCCGTCTTCTTGGCGGCGACCTGGGTGAGGACCGACACGTCGTCGAGCACGGTGGCGATGTCGTCGAGCAGCAGGAGCAGGCTGGTGGCCATGGGCGAGGATCGGTCTGGAAAAAGAAGCGGCGAGCTTATCCGCAGCGGTCGGCCGCGCCGGCAATAACCGTACGCGGCGGCTTCGGAGGCAGGGCGGGCGTCAGGCCACGCTGCGCTTGAGGCGGATTTCCTCGATCCGCACGGTGCCCAGCAAGGTGGTCTTGGCGGTCTTCATCTCGCGCTTGAAGCCCGCGAGTTCGTGGAAACGCATGGCGCGGTCGTTGCGCAGGGGCACCCAGATGGTGACCGTGGTGCAGCCTTCTTCCTCGAGGCCTTCGCGGGCCGCGTCCCAGAGGGCGACGCCGACGCCCTTGCCCCAGTGCTCGGGCTTGACGTAGATGGCCCAGATCTCGCCCGTGGTGGACGGCGTCTTGGGATCGCGCGAGCGGTCGAAGCCGACGAAGCCGACGATTTCGCCGTCGAGCACCGCCACCTGCACCTGGGGTTCGCTGAATTCGATGGCTTCGCGCCACTTGGCTTCGCGGCTGGCGGGGGCCAGCACGCGCAGCTCTTCTTCGGGGAGGATGCCTTCGTAGGCGGCCTTGGCGGCCAGGGCATGGACTTCGGCGACGGCCTTGGCGTCGCGCATCGTGGCGGGGCGAACTTCGTAATCTGACATGAATGCGGGGAAATCGATGGAACCGCATATTGTCGCCGCACCGCTAAACTGCCCGTTGTATCCGCAGCACCAACAGGAGAAAAGATATGGCCAAGAGTCAGCAACGCAGCACCAAGGAAGCAAAGAAACCGAAGAAGGACACCTCGCCGCCCAAGCCCGTGGGCACCGGCGGCATCGAGCCGGTCCGCACGATCACCACCGCGGTGATCCCGCGCGGCAAGCTCAAGAACAAGTGACCGACGACACGCCGGCACCGGCCCCCGCCAAGCCGGCCCAGCCCCGGAACCCGCTGCACGGGCTCACGCTGGAGGCCATCGTGACGGCACTGGCCGACCACTACGGCTGGGAACAACTCGGCGAGCTCGTTCCCATCCGCTGTTTCGCCATCGACCCGAGCGTGGGCTCCAGCCTCAAGTTCCTGCGCAAGACGCCGTGGGCGCGCGAAAAGGTCGAGAGCCTCTACCTTTTCATGCTGCGCGAACAGCGCCGCGAGCAGCAGCAACAGCAGCCGCCACAGCGATGAAGGTTCGACTCGCGCCGTCGGGCCTCGACTTCGAGGCCGAAGCCGGCACCACGCTCCTGAAGGCGGCCGAAGCGGCCGGCATCGAGCTGCCAAGCTCCTGCCGCAACGGCACCTGCCGCACCTGCATCTGCCGGCTGGTGTCCGGCAACGTGCGCCACGTCATCGAATGGCCCGGCCTGAGTGCCGACGAAAAGGACGAGGGCTGGGTCCTGCCCTGCGTGGCGGAAGCGCTGAGCGATCTCACGCTCGATGCGCCCCGGGCGTTCTCGGTCTTCTAGGCCGACCCGGCCGGCCTGATGGCGGCAGGCATCGCCACCACGAGGCGATCGCGCTGCGCCAGCGACGGGAACAGCCTGAACCACGCCAGCGCCACCAGCATCGTTCCCACGCCGCCCACCACGACCGATCCCACGGGGCCGAGCAATGCCGCCGTGGCGCCCGATTCGAACTCGCCGAGCTGGTTGCTCGCGCCGATGAAGATCGAATTGACCGCGCTCACCCGGCCACGCATGGCGTCCGGCGTTTCGAGCTGCACCAGCGTCTGGCGGATCACCACGTTGACCATGTCCGCCCCGCCCGACACGGCGAGCGCGATCAGCGAGACGACGAAGCTCTTCGAGATGCCGAACACCACCATGCACAGGCCGAAGAGCCCGACGGCGAGCAGCAGGGTCCGCCCCACATGCCGCTCGACCGGCCGGCGCGTGAGCGCGATCGACATCACCAGCGCACCCACGGCGGGTGCGCCCCGCAGCAGGCCGAGCCCCCACGGTCCCGTGTGCAGAATGTCCTTGGCGTAGATCGGCAGCAGCGCCACCGCGCCGCCCAGCAGCACCGCGAACAGGTCGAGCGAGACGGCGCCGAGCACCGGCTTGCGCTTCCAGATGAAATCAACGCCCGCGAACACCGTGGCCAGCGTGACCGGCTCGCGCGCGGCCGGCGTGTAGGCGTAGCGCAGCCGCAGCACCAGCCCGCAGGCGATGGCGAAGAACAGCACGCTCGCGCCATAGACCACCGCCATCCCCGCCACGAACAGCAGCCCGCCGAGGGCCGGCCCGCCGATGATGGCGCCCTGCATGCCGGCCGAGCTGAAGGCCATGGCGCGCGACAGCAGGGTCGGCGGCACCAGCAGCGGCGTCAGCGCCTGCTGCGCCGGCATCTGGAAGGCTCGCACCGCGCCCAGCACCAGCGACAGTCCCAGCAGCAGGCCGCGCGTGTCGTGCCTTTCGAGCACGGCGAGCAGCAGCACCAGCGCCACCAGCCCCTGCACCGCAAAGCAGGCAGCCACGATGCGGCCGCGGTGGTGGCGGTCGACGACGTGGCCGGCCAGCAGCGCCAGCAGCAGCGCCGGCACGAACTGGTAGAGGCCGACAAGGCCGAGGTCCCAGGCGCTGCTGGTGAGTTCGTACATGTGCCAGCCGATGGCCACCAGCAGCATCTGCGAGGCGGCGGTGCCGAAGAGCCGCGCCGTCCACATGTGCATGAACGGACGCTCGCGCGTCAGGTCGGAGAAGCTGGGTTGCAGCGCGGCTGCGCCGGGGGCGGGGGCAGCGGTGTCTGGAGAAGAGGCGGAGGCGGGACCGGACATCGCATCGAGGATAGCCGAGGCGCCATGAGCCGCGCATGAGCGGGGCATGCGTCCTTCCCTGCCGCCTCTCTACACTCGGCTTCCTCCATGACCACGCCGCTTCTGCAACCGATCCACGAAGACCCCCACCTGCTGGTGCTCGAGAAACCCGCAGGCCTGCTCTGCGTGCCCGGCCGCGGCGAGGACAAGCAGGACTGCCTGGGCGCGCGCGCCATGCGGCAATGGCCCGACGCGCTGATCGTCCACCGGCTCGACATGGCCACCAGCGGCCTGGTGGTGATGGCGCGCGGCATCGAGATGCAGCGCGCGCTGAGCGCGGCCTTTGCCGACCGGCAAGTGCACAAGCGCTACGAGGCCATCGTCGATGGCGTCATGCCCGTGCTGGACGATTGGTCGATCATCGATGCGCCGCTGATGGCCGACTGGCCGCGCAGGCCGCTGCAAAAGACCGATCCGGCAGGCAAGCCCAGCCTCACGCGCTGGCGTGCGCTGGCGTCATCGGTGCAGGGAGGGTTCGCTGCGACCCACGTCCTGCTCGAGCCGCAGACGGGACGCTCGCACCAGCTGCGCGTGCACCTGCTGTCGATCGGTCACCCGATCCTCGGCGATGCGCTGTATGGAGATGCCTTGTTGCAGGCACGTGCACCGCGCCTGCTTCTGCATGCGAGCGAGCTGGCCTTCGTGCACCCGGCAACGCAGCAGGCCCTTCGCTTCGAGAGCAAGCCCGGCTTCGCGCTCAACCGCCCTTGACCACCAGCACCGGCATGGTCGCGTCCTGCAGCACCCGCTGCGTGACGCTGCCGAGCAGCAGTTTCTCGATGCCGCTGCGGCCGTGCGAGCCCATCACGATCAGGTCGGCCGCGATGGCGATGGCGGTATCGACGATGCCTTCGTGCACCACGTGCCCGTCGATCACGCGCTGGTCGCTGTGCAGCCCTTCGGCCGCCAGCGCCGCCACGCCGCGCGCCAGGGCCGCGTTGGCGCTGGCCGTGGCAGCGGCAAGGTATTCGTTCTGGCCGAGCGCATAGTCCGCGCCCACGCCGATGAAGGGGTAGTTGTCGATCACGTGAATCAGCGTGATGCGGCTTCCGAAAGCCAGCGCGAGGCCGCTGGCCTTGCTGACGGCGAGCATGGACGTTTCGGATCCGTCGATGGGGACCAGGATGTGATTGAACATGGCGGACCTCGCTTTCGTTCGCAGACAGACACGGCTCGCCGTCGAGCCGGGTTCCGAATTTAACCGCTATGCCGGAGGGAGCCTGTAGGACTCAAGCCAGCGACGGGGAGCGGGGCTTCAATCCCCCTGAAAACCCTCGGCCCGGCAGGTGATCACCAGCGTATCGCGCCAGCCCGCGCCGCCCTCTTCCAGCGGCTGGATCGGCGTCGATTCGTGGATCACGCGCGCATCGTCGAGCAGCAGCAGCGTCCAGGGCTCGGTCATGGTGAAGCGCTCGCCGCGCCGGCCGTTGGCCTCGAAGACGCGCGTTTCGCCGCCCTTGATGCCTTGCCGGCCGACCAGGGCCACGGCCACCAGGTCGACGCCATCGCGGTGTGCGCCTTCGGGCGTCGGACGTCCGATGCCGCCCGCGGTGTCGATGCGGAACTGGTGCGCCTCGACGAACCATTTCTGCGGCGCGCCGCGCATGTCGCTCGCCGCCGTGCCGAGGCGCTGCAGCAGGCGCTGCCACACCGGCTGCGCCACCGTGTCTTCGCGCATCGGCGCAAACCAGCGCTGCATGCCGCCGTGCAATGCGTTGTATTCCACCGGCTGCCAATGCGCGCGGTGCGGCACCTGCTGCAGCGCGGCGTTGTCGCCAGCCTCGACGGTGAAGCAGGCATGGCGGCGCGTGCGGTAGCGGCCGCCGTCCTTCAGGTAGTCGTCGGGCGGCAGATCGTTCCAGTCGGCGTGCAGTGCCTCGAGCTGCGCAAGCGGTACGCCGAGCCAGTCGCTGACGCCTTGCGGGCTCAGCACCGCATAGCCCTGTTCGCGCAGCGCGGCGGGCAGCTCGGCGGGCTGGATGAAGGGCGGGGAGAAGGCGGCCGTGGTCACGCGGTGACCTTCACGTCCTTCCAGAACGCGACGCGGTCGCGAATTTCCTCGGCTTCGGGCTTCGGGTCGGCGTAGTACCAGGCGGCGTCGGTGTTGAGCTCGCCGTTGACCAGCAGCGAGTAGTAGCTCGCAGCGCCCTTCCAGGGGCAGGTGGTCCTGTGGTTGCTGAAGGTCACGTGATCGCGATTGAGCGAACTCATCGGGAAATAGTGGTTGCCTTCGACAAGCACGGTGTCGTCGCTTTCGGCGATGGTGACGCCGTTCCAGGTTGCTTTCATGATCTCGGTCTCCAGGGGGAGGATGGCGGGGGCGCTGGCCGTTGCGCTGCCGCACGGGGCCATCGGTATTGTGCCGTTGCTTCGCCGGCACGAATTCTTCGGGGCGATATCGACCTTATGAGGGGCTTGTCTCGAGGGCCGGGCTCGCCCCGGCCCCGGACCGAAAACTAGGCCGCCAGCCAGTGAACGCTGAAGAGCCGCTCGGGATCCGTCCAGACCGCCCCGGGCCGGAACCCGGCCCGCACGGCCAGTGCACGCAGCCCCTCGACGGTGAACTTGTGCGAGTACTCCGTATGGATCGTCTCCCCTTCCTCGAACCCGAACCGTTCTCCATTCAGGGAAACGCTTTGGGCCCGCCGGCTCACGAGGTGCATCTCGATCCTCTGCCGGGGCGCGTTGTAGAACGCCGCGTGCGCAAAGCCATCGAGATCGAAGTCCGCATCGAGCTCGGCATTGGCGCGGCGCAGGAGGTTCAGATTGAAGTCCGCGGTCACCCCTTGCGCATCGTTGTAGGCCGCATGCAGCCGCTCCGGCTCCTTCACCAGATCGACGCCGATCAGCAGGCCGCCGCCCCGCAGCATCCGCGCCGCCAGCTGCAGGAAAGCCAGCGCCTCGTCCGGCTCGAAGTTCCCGATGGTCGACCCCGGGAAAAAACCGACGCGCCGTCCCGCACCGGCTACCGGCGCAGGCAGCACCAACGGCATCGTGTAGTCCGCCGCGATGGGCTGCACCACGAGCGCCGGATAGTCGGCCTTCAGCCGCTCGGCGGCCGCCGCGAGGTACGCCCCCGAGATGTCGATCGGCAGATAGCGTTTCGGCGACTCGAGCGCATCGAGCAGCAGCCGCACCTTGGTCAACGACCCCGCACCGAACTCCACGATCTCGGCATTCGCCCCGATCTGCGCAGCGATCTCCCCCGCGCACTCCCCGAGGATGCGCAGCTCGGTGCGCGTCGGGTAGTACTCGGGCAGTTCGCAGATGCGGTCGAACAGCTGCGAGCCCGCCGCGTCGTAGAAGAACTTGGGTGAAATGCTGCGCGGCGAACGCGCCAGCCCCGCCTGCATCTCCCGGCCGAATTCGGACAGCGGCGCGGCCTCGGCCGTGGCCGCAGCCGGCGAGCGTTGCTGCTTCTGCAGCTTTGCGGAAACGAACGACGACAGCGACGATGAAGAGGTTGGATTGCGCATGATCAAAGGTCTTTCGCGAGCCGCAGCCCCGAGAACTGCCAGCGTGCGGCCGGCGGAAAGAAGTTGCGATAGCTGGGCCGCGTGTGCCCGGCCGGCGTGGCGACGCTGCCACCGCGCAACACCAGTTGCCCCACCATGAACTTGCCGTTGTATTCGGCCGCGATGCCGGGCATCGGCCGGAAGCCGGGATACGGGTCGTACGACGAACGCGTCCACTGCCAGACATGGCCGGCCATCTGCGCGATGCCGGGTGCGTCGAAGGCGGCCTCCCATTCGAACTCGGTCGGCAACCGCGCGCCGGCCCATTCGGCGTACGCGGCGGCCTCATAGAAACTCAGTTGCGACACCGGCGCATCGGCCTCCATCGGCCGCACGCCGTGCAGGCCGAACACCTGCCAGCCCGCATGGCCGCCACCCTGCGGCTGTGGCGAACCGAGGCCAAGGCGCGGATCGTCGGGCGCGAGCCAATAGGCCGGATGGCGCCAGCCCTGCGCCTGCACTGCGGCCCAGCCATCGGACAGCCAGAGCTCGGGCCGCCGATAGCCGCCATCGGCGATGAACTGCACAAAGTCGCCGCAGTTCACCAGCCGGTTGGCCATGGCATGGGGCTGCAGCAGGGCCTTGTGGCGCGGCGTCTCGTTGTCGAAGCAAAAGTCCTGCCCCGCATGCCCCACCTCGACCATGCCGCCGGGCTGCGAAAGCCAGCGCACCGCAGGCGGCACGGCGGCCAGCCGCAGCGCGGGCCCGCTCGCGGGCTTGTAGGCCGGCAGCATCGGGTTGCACGACAGGGCATGCAGGATGTCGGTGAGCAGCAGCTCCTGGTGCTGCTGCTCGTGGTTCAGACCGAGCGTGACGATGGGCTCGATCGCAGCCCAGTCCTTTTCGCCGATACCGCCGTCGAGCAGCGCGAGCACCGACTCGTCGACGTGGTGGCGGTACGCATGCACCTCGTCCACCGAAGGCCGCGTGAGCAGCCCCCGGTGCGGCCGCGGATGCCGCGGCCCGAGCGCCTCGTAGTACGAGTTGAAGAGGTAGTGAAAACGCGGATCGAACGGCTGGTAACCCTCGGCATGCGGCTGCAGCAGCACGGTCTCGAAGAACCAGGTGGTGTGCGCGAGATGCCATTTGGTCGGGCTCGCGTCGGGCATCGACTGGATGCACTGGTCCTCGGCGGACAGCGGGGCGGCAAGCGCCAGGCTCTGGGCGCGCACCTCGCGAAACCTGTCGCGCAGTGCGCTCGCCGCCTGTGTGATCGGCCGGGAAAGCGTCATGGAGTCTCCAGTCGGGTCAACCGCAAGTTGTAGCCCATCGGCATTGCCGCGGTGCGTAGGACAAAGCCCCGCGCCATCGCAGCCCGGACGATCGGCGGGGCAGCCACTGTGGCACAAGATGGCCGGCCGTGCAGCACGGGCTGCGTATCATCCGTTCGATGCAAACGACCCACACTTCGGCCAGGCCCCATGTCGTCATCGTCGGCTGCGGATTCGGCGGGCTCGAGGCGGCCCGCAAGCTGCAGGGCACCGATGTCGATGTCACGGTGATCGACAAGACCAACCACCACCTGTTCCAGCCCCTGCTCTACCAGGTGGCGACCGCCGGACTCGCCGCGCCGTCCATCGCGGCGCCGGTGCGCACGCTGTTCCGCAAGCAGCCGAACATCACGACGCTGCTCGGCGAAGTGAGCGCCATCGACGCCGCCGGCCGCACGGTGCAGCTGGCCAACGGCAGCAGCGTGCCCTACGATCACCTGATCGTCGCCGCCGGCGCCACGCACAGCTATTTCGGGCACGACGAATGGGCGCCCAATGCCCCGGGCCTGAAGACGCTGGCCGATGCCTTCGAGATCCGCCGCCGCGTGCTGATGTCCTTCGAGACCGCCGAGACCACCACCGACCCGGAACGCCGCCGCGCCCTGCTCACCTTCGTGGTGATCGGCGCCGGCCCGACCGGTGTCGAGATGGCCGGCACGCTGGCCGAGATTGCCAAGCACACGCTCTCGGGCGAATTCCGCCACATCGACCCCGGCAGCTCGCAGGTGCTGCTGGTCGAGGGCGGCCCGCGCGTGCTGCAGGCCATGCCCGAAGGCCTGAGCCAGAAGGCGCTCGAGCAACTGGAAAGGCTGGGCGTCGAAGTGCGGCTGAATGCACGCGTCACCGCCATCGACAGCACCGGGCTCGAAGTGCAGACGGGCGGCGGCGCCGACGGTGCTGCGCTCAACAGCTACCGAATCGATAGCAGCTGCGTGGTCTGGGCCGCCGGCGTCGCGGCCTCGCCGCTGGGCCGCATGCTCGGCAGCGCCACCGGCGTCGAATGCGACCGCGCCGGCCGCATCAAGGTAGAGCCCGACCTGAGCCTGGCGGGCCATCCCGAGATCAGCGTGGTGGGCGACCTCGCAGCCGCCATGAGCCATGCGCCCGGCAAGCCGCCGAAGCCGGTGCCCGGCGTGTCGCCCGGCGCCAAGCAGATGGGGCGCGCCGCCGCGGCCAACATCCTGCGCCGCATCGCGGGCCAGCCGACCGTGCCTTTCCGCTATGCCGACTACGGCAACCTCGCCACCATCGGCCGCAACTCGGCGGTGGTGGACCTGGGCACGCCCTTCGGCCCGCTGCGCTTCAGCGGCCGGCTCGCGTGGCTGTTCTGGCTGTTCGCACACGCATATTTCCTGATCGGCTTCCGCAACCGCATCGTCGTGATGATGGACTGGGCCGGCGCCTACTGGAGCTTCCAGCGCAATGCACGTGTGGTGGCGGAGGTGCAGGGCAGGAGCGAGTCGTAGATCAGGTCCCGATCACGCCGCCATCGTTCTTCGTGATGACCACGGTCGCCGAGCGCGGGCGCCCCGCGCCGTCGGGCCACTTCGACACCGCGAGCGGACGGTCCGGATCGCTGCGTTCGTTGGCCGGCTCGCCCGGATGCTGGATGTTGATGAAGAGCGTGCGCAGGTCCGGCGTGGCCGTCAGGCCGGTGATCTCGCAGCCGGCCGGGCCAAGCAGGAAACGGCGGATCTCGCCCTTCGTCGGGTCGCAGGCCAGCATCTGGTTGTTGGGCAGGTTGGCGTACTCGCCCTTGCCGAGCGTGGAGGTCGACACGTCGGTCTCGATCCACAGCACGCCGCGCGCATCGACCATCAGGCCGTCGGGGCTGCCGAAGGTGTCGCCCTGGATGTTGCCCTGCGCTTCGTAGCGCGTCTGCTTCGGATCGCCCGCGAGCACCAGGTGGTTCCAGGCGAACTTCGTGGCATCGAGGTCGCCGCTTTCCTTCCAGCGGATGATCTGGCCCATGGTGTTGTTGGAGCGCGGATTGGCCGCGTCCATGAAGGGCTGGCCCGGGGCGCCGCGGTTGCTGTTGTTGGTGAGCGTGCAGTAGACCTCCTTGGTCAGGGGGTCGACGGTCGTCCACTCGGGGCGGTCCATCTTGGTCGCGCCCAGGATGTCGCTGGCCTGGCGTGCCTTGACGAGCACGTCGCCCTGGCTCGCGAAGCCCTTGTCGGCGACCAGCCCGTTCCTGCCCTGCACCAGCGGCAGCCATTCGCCGGTGCCGTCCACGTCGAAGCGGCCCACGTAGAGCGTGCCGTGGTCGAGCAGCTCGCGGTTCGCGGCGGCGCCGCCCGGCTGCACCTTGTCGCGGCTCACGAACTTGTAGATGTATTCGAAGCGCGAGTCCTCGCCCATGTAGATCACCGCGCGCCCGTCGTTGGTGAGCGCGGTGGCGGCGCCTTCGTGCGCGGCGCGGCCGAGGGCGGTGCGCTTGCGCGGCGTCGAGGCCGGGTCCTGCGGGTCGATCTCGACCACCCAGCCGTAGCGGTTCGATTCGTTCGGGTGCTTCGCCACGTCGAAGCGCTCCTCGTGCTCGTGCCAGCGGTACTTGGCGCCGTTGCCCTTCTTGATGCCCCAGCGCTTCTGGTGGGCGTCGGGCGTGTCGGTGCCTTCGAAGTAATCCGCGAAGTTTTCTTCGCAGGTCAGGTAGGTACCCCACGGCGTCTGGCCGTTCGAGCAGTTGTTGTAGGTGCCGAGCACCTGCGTGCCCGTTGGATCGCCCGCGGTGCGCAGCATCGGGTGGCCCGCGGCGGGACCGGTCAGCGTCATCGGCGTGAGCGCGGTGATGCGGCGTGCGAAGCGCGAAGGCAGCACCTGCGACCACCTGGCGCCTTCGCGCTGCAGCTCGATCACCGACACGCCGTGCGCGTTCATGGACTTGCGCACCTTCTCGGCCGTCCAGGTCTTCATGCCGTCCGGATGCAGCAGGCCGTCGTCCACGTATTCATGGTTCAGCACCAGCAGGCCGCGGTTCGATCCGTCCAGCGGAAAGAAGGCCATGCCGTCGTGGTGCATGCCGGCCTGCAGGGCCTGTTCGTCCGCGGTGTTGGAGCCGTCGGCCTTGAAGGCGGGCATGCGGCCCGCGATGCCGGTGGCGTCGCCCCAGCGGTAGATCACCTGCGTGCTGTAGCCCTCGGGCACGACGACCCGGTCGACCGCCGCCATGGGCACGCTCTTGAAGCCGATGGCCCGGCCCAGCGCGCGCACCGAGCTGCCCGTGTCGGTGGTGGCGCAACCGGCGAGCGTGCCGGCCGCCAGGGGGCCGAAGAGGCCCGCCACGGCCGCCGCCAGGCCGCCCCGCACGAACACCCGGCGCTTCGGGTCGGACACCTCGTGGATCGTGGGGTTGGCGGAGGGGTTGGAGTCCTCCATCTGCTCGAAATCTTTGGCCATCTTCTTGTCGTCAGGGGGTTGCGAGAACCCGCGATGGTCTCGCGCCCGCATGAATCCCCCATGACAGCGGCCCGGGGAACTCAGAAGAAGGCGTCGCTCCCGTGGTGCTCGCGCCGCTCCCGCCGCCAGTCCCAGGGCGGCGTCGGCTTCGCATCGGCCCACAACCCCAGGCCCTGCCTGCGCGCGGCATCCTGCAGCTTGAAGAGTGCGCCGCCGCGCTTCGTCGCGATCCCGTTGTAGTCGTACACCCAGGCCCAGCCTTCGGACACCATGCGGCTGCCCGCGTCCTCGCCGTTGCAGCTCACGTCGGCCACGGTGCGGCCATAGCGGTCGGTGTCGCGCTCGGTGATGAGCGCCTTCTCGGCATAGCACAGGCGGCTCAGGGCCTGCCGGCTGCGCTGGCCATAGGGCTGCTTTCTTTCAGGCGCGTCGATGGCGGCGATGCGCACCTTGACCTGCTCGTAGGCGCCGATGCGGCCGCAGCGCGCGGTGAGCGTGTCGCCGTCGCTGATGCCGACGACCAGACAGGTTCGAGGGGCGGCCTGCGACAGCAAGGGCAGAAGCGAAAGACAGATCGCGGAGAGAAAGCGCAAGCGCATGGGCGGAGAAACCGTGGCGGTAAAAGGCACGGATTCTCGGTGCGAAGTGCCCGAGCGCCGGGGCAGGAACCCGCTGTTACGCGGCCCTGCTCTCGTCTTCCTGCAGCAGCCGCCACATCACCTTGCCGCTGCCGCTCTTGGGCAGCGCATCGACGAACTGCACCTTGCGCGGGATCTTGTAGACCGCCATGTTCTCGCGGCACCAGTCGATGATCTGCTGCTCGGTGGTGTCCTTGTGCGTGGCGCGCAGCACCACCACGGCCTTGACCGATTCGCCGCGGTAGTCGTCCTTCGTCGAGATGACGCAGGCCTCCTGGATCGCTGGGTGGCGGAACATCAGCAACTCCACCTCGGCCGGCCACACCTTGAAGCCGCTCGCATTGATCATGCGCTTCAGGCGGTCGGTCATGAAGAAGTAGCCGTCCTCGTCCATGCGGCCCATGTCGCCCGAGCGGAAGAAGCGCTTGCCCTCGAACTCGACGAAGGCGGCCTTCGTGGCGTCGGGGCGCTTCCAATAGCCCTGGAACACCTCGGGGCCGTGGATGATGATCTCGCCCGATTCGCCGATGGGCATTTCGGCCAGCGTGTCGGGGTCGACCACGCGCGCATCGGTGCTCATGAACGGAATGCCCAGGCACTGCTGCTTGGGGTTGTCCGACGGGTTGGTGTGCGACGGCGCGGCGGTCTCGGTGAGGCCATAGCCTTCCTGGTACTTGAGGCCATACTGCTCGAACAGGCGCTGCGCCACGGCCTGCGGCATGGCGGCGCCGCCGCCGCCGATGTGCGTGATGCTCGACAGGTCGTAGCTCGCGAAGTTGGGGCTGGCCATGAGGTCGATGACCATGGTCGGGATGTTGGTCCAGCTCGTGACCTTCCAGCGCGAGATGAGCCGGCCGGCCACCTCGCGGTCCCAGCGCGGCATGATGACCAGCGTGGCCGCCGCGAGGATCGAGGTGTGCATCATGCTCACCACGCCGGTGATATGGAACATGGGCACTACCGCCAGCACCACCGCTTCGGACGTGGCCTGGCCCCAGAGCTGGCTGGCCACCGCGTTGTGCATGAGGCTCGAGTGATGGTGCACGCAGCCCTTGGGCAGGCCGGTGGTGCCGCTGGTGTAGGGCAGCAGGGCCATGTCGTTGGCGCCCACCCCATGCGCGGGCGCTGGATGGCCGGCCTCCAGCGCGTCGGTCCAGGCGCTCACCTGGCCGCCGGCCAGGGCGGGCAGCGGATGGCGCGTGGCCAGCCAGGCGCTCCAGGCCGGCGCCGGCGCGTCGTCGCCTTCGACGCCGGCATCGAAGGCATCGGTGAACTGGGTCACGATCATGTGGGCGAGCCGCTGATCGGCCGGCAGTGCGTCGCTGGCCTTGGCCAGCTCGCCGGCCAGATCGCCGGTGGTGATGGCCACCTTGGCATCGGAATCGACGATGTAGTGCTTGAGCTCCTCGGCCCGGTTCATCGGATTGACCGGCACCACCACGGCATTGGCCCGCAGGATCGCGAAGTGCGCGATCACGAGCTGCGGGCAGTTCTGCATGTTCAGGACCACCCGGTCGCCGCGCTGCACGCCCAGCGCATGCAGCGTGCCGGCCAGCCGCTCGACCTGGTCGGCCAGCTCGCGGTAGCTCATCACGCGGCCGAAGAACACGAGCGCGGCCTTGCCGGGGTAGCGCGCGGCGGAGGTGGCGAGGTTGTGCCAGAGCGAGGTGACGGGGACGGTGATCGAATGCGGGAGGCGTTTGGGCCAGAACTTGTAATGCGGGCGTTGTTGCATGGTGAGAACAGGCGGGGGAGGACGGGGGAGAAAAAGGACGGCACGCCAGCCTAAGCCGCACCGGCCGCCCCTCCCATCGGGGAAGCCCCCGGGGGCGTCACATTGGCGACGCCCTTTTTTCTCACACGGGCGATCTCCACCACATGCGCCGTGCGACTACAGACACGGACGGCTTTCCGGGAGATCCTGTCGCTCCCCTCCACCCACCACCTGAATGAAGGAACTTCCATGCCAGCAGACAAGCACGCCAGCGTTCACTGGGAAGGCGCCGGCAAGACCGGCAAGGGCTTGGTCAGCACCGAGACCGGCGCCCTCAAGGACTACCCCTACGGCTTCGCGAGCCGCTTCGAGGACGACAAACGCGGCACCAACCCCGAGGAAATCGTCGGTGCGGCCCATGCGGCCTGCCTCACGATGGCCTTTGCCTTCGCGCTGGAAAGAGAAGGCCTCGCGGCCACGAAGATCGACACCCGGGCCGCGGTGCGCCTGGCCAGGGACGGCGACGGCTTCAAGATCGACCGCATCGCGCTCGAACTCGACGCCGCCGTGCCGAACCTCGACGAAGCGAAATTCCAGCGGATCGCGGCCGCCGCCAAGGCCGGCTGCCCGCTGTCGAAGGCGCTCGCGAGCGTGCCCGAGATCACGCTGAAGGCCACGCTGGCCGGCTGACGGCGCTGCTTATGATCGTCTCCACGACAAAGAGGAGACGATCCATGGCCCACCCGGTCCGCGCTGCCGTCCTGGCGGCTTTTTCATTCGCATCGCTCGGCGCCCTGGCCGCCTACCCCCGACAAGCCGATCAAGGTCGTCATCGGCTTTCCGGCCGGCGGCCCGCTCGACCAGCATGCGCGCCTTCTCACCGACAAGCTGCAGGCCGTGCTCGGCCAGCCGCTGATCGTCGACTACAAGCCCGGCGCCGGCGGTTCGGTGGGCGCCGACTTCGTCGCCAAGAGCCCGGCCGACGGCTACACGCTGATGCTGGCCAACACCGGCGTGGCCGTGATCAACGGCGCGCTCTACAGCAAGCTGCCCTACAACACGCAGCGCGACTTCGTGCCGATCGCGCGCACCGCCATGCAGCCGCTGGCGCTGCTGGTCACGCCCAAGCTGCCGGTGCAGAACCTGAAGCAGTTCGTCGACTACGCCAAGGCCCGGCCCGGCCAGGTCAACTACGGCTCGGCCGGCAACGGCGGCATCAGCCACCTCGTGCCCGAGATGTTCAAGACCGCGACCGGCATCTTCATGGTGCACATCCCCTACCGCGGCAGCGCGCCTGCCTTTACCGACCTGATGGGCGGGCAGGTGCAGTTCATGGCCGAGTCGATTCCGCAGGCCGCCAACTACCACAAGCAGGGCAAGGTGCGCGCGCTGGCCGTGACCAGCCGCGAGCGCAACCCCGCCCTGCCCGACGTGCCGACTGTGATCGAGTCGGGCGTCAAGGGCTTCGAGGTGGTGGGCTTCTACGGCTTCCTCGCGCCGAAGGACACGCCGAAGGACGTGGTCGCCAGGTTGAGCGATGCGTTCAGGCAGGTGCTGACCAGCCCCGAGGTGCGCGAGCGCATGGTGAGCCAGGGCGCGGACCCGGCCTACCTGGGCAGCGAGGACTTCGCGCGCTTCCTCGCGACGGAGACGCCGCGCTGGGACAAGGCGGTGAAGGCGTCGGGCGCGCGGATGGACTGAGCCCCGACGGCGTTCAACGCGGCGTGGCCGCGTGCCGCTCGAGCTGTTCGCGGCTCAGGAGTTCGATGCTGCGGTAGCGCACGCGCAGCGTGCCGTCTTCCTCCCACAGCTTGAGCTGCCGGTTCACGCTCTGGCGCGACACGCCGAGCATGAAGGACAGGTCTTCCTGCGACACGCCCAGCAGCGTGACGCCGCTTTCGCCGCCCGCCACCGCGGCACGCGCGTCCAGCGTCAGCAGCCGGTGCGCGAGCCGCACGGGCAGCGGCATCAGGATCACGTCGTCGATCCACGCCAGTGCCTGCCGCAGCCGCAGGCACACCAGCCGCGTGAAGGCCATGTGCACATCGGGGTGCTCCGCGATCAGCCGGTGAAAGTCTGCGGCCGCCACCACGGCCATCTCGGTCACATCGACCGCGCAGGTGTCGTAGACACGCTCGCGCCCCACCAGCAGCGACACCTCGCCGAACCAGTGCCCCGGTTCGAGCATCGCGATCACCGCTTCGCGCCCGCCCGGCGCGACCACGCTCACCCGCAGCGACCCGCTGACCACGCCGAACAGCGCATCGGGCGACGAGCCCTTGTGAAACAGCGATTCGCCGCGCGCCAGCGTGCGCCGGTGGGCCACCGCGAGCAGCCGCTGCTGCACGTCGTCGGCGAGGCGCATGTCACTGCCCTGCGGCGGTGGCGGCGCCGCATCGGCGGCGGCGGGGCGGGGTCGGTGGGGCGTGCGTGGCATCGCGGGTTTGTCCGGGGTGGCGATTGCCAACACCGGACAGTCTTGGTGCAAGAGGGTGCCGATAGTACGCAGGCAGCCCGGGTCGGCGCATTCGCAGCAACCCGATGTCCCCTGTCACATGGAGCACACCCCGATGAAAGAACAGACCGAACTTCAAGCCCGCCGCGAGCGCCTCGTGCTCGACCATTTCGCCGACGAGACGCGGCAGGACTTCGATGCCGTGCTCGGCACCTTCCCGCATCCGCACTACGAGCTGATCCCGAGCGGCGAGGTGCACGATGGCATCGCCGACGTGCGCCAGTACTACACCGACACGCGCCGCGCCTTCCCCGACCAGCGCCACGAAATCATCCAGCTGCGGCATGCCGAGGACTCGGTGATCGTCGAGTTCTGGCTGCTCGGCACGCACCGCGGCCCGCTCAAGGGCCTGCCGCCGACGGGCAACAGCTTCCGCTGCCGGATGAACGCCTTCTTCATCTTCGAGGGCGACCGGCTGGTCTGCGAGCGCGTGTACTTCGACACGCTGACGATGCTGCGGCAGTTGCTGGCCGGCGTGCCCCCAGAGATGGTCGGCGCGCTGGTCAGCGGACTGCTCGGCCAGACGGACCCGTCGCCCAAGCCCGAGGCGGCGGTCGCATGACCACCTCGCAGCCGCTCGAAGGCCGCCACGCCGTCGTGACGGGTGCGGCGCGCGGCATCGGCCTGGCCATCGCGCGGCGCTACCTGGTGGACGGTGCGAGCGTCGCGCTGTGGGACGCCGAGGCAGCGACGCTGGCGGATGCGGTGCGGCAGCTCGCACCGCTCGGCACGGTGGCCTCGGCGCTCGTCGACGTGCGCGACGAAGACCAGATTGCACGCGCGGCCTCGGAGGCGCAGGAGACCTTCGGCCGCATCGACATCCTCGTCAACAACGCGGGCGTGCTGGGCCCGACGGTGCCGTCCTGGGAGCACACGCCCGCCCAATGGCGCAACGTGCTCGACATCAACCTGACGGGCGCGTGGCTGTGCTGCCGCGCCATCGTGCCGGTGATGCTGACGCAAAAGCACGGCCGCATCGTCAACATTGCCTCGGTCGCGGGCAAGGAAGGCAACGGCTTCAACGCCGCCTACTCGGCTTCCAAGGCCGGGCTGATCGCGCTGACCAAGTCGCTCGGCAAGGAGCTGGCGTTGGCGGGCGTGCTGGTGAACTGCATCACGCCGTCGGCGGCCGATACGGCGGTGTTCGCCGGCGTGCCGGCCGAGCACCGCGAACAACTGCGCAACGCCCTGCTCTCGCGCGTGCCGATGGGGCGCTTCGTCGAGGTCGACGAGGTCGCGGCCATGGCTGCGTGGCTGGTGTCGGAAGACTGCTCATTCAGCACCGGGGCAGTGTTCGACATATCGGGCGGGCGCTCGATGTATTGAGCCTCGCTCGTTCTTTTGTTGCGTTCAGGGCGCGTGCCGTTGTTCCGCTCGCGATCAACCGCTGCTCCGAACAACGATCACGCTGATAGGCCGCAGGCCGGGGGACATTCGCGGAGCAAGGTACCCCGTCGGCGTGATCGCGCCCTGAACAACGCACTTCAAACACAACGCGGCAAACAGAAAAGCAAGCCTTCATTCCCAGGAGATGATCATGATCCGAGATCCCGAGCCCACCGGCTTCGCCCAGCTGACGCAATTCGACGGCGCGCGCAACGCCGCCATGCCGCAAGACCGCCTGCGCGCAGTCCGCCACGGCGCCGAAGCACTGCGCGAGCAACTGCTCGACGCGCCGCCGGTGCGCTTTGCGCGCAGCTTCAACCTGCTGCGCATTCCGTACCCCGCGTGGTTCGCCTTCACCGGCGTCTACTCGCAGCAGCTGCTCAAGCCGCACATGGTCCACCTGCTGGCGCGCACCGTGCTGATCCAGTACGAGGACTTCGAAGGCCGCCTGCGCTCGCTGCTCTTCACGCCGGCCGATTTCGAGGCCGGCAACGAGACGCCCTACTTCAAGCGCCTGAGCGACCAGACGCCGAAGTTTCTGCACAAGGCCATCGCACCGGTCTACCAGACCGTGTTGCAGGCGCTGGCCAGCTGCGGCGTGGCGCCCGGGCAGATCGACTACATCACCTACGACCACCTGCACACGCAGGACGTGCGCCGCTGGCTCGGCAGCGCGGACACGCCGGGGCTGCTGCCGAACGCCAAGCTGCTGGTGCACCGCCAGGAACTCGCGAGCGTGCACGGCCTGCTGCCGGTGCAGGCCGAGTGGTACTGCCCGCACGGCCTCGACGGCGTGCCGGCGGAACGCATCGCCGCCTTCGACGGCAGCATCCAGCTGGGCCGCGGGCTCGCGCTGGTCCACACGCCGGGCCACACCGAAGGCAACCATTCGCTGGTCTACCGCACCGCCGACGGCCTGCGCGTGAGCAGCGAGAACGGCGTGGCGGCCGACAGCTGGGCGCCGCTGCAGTCGCGCCACAACGGCATCCGCCGCTATGCGCAGGCCACGGGCGCGGAGGTGATCCTCAACGGCAACACGCAGGAAAGCAGCAACGACCAGTACCTGTCGATGGTGCTGGAGAAGACTCTCGCGGGCACCTCGTCCCTGCACGGCTTCAGCAACGTCGTGCCGTCGGCGGAATGCTCGCCGCACTGGCTGTTTCCGGGTGCGCCCACGAGCCACCTGTGGGGCGAAACGCGCTTCGGGACACCGGTGCGGGCCTGACGGGCCGGCGCACGAACAACGACGAAAGGAGACATCCCATGAACACCGCCACCCTCGATGCAACGGACGCACGCACGCCGGCCTCCGCCGATGCCAGCGCGCGCGACGACGCCGCCCTCTTCCGCAAGATCACCTGGCGCCTGATGCCGCTGCTGTGCGCCTGCTACGTGCTGAACTACCTCGACCGCACCAACGTCGGCTATGCGCAGCTGCAGATGAAGGACCAACTGGGCTTCAGCGATGCGGTGTTCGGCCTCGGCGCGGGCATCTTCTTCATCGGCTACGCGGTGTTCGAGATTCCGAGCAACCTGATGCTCGCGAAGGTCGGCGTGCGCGCCACGCTGCTGCGCATCATGGGCCTGTGGGGCCTTGCCTCGGCGGCCATGATGTTCGCCACCACGCCCACGCAGTTCTACGTGCTGCGCTTCCTGATCGGCGTGTTCGAGGCCGGCTTTGCGCCGGGCGTGCTGTTCTACCTGACGCTCTGGTTCCCATCGCACCGCCGCGCGCAGGCCACCGCGCTGTTCTTCATGGCCTTCGGCGCGGCGCCCATCGTCGCGGGGCCGATCGCCGGGCTCACCATGACCTACCTCGACGGCGTGCTGGCGCTGCGCGGCTGGCAGTGGCTGTTCCTGCTCGAAGGCCTGCCGAGCGTGCTGCTCGGCGTGGCGGCCTTCTTCTGCCTGTCGAACAGCCCGGCGCAGGCGCCGTGGCTCACGGCCCCGGAGAAGCAGCGCGTGGCGCGCCTGCTGGCCGAGGACCAGGCCGCGCACGGCGCCGCGGGTCGCCATACCTTCGGCGCGGCGATGCGCGACGGGCGGGTGTGGCTGATCGGCTTCATGTCCTTCCTGATCATCCTCGGCATCTACGCGATGTCCTTCTGGCAGCCCACGATCCTGAAGTCGATGGGGCTCAGCGTGCTGCAGATCGGCTTCTATTCGGTCATTCCGGCGGTCGCCGGCATCGCGGCCAACATCGTGGTCGGCCGGCATTCCGACCGGCACAAGGAGCGCCGCTGGCACTTCGCGCTGGGGGCGCTCGCGGGCGCGGCCGGCCTGGCACTGACCACGCTCTTCATGCACAGCCCCTTCGCCGCCGTGCTGTGCCTGGCGCTGGCCTCCATGGGCATCTCCAGCGCCTTCACCGTGCTCTGGGCGATTCCCGGCAGCTTCATGTCGAAGAGCGGCGCGGCGGCCGGCATCGCGCTCATCAGCACCATCGGCGGCAGCGCCGGGCTGGTCGCGCCGATGATGGTCGGCGCCCTCAAGACCCTGACGGGCGGTTTCACGGCCAGCCTCTACGTGCTGGGCGGGGCGCTGGTGCTGTCGGCGCTGCTCATGCTGCTGGCCCTGCCGGCCAGCGCATTGGGGCGGCGCTGAGGGATTCGGGCACCTGAATGGGCTGAACCCGGCGCCCGTTCGACCCATTTCGGTGCACATCGCTTGCATACCAGTTGGCACGGAAGCTGCTGGTATGCAGGCCTATGGCCACTTCCGCATCCGAAATCAGTGCACGCATCGTCGAGGCGGTGATGGCGCAGAAGCTCGCCCCGGGTTCGCGCCTGGGCGAGCAGCAGCTCGCCATGCTGTTCGACTGCAGCCGCACCATCGTGCGGGAAGCGCTCACCCGCCTGGCCGCGCGCGGCATCGTCACCGTGAGCGCGCGGCGCGGCTGGTTCGTGATCGAGCCCTCGCAGGCGGAGGCGCGCGAAGCCTTCGAAGCCCGGCGCGTCATCGAACTGGGCTTGATCCGCAGCACCGGCAAGATCGACAAGGCCGCCCTGCGCCAGCTGAAGGCGCACCTCCAGCGTGAAAAAGCCGCACTGAAAGAGAACGACGTCGGCAACCGCAGCTTCCTGCTCGGCGACTTCCACGTGTGCCTGGCCGAATGCCTGGGCAACACCCTGCTGGCCGACACGCTGCGCGACTTCACGGCGCGCACCACGCTGATCGCCATGCTCTACCAAAGCACGCACGACGCGGTGCAGTCGTGCGAAGACCACGTGCAGATCGTCGCGGCGCTCGAGCGCGGCGACCACGCGGCCGCCGAGGCGCTGATGGCCGCCCACATCGGCACGGTGCAGTCGGCGCTGCGCGTGCAGGCGCCCACCGACCCGCTCGCACAGCTGCGCGATGCGCTGGCGCCGCTGCAGAACACCGCGGCCAAGCCGAAGCGGCGCGGCGCGGCCGTGCCCGGCGCCGACGACACCGATTCATCGACTTACCTAGGAGCCCTGCTATGAACTTCTCTTCGTCCAAACGCCACCTCACGCTCGCGCTGGCTTCCGTCGCCATGCTGGCGGCAGCCGGCGCCGCCCAGGCCCAGAACGCACTCGACAACGTGCTCAAGGCCAAGACCATCAAGATCGCGGTGCCGACCGACTACCCGCCCTACGGCTCGGTCGACAAGAACATGAAGCCCCAAGGCCTCGACATCGAAATGGCCGAACTGATCGCCGCCAAGCTCGGCGTCAAGGTCGAACTGGTGCCCGTGACCAGCGCCAACCGCATCCCCTACCTGCAGACCCGCAAGGCCGACCTCGTGATCTCCACGCTCGGCAAGAACGCCGAGCGCGAGAAGGTGATCGACTTCTCCTCGGCCTATGCGCCCTTCTTCCAGGCCGTGTACGCGGCCAAGAGCATGAAGCTCACCAGCTTTGCCGACATGGCCGGCAAGACCGTCGCCGTGACGCGCGGCGCGATGGAAGACCAGGAGCTGAACAAGGTGGCGCCGCCGAACGTCGACTACCGCCGCTTCGAGGACAACAACGCGACGATCGCGGCCTTCGTGGCCGGCCAGACGCAAACCATCGCCACCAGCGCGGCGGTCGCCGGCGACATGCTCGCCAAGAACCCGAAGGTGAGCGCCGAGTTCAAGCTGCTGTTGAAGGACAGCCCCTGCTTCATCGGCGTCGCGAAGGGCGAGACCGCATTGAAGACCAAGGTCAACGAGATCATCGCAGCGGCCAAGAAGGACGGCACGCTCGACGCGATGTCGAAGAAGTGGCTTGGCAAGGCCGCCGGCGACCTGCCCGTCTGAGCGCCGCTGAACCGCGAACAAAGGCGCCGCCATGGAATTCGACTTCGGTGCAGTTCTCGTCGACTGGCGGCTGCTCGCCAAGGGCGTGGCCTGGACGATCGGCCTGACGGCCATCGCCACGGTCATCGGCATGGCCGTCGGCGTGGCCTGCGCCTGGGCGCGCGCCAGCGGGCCGCCGTGGCTGCGCTGGGTGGCCGGCAGCTACGTGGAGCTGATCCGCAACACGCCCTTCATCGTCCAGCTCTTCTTCATCTTCTTCGGACTGCCCGCGGCGGGCGTCAAGCTCACGCCGGAGACGGCATCGATCATCGCGATGGTGATGAACCTCGGGGCCTACGCCACGGAAATCATCCGCGCCGGCATCGAGGCCACGCCCAAGGGGCAGATCGAGGCGGCCGTGAGCCTGGCGCTCAACAAGGTGCAGGTGTTCACCCGCGTGGTGCTGCCGCCGGCGCTCAAGAAGGTGTGGCCCGCCATGGTGAGCCAGATCATCATCGTGATGCTGGGCTCGGCCGTGTGCGGCCAGATCTCCACCGAGGAACTGAGCTATGCGGCCAACCTGATCCAGAGCCGCAACTTCCGCGCCTTCGAGTCATTCATCGTCGCCACGCTGATCTACCTCGCACTGGCGGTGGCGCTGCGCAGATTGCTCAACTGGGCCGGGCCGAAGTTCTTCTTCGGCCGCTGAACGTAGGAACCCGTCGTCATGACCGACTTTTCTCTCTGGGACATCCTGCGCAACCTGCTGATGGCGCTGCGCTGGACCGTCGTGCTCTCGTTCATCGCCTTCATCGGCGGCGGCATCGTGGGAGGGCTTCTGCTGTTCCTGCGGCTGCGCGGCGGCAAGGTGGCCGGCAAGGCCATCGGCCTCTACGTGCAGCTCTTCCAGGGCACGCCGCTGCTGATGCAGCTGTTTCTCGCCTACTTCGGCATCGCGCTGTTCGGCGTCGACGTGTCGGCCTGGACCGCGGCCAGCGTGGCGCTCACGCTCTACACCAGCGCCTTTCTCACCGAGATCTGGCGCGGCTGCGTGGCCTCGATTCCGAAGGGCCAGTGGGAAGCCTCGGGCAGCCTGGCCCTGAGCTTCGGCGAGCAGATGCGCCACGTGATCCTGCCGCAGGCCGTGAAGATCGCCATTGCGCCGACGGTCGGCTTCCTGGTGCAGGTGATCAAGGGCACCGCCCTCGCCTCGGTGATCGGCTTCGTCGAGCTCACCAAGGCCGGCAGCATGATTTCGAACGCCACCTTCAAGCCCTTCGTGGTGTTCAGCTGCGTGGCGCTGCTTTACTTCGTGCTGTGCTTCCCCGTGAGCCTGTACGCCAAGAACCTCGAGAGGAAGACCCATGGCCGCCGTGCTTGAAAAACAACCGGAACCCGCCGCGTTCGCCGCGCCCATCGTGCGCATCACCGCGCTGCGCAAGTCCTACGGCACCAACGAGGTGCTGAAGGGCATCGACCTCGACGTGAAGCGCGGCGAGGTGATCGCCATCATCGGCAAGAGCGGCTCGGGCAAGAGCACGCTGCTGCGCTGCATCAACGGGCTCGAGGTGTTCCAGGAAGGCTCGCTCACCGTCGACGGCAAGCCGCTGCTGCACGAGAGCGCCATGGCCATGCGCGAGCTGCGCCAGCGCGTGGGCATGATCTTCCAGAGCTTCAACCTGTTTCCGCACCTCACGGTCGGCAGGAACGTGATGCTGGCGCCCACGCTGGTGAAGAAGCGCTCGTCGATGGAAAGCGCCTCGCAGGCGCGCAAGTTGCTCGAGCGCGTGGGCCTGGCCGAGAAGTTCGACGCCATGCCCGATCAGCTCTCGGGCGGCCAGCAGCAGCGCGTGGCCATTGCCCGCGCGCTGGCGATGGAGCCGGCCGTGCTGCTGTGCGACGAGATCACCTCGGCGCTCGACCCCGAGCTGGTGGGCGAAGTGCTGCGCGTGGTGGAATCGCTGGCCGACGAAGGCATGACGCTCTTGATGGTGACGCACGAGATGAGCTTCGCGCGCAAGGTGAGCGACCGCGTGATCTTCATGCACCAGGGCCGCGTGCACGAGATGGGGCCGCCGGCGGAGCTGTTCGGGAATCCGCAGACGGCGGAGTTGAAGCAGTTCTTGTCGTCGCTGCACGATTGAGAGCCTGTCCATGGTCTGTTTGGGGCCGCGCAGCAGCCTGTTGAGGTGAGCTGCGCGGTGTGGTGCGTGTACAGAGCACGCGGCGGATTTGCAGCCGATCAACCAGTGCTCTGAGCGCCCACGCCGGCGTGGCCCGGTCGGCTATCCTCGGCCACCGCGATGCACATCGAACAAGCCCTCCCCAATGAGGCGGCCACCGTCGCCGCCGTCCTGAACGAAGCCGCCCAATGGCTGGCCGCCGAAGGCAGGCCGCTGTGGTCGGCCGCCGACACCAGCCTCGAGCGCGTGCAGCGCGACGCCGACGCAGGGCGCTACTTCGTCGCCCGCGACAACGGCGAGGTGGCCGGCGTGATGCGGCTCGACCTGGAAGACCCGTACTTCTGGCCCGAGATCGAGAGCGGCAGCTCGGTCTTCGTCCACAAGCTGGCGGTTCGCCGGCGCTGGGCCGGGCATGGCGTGTCGACGGCGCTGCTGGGCTTTGCGCGCGAGCGCACCCTGGGCCTGGGCCGCCGGCATCTGCGGCTCGACTGCGTGGCGGACAGGGCGCCGCTGCGCTCGCTCTACGAGCGCTTCGGGTTCTCGCTGCACAGCGAGATCCGAAAAGGCGCCTCGTCCTTTGCCCGCTACGAGCTCCCCTTGGGCCACTAGCCAGCCTCGCGCCGCGCCATGCAATTCAAGTGGATGGAAGACTTCATCGCGCTGGCGCAGACGCGCAGCTTCACGCGCGCCGCCGAGCTTCGCCACGTGACGCATCCGGCTTTCGGACGCCGCATCCGCGCCCTCGAATCGTGGGCCGGCACGGCGCTGGTCGAGCGCGGCAGCTCGCCGGTCGTGCTGACGGCCGCGGGCGAGAGCTTCCTGGACAACGCCAGCCAGATGGTGCGCGGCGTCGAGGGCTCGCGCGAGGAAATGCGCAACGTGGCCGGCCGGCAGGCCCGCACGGTGACGCTGGTCACCGGCCGCACGCTGGCACGCACGGTGATGGCCGACTGGCTGGTGCGCCTGCAGCCCTTGCTGCGCCATGGCGAGGTGCGGGTGCTGACGGGCGCGCTGGCGGAGACGGTGCGGATGCTGGAACACGACGAGGTGGATTTCTCGCTGATCTTTCACCATGCCGCGCTCACCTTCCGGCTCGACGGACGGCAGTTTTCCCATGTGACGGTGGCGTCCGACAAGCTCGTGCCCGTGTCGCGCGCCGACGCGCAGGGCCGTGCGGTGCACGGCTTCGACGGTACCGGCGAAGTGCCGTTCCTCTCGTATGTCCGCACGCTCGCGATGGGCCGCATGGTGGAAGACCTGCTGGCCAACAACCCGCAGGCGCCGCGCCTGAAGCGCTGCATCGAATGCGATTCGGCCGATGCGCTCTACGAGTACGTGCTGAGGGGCCTGGGCGTGGCGTGGCTGCCATGGTCGATGGTGCAGGGCGATTGCAAGGCCGGCCGGCTGGTGCCCGTGGGCGGACGGCGCATGGAAGTGCGCTTCGAAGTGCGGCTCTACCGGCCGAAGCGCAGGCTGGGTCCGCTGGCCGAAGACGTGTGGCGAGCGATGGCGTCGCGCTGACCCCAACGGCACGGGTTCGTGCCGAAACGGCACCACGCCGGAGCCAAGGGCTCTGCAGAATCCCCGGGATTACCAAAACTCCGAGGCAACGATGCGTCTTTCCCGTGCTTTCTCTTCGAGCCTCGCCGTGGCTCTGTGTGGCCTCGCCTGGGCGGCAGCCGGCCCGGCCCACGCCCAGGCCTACCCCCACAAGCCCATCACGCTGGTGGTGGCCTACCCGCCGGGCGGCTCGACCGACCTCACCGGGCGCGCGCTCGGCGTCGAGCTGTCCCATCGCCTCGGCGTGCCGGTGATCGTCGACAACGTGGGCGGCGCCGGTGGCGCCATCGGCGCGCAGAAGGTTGCCAATGCGGCGCCCGACGGCTACACGCTGCTCGTCGGCGCCAGCAACGAGGTGGCGATCAACAAGCTGGTCAACGGCAACGTGAAGTACGAACCGAAGGACTTCACCCCCATCGGTCTGATCGCCTCCCAGCCGCTGGTGCTGGTGGCGGCCCCCACGGCGGGAGCGAAGAACACCGGCGAATTCCTCGCGCTGCTGAAGAAGAACCCCGGCAAGTACAGCTACGGCAGTTCCGGCGTCGGCACCTCGCTGCACCTGGCGGGCGAGATGCTCAAGCAGCAGGGCGGCATCTTCATGACGCACGTGCCGTACCGCGGCGTGGCGCCGCTGACCAACGACCTGCTGGGCGGCAGCATCGACTTCGGCGTGTTCGTTCTTTCCAGCGCCCTGCCCTACATCCGCAGCGGCAAGATGGTGGCGCTGGGCACCACCGAAGCCAAACGGTCGGCCATCACGCCCGACCTGCCCGCGCTCAGCGAGAACCCCAGCCTGAAGAACCTGGACATCGGTGTCTGGTTCGCGCTGATGGGGCCCGCGAAGCTGCCCGAGCCGGTGTCGGCCCGGCTGAAGAAGGCACTGAGCGAGACGCTGCAGTCGCCCGACTTCCGCAAGAAGATGGAAGCCGCCAGCTCGGTCGTCCCGACGTCGGACGTGGACATCGACAGGTTCCTCGCCAGCGAAACCGCCAAGTACAAGAGCATCGTCAAATTCGCCAACATCAAGGAGTGAGCGTGTCCGCGTCCCTTTTTCGACTCCCCGCCCCCGACCTCGCCGCCTGGCGCGCCGGCAACACCGGCATCGAAGGCGTCTGGCATTTCGAGGCCGCCACGCCCGGCCGGCACGTGATGATCAGTGCGCTCGTGCACGGCAACGAAGTGTGCGGCGCCTGGGCCCTCAAGGGCCTGCTGGAGGCCGGCGTGCGCCCGCAGCGCGGCCGGCTCACGCTGGCGTTCTGCAACCTGGAGGCCTTCGAGCGCTTCGATCCGGCCGACCACGACGCCTCCCGCTTCGTCGACGAAGACCTCAATCGCCAGTGGTCGCCGGAGCGCCTGGAGGCCGGCACGACGCGGGAGCGGCGCCGCGCCGCCGCGCTGCAGCCCTGCGTGGCGCAGGCCGACTGGCTGCTGGACCTGCACTCGATGCACGAGCCTTCCGCACCGCTCACGCTCACTGGCACGCAGCCGCGCAACCTGCTGCTCGCGCAGGCGATGCGCAGCCCGGAGCACGTGGTCATCGACGCCGGCCACAAGGACGGCGTGCGCATGCGCGATTTCGGCCGCTTCGGTGCGCCCGACGCAGAGAGCGACGCCCGTGCGCTGCTGGTCGAGTGCGGCTTCCACGGCGACCCGGCCAGCCGCACCGTGGCGCAGGACCAGTGCGCGCGCTTCCTGCGGGCGGCAGGCACGCTGGACGACGCCGCCATCGCGCAGCAACTGCCCGGCTGGCTCCAGCCCGACGCGCCACGCCAATGGGCGCTGGACGTGACCGGACCGGTGGTGGCGCGCAGCGAGGATTTCCGCTTTGCACAGCCCTTCACCGGCCTGGAAGTGATCGAGCGCGCCGGCACCGTGATCGGCTGGAACGACGGCGAGCCCGTGGCCACGCCTTACGACGACTGCGTGCTCGTCATGCCCTCCACGCGCCAGGCCAAGCCGGGCGTGACGGTGGTGCGCTACGCCCGTCGCCGGCCGCTCTGAGCCGCTGGCGGGAACGATCCCGCCTGTGGCAAGCTCCGAGGGCTATGAACCTCCGCCCCCCGTCCCCCACTTCCCGCCGCCGGGTGCTGCACGCGCTGCTGGGCGCCGCGGCCCTGCAGGCGCCCTTCGCGGCGCTGGCCGGTTTCAATTTCTTCACCAGCGAATACACCGCGACCCGCGACGAGCTGCAGACGATGATCGCCAAGCGCTTTCCGGTGGCCGAGCGCTATGCCGAGATCTTCATGGTCGGGCTGCGCGATCCGCAGCTGGGGCTGGATGCGCGCACCAACCGTGCGGCCATCACGGCCACGCTGACCATCGCCAGCCCCCTGCTGGCCGCCTCGCCGGTGCAGGGCATCGTGTCGGTGAGCAGCGCCCTCAGGTACGACGCGGCCGTGCGCGCCCTGCGGCTGGACCAGCCCAAGGCCGAGCGCCTCGAACTGCAGGGCGTGGAAGGCCGCGACGCCGAGCGGCTGCAGAAGGTCGGTGCGGTGGTCGCGCAGGAACTGCTGCAAGGCCAGGTGCTGCGCAGCTTCACCGCCGACGAACTCACGGTCGGGCGCAAGACCTACGAGATCGGGGACATCACGGTGCAAGACACCGGCATCAAAGTGCAGCTGAAATGAAACTCCCCCAGGCTTCGCGCACTTCGTGTCGCTGCGCCCACCCCCTCGCCGGGGGCGACACCGGCGGCCCGGCAAAGCCGGTTCCGCGGTGTCCCGCGAACCGGCCACGCCGGTTTCATGGGCTGCGGGTGGTGCATGGCGCCATGGACCACTGAAATGAAATACCCCCTGCTCATTGCCGCATTGCTGATTGCAGGCTGCGCCGCCATCGCCCCCACCGCGAAACAGCACTTCGACCTGCAGGCCCACCGCGGCGGACGCGGCCTTGCGCCCGAGAACACGCTGGCCGCCTTCTCGAACGCGATCGACCTCGGCGTGACCACGCTCGAACTCGACATCGGGCTCACCGCCGATGGCGTGGTCGTGATCTCGCACGACACCTCGCTCAACCCCGACCACACGCGCGATGCGAGCGGCGCCTGGCTTGCGCCGAAGAGCGGCGCGGCCATCCGCTCGCTCACGCTGGCGCAGCTGCAGACCTACGACGTCGGCCGCCTCAACCCCGCCAGCGACTACGGCAAGCAGTTCGCCCTGCAGCAGCCGCGCGACGGCGAACGCATTCCGACGCTCGCCGCGCTGTTCGCGCTGGTGCAGGCCCGCGGCGCCGCTGCGGCCACGGTGCGCTTCAACATCGAGACCAAGATCGACCCGACGAAGTCCGACGAGACCGCGGCGCCCGAGCCCATGGTGCGCGCGCTGCTCGCGGAAATCGACAAGGCGGGCATGGGCGGCCGCGTGACCGTCCAGAGCTTCGACTGGCGCACGCTGGCGCTGGTCGGCCAGCTCGCGCCGCAATTGCCGCGGGCCTACCTCAGCACGGCCCGCACGCTGAAAGACAGCCGCTGGACCTCGGGGCTCGATGCGACCGGCTTCGCGTCGGTGCCGCAACTGGTCAAGGCCGCCGCGGGCAAGGCCGCCGGCCCGGTGATCTGGTCGCCGGCCCATGCCGACCTCACGCCTGCCGTCATCAAGGAAGCGCAGAAGCTCGGCATGAAGGTGCTGCCCTGGACCGTGAACCAGCGCGCCGACATGCTGCGGCTGATGGACTGGGGCGCGGACGGCCTCATCACCGACTACCCCGATGTGCTGCGCGACCTGATGCGCGAGCGCGGCCTCTCGCTGCCGCCGTCTGGAAAGGCCGCGACATGAGCGCCGCACAGCAACTCGACGCCCTCGCCGGGCGCATCGCGGCGCTGCGAAACGGCGCGGACGGATCGGTCACCACGCTCTCGAACGAGGCGCGCGCCAGCACCGAGCTGCTCGGCGCCTTGCCCCCGCGCTATGGCGAAGTGCTGCTGAACCTGCTCGACCGGCTGGAGTCGAGCGCGCTCTTCAGCGAGGAAAGCTGCTCCTTCAGCCAGAAGGACCTGCTCGACAACCTGCAGGTGTGGGTCGACAAGGCCCGCGGACAGCTGGTGTCTTAGGGCACAGGTTTATCATCCCCCCCATGCGCACCCTGCTGCTCGCCCTCATGATCGCCCTGCTGCCCATCCGCGGCTGGCTCGGCGATGCCATGGCGGTCGAGATGGTGCGGCATTCGCTGCCGGCCGCATCGCTCGTTGCGGAGACCTCTGCGGCTTCCATGACGGCGGATGCGCATTGCCATGAAGCCATGGCGGCCGACAGCGGCATGGACACCATGGCGCACCATGCCGGCTCGCACGACGACAACGGCGGCGCAGACCACCAAGGCTGCGGCACCTGCACGGCCTGCCAGGTCTGCCACACCGTGGCGCTCGGCGGCGGCATGCCCCTCGTCGATACCGTGCACAGCGCCCCCCAGGCACCACCGGCGGCCCGTGCGGCCCGCTTCGCCAGCGCCGAGCCCGCACTAGGCCTGAAGCCGCCCATTTCCTGATCTCCCTGCCCGTAGTCCGTCCGCAGTGAGCCCATTCCGGCTCGCGGCGTCCGTCGCATTGCTCATGGAGATCGAGCGTGAACCCCATTGTTCGCCGGCAGCTTGCCGGCACCCTGCGCTATCGGAAAAATAGCAACTCGCTCAAGGCCACGGCGCTGCTCGCCAGCGCCCTGGCACTCGCCGGCTGCGCCAGCCTCTCGTCCGACGGCGGCTCGGCCGACGTGCAGGCGCTGGTCGCAGGCAACCCGCTGATGGCGGGCAGCGCCGCACAGCGCACGCCCGACGAGGCTTCGCAGAAAAGCGTCGATGCGCTGCTCGCCAAGCCGCTCGACGCCGAGGCCGCGGTGCGCATCGCACTCGTCAACAGCCCGCGCGTGCAGGACGCCTTTGCCACGCTGCAGCTCAGCGACGCCGACCGCGTGCAGGCCTCGAGCCTGCCGAACCCGATGCTCTCGTTCAGCCGCCTGGCCCAGGGGCGCGAACGCGAGTTCGAGCGGATGCTGAGCTTCAACGTGCTGGGCCTGCTCACGCTGCCCTGGCAGGCCCGCTGGGCCGGCCAGCGGCACGAGGCCGCCAAGCTGCAGGCCGCGCAGAGCGTGCTGGTGCTGGCCGCCGACACGCGCCGCGCCTGGGTGCGTGCGGTGGCGGCACAGCAAAGCGTGGTCTACCTGCGCGATGCGAAGGAGGCCGCCGAAGCCGGCGCCGAACTCGCGCACCGCATGGCCCAGGCCGGCAACTGGAACGCGCTGCAGCGCACGCGCGAGCAGTTGCTGCTGGCCGATGCCGCCGCGCAGCTCGCACGGGCCGAACAGGCGGCGGTCGCCTCGCGCGAGCAGCTCACCCGGCTGCTCGGCCTGAGCGGCACCCGCACCGGCTACACCCTGCCCGACCGCCTGCCGCCGCTGCCACAGGCGGCCCCCGACCTCGGCGACGTGCAGGCCCGCGCCCTGCGCGACCGGCTCGACGTGCGTTCGGCGCAGGCGCAGAACGCGGCAGTGGCCGACTCGCTCGGCCTCACGCGCGCCACCCGCGTGGTCAACGCGATGGAGCTGGGCGTGGTGCGCAACACCACCTTCGAGAACGACGCCGACCGTTCGCGTCAAACGAAGCGCGGCTTCGAGCTCGACCTGCCGCTGCCGCTGTTCGACTGGGGCCAGGCACGCACCGGCCGCACCGAGGCGCAATACATGCAATCGGCCGCGCGCGTGCGCGACGTGGGCGTGCTGGCCGCGAGCGAGGCGCGCGAAGCCTGGCAGGGCTGGAACACGGCCTATGCGCTGGCGCGCCGCTACCGCGACGACGTGCTGCCGCTGCGCAAGAAGGTGAATGAAGAAATGGTGCTGCGCTACAACGGCATGCTCGCGAGTGTGTGGGAGCTGCTGGGCGAAACGCGCGCCAGCATGCTCGTCGTGAACGCCGGCATCGAGGCACAGCGCGACTTCTGGCTGGCCGACACCGACCTGCAACTCGTGCTCACGGGCAGTTCGCCCGGGGGCATGACGGCGCTGCAGACGGCTGCGGCCAGCGATGCGCCTGCGGCGGGAGGGCACTGACATGAACCGCCGCAACTTCTTCGCCGGCGCCGCCACAGCCGTGGCCGCAGCGGGCGTGAGCCGCGTCTCGATGGCCGCCCTGCCCGAGCCCGTGACGCAAAGCTCCACCGCCACCGCGCCCCCCCTCGCCCCCCCGAACGGCCGCCCCTACAACCCCGTCGTCACCCTCAACGGCTGGACGCTGCCCTGGCGCATGAACGCCGGCGTCAAGGAATTCCACCTGGTCGCCGAGCCCGTGGTGCGCGAGATGGCGCCCGGCTTCAAGGTCAACATGTGGGGCTACAACGGCCAGTCGCCCGGCCCGACCATCGAGGTGGTCGAGGGCGACCGCGTGCGCATCTACGTCACCAACAGGCTGCCCGAACACACGACCGTGCACTGGCACGGCCAGCGCCTGCCCAACGGCATGGACGGCGTGGGCGGCATCACGCAGCCGCACATTCCGCCGGGCAAGACCTTCGTCTACGAGTTCACCGCGCGCCGCCCCGGCACCTTCATGTACCACCCCCATGCCGACGAGATGGTGCAGATGGCGATGGGGATGATGGGCTTCTGGGTCACGCATCCGAAGGCGGACCATCCGCTGATCGAGCCGGTGCAGCGCGACTTCTGCTTCCTGCTCGGCAGCTTCGACGTGGAACCCGGCAGCGCGACGCCCAAGGTCAACACCATGACCGACTTCAACATCTGGAGCTTCAACAGCCGCGTGTTCCCGGGCATCGACACGCTCAACGTGCGCAAGGGCGACCGTGTGCGCATCCGCGTGGGCAACCTCACGATGACGAATCACCCGATCCACATCCACGGCCACGAGTTCGAGGTGACCGGCACCGACGGCGGCCCCGTGCCGCGCACCGCGCGCTGGCCCGAGGTGTCGGTGGACGTGGCGGTGGGCCAGATGCGGCAGATGGAGTTCATCGCCGACGAGGAAGGCGACTGGTCGCTGCACTGCCACAAGGCGCACCACACCATGGGGCCGATGGGCCACGAGGTGCCAACCATGATCGGCGTCGATCACAAGGGCGTGGCCGAGAAGATCAGGAAGCTCGTGCCCGACTACATGGTGATGGGCGACAAGGGCATGGCCGACATGGGCGAGATGGAGATGCCCATTCCCGACAACACGATGCCGATGATGACCGGCAGCGGCCCGTTCGGATCGGCCGAGATGGGCGGCATGTTCACGCTGCTCAAGGTGCGGCGCGACCAGAAGCCGGGGGACTACCGCGACCCCGGCTGGTTCAAGCACCCGGCCGGCACCGTCGCGCGCGAAGTGCCCGGCGCGGCGGTGCCGCCGCCCACGCGCAAGGCGCCTTCGGCGAAGGGCGACGACAGCAAGACCGATGCAACCGTGCGCAAGCCCTCGGGCGCGCACAACCACTGATCTCATCCACACTCATACCGGAGTCCGACCCGTGAACAAGACACTCAAGTCCACCGCCATCTGCCTCGCGCTCATGGCTTTCGCCACCGCATCGCAGGCCCACGAGAGCCATGGCGCCAAGCCGAAGGGCGCCGCCACGGCCGCCCCCGAACAGAAGCCCTGGGGCATCGCAGGCAAAGCGGGCGCCGTACGCCGCACCATCGACATCGCGATGGCCGACGACATGACCTTCACGCCGTCGGTCATCGAAGTGCGCGAGGGCGACACCATCCGCCTGCGCCTGAAGAACCGCGGCAAGGAACTGCACGAACTCGTGCTCGGCACCACGGCCGAGATCGAGGCGCACGCGGCCATGATGAAGAAATACCCGGACATGGAACACGACGACCCGTGGATGGTGCATGTGCCCGCCGGCAAGACCGGTGCCATGGTCTGGACCTTCAACCGCGCCGGCGATTTCGACTTCGCATGCCTCGTCAAGGACCACTACGAACTCGGCATGGCCGGGCGCATTCGCGTGCTGCCCGCCGCCCCCAAGTCCTGACAAAACAGCGAGCAAGGAGCCCCCCATGCAACGACGAACCCTGCTGAAGCGCGCCGCCCCGCTGCTGGCGCTCGCATCCACCTCCGCCCTTCCGTTGGCCGCCCTGGCCGCGGCACCGATGGTCGAGATCTGGAAAGACCCGAACTGCGGCTGCTGCCAGGACTGGGTCAAGCACCTCAACAAGAACGGCTTTGCCACCCGCGTACACGACGAAGGCAATGCCGCCGAGCGCACGCGGCTCGGCATGCCCGCCAGGCTGGGCTCGTGCCACACCGGCCAGGTCGGCGGCTATGCCCTCGAGGGCCATGTGCCCGCGCGCGAGGTGCAGCGGCTGCTGAAGGAAAAGCCCAAGGCCGTCGGCCTCGCAGTGCCCGGCATGCCGGTCGGCTCGCCGGGCATGGACGGGCCGGCGTACGGCGATCAGCGCGATCCCTACGACGTGCTGCTCGTGCGCGCCGATGGCAGCACGAGCGTCTACCAAAGCTATCGCTGAAACATCCGATCCAGGAAAGGAACATGACCATGAAGAAACTCCTCACCGCCGTCTCGGCCGCGCTTCTCGCCGCGGCCGCGTTCGCCCAGGCCGCACTGCCGGCCGTCGAAGGCGAAGTGCGCAAGATCGACACCGAGGCGAAGAAGATCACGCTCAAGCACGGCGACATCCCGAACCTCGAGATGACCGGCATGACGATGGTCTTCCGCGTGAAAGACCCCGACCTGCTCGCCAAGGTGAAGCCCGGCGACAAGGTGCGCTTCACCGTCGACAAGGTGGAGGGCGCGCTCACGGTGCTGTCGATCGAGCCGACGCCCTCCAACTGAAGCGCTTCGGATCGAACGGCGCCAGCGGCGTTTCGGGCACAGTGCCCGCGAGCAGTTGCGCCGCGAGCCGCCCCGTGCGCGCCGAGCCGCACAGGCCGACGTGGCCGTGGCCGAATGCCAGCACGATGTCTGCGCTCGCGGCGGATGGACCGATGCAGGGCAGCCCATCGGGCAGGCTCGGGCGATGGCCGAGCCAATGCTTGACGGATACCGCGCCGTCCCCGGCGTCCGCGAGCGCCGGAAACATCGATTGAAGATGGCGATGCAGGATCTCCGCGCGGCGCCAGTCGGGCCCGGCTTCGAGGCCGCCGATCTCGACCTGCCCCGCTGCGCGCAGGCCGCCGTCCATCCAGTGGGCGATGAGCTTGCCGTCGGACACCATCACCGGCGTGCGCGGCCCCACGGTCGCGCCTTCGACGACCACGTGGTAGCCGCGCTCGGATTCGAGCGGCACCGCGGTGCCTGCAGCCGCGGCCAGCGGGCCGGAGCGCGCGCCGGCGCAGATGGCGGCGGCATCGCAGGCGATGTCTCCCGTCTCGGTGTGCACGGCGCGCAGCCTGCCGCCTTCGATGCGAAAGCCCGTCGCACGCGTTGCGAGGCGCTCGGCCCCCGCGTTGCGTGCATGCTGCGCCAACGCGGCCACATAGGCGCCCGGATGGCGGCAATGGCCGGCTTCGGGCACGAAGATGCCGAGCGTGTAGCGTGCATCGAGATCGGGCTCGCGGCGGTGCAACTCATCGGCCGACCACTCCTCCCAGCGAACCCCCACGCGCTGGCGCACGCGCCAGCCCAGCGCGTCGCCTTCGAACTCGGCACGCGAACGGTAGGCATGCAGCAGCCCGCGCTGTTCGATGAGCTGCGGCACGCTCGCCTCGGCCGCGAGCTGCGTGTGCAATGCGGGCGCATCCACCAGCAGGGTGCGCAGCGCATCGGCGGTGCGCTGCACACATGCCTCGGTCCAGCCCGAGGCCAGGTAGCGCAGCAGCCAGGGCATCGCACGCGGCAGGTAGCGCCAGCGCACGGCCAGCGGCCCCAGCGGATCGGCCAGCCAGCCCGGCACCTTGCGCCAGGCGCCGGGGAGCGCGGGCGGAACCACCGAATGCGACGAGAGCCAGCCCGCGTTGCCATAGCTCGTGGCCTGCGGGCCGCCGGGTTCACCCGGCTCGACCACCGTCACACGCAGGCCCGCGCGCAGCGCCTCGATGGCCGTGGCGCTGCCCACCGCGCCCGCACCGATCACCACCACGTGGCGCCTTGCGCCGCCGCCCGTGGAGAAACTACTTCTTGCAACTGTCATGGGGCCTATCGTAGGGGCACGTCCCATAATCGGCCGCCATGTCAGCCCCGTCTTCCACCCCCTCCCATTCCGCCGGTGCCATCACCGACGTCGCCGGCATCGAAGTCGGTCATTTCTCCGACACCCGCCGCCCCACGGGCTGCACCGTGGTCATGGCGCGCGAAGGCGCCGTGGCCGGTGTCGACGTGCGCGGCGCCGCCCCCGGCACGCGCGAGACCGACCTGCTCTCCCCCGGCAACCTGGTACAGCAGGTGCACGCCGTGATGCTCGCGGGCGGCAGCGCCTGGGGCCTGGCGGCGGCCGACGGCGCGATGCGCTGGCTCGAGGAGCGCGGCATCGGCATGGACGTGCGCTTCGGCACCCTGCCCATCGTGCCCGCCGCGGTGCTGTTCGACCTGCCGATGGGCGATGCGCGCATCCGCCCCGATGCGGCGGCCGGCTATGCGGCCTGCGACGCGGCATCGAACGCCGCGCCCGCCGAAGGCAACGTGGGCGCAGGCAGTGGCGCGCTGGTGGGCAAGCTCTTCGGCGTGCACCGCGCGATGAAGGGCGGCATCGGCACCGCATCGGTCACGGTCGGCGGCGTGACGGTGGGCGCGCTGATCGCGGTCAACGCGCTGGGCGACGTGATCGACCACGACACGGCGCAGCCCGTCGCCGGCGCGCGCACGGAAGACGGCACGGCGTTGCTCGACACCCGCCGCGCCCTGCTGCGCGGCGAGCTGCCCAAGCCGCTGCTCGCAGGCACCAACACCACGCTGGGGGTGGTCGCCACCGATGCCGTGCTGACCAAGGTGCAGGCCAACCGGCTCGCCAATGTCGCGCACGACGGACTGGCGCGTGCCATCAACCCGGTGCACACGATGAGCGACGGCGACACGCTGTTCGCACTGGCCACGGGGCGCGTGCCGCTCGAAGGGGATGCACCGGGCATGACGGTGCTCGGCATCATGGCGGCCGAGGCGGTGGCCATCGCCACGCTGCGCGCGGTGCACGCGGCGCGCTCGGTGACGGTGGGCGAGCTGCACATCCCCTCGGCGGCCGACCTGGCCGCACCGCGCACCTGAAACACGGAAAGGACCACCATGGCGTTCCCCAGAACCCTGAAGCTGATCCTGCTGTCGATCCGCGACCTGATCGCCTCGGCCGGCCCGGTCGTGTTCCTCGTGATCGGCCTGCTGATCGCCGCCTACTGGTGGCTCCAGCCGCAGCCGCCCCGGCATGTGACGCTGGCCACCGGCCCGACCGGCAGCGCCTATGCGCAGTTCGGCAAGCAGTACGCGGCGGCGCTGAAGGCCAACGGCATCACGGTCGAACTGAAGCCCACCTCGGGCTCCTCGGAGAACCTGCAGCTGCTGCGCAGCGGCGGGGCCGACGCGGGCTTCGTGCGCGGCGGCAGCGCCGACCCGGTGGCCGACGAAGAAGCGGGCCTCAGCTCGCTCGGCAGTCTCTTCTTCGAGCCGATCTGGCTGTTCTACCGCGCCGACACCGCGCAGAAGATCGACCGCAAGACCGGCACGCTGACCTCGCTCACGCAGTTGCGCGGCCTGCGGGTGAACGTCGACATGCCCGGCAGCGGCCTGCCGGAGATCATGGAGCGGCTGTTCAAGGCCAACCGGCTCGGCCCGGACGACGTGCTGCTGTCGAACCTCGAGCAGGCCGCCGCGGCCGAGGCGCTGCAGGCCGGGCTGCTCGATGCCATCGTGCTGTCGTCGGCGCCGCAGTCGCCGCAGGTGCAGCGCCTGCTGCGCGCACCCGACATCAAGCTGATGGATTTCGGCCAGGCCGATGCCTACACGCGGCGCTTTCCGTTCCTCTCGGCCGTGACGCTGCCGCGCGGCGTGGTCGACCTGTCGAAGGACCTGCCGCCGGCCGACGTCTCGCTGCTCGCGGCCACCACCTCGCTGCTGTCGCGCGAACAGACCCACCCGGCCCTGCGCCAGCTGTTCGCGCAATCGGCGCAGACGGTGCACAGCGAGGCCGGCTGGTTCAACCGTGCGCGCGACTTTCCGAACACGCGCACCAGCGAACTGCCGGTAAGCCCCGAAGGCGACCGCGCGATCAATGGCACGCCGCCCTTCTGGCAGCGCTACCTGCCCTTCTGGGCCAGCAACCTGGTCGAGCGCATGTGGCTGGTGCTCGGCGGCCTGCTGGTGCTGATGCTGCCGCTGAGCCGCGTGATTCCCCCGCTCTACCAGTTCCGCGTGCGGCGGCGCGTGTTCCGCTGGTACGCGCGGCTGCGCGACATCGAGGGCAAGGTGGACGCCAGGCAGGGCGAACGCGACCCGCTGCTCAAGGAGCTCGACGAGCTCGATCGCGTGGTCAACAAGGTGGCCGTGCCGCTGTCGTATGCCGACGAGCTCTATGCGCTGCGCAACAACATCTATGCGGTGCGCAGGCGGGTGCTGGCGGGCTCGGCGAAGGCCGGCCCGGCCGCGGCGGAACCTGCGGCGGCGGCCAGGCCGGCCGGATCTGCCTGACGGCGCGGTCTTGCAGACGCTGATCGATTTCGCCGAGCCGCGAGACGACGGAGCGACCCGGCTGCGCGTGGCTTTCGGGGCGCCTTCGCGGGTGCTCGTTGCGCGCACCGCCGGCGAAGTGAGGCCGGTGCTGGAGGCCGTCGAGGCGCTGGCGCGCGAAGGACGCTGGTGCGTGGGCTACCTGCGCTACGAAGCCGCGGCGGCCTTCGACCCCGCATTCGCGGTGCACCCGGGCGAAGGGCCGCTGGCCTGGTTCGGCGTGCACGACGCCGCCGGGCCGTGGCCCGAAGCGCATGCGCCGGCCGGCCCTGTGCCCGCTGTCGATTGGCAAGCCGGCCTTTCACGTGCCGCCTTCGACCGGAACATGCAGGCCATCCACCGCGCGATCGGCAACGGCGAGCTCTACCAGCTCAACTACACGGCGCCGCTGCGGGCCGAGTTCGACGGCGACCCGCGTGCCTGGTTCATGGCCCTGCGCAAGGCGCAACCCAACGGCTATGCCGCCTTCATCGACAGCGGCGACGAGCAGGTGCTGTCGGTGTCGCCCGAACTGTTCTTCGACTGGCACGGCGACCGGATACTGGCCCGTCCGATGAAGGGCACCGCCCCGCGCGGAGCCACGGCCACCGAAGATGAAGCGCTGGCGCTGCGGCTGCGCACCGTGCCCAAGGAGCGTGCCGAGAACGTGATGATCGTCGACCTGATCCGCAACGATCTCTCGCGCGTGGCGCAGCCCTTCTCGGTGCGTGTGCCCCGGCTCTTTCACACCGAGGCGCTGCCCACCGTGTGGCAGATGACCTCCGACGTCGAAGCCGCCGTGCGCGACGGCGTCTCGCTGGCGGAGGTGTTCGCGGCGCTGTTTCCGTGCGGCTCCATCACCGGCGCGCCCAAGGTCGGCGCGATGCGCATGATCCGCGCGCTGGAGCCCGAGGCGCGCGGCGTGTACTGCGGCGCCGTCGGCGTGGTGCGCCCGGGCGGGCATGCGACCTTCAATGTGCCGATCCGCACCGTGACCCTGCGCGGCACGCAGGCGCGCTGCGGCATCGGCAGCGGCATCACGGCCGATGCGGGTGCCGATGCGGAATGGGAAGAGTGGCGCCACAAGCGGGCATTTCTCGGGCAGGGCGGCACGCCTGTATCGTCCGGGCCATGAGTTCCTTCGAATTGCTCGAGACCCTGGCCCTGGCCGATGGCGTGCTGCGCGATGCGTCCGCGCACCTGGCGCGCATGCGGAGCGCTGCGGCGCATTTCGACTACCCGTGGGACGAAGCGCTCGTTGCCGCGTGCCTGCATCGCCTGCGCGACGGCCATCCGGCGGGCTCATGGCGCGTGCGCCTGCTGCTCGACGCGCAGGGACAGCCGCGTGCCGAAGCCTTTGCCATGGACGCCGCACCGGCGCGCGTGCGGCTGCAGCTCGCCCCACGCGCATTCGATGAGGCCGACAGCGAGTTCTCGCACTTCAAGACCACGCGCCGCGCGCACTACGAGGCCTTGGCCCCGACCGACGCCGGCGTATTCGACACCCTGCTGTGGAACCGCCGCGGCGAGATCACCGAATGCACGCGCGGCAACATCGCCCTGCGGCTCGACGGCTGCTGGGTCACGCCGCCGCTGCGCTGCGGCCTGCTGAATGGCATCGGCCGGGCGAACCGCCTGCGCGACGGGCAGCTTGCCGAAGCCGTCGTGCGGGTGGACGATCTGCCCCGGGTGCAGGCGCTGGCCTTCGTGAACAGCCTGCGCGGCTGGCTGGATGCCGATCTGAACGTCCCGCAAAAATAGTTCGACAAAGCGCTTGACTTAGAGCGCGCTCTAATTTCGAGAATCAACGCCATGGAAACCAGTCTGACCATTGCGGAAGTCGCGGAGCGAACCGGCCTCACGGCCTACACGCTGCGCTACTACGAACGCATCGGGCTGATTGCCGCGGTGCCGCGTGCACCGGGCGGTCAGCGGCGCTATGCGAGCGCCGACATGGACTTGCTGGCTTTCCTGTTGCGCCTGCGCGAGACCGGCATGTCCATCCAGGGCATGCAGGCTTTCGCCAGGCTTCGAAGCCAGGGGGACGCCAGCGTCGGCGAACGGCGCGAGATGCTCGAGGAGCACCTTGCCGAAGTTCAGGCCCGGGTGGCGGCGCTGCAGCAATCCATGCAGGTGCTGTCGCTCAAGATCGACCACTACCGCGGGGTCGAGAAGACGAAGAAGCGTCCTCCTTCATCGGGCACTGCCCCGGAAGGAAAGACGAGCAATGACGAACACACAGAACCAGGGCCACAACGACAACCTGCGCTACACGCGTGGCCTGGCCAAGCTCCACGAGATCGACGGTGAAGGCGGCGTCAAGGTGGTCGAGAGCCTGGCCGACATCGCGCCCGACTTTGGCCGCCTGGTGATCGAGTTTCCGTTCGGCGACATCTACTCGCGCCCCGGCCTCGACCTGCGCGCCCGCGAGATCGCGACCGTGGCCGCGCTCACCGCCATGGGCAATGCCGCGCCGCAGTTGAAGGTGCACATCCAGGGCGCGCTGAACGTCGGCGTGACGCGCTCCGAGGTGGTCGAGGTCATCATGCAGATGGCCGTGTACGCGGGCTTCCCGGCGGCACTGAACGGCCTCTTCGCGGCGCGCGAGGTGTTCGCGGCGGACGATGAAAAAAGCGCGCAGTCCCTTGCGGAACCGCGCGCTCTTGCTGAAGCAATCTGAGCCCATTCCAGGAACACCGCGGAACCGGCTTTGCCGGGCCGCAGGTGTTGCCCCCGGTAGGGGGTTGGCGTAGCGACACGAAGTGCGCGCAGCCTGGGGGCGAGCCTTATTTCAGGGCCTTGTAGCGCATGCGCTTGGGTTTTGCGCCTTCTTCGCCGAGGCGCTTCTTCTTGTCGGCTTCGTACTCCTGGTAGTTGCCGTCGAAGAAGGTCCACTGGCTGTCGCCTTCGGCGGCGAGGATGTGCGTGGCGATACGGTCGAGGAACCAGCGGTCATGGCTGATCACCATGACGGTGCCGGCAAACTCGAGCAGCGCGTCTTCGAGCGCGCGCAGGGTTTCCACGTCGAGGTCGTTCGACGGTTCGTCCAGCAGCAGCACGTTGCCGCCCGCGATCAGCGTCTTGGCCAGGTGCAGGCGGCCGCGCTCGCCGCCCGACAGCGTGCCGACCTTCTTCTGCTGGTCGGCGCCGTTGAAGTTGAAGCGGCCCGCATACGCGCGGCTCGCCATCTGGAACTTGCCGACGTTGATGATGTCGAGGCCGTTCGAGATGTCTTCCCACACGGTCTTCTGGTTGGCCAGCTCGTCGCGGTGCTGGTCGACGAAGGCCATCTTCACGGTCTGGCCGATGACGACTTCGCCGGTGTCGGGCTTTTCCTTGCCCGCGAGCATCTTGAACAGCGTCGACTTGCCGGCGCCGTTCGGGCCGATGATGCCGACGATCGCGCCCGGCGGCACGGTGAAGCTCAGGTTGTCGATCAGCATGCGGTCGCCGAAGGACTTGCTGACGCCGTGGAACTCGAACACCTGCTGGCCCAGCCGCTCCGCCACCGGGATGAAGATCTCCTGCGTCTCGTTGCGCTTCTGGTATTCCATGTCGCTCAGCTCTTCGAAGCGGGCCAGGCGGGATTTGCTCTTGGCCTGGCGCGCCTTCGGGTTCTGGCGCGACCACTCCAGTTCCTTCTTCAGCGCCTTGGCGTGGGCTTCTTCGCTCTTCTGCTCCTGCGCCAGGCGTTCGCCCTTCTGCTCGAGCCAGGTGCTGTAGTTGCCCTTCCAGGGAATGCCGCGACCGCGGTCCATTTCCAGGATCCACTCGGCCGCGTTGTCGAGGAAGTAGCGATCGTGGGTGATGGCCACCACGGTGCCCGTGAAGCGCTGCAGGAACACTTCGAGCCACTCCACCGATTCGGCGTCCAGGTGGTTGGTGGGCTCATCGAGCAGCAGCATGTCGGGCTTGGACAGCAAGAGGCGGCACAGCGCCACGCGCCGCTTTTCGCCGCCTGACAGCAGGCCGATCTTGGCGTCCCACGGCGGAAGGCGGAGGGCATCGGCGGCGATTTCCAGTTGATGCTCGGAATCGGTGCCGGCGGTGGCGATGATGGCTTCGAGCTGGGCCTGCTCGGCCGCCAGCGCGTCGAAGTCGGCGTCTTCGGCACCATAGGCGATGTACACCTCTTCGAGGCGCGCCTTGGCCGCAAACACCGCGCCCATGGACTCCTCGACCGATTCGCGCACCGTGTGCTCGGTGTTGAGCTTGGGTTCCTGCTCCAGATAGCCGATCGTCATCCCCGGCATGGGCAGCGCCTCGCCCTCGAACTCCTTGTCCACACCCGCCATGATCTTGAGCAGCGTGGACTTGCCCGAGCCGTTCAGGCCGAGCACGCCGATCTTGGCGCCGGGGAAGAAAGAGAGCGAAATGTCTTTCAAGAGCTGCCGCTTGGGCGGCACGGTCTTGCTGACGCGGTTCATCGAATAGACGTATTGAGCCATCTGGGGGTAGTTACCTTGGGTAGCGGAGATTCGGGAAAAGCGCGGGCGCCTGAAAGCGGGATTCGGGCGCGGCAAACCACACATTATCGACTCATGCGACAATAGGCACCGTTGCCGGGTCCAGTTGCCCGCAACACCGGCTCTCTGCCGGGGACGAAGAAAGCCCTTTATCACGACGGGTTTTTCGGCTCCCACCCCTGACCTTCATCTGCCTTGACTGGCTCGGCGTCGCCAAGACGCCAAGCGGGCCGATGCCACTGCGCCGTGTATGGCGCTTATTGTTTCCAATGAATTTTGATGAACTGAAGCTGGCCCCTGCCATCTTGAAGGCTGTGCACGAGCACGGTTACGACACCCCGACCCCCATCCAGGCGCAAGCCATCCCCGCCGTCCTCGAAGGCCACGACCTGCTCGGCGGCGCCCAGACCGGCACCGGCAAGACGGCCGCCTTCACCCTGCCCATGCTGCACAAGCTCACGATGAGCCGCAGCGCCACCAACAAGTTCGGCGGCGTTGGCATCCGCGCCCTGGTGCTGACCCCCACGCGCGAACTCGCGGCCCAGGTCGAAGAGTCGGTGCGCACCTACGGCAAGTACCTGCAGCTCGACTCGACCGTGATCTTCGGCGGCGTCGGCATGAACCCGCAGATCAGCAAGCTCAAGAAGGGCGTGGACATCCTCGTGGCCACCCCCGGCCGCCTGCTCGACCTGCAGCAGCAGGGCATGCTCGACCTGGCGCAGGTCCAGATGCTCATCCTGGACGAAGCCGACCGCATGCTCGACATGGGCTTCATCCACGACGTGAAGAAGATCCTGGCGCTGGTGCCCAAGGAAAAGCAGAGCCTGCTGTTCTCGGCCACCTTCAGCGACGAGATCCGCGACCTGGCCGCCACGCTGCTCAAGAACCCGCAGAGCATCCAGGTCACGCCGCGCAACACCACCGTGCAGCGCATCACCCAGGTGATCCATCCCGTGGGCCGCGGCAAGAAGAAGGCGCTGCTCGCGCACATCATCAACGAGAACAAGTGGAGCCAGGTGCTCGTGTTCACGCGCACCAAGTTCGGTGCCAACAGCGTGGCCGAATTCCTCACCAAGAACGGCATCGAGGCGATGGCGCTGCACGGCAACAAGAGCCAGAGCGCCCGCACGCAGGCGCTGGCCGGCTTCAAGAGCGGCGACATCCGCGCGCTGGTGGCCACCGACATCGCGGCCCGCGGCATCGACATCGACGAGCTGCCGCACGTCGTGAACTACGAAATCCCGAACGTCAGCGAAGACTACGTCCACCGCATCGGCCGCACCGGCCGTGCCGGTTCGAGCGGCGAGGCCGTCAGCTTCGTGTGCCTGGACGAAGAAGGCTTCATGCAGGAGATCGAACGCTTCACCAAGCAGACGATCCCGGTGCAGATCGTCGAGGGCTTCGGTCCCGAAGAAGGCGAGCGCGCCGAACCGATCGCCATGGGCCGCCAGACGATCTGGGGCGGCGCCGGCCGTCCGCCGAGCCGTGACGTGATGCAGGCGGCCGCCAAGGCTGCGCGCACCGAGATGCTGCAGCGCATTCGCGAGAACAAGGCCGGCCAGGGCGGCGGCGAGCGCGCCGGCGGTGGTGGTGGCGGCGGCAACGGCGGCGGCCAACGCCGTGGTGGCGGCCTGGGCGGTGGCGGTCAGGGCCGCAACGCCAATGGCGGCGGCCAGGGCCAGGGTCAAGGCCCGCGCGGCCAGGGTGCCCGCGCGCCGCAAGGCCGCGGCCCGCAAGGCCCGGCACGCACGCCGCACCATGCGCCCCAGCATCATCATCAACAGAACCATCTGCCGCACGACGAGCGCCAGCCGCGCCATCACGGCAACAGCCACAGCCCGACGCAGGCCAACCAGGTCGCGCACCTGCGCGCCGAAGCGGTCGCGGGTGGCGATGGCCAGCCGGATCCGTTGCGCACGAGCGTCGACCACATGGGTGGTGGCCGCGGGCGCGGTGGCCGTTCGGGCGGCGGCGGCGGCTACGGCGGCAACCGCTCGGGCGGCGGTGGCCGTTCGGGTGGTGGTGGCGGTTACGGCGGCGGCGGTGGCAACCGCTCCGGCGGCGGCAGCCGTTCGTTCGGCCGCTAAGCACTGCGGGTAGCACGCCTACCCGGAAATTGAACAAGGGCACCTCGGTGCCCTTTTCTTTTTTTGAGGATGGCGCGGAGTGGACAGGACACAATCGTCAAGCCATGTCATACATCCCGCCCAACTACGCCACCCTCTTCGTCGCCACCTGCAACCTGCTCAACCTCGCGAACCCGAACCGGGTCTACTACGAGAACCAGGACGCCTACACCGAGCGCGAGTACGAGCGAAAGCTCGACTGGATCGGCGAGCGCTTCAATGCGCTCAATGCGGACGTGCTGGCGGTGCAGGAGGTGTGGGACGAAGCGGCGCTCAAGGCGGCCATCGCGCGCAGCGGCTTGCGCTACGACTTCGTTTCGGTGCCGGGTGCGGAGAACACGCCGGCCGGGTCGGGCGCGCAAGGCACGCCGCGCGTCGGTATCGCGACGCGGTTGCAGGTGGACAACCTGCAGTCCCTCGTCGACTTTCCGCCGGGCTTCGGCGTCGAGGTGCCGGGCCTCGGCCCGCACACGCGCTTCGAGCGCCCGCCCCTGCTGGCCACGCTGCGCATGAAGCACGGCCAGCAGGTGAACGTGCTGACGGTGCACCTCAAGTCCAAGCGGCCGAAGTTCCTGCAGGACGTGCAAGGCAATCCGCTCGAAGACCGCGACGACCGCAAGGTGGGCGTGATGGCGTCGCTGCGCTCGCTGCTGATGCGCGGCGCGGAGGCTGCGGCCCTGCGCTGCATCGTCATCGACCTGCTGCAGGACACGAACACGCCGCTGGTGGTGATGGGCGACTTCAACGACAACCCGCACAGCGTGACCACGCAGCTGGTGGCCGCGACGTCCGAAGTGGCCTACGACAAGGCCGCGCGCGACGTGGCGCTGTTCAACGCCTACGAAATGCAGGGCGAATCAGCGCTGAAGAAGGACGTGGCCTATTCGCACATCCACCAGGGCTTTCCGGATGTGCTCGACCAGATCTTCGTGAGCGAGGAGTTCGTCGCAACCAGCCGGCACAGCCTGGGCGACGTGCGGCGGGTCGACTACTTCAACGACCATCTGCACGAGGGGCGCGACCGCTCGCGCTCGGACCACGGCTTCGTGCGCGCCCTGCTCCGGCTCCGCACGGCATAGGCCCTCCCCCAGCCTTGCCCACTTCGTGTGGCTCGGACACCCCCTCGAGGGGGCGCACCCTGCGGCCCGGCAAAGCCGGTTCCGCGGGTGCCTGCGAATGGGCCGAACGGGCCGCGCCAGCGCGGGCCACGCAGGAAGATCAGCCCATGCGCCGGCCGGTCTGCCGGTCGAACAGGTGCACGCTCTCGACGTTGATCGCGAGACCCACGGTCTCGTCGGGGTTCGCATCGACGCGGCCGTGCACCGCCAGCACCAGCTTGGCTTCGCCGACCTGCACGAGCAGCTCGGTTTCGGCACCCGTGGGTTCGACCACGATCACCTGCGCATCGACGCCGCTGCCGGGGGCACCCAGCGTGATGTCGCCCGGCCGGATGCCGTAGTGCACGGGTTGCCCGTCGGCCGCCGAGGTACCGGCCGGCACGGGCCAGCGCGCACCGTGCGCCTCGACATGGCACCCGCCCCCCGAACGCCGCACCGTGCCCTCGATCACGTTCATCGACGGCGAGCCGATGAACTGTGCGACGAACAGGTTGTCGGGACGGTCGTACAGGTCGAGCGGCGTGCCGATCTGCTCGACGATGCCGTCGTGCATCACGACGATGCGGTCGGCCATGGTCATGGCCTCGATCTGGTCGTGCGTCACATAGACCGTGGTGGTCTTCAGCCGCTGGTGCAGCGCCTTGATCTCGGCGCGCATCGCCACGCGCAGCTTGGCGTCCAGGTTGGAGAGCGGTTCGTCGAACAGGAACACCTTCGGATCGCGCACGATGGCGCGCCCCATCGCCACGCGCTGGCGCTGCCCGCCCGACAGCTCGCGCGGATAGCGCCCGAGCAGCGCATCGAGGTTGAGGATCTTCGCGGCCCGCGACACGCGTTCGTCGGTCACCGACTTCTCGGCGTTGCGCAGGCGCAGGCTGAAGCCCATGTTCTCGCCCACCGTCATGTGCGGGTAGAGCGCATAGCTCTGGAACACCATGGCGATGTCGCGGTCCTTCGACTCGAGGTCGTTGACGACGCGGCTGTCGATCATGATCTCGCCGCCGCTGATGTCTTCGAGGCCCGCCAGCATGCGCAGCAAGGTCGACTTGCCGCAGCCCGAAGGCCCGACCAGCACCACGAACTCGCCGTCGGTGATGTCGAAGCTCAGGCCCTGGATGATCTGGACCTTGCCGAAGGATTTCTGGATATTGCGAAAGGATACGGAAGCCATTTTTTATTCCCAGGGTTCGCTCAGCTCTTGACGGCACCAGCGGTGAGTCCGCCCACCATGTAGCGCTTGAAGGCGTAGTAGATCGCCGCAGGCGGCAACGCATAGATCAGGCCCGTGGCCATCAGCAGTTCCCATGGCGAATCGTCGGCCGACAGGAAGTTGCCGAGCGCCACCGCCAGCGTCACGCTCCTGTCATTCGACAGCAGCAGGAAGGCGTAGAGGTATTCGTTCCACGCCAGCAGCAGCGAATAGGTGCCCACCGCCACCAGCGACGGCACCATCAGCGGCAGGTACACCAGGCGGAACAGCTGCAGCGGCGAGGCGCCGTCCATGCGCGCCGCCTCGTCGAGCTCGTAGGGCAGCTTGTCCGAGGCCTGCTTCAGCACCCAGATGCAGTACGGCGAGGCGATCGTCACCATCGCGAGGATCAGCGCCCACTGGCTGTTGAGGAGGCCGTAGTTGCCCATCGTCTTGTACATCGGCACCGCAAGGAAGGCCGCGGGAATGAAGTAGGTGAAGAGCGCCATGTTCATCACCGTGCGCCCGCCTCTCACGCGCAGCCGGCTGATCGCGAAGGCGGCCGTGGTCGCCACGAAGAGCGTGAGCGCCCCCACCGACAGCGCGATCAGCAGCGAGTTCCAGAGCTGCAGCCAGAAGTGGTCGAGGTAGAAGTGCTTCTGCTGGAACACGATGCGGAAGTTGTCCAGCGTCGCGTTCTTGGGCCACAGGTGGCCCGAGGTCGCGGAGTCCTTCGACGAGATCGCGAAGAGCACCATGTGGTAGACCGGAATCAGCGTCCAGAGCAGCACCGGAATGCCGATCAGCAGCAGCTTGGCCTCGGTCGCTATGGCCTTGGGGGTCCAGCGTTTCATTTCGAGAGCCTCTTCATCATGAAGTACACAAGGGGCAGCACGAGGGGAAGTGCCACCACGATGGAAGCCATCGACAGGTCGACCTGGTCAAGACGCAGGTAGCGAATGCCGAGCGTTGCCAGAACGTGCGTCAGGTCGGCAGGTCCGCCACCGGTCAGCAGGTAGACGCTGTTGAAGTCGCCCAGCGTCCAGATCATCGAGAGGATGAGCGACGTGACGTAGAGCGTCTTCAGCGCCGGCCAGCTCACGAAGCGGAACTTCTGCCACGACGAGGCGCCGTCCACCGACGCGGCTTCATACTGCTCGGTGGGAATGGCCAGCCGCCCCGCCACCAGGATCAGCGTCCAGAACGGCAGCGACTTCCACACATGCACCACCATCGCGAAGGCCAGTGCCAGCGAAGGATCGTTGAGCCAGTTGGGACCGTCGGCGCCGGTCAGCCGGAAGATGGTGCTGTTAATCACGCCCCACTCCGGGTTCAGCATGAAGCGGATCGACAGGATGGTCGGGATCGACGGCATCGCCCACGGCAGGATGAAGATCGCCGAGACGATCTTGATCCACCAGCGCGACGTCACGAAGAAGCCCGACAGCACCAGCGCCACGAGCATCTTGAGGTTGATCGCCACGATCAGGAAGATGGCCGTGTTGATCACCGAACGGAAGAAGATCGGGTCCTCGACCAGCTTCACGTAGCTTTGCGGATGGCGGGCGAGCCAGAGGCCATAGCCCACCGGGTAAAGCACGAACACCACGAACACCAGCAGGTAGGGCACGACCATGACCGCGCCCCAGAACTGCCAGCGCGCGTGCCGCGCCCCGAGATTGACGACAGGCGCCGGAGACGGCGCGGCGGTGGCAGTGGAGCTCATGCGAGTCGGCCCGGTGAAGGTGGTGTCGCGAGCGGCTTACTGCGCCGCCACCGTCTTGATGCGGGCGATCATCTCGTCCACCGCCTTGTCCACCGGCACCTTGTCGGTGACGACGCGGCTCATGGCCTTGGCCCAGACGTTCTCGTTGTTGAGCACGGTGAACTTGTAGTTCTTGGTGAACTCGAAGGTCACGGTGCCGGCGGCGTACTGGTTGTAGACCGAGAGGCGATGCGGGTCGGCCTTCCAGAAGTCACGCTGCTGCGCGGTCTTGGTCACGGGGAACCAGCGGCCCAGCGAACCCTCGACGTACGGCGTGAGGTTTTCCTCCTGCAGCAGGAAGGAGACGAATTCCTTGGCGCGTGCCTTGTTCTTCGCGTCCTTGAACACCACGCCGGTCTTCACCGCGCTGCGGTAGACCATCTTGCTGCCGTCGGGCTTGCTCGGGAAACCTGCCGTGCGGATGCGCTCGGTGTAGTTCTTGCGCGCTTCCTCGCGCTGCTCGGGCGTGAGCGAGGCGTTGTTCGAATCGTCGAGCCACTTGGCGGCGATGGAGATGGTCGCGTTGTGCGTCATCAGGGTCGTCTTGTTGTGGAACGCGACGTTGTTGTCCGGGTCCTTCCAGCTCGTCGACGACGGTGGCGTGCAGCCCTTGGTGTAGGGCGTGGTGTAGTCGGTCAGCGCACCGATCAGGCCGGTGCGCACCTTCGGGTCGTCGACCAGCAACTTGCCGTTGTCGTCCACCAGCTTGACGTTGTAGGCGTCCATGAAGGTCAGGAACGAATAGAAGGAGTCGCTCGAGTCCACGCCCATGGGCATGCCGATGCCGAAAGTGCGCTTGCCGCTTTTCTGGCGGCTGGCGGTCTGGGCCTTCTCGCACCAGAAGGTCCAGTAGTCCTTCCAGGTGGTGGGAATGTCGCTTTCCTTGAGCCCGGCCTCGGTGAGCATGTCGAGCCAGTACTCGACGTGCATCGTCTGCTGCTTGATCGGGAAGGCGTAGTAGGCCTTGGTCTTGGCCTGGTCGTTGTAGAGGAAGGTGGTCTCGAGCGTGTTCGGCGCGAAGCGGTCCTTCATGGGCGAGAGCACGCTGCCGAGGTCTTCGAGCTTGCCGTCGTAGGCCCACTTGCCCGTGACCTGGAAGTCGTACACGTCGGCATAGGCCACGTCGGGCGGGCTGCCGGAGTCGAGCGCGGACACGGTCTTGGGGATCATGTCCTGGATCGGGTACTGCGACAGCTCGATCTTCACGTTCTTGTTCTTCTCCTCGAACTTCTTGATGGCGGCGAACAACGCATCGTCCTCCGCCTTGTAGAAGCCCTTGACCCACCAGACGGTGAGTTTTTCCTGGGCGGCGGCAGGGCCTGCCGCCGCCAACAACCCCAGCGCGACCAGCGTCGGCGCGATCAGCGACTTGACGAGTTTCATGGTGTCTGTCTCCTTCTTCTTCGGTGGAAATGCTCGGAACGCGAGCGTGGGTGAAAAGAACCGGGTGCGAAATGCGGGCTAGTGCGGGCTAGGTGATCTTGAGCTTCGGCGGCGGCCGGCTGAGCCTTGGCAGGCGCCGGCGCGCACCGAGCACGTCCTCGATGTCCTGCCGCGCGCCGTCGATCAGGCGGATGACCGCGCGCTCGGCCTTCGCCGGGTCGTGCGCGATCACCGCATCGAGCACCGCGCGGTGCAGCGGCAGCGAGAGTGCGGGGCCGTCGGGCTTGGTGGTCGATATCTCGAAGCTCGTGCGCAGCAGTGCATTGAGTGCCTTGCTCATCTGCGCCAGCATGCGGTTGCGCGCGGCGCTCAGCAGGCCGTTGTGAAAGCGCAGGTCGAAGGTGACGTAGTCGCCGCCGTTCTCGACGGCTTCCTTCATGCCCGCGAAGGCGCGTTCGATTTCCTCGATGTCCTCGGGCCCTGCCCGCTCGGCGGCGAGCCGCACCGCGGCCGGCTCGACCACGCGCCGCAGATCCTGCAGGTCGCGCAGGAACTCGGGCGTGAGGCCGGCACGCGACTGCCAGGTGATGACGTCGGGATCGAACCAGTTCCATTTGTCCTGCGGCAGCACGCGCGTGCCGACTTTCGGTCCGGTCACGATCAGGCCCTTGGCCGCGAGCGACTTGATGGCCTCTCGCACCACGGTGCGGCTCACGCCGAGCTCCTCGCCAAGAATCGGCTCGGCCGGTATCGACGCCCCGATCGCATAACGACCGGCCACGACAGCTTCGCCGAGCAGTTCGAGCGTGCGACCGTGGATGTTCTTGATCATGAATGCGATGTGAAATCTGGTATCTCGACGGGCGAAAACATCAAGGCTTCGACGTGTTGACCGCGCTTATCATATGATGATTGAAACCACGATTCGGCAGGACAAACCCTGAGGTTTCGCGCTCGAATCGGCAACAAGAAGAGACAACCGATGCGCACAATCCCCAAGAAAAAAACCAGCGAACTGCGCAGCCAGCAATGGTTCGGCCGCCACGATCGCGACGGCTTCATCTACCGGAGCTGGATGAAGGGCAAGGGGGTGCCGCACGACCAGTTCGACGGCCGCCCGGTCATCGGCATCTGCAACACCTTCAGCGAACTCACGCCCTGCAACTCGCACTTCCGCACGCTCGCCGAGCAGGTGAAGATCGGCGTGTACGAGGCGGGCGGCTTCCCGCTCGAGTTCCCGGTGATGTCGCTCGGCGAAACGCTGCTGCGCCCCACCGCCATGCTGTACCGCAACCTCGCGAGCATGGACGTGGAAGAAAGCATCCGCGGCAATCCGCTCGACGGCGTGGTGCTGCTCATGGGCTGCGACAAGACCACGCCCGCGCTGATGATGGGCGCGGCCAGCGTCGACCTGCCGACCATCGGCGTCTCCGGCGGCCCGATGCTCTCGGGCAAGTGGCGCGGCCAGGAACTGGGCTCGGGCACCGGCGTGTGGCAGATGAGCGAACAGGTGCGTGCCGGCACGCTCAAGCTGCAGGATTTCTTCGAGGCCGAGAGCTGCATGCACCGCAGCCACGGCCACTGCATGACGATGGGCACCGCGAGCACCATGGCGAGCATGGTCGAATCGCTCGGCATCGGCCTGCCCGGCAATGCGGCCTACCCCGCGGTGGACGGCCGGCGCAACGTGCTCGCACGCCAGGCGGGCCGCCGCATCGTCGACATGGTGCATGAAGACATGAACATGTCGAAGATCCTCACGCGCCAGGCCATCGAGAACGCCATCAAGGTCAATGCGGCCATCGGCGGCTCGACCAACCTCGTGATCCACCTGCTGGCCATTGCGGGCCGCATCGGCGTCGACCTCACGCTCGACGATTTCGACCGCCTCGCCGCCGAGCTGCCCTGCCTGGTGAACCTGCAGCCGTCGGGCCAGTTCCTGATGGAGGACTTCTGCTATGCGGGCGGCCTGCCGGTCGTGATCAAGGAGATTGCGCAGCACCTGCACAAGGACATCCTCACCGTCACCGGCCAGAGCCTGTGGGACAACGTGAAGGACGCCGAGAACTACAACCCGCAGGTCATCCGCCCCCTGGCCGAGCCCTTCAAGGAGAAGGCCGGCATCTGCGTGCTGCGCGGCAACCTCGCACCCAACGGCGCCATCATCAAGCCCAGCGCGGCCACGCCCGAGCTGCTGGTGCACAAGGGCCGTGCGGTGGTGTTCGAAAGCGCCGACGACCTGCACAAGCGCATCGACGACGAAGACCTCGACATCGACGAGCACTGCATCATGGTGCTCAAGAACTGCGGCCCCAAGGGCTACCCCGGCATGGCCGAAGCCGGCAACATGCCGCTGCCGCCCAAGGTATTGCGCCGCGGCATCACCGACATGGTCCGCATCAGCGATGCGCGCATGAGCGGCACGGCCTACGGCACCGTGGTGCTGCACACCGCCCCCGAAGCGGCGGCCGGCGGCCCGCTGGCGCTGGTGCAGGACGGCGACATCGTCGAACTCGACGTGCCGAACCGCAAGCTGCACCTGCATGTGAGCGACGAGGAACTGGCCCGGCGCCGCGAGAAGTGGGTCGCACCAGAGGCGCCGCTCGACTCCGGCTATTGGAAGCTCTACGTCGACACGGTGTTGCAAGCCGACCAGGGTGCCGACCTGGCTTTCCTGCGCGGCCGCCGAGGGGCTTTCGTGCCGCGCGACAATCACTAGCATGGGGGCACCCCCCAGGCTGGCGCACGAAGCGCGACGGAGTCGTATTGAAATGAGTCATTTGGTCGCAATCGATTGGGGCACGAGCTCCCTGCGCGGCGCACTGCTCGATGCCGGCGGCAAGGTGCTCGCGGAGCGCAGCGACGCGCGCGGCATCCTGAAGGTGCCGGAAGGCGGGTTCCCCGCGGTTTTCGACACGCTGTTCGGCGACTGGATGCGCCCCGAAGGCACACGCTGCCTGATCTCCGGCATGGCCGGCAGCAAGCAGGGCTGGGTCGAGGCCCCGTATTGCGCCTGCCCCGCGGGCCGCGTCGAGGTGGGCCGCAAGATCATCGACATCGACATCGACGCGGTGCCCGGCGCGCGCATCGCCATCGTCCCCGGCCTCAGCGACGAGCACGACGGCGTGCCCGACGTGATGCGCGGCGAAGAGGTGCAGATCTTCGGCGCGATGGAACTCGCCGGCCTGAGCGACGGCCTGTTCGTGCTGCCCGGCACCCACAACAAATGGGCCACCGTCAAGAAGGGCCGCATCGCCGGTTTTCGCACCTACATGACCGGCGAGTTCTACGCGCTGCTGAGCCAGCATTCGATCCTCGCGCGCACGCTCGATACCGCGGCGCCGCTCGACGAAGCCGCCTTCCTGCAGGGCGTGACCCAGTCCGAGAACGGCCACGGCCTGCTGCACAACGCCTTCGGCGCGCGCACGCTCGCACTGTTCGAACGCATGCCGAAGCAGGAGCTGTCCAGCTATCTTTCCGGCCTGCTGATCGGCGAGGAACTGCGCACCCAGTCGATGCACGCCGGCGAGGTGGTGCTGATCGGCTCGCCCGTGCTCACCGAGCGATACGCCCTGGCGCTGCGCGCCACCGGCGTCGCCACGCGCACGTTCGGCGCCGAAGCCACCTGGGCCGGACTGCATGTGCTGTCCGGCTTTCTTGCAACAGACAGAATCCAGCCATGACCACGCCCCTCGAGAAATTCAGCGCCGCGATGCGCGATCTGCCGCTGGTGGCGATCCTTCGCGGCCTCACCCCCACCGAAGCCGCCGCCGTCGGCGACGCCATCGTCGAGCCCGGCTTCCGGCTGCTCGAGGTGCCGCTCAATTCGCCCCAGCCCCTGGCCAGCATCGAGCTGATGCGCGCACGCTTTCCGCAGGCGCTGGTGGGCGCGGGCACGGTGCTCGATGCACGGCAGGTGCGCGACGTGCATGCGGCCGGCGGCGAGCTGATCGTCTCGCCCAACTTCAATGCCGAGGTGATCGCCGAGGCCGTGCAGCTCGGCATGGTCTGCCTGCCGGGCGTCATGACGCCGACGGAGGCCTTCGGCGCGCTCGCGGCCGGTGCCACCGGGCTCAAGCTGTTTCCCGCCGAGCTGGCCTCGCCGGCCGTGGTGAAGGCGCTGCTTGCCGTGTTGCCCGCCGGCACGCCGGTGATGCCCGTGGGCGGCATCACGCCGCTGAACATGGCCGAATGGCGCGCGGCCGGCGCCGCCGGCTTCGGCATCGGCTCGGCGCTCTACAAGCCCGGCAAGCAGGCCGCAGCAGTGCGCGACGATGCGAAGAAGTTCATTGCGGCCTGGACCGGCACCGTGCACGTCTGATCCGCCGCCGCCCACAAGAAGAAAGAAAGGTGCCCCGATGTCCGCCGACGCCGACTACGCCAGCCCCGCCGTGCGCAAGCTCCGCGAAGACCTCGCGCTCGCCTTGCGCGCCGCCGCCCATCACGGGCTCTCCGAAGGGGTCTGCAACCACTTCAGCGTGATGCTGCCGGGCGCGCAGGACCGCTACCTGATCAACCCGCGCGGACTGCACTGGGGCGAGATCGGCCCCGACGACATCGTGCTGATCGACGTGCACGGCGAAGTGCTCGCCGGCCGCCACCGCGTGGAGCCCACGGCCCTCTTCATCCACGGCGCGGTGCATCGGCTCACCGGCCATGCGGTCGTGCTGCACTGCCACATGCCCTACGCCACCGCGCTCACGATCACGGCCGACCGCGCACTCGATCCGACGCTGAGCCAGAACGCCATGCGCTACATGAACCGCATCGCGATCGACGCCGAATACAACGGCCTCGCGCTCGACGATGCCGAGGGCGAGCGCATCGCCCGCGCCATGACCGGCAAGGATGTCGCCTTCCTGGCGAACCACGGCGTGATCGTGGCGGGCGCCACCATCGCGCATGCCTACGACGACCTGTACTACCTCGAACGCGCGAGCCTGCACCAGGTGATCGCGCAATCGACCGGGCGTCCGCTGGTGCCCGTCGATGCGAAGCTGGCCGCGCATGTCGCGGCCCAGATCCAGGGCGAGCGCGAGCAGTCGGACCTGTTCTTCGAGGCCCTGCGCCGCATGCTGCCACCCCCGCGCGGGTGATCGCCCGGCCTCACGGCCTATGGCCAACGGAACACCCGCAACGGCGCCTTGTCGGCGGCAGACCCTTTACGATCGTGGAGTGCCCGGCCAGTGTCCTGCGCGCACGGGCTTACAGCTCTTCATCCGATTTCGCTCCAGCCTTACACGAGGTTCACACAAGGCGGCGACGATGAGGCTTCCAACCACTCCACTGGAGTTGCCATGAAAAAGCTCACTTTCGCAATCGCCGCCGCAGCCCTGCTGTCGCTGGGCGCACTCAGCGCGCCGGCGCAGGCCCAGAGCGGCGGCCGCTTCATCCAGGCCCAGGTGTACGTGGTGCCCGCACCGCCGCCCCCGCGCCGCTACTACGCACCGCCGCCTCCGCCGCGCCACTACTATCACCCGGGCTACTACCGCGATGGCCGCCACTACGACCGCCGCTGGGATGACCGCCGCCGCTACGGCGGCCGCAGGGACGACGATGGCGACGGCGTGCCCAACCGCTACGACCGCCGGCCCCACAATCCCTACCGCTATTGATCGACGACAACCCGGGCCGAGCGCCCGGGTTTTTCTTTGGGGCGCCGTTCAGGCCGCGGCGGGTGCCGGCGCCGCGGCGTAGGCCGGCGTCGCGCTCGACAGGCTTTGCTTGAGCTGGCGCGAGACCTCGTCGGCCAGCACCTCGGGCTTACCTGCTTCCACGCCGGCCAGCGCCTGGCGCGCCACGTCGTCCGGCGAGGCCTTGGCGCCCGGCACGTGGGCCGCCATGTCGGTGTCCATGTAGGCCACGTGCAGGCTCGTCACCTGCGTGCCCTGCCCCGCCAGTTCGTTGCGCAGGCCGTTGCTGAGCGACCATGCCGCCGACTTGGTCGTGCTGTAGGTCGCCACGCTCGGGAAGGTGGTCCAGCTGAGCGCCGACAGCACGTTGATCACCGCACCGCCGCCGTTGGCCGCGAGCACCGGCGCAAAGGCCTGCGTCAGCGCCCAGGGGCCGAAGAAGTTGGTCTCGAACTCGGCCCGCGCGGCGTCGACCGCGCCTGCGCCCAGCAGGTTCGATCCGCGCGAGATGCCGGCGTTGTTGACGAGCAGCGTGACGTCGCCGCACGCCGCCACCGCCGCGGCAATCTGCGCGGGCTGCGTGACATCGAGCGCCACCGGCGTCACGCCGGCCAGCGTGATGCTTTTCGGATCGCGCGCGGCCGCATAGACTTTGCGCGCGCCCGCTGCCAGCGCAGCCTTGGCGAAAGACAGGCCGAGGCCACGGTTGGCGCCGGTGATGAAGACGACGGAGTCCTTGATTTTCATGGAGAGCCTTTCGGTGGGACGCAGGTCCCGTGGGTGGATCGGAGGGAGCAAATCGAATCAGGCCTGCGCAACGCGCCGCAGCAGGCTCGCGGGCGTGCGCGGCCAGCCCACCCGGCCGAACCACGCGCCGCCCGCAATGGCCGACGCGATCACGATGCCGTAGACCAACAGCGCCACGCCCTGTGCCGCGAACACGCCGGTGAGCCCGCCGCCCCAGCGCAGCGCCAGCCAGCCGCCCGTGCCCGCCACGGCCAGCCGTGCGATGTTGCCGAGCACCGGCCACAGCAGCCGGCCCGCGCCCTGCGAAGCGAAATACAGGACCAGGCCGACGCCGAAGAAGCCGTAGAGCGGCCCCACCACGCGCAGGTAGTGCGCACCGGTCTCGAGCATCGCGGGGTCGTTGCCGAACAGCAGCAGCCAGGGCCGCGGGAACAGCGCGGCCGCGAGGCCGATGGTTTCGGTCAATGCAAAGGCCAATGCCGCGCCGGCCCAGGTGGCGCGCAGCGCGCGCTCGCGCTGCCCGGCGCCCATGCAGGTGCCGACCATCGCGACCAGCGGCGCACCAAGGCCGAACACCAGCGGCACCAGCAGGTATTCGAGCCGCGAGGCCGTGCCGTAGCCGGCCAGCGCGCCCGAGCCGAAGTGCCCGGTCAGTGCGGTGGCGATGCCGATCGAGAGGTTGGTCGCCACCGTCGACACCGCACCCACCAGCCCGATGCGCAGGATGTCGCGGAACAGCGGCCAGCGCAGCTTCAGTGCCGCCAGCGTGGGTTTGAGCAGGCTGCGCGGCGAGCGCAGGTAGGCGATGAGCGCGATCGAGCCCAGCAGGTAGTACAGCAGCAGCGCCATTGCGCCGCCGGCGATGCCCATGCCGGGCAGCGGCCCCCAGCCGAAGATCAGCAGCGGCGACGCCGGAACGAGGAACACCACGCCGGCCACCGTCACGTTGGCCGGCACCGACATGTTGCCGGTGCCGCGGATGATCGCGGAGAGCGAGTTGAAGAGCCACACCAGCACCGCGCCTGCGAACACCCAGTTCGAATACGTCAGCGCCGCATCGAGCGCAGCGCCGGTGCCGCCCATGACGCCGTAGAGCCGGCGCCCGCCGAACAGCAGCGCCAGCGAGAAGCACAGGCCGAAGCCGAGCGCGATGACGACCGCATGCCACACCAGCGCATCGGCATCGCCGCGGCGGCGTGCGCCGAGCGCGCGGGCGATCGACGAGGCGATGCCGCCGCCCATCGCGCCGCTGGACGTCATCTGCATCAGCATCACGATCGGGAACACCAGCGCCATGCCGGCCAGCGCATCGGTGCCGAGCTTGCCGACGAAGTAGGTCTCGATGAGCCCGACGGAGGCCTGCGCCAGCATCACGAGCACATTGGGGGCCGCGAGGCGCAGCAGCGTGGGCACGATGGGCGCCTCGAGCAGCCGGCGCGTGCGCGGATCGAGTTCGCCTTGGGTTTGCGTGGTCATGGGCGTGTTCTCAGGCACGCGCAGCCGCGCCGGCGACCGGTGCGCCAGCCTTGGCCACCGGACGGCGGATCGCCATCACGATCAGCGCCGCAACGAGGCAGGCCGCACCGGCTGCGTACAGCGCCGGCGTGTAGGTCAGCAGCAGCGTGCGCGCAAAGCCCGCGCCATAGGCGGCGGTGGCTGCGCCCAGCTGGTGCGCGGCAAAGACCCAGCCGAACACGAGACCCACCTTGGCGGGGCCGAAGGCAGCGCCCGCGAGCTTGACGGTCGGCGGCACGGTGGCGATCCAGTCGAGGCCGTAGAACATCGCGAACAGGCCCAGGCCGTAGATCGTGAATTCGGAGTGCGGCAGCCAGAACAGCGACAGCCCGCGCAGGCCGTAGTACCAGAAGAGCAGCTTGCGGTTGTCGTAGCGGTCCGAGAGCCAGCCCGAGAGGATGGTGCCCACGAAGTCGAAGGCGCCCATCATCGCGAGCACCGACGCCGCCGGTACTGCGCCCAAGCCGTTGTCGCCGCACAGCGAGATGAAGTGCGTCTGCACCAGGCCGTTGGTGCTGAGGCCGCAGATGAAGAAGGTGCCGGCCAGGATCAGGAAGGTGCGGTTGGTCGCCACCTCCTTCAGCACGCGGAACGGCGTGGCGAAGTTCATCGCTGCGGCAGGCGCGGCCGGTACCGCGGGCTGCGTGCCGGGCGCTTCACCGAACGCCAGCAGGCCGACGTCGGACGGCCGGTTGCGCACGAGGCACAGCGCGAGCACCGCGATCGGCACGCTGCCGATCACGATCGGCACGATGGCCGAGCGCCAGCCCCAGTGCTCGATCATCCAGGCCGCGAACGGCAGGAAGGCCAGTTGCCCCGTCGCCGAGCTGGCCGTGAGCATGCCGATGACCAGGCCGCGGCGCGCCACGAACCAGCGGTTGGCGACCACCGCGCCGAGCACCAGCGCCGTCATGCCGGTGCCCAGGCCCAGCATCAGGCTCCAGAGCACGAAGAGCTGCCACAGCTGCGAGGCCATGGTGACCAGCGCCATGCCGAGGCCGACCAGGGCGAGACCGGTGCACATCACCGCGCGCAGGCCGTAGCGCTCCATCAGCACGGCGGCAAAGGGCCCCATGAGGCCGAACAGCGCGAAGCGCAAGGCGAGCGCCGACGAGATCTGCTCGGTGCTCCAGCCGAACTCCTTGCCCAGCGGCTGCAGCATGGCACCCGGCAGGCCCAGCGCGGCCGACATGGTCAGCATGGTCAGGAAGGTGACGGCGGCGACGATCCATCCGTAGTGGATGCCGCGGCGCTGGAGCCATGCGGAGACGGGGGTGGCGAACATGGGACCTCGGCTGTTGGAGTGGGGTGTGGAGGAGGAGGAAAAAGGTGTCCGGCCCGCGCCGCATCCAGCGCAGTTGCAGTGTCTTGGTGGGTGGGCGTCAGTCCTGGAGGTCTGCCGGATCGTCCGTGCCCAGCAGCTCGAGCGCGTCGTCGATCAGCTGGTGCAACGCGAGCACGCGCTCCACGCCCAGCAGCGCATTGAGCTTCTGCTGCGCGGTCTTCCAGTGATGCTGCGCTTCGCGCCACTTGAGCTCGCCGTCGGCCGTGAGTGCCACCAGGCGGCTGCGCGCGTCGGCGCCGGCGCTCTGCGCGACCCAGCCGGCGGCGATCAGCGGCTGCAGGTTGCGGCTCAGCGTGGAGGCGGTCATCTTGAGCTCGCCCGCAAGGTCGACCGGACGGACGGCGCCCAGCCGCTTGAGCTGCGACAGCAGCGAATACTGCGTGGTCTTGAGGCCGCTCTTCGACACCTCGGCGTCGTAGTGCGTCGACAGGCGACGCATCAGCTGTCGTACCTTGAAGCTGGTGCAGCCGCGCGGCTTGGTGGGGGTGTCCATGGGTTATTATTGTACCTACAACAATTGCATATGCAATTCACCCAATCCCCAATGCCCCCAGGAGGAACACAGGCATGACGCAACCCACCAGCCAGCTCGACGCATGGATCGCCGAGGAGCGCCAGATCGTCGACCGTCTCGAAAGCGGTCCGGGCCCCGGGCTCGCCCGCCCCGAGCAGATCGCCGGCAAGACCGGACTCGAGGTCATGCAGGCCATGCTGAACGGCGACATTCCCTACGCGGCCATCGCCAAGACGCTGGACTTCACGATCCTGTCGGTGAGCAAGGGCGTGGCCGTGTTCCAGGGCACGCCGCTGGCGCAGCACCTGAACCCGCTGGGCACCATCCATGGCGGCTGGGTCGCCACCCTGCTCGACTCGGCCCTGGGCTGCTCGGTCCACACCATGATGCCGCCGGGCCGCGCCTACACGACCGCCGAGCTGGGCGTGAACTACGTGAAGGGCCTCACGCCCAAGGTGCAGCGGGTGCGCGCTGAAGGCAAGGTGATCCACTGCGGCAAGCAGCTCGCGACCGCCGAGGCGCGGCTCTTCGGGCCTGACGGCACGCTGTACGCGCACGCGACGACGACCTGCCTGGTGTTCGAGATTCCGCCGGCGCGCTGAGGCCGCGTTCCGGGGCGGCTCGACGCAGGCGCCCGATGTCGGTGGCTCCGCGGGGAGTACCTGGACGCTGCCCTACACGGCCGTGGCATCGCCGCAGCCGATCATCGACCAGGCTTCCCGTCTGCGAACTGCCGCTCGAGCACTTCGCCGAGGACAAGGCAGAGGGCACCGAGCGTGATGGCGGTGTCGGCGACGTTGAAGGCCGGGAATGTCCAGGCGTCGTGCCAGTGGACAAAGATGAAGTCGACGACATGGCCGCGGCCGACGCGATCGATGACGTTGCCGACCGCGCCCCCCAGCACCATCGCCAGCGCGAAGCAGAAGAGGCGCCTATCGGCATGGCGCCGTTGCATCCACAGGATGAAGACGGAAGCCGCGATTCCGAGCGCAATGAAGGCGATGCGATGCCATGCGCCTCCCCCTGCGAACGAGGAGAAGGCCACGCCTGTGTTGTGCCAGCGGACGATATCGAGGAACGGCGCCAGCGGCAGGCTCTGGCCGAGCATGAAGTGCTCGACGATCCAGGCCTTGGTCCATTGGTCGAGCGTCACCACCGCCAGGGAGGCAGCCAGCCATCCCGCATACGAGGGGGATCTGTCGCGCAAGGCGGAGCGGATGAGCGGCATGGTCATGATCGAGAACGGGTTTGAAGTTGGCCCCTTCATTATGTTCGTCGGGTGTCCGCCAGCAACGGTGACGGCTTCGGGCCTCAGCCTGTCTCAGTCACGCTCATCATGGCGCGCTTCGTTCGAGAAAACCTCCAGCCTGTAAGTCCAAAGAGGTCACCCTCCTCGCGTCAGTGATAATTGTTCGCATCGGCACCGCGGCTCGTGACGCCGATGCTTTCCCAGAACACATCACCGCCCCCTGGAGGATCTTCCATGACCGAACGCACCCGCGTCCCAGCCCGCGCTGCGCACGCACTGATCGGCGTCGCCGCTGCCTGGCTCGCCATCGCCGCCCTGCCCGCACACGCCGCCGACGAGCTCACGCTCTACACGACGCGCGAGGCCGCGCTGATCCAGCCGCTGATCTCCGCCTTCAGCGCGCAGAGCAACATCAAGGTCAACACCGTGTTCGTGAAGGACGGGCTGCTCGAGCGCGTCAAGGCCGAAGGCGCGCGCTCGCCGGCCGACGTGCTGATGACGGTGGACATCGGCAACCTGATGGACCTGGTCGACGGCGGCGTGACGCAGCCGGTGAAATCGGCCGCGCTCGAATCGGCCGTGCCCGCCAACCTGCGCGGCGCCGACGGCCAGTGGTTCGCCCTCTCGCTGCGCGCGCGCGTGCTCTACGCCGACAAGAACCAGCCGCTCACGAGCTTCCGCTACGAAGACCTCGCCAACCCGAAGTGGAAGGGCAAGGTCTGCATCCGCGCGGGCCAGCACCCCTACAACACGGCGCTGGTCGCGGCGCTGATCGCGCACGACGGCGAAGCCAAGACCGAGCAGTGGCTGCGCGGCGTCAAAGCCAACCTCGCACGCAAGGCCACGGGCGGCGACCGCGACGTGGCGCGCGACATCCTCGGCGGCATCTGCGACATCGGCTTGGCCAACTCCTACTACGTCGGTCACATGAAGAGCGCCAAGGAAGGCACCGACGCGCGCAAGTGGGGCGATGCCATCAAGGTGATCCGCCCGACCTTCACCAAGAGCGGTGGCACCCACGTCAACATCAGCGGCGCGGCCGTGGCGAAGAACGCGCCGCACCAAGCCAATGCGGTCAAGCTGCTCGAGTTCCTGGTGTCGGAGCCGGCGCAGGCGCTCTATGCCCAGGCCGACTATGAATACCCGGTGCGCAAGGGCGTGGCGATCGACCCGGTCATTGCCGCCAGCGTCGGCGAGCTCAAGGCCGATACGCTGCCCGTGACCGAGATCGCCAAGCACCGCAAGCAGGCCAGCGCCCTCGTCGACAAGGTCGGCTTCGACCAGTAACGTGGCTCGCCCCCAGGCTGCGGCGCACTGCGTGTCGCCTTCGCCAACCCCCTGCCGGGGGCAACACCGGTGGCCCGGCGGAGCCGGTTCCACGGTGTTTCTGGAAGGAGCGGGAGCGATGGGGGACCCGTGTTCCGCATGAGCTTCGGTGGCTTGCAAGCCACAGGCCCGGTCTGGCGCTGTGCCTCGGTCGCGATCGCCGTCGGCGTGCTTGCGCCGGTGCTCACGCTGGCGTGGCTCGCGTTCGGCTCGGGTGTCGGGCACTGGGGGCCGCTGTTCGCGCATGTGCTGCCGCAGGCGGCGCTCAACACGGCCCTGCTGCTGACCGGCGTCGGCACGCTGGTGCTGGTGATCGGCACCGGCTGCGCGTGGCTGGTCACGGCCCATGACTTTCCGGGGCGCAGCGTGCTGCACTGGGCACTGCTGTTGCCGCTCGCGATGCCGACCTACATCGTCGCCTTCGCCTACCTCGATCTGCTGCATCCCATCGGCCCGGTGCAGGGCGCGATCCGCTGGATGCTGGGCTTCGACAGCCCGCGCCAGTTCCGCCTGCCCGACCTGCGCTCGATGCCGGGCGCGATCTTCGTGCTCGGCTTCGTGCTCTACCCCTACGTCTACATGACGGCGCGCGCGATGTTCATGACGCAGCCGGCGCACCTGCTGGAAGCCGCGCGCACGCTGGGCGAGAGCCGGCGCGGTGCGTTCCTTCGCGTGGCGCTGCCGCTCGCGCGCCCTGCCCTCGCCGTGGGCCTGAGCCTCGCGCTGCTCGAGACGCTCAACGACATCGGCGCTTCCGAGTTCCTGGGCGTGAACACGCTCACGGTGGCGGTCTACACCACCTGGATCACGCGCTCCGACCTGGCGGGCGCCGCGCAGATCGCCTGCGCGATGCTGTTCGTGGTGGTCGCCCTGGTCTGGCTCGAACGCAACGGGCGGCAGCACCAGCGCTTCGGCTCGGCGCAACGCATGCGCGCCGTGCAGCCGCGGCGCCTGCACGGCGGCGCGGCCTGGGCCGCGACCGCCGCCACCGCGCTGCCGGTGCTGATCGGCTTTGCGGCCCCGGCCCTTTACCTCGTCTGGGAAAGTGCCAAGCGGCTGCGCCAGGGCAGCGGTATCTCGCACGGCCTGGTCGCCAGCCTCGGCAACACGCTGGCGCTGGCCGCGGGCGTCACGGTGATGGCCCTGGCCGCGGGATTGGTGGTCGCCTGGGCGGCGCGCAGCCAGGGGGCCGGCTTCAACCGCGCGCGCTGGCAGGCACGCGCGGCCACCCTGGGCTACGCGGTACCGGGCACCGTGCTCGCCATCGGCCTGCTCACACCCGCGCTGGCCTTCGATGCCGCATTGGCGACGGTGTTCGGATGGGAAGGCCTGCCGCTCATGAACGCCGGCATCGTGCTGGTCGTGGCCTGCGCGATCCGCTTCCTGGCCATGCCGGTGGGCAGCATCGAGGCCGGCCTGGCACGCATCCCGCCGGCCATCGAGCAGGCCTCGCGGCTGCTTGGCGAAACCACCGGCGGCACGCTGCGCCGCGTGCACCTGCCACTGCTGCAGCCCGCGATCGCAACAGGCGCGCTGCTGGTCTTCGTCGACGCGATGAAAGAGCTGCCGGCCACGCTGCTGCTGCGGCCCGCCAACTTCGACACCCTTGCCACCTGGCTCTATGCCGAGGCCGCGCGCGGCACCTACGAAGAGGGCGCGATCGCGGCGCTCGCCATCGTGGTGGCCGGCCTGCTGCCGGTGGTGCTGCTGGCGCGCAACCAGCTGGGCGTGCCCCCGGTGGCGCCCGTTCCGGAAAAAGCATGAGTTCCGCCCTGCACCTCGATTCGATCCGGCTCGCGTACGAAACGCCGCGCGGCCTGCACACCGTCGTCGACGACTTCTCGCTCTCGCTGGCCGCCGGCGAAATCGCCTGCCTGTTCGGCCCCTCCGGCTGCGGCAAGACCACGGTGCTGCGTGCCATCGCGGGCTTCGAGCCTGTGCGCGCCGGCACGATCCACCTGGACGACGTGCTGCTCTCCTCGCCCCAGGCGCACCTGCCGCCCGAGCAGCGGCACGTCGGGATGATGTTCCAGGAATACGCGCTGTTCCCTCACCTGTCGGCCGCGAAGAACGTGGCCTTCGGCCTGCGCCGCCTGAGCCGCGCGGCCCAGGAGACGCGCGTGGCCGAGATGCTGGCGCTGGTCGGCCTGGCCGAGGCCGGCGACCGCTATCCGCACGAGCTTTCGGGCGGGCAGCAGCAACGCATCGCGCTCGCCCGCGCGCTGGCGCCTTCGCCGGCGCTGCTGCTGCTCGACGAGCCTTTCTCCAACCTCGACGGCACCACGCGCGAACGCCTGACCGCGGAGGTGCGCGGCATCCTCCAGCGCGCCGGCCAGACCGCCATCCTGGTCACGCACAACGAGGCCGAGGCGCACGCGATGGCGGACCGCATCGGCGTGATGCACAACGGCCGCATCACGCACTGGCTCGACACCGCGACCTAGACGGCCATTCGCGAACGACCGGAAAAACGCCAAGCGCCCTGCGGCATGGCATGTGTCGAAGTTCCAGAGATCCATCCAGTGAAAAATCCTTCCGCCCTTTTCCTGCTTGCGTTGAGTCTGCTGGCAAGCAGTTTCGCCATGCCGGCGGCCGCTTCGACCACTGGCGAGCCGGTCAATTTTCTCTATGTCGGTGCGGGCGAGTTGGAACGCCATCGTCCATTGCTCCGTCGGCCCGATATCGCCGGCGTGCAGGTTGTGTACAGCTGGAAGGCGTTGGAGACCGCTCCAGGCGTGTTCGACTTTTCGGCCATCGAAGCCGATTTGCGTGTCATGGAAACTCTGAACAAGAAAATGTTTGTCCAGATCCAGGATCGCTTCTTTGAACCGGGCGCACGCCATGTGCCGCGCTATTTGCTCGAAGACCCGCGCTATGGCGGCGGACTGGTGCCCCAGTTCGACAACCCTGGAGAAAACAAGCCGCCAACCATCGGATGGGTTGCCCAGCAATGGAACCCGGCGGTGCGCGAGCGCTATCAGAACCTGTTGAAGGCGCTGGCATCCCGCTTTGACGGCCAGGTGTACGGCGTCAACTTGCCTGAGACCGCCATCGACATTGACGCGAAGGCTGACCGCAGCGGTTTCAGCTGCGACCGCTACTTCGAAGCGGAGATGGAAAATCTCGCTGTCGCACGACAGGCATTCAGGAAATCCTTCGTCGTGCAGTACGTCAATTTTTGGCCTTGCGAATGGGACAACAGCCACAACTACATGGGCCGGCTGTTCGCCTATGCGGCAGATCACGGCATCGGCTTGGGCGGGCCGGATGTCGTGCCAGGCCGCAAAGGCCAGATGAAGAATTCCTACCCCTTCTTCAACCGGTACAAAGGCCGGCTTGCAATGGTCGCCCTGGCGGTGCAGGAACCGACCCTGACCTACACGAATCCCGCAACGCGTCGCCCTTTCACCCGGACCGAGTTCAGCGAATATGCGATGAACTATCTTGGCGCCGGAATCATCTTCTGGAGCCCGCAGTCTCCTTGGTTGAAGCGGTGAGCGACGGTCGAAAATCCTCAAGATCGTAGATTGCCTGTTCCGCATCGCCCGGAAGACCGGCAATCGGCCGCCCCTCCCTAGCACAAGGCGCCGGATCGGCGAATGGGCTTTTCGGGAAAAGGTTGTTCGGGATCGCAAGAATCGCGGCGATCCAAACACACAACCCGAGAACGGAAGCCCCATGCCGCAAGCCCTCACCCTCGTCAGCCACCTGCTGTGCCCCTACGTCCAGCGCGCCGCCATCGCGCTGGGCGAAAAGGGCGTGCCCTTCGAGCGCGTCGTGATCGATCTTGCCCACAAGCCCCAGTGGTTTCTCGACATCTCGCCGCTCGGCAAGGTGCCGCTGCTGAGGGTGGAGCGACCCGACGGCAGCGAGGCCGTGCTGTTCGAGAGCAACGTGATCTGCGAGTACCTCGAGGAGACGCAGCCCGGCGTCCGCCTGCACGCCGAAGACCCGCTCGCCCGCGCCGAGCACCGCGCGTGGATGGAGTTCGGCTCGGCCATCCTCGGCGACCTCTGGGGCTACGAAACCACGCAGGATGCCGCCGTGTTCGAACAGAAGCGGCTGGCGCTGATCGCCAAGTTCGAGCGCGTCGAGGCAGCGCTCGGCACCGGCCCCTACTTCGCGGGCAAGCATTTCGGCCTGGTCGACGCCGTGTTCGCGCCGGTGTTCCGCTACTTCGAGGTGTTCGACGCCATCAGCGACTCGCACATCTTCGACGCACTGCCCAAGGTCGATGCCTGGCGCAAGGCGCTGGCCGCCCGCCCGAGCGTGCGCGATGCGGTGGTGCCCGAGTACCCGCAGCACCTGATGGATTTCCTGAAGCGCCACCAGGCGCACCTGCTCACGCGGGCCGCTTGATCGCCGCGGCCGGGCGCCGACAATAGCGGCGTCCCCTTCCATCACCACACGGCACCACCAGATGCGACTCCTTCACACCATGCTGCGCGTTGGCAACCTCCAGCGCTCCATCGATTTCTACACGAAGGTGCTCGGCATGAACCTGCTGCGCACGTCCGAGAACCCCGAGTACAAGTACAGCCTCGCCTTCATCGGCTACGGCAAGGGCAACCCCGACCAGGCCGAGATCGAACTCACCTACAACTGGGGTACCGAGAATTACGAACTCGGCACCGCCTACGGCCACATCGCGCTCGGCGTGCCCGATGCGTACGAGGCCTGCGAGAAGATCAAGGCCGCGGGCGGCAACGTGACGCGCGAGGCCGGCCCGGTCAAGGGCGGCACCACCGTGATCGCCTTCGTGACCGACCCCGACGGCTACAAGATCGAGCTGATCCAGCGTGCCGAAAGCGACGCCGGCGGCGGCCTGCGCTGAAACGCCCCGGGCAGCAATCATGGCCAGCCCCAAAAATCAGGCGACCCGCCACGTCGCGCTGCTGCGCGGCGTGAACGTCAATGGCATCACCATCAAGAGCGCCGACCTGAAGGCGCTCTTCGTCGAGCTCGGCTTCGGTGCCGTGCGCACCGTGCTCGCGAGCGGCAACGTGCTCTTCGATACCGGCGAGAGCGATGCCGGCGAGAGCGATGCCGGCGCGCTGCGCACGCGCATCGAGCAGGCCCTGCGAAAGCGCTTCGACTACGACGCATGGATCGTGCTGCTAAAGCAGAAGACCGTGGCCGAGATCGCCGCGGGCTATCCCTTCGAGCGCATCGACGAGGAACGGCATCCCTACGTCGTGTTCGGCTCCGATCCGGCGATGCTCGGCGAGGTCATCGAGAAGGCCGGCACCGTCGACCCCGAGCTCGAACGCCTGAAGCAGGGCAAGGGCGTGCTCTATTGGCAATGCGCGCGCGGCGACAGCACCGACACGCCGGTGGCCAAATTGCTGGCCAAGACCCGCTACAAGTCGAGCACCACCACGCGCAACCTGCGCACGGTGGAAAAACTGCTGACGGACTGATCAGCAGCCCAGCAGATCGGCCAGTTCGTTGATGTCGCGCGCATGCAGGCTGTTGTCGGCCTGCGGCGAAACATCTTTCGGCCTGGCGCGCCCGAACTCGTGGGGCCGCTCGATGTAGGCGGTCTTGAGGCCGCATGCGCGCGCCGCGGCCAGGTCGTCGTGATGCGCCGCGGCCAGCATGACCTGCCCCGGCGTTGCATCGAACACGCCCGCCACGCCGAGGTAGGTGCGCGGGTCGGGCTTGTAGGCCTTGAACACCTCGGCCGACAGCACGCAGTCCCAGGGCAGGCCGGCGCGCTTGGCCATCTCGGTCAAGAGGCCGATGTTGCCGTTGGAGAGCGTGCAGATGGTGAACTTCTTCTTGAGCCGGGTGAGCCCCGCCACCGAATCGGGCCATGCGGGCAGCCGGTGCCAGGCGCGGCTCAGGTCGCGCTTGGCGGCCGTGTCCAGGCGCTCGCTCATGCCCAGGTCGTGCAGCACTTGCTCGAGCATGCTCAGGTGCAGCTCGTCGAGCAGCGTGAAGCCGCCCTCGCCCGCCGCGATGCGCTCCATCACCGACTTCATCGCCGGCTGGTAGCCGGCGCGCCAGGCCAGCGCGAAGGCCGCGCCGTCCACCCCCGGCAGCGCGCGCTCGGCCTCGGCGGCGATGCCGCTGTGCCAGTCGACCACGGTGCCGAAGACGTCGAAGGCGATGACCTTCAGGTCGCTCGCGTCGAAGTCCGCGCGCATGATGGTCAGCGCGGCAGCTGGCTCGCGGCGCGTGCCAGCTGCTCGATCAAGGCCCAGTTGCCTTCGCGGATCGCGTCGGTCGGCACGATCCACGAACCGCCCACGCAGGCCACGTTGGCGAGCGCAAGGAACTCGGCCGCGTTGCCTGCATGGATGCCCCCGGTGGGGCAGAAGGTGACGTCGCCGAACGGACCTTGCCAGGCCTTGAGCATCGGCAGGCCGCCGGCCTGCAGCGCGGGAAAGAACTTGAGCTCGGTGTAGCCGTCTTCCTGCGCCGTCATGATCTCGCTGCCGGTGGCCACGCCGGGCAGCAGCGGCAGGCCGAGGTCGTGGCAGGCCTTGCCGACCGCGCGCGTGTAGCCGGGGCTCACGCCGAACTTCGCGCCGGCCAGTGCCGAGGCCTGCGCATCGGCCGCGCTGCGGATGGTGCCCGCGCCGGCCACGGCATCGGGCACCTCCTTCGCGATGGCCTCGATGCATTCGAGCGCCTGCGGCGTGCGCAGCGTGACCTCGAGCATGCGGATGCCGCCGGCCACCAGCGCACGCGCCAGCGGCACGGCGTCTTTCACGTCGTGCAGCACGATGACCGGAATGACCGGGGCGTCGCGCATCACGTCGAGCGCGGTGAGTTTGTCGTTCATAGCCATGAGCAGGCTCCTTCTTCGGCGGTGAGTGCATTGCGGCGCATGCCGGCGAACAGTTCGCGGCCGAGGCCGTGTCCGTCGGCAATGCGCAGCGCTTCGGGTTGCGTCGCAGTCTCGCGCGCAGCCCATTCGTCTTCGGGCAGCAAGACAGCGAGCGTACCCGCGACCGCATCGAGGCGGATCAGGTCGCCGTCGCGCACCTTGGCGAGCGGCCCGCCCGCTGCAGCCTCGGGCGAGACGTGGATGGCCGCCGGTATCTTGCCCGACGCGCCGCTCATGCGGCCGTCGGTCACCAGCGCCACCCGGAACCCCTTGCCCTGCAGCACCGACAGCGGCGGCGTGAGCTTGTGCAGCTCGGGCATGCCGTTGGCCTGCGGGCCCTGCCAGCGCACCACGCAGACCACGTCGCGCTCCAGCTCGCCGGCGGTGAAGGCCTTCTGCAGCGCGGCCTGCGAATCGAACACGCGCGCGGGCGCTTCGATCACATGGCGGTCGTCGGGCACCGAGGAAACCTTGATCACGCTGCGGCCGAGGTTGCCGCTCAGCAGCTTCAGGCCGCCGGTGGCGCTGAACGGATCGGCGACGGTGCGCGCGACGGCATCGTTCTTCGACGGCGCGGCGGGGTGCCAAGCCAGGCGCTGCTCGCCGCCTTCGACCAGGGCCGGGATGTTGGCGAATTCGCGGATGCCGCCGGCGCGCACCGTGAGCACGTCGCCGTGCATCAGGCCCGCATCGACCAGCTCGCCGATCACGAAGCCGGGGCCGCCCGCGGCCTGGAACTCGTTCACGTCGGCACTGCCGTTGGGGTACACGCGCGTCAGCAGCGGAATGATGTCCGACAGCTTCGAGAAATCGTCCCAGTCGATCACGATGCCCGCGGCGCGCGCCACGGCCACCCAGTGGATCAGGTGGTTGGTGGAGCCGCCGGTGGCCAGCAGCGCGGCCATGGCGTTGACGATGCAGCGCTCGTCGACCAGTTCGCCGATGGGAGGACAGCTGAACGCGGCGTCGCTCGCCTTGCCGAGCACCGTGCGCACGGCCTCGCGCGTGAGCGTCTCGCGCATCGCGTCGCCGGGCTGGATGAAGGCGGTGCCGGGCACATGCAGGCCCATGGCCTCGAGCAGCATCTGGTTGCTGTTGGCGGTGCCGTAGAAGGTGCAGGTGCCCACCGTGTGATAGGCCGCCATCTCGGCGTCGAGCAGGCCCTGCCGGCCCACGAGGCCCTGCGCCGCCTGCTCGCGCACCTTCGACTTGGCGTTGTTCGAGAGACCCGAGGGCATCGGCCCCGCGGGCACGAACACGGTCGGCAGATGGCCGAAGTGCAGCGCACCGATCAGCAGGCCCGGCACGATCTTGTCGCACACGCCCAGCAGCAGCGCGCCGTCGAACATGTCGTGCGTGAGCGCGACCGCGGTGCTCATCGCGATCACGTCGCGGCTGAACAGGCTCAGCTCCATGCCGGGCGTGCCCTGCGTGACGCCGTCGCACATCGCGGGCACGCCGCCGGCCACCTGCGCGGTGGCGCCGAGGCGCCGCGCCTCCTGCTTGATGATGTCGGGGTAGCCCTGGTACGGCGCGTGGGCCGAGAGCATGTCGTTGTAGGCGGTGACGATGCCGATGTTGGGTGCGCGCTCGGTCACCACCCTGAACTTGTCGTTGGCCGGAATGCCGGCCACGGCGTGCGCCACGTTGGCGCAGCCCATGCGGTCGGAGCCGCGGTCGCGGCTGCGGATTTCGGCCAGCCTCGAGAGGTAGGCGCTGCGCAGCCCCTGGCTGCGCTCGCGGATGCGATCGGTGACGTCGCGGACGGTGGGGTGTGTGCTGCTCATGGGGGTAGATGGCTCTTGCTGCGTGTCGCCAGCGCGACTGTGGGCCTGGAGGCCCATGGTACCAAGTCGGGCGGGAAGACCTGATGAAATCCGGTCGCCAAACGATACGAATTTACTCAGACATGGCCTGCGGCGCGGCAGGAACGAAAAAGCCCGGCAACACCGGGCTTTTTCATGGCGTGCGGACGGTCACTCAGTCCACCAGCTTGACTTCGACCCGGCGCGCCTCGGCGTTGTTGCCCGAACCTGCCGTCACGGCCGGCTTCTGCAGATCGATCCTGCCGGCCGGCACGCCCAGGCCCACGAGCACGTCGCGCACCGTCTCGGCGCGCTTCTTCGCAAGTTCTGCGTTGATGGCGGCATCGCCCGTGGTGTCGTGGAAGCCCGAGACCACCGCCTTGCGGCCGCTCTCGACGCCCTTGATGACCGCGGCCAGCGCTTCGGCGGCACGCGGTGCGAGATCGGCGCTGCCGGTCGCGAAATAGAAGTTCACCACGCCGTTGGCCACGCGGATGCTCGCGCCGTCGGGGATCGTGACCGTCACCGTCTCGGTCACCTCCGCCACCCTGGGCTCCGCACCGGGCGCGGGCGCCGAGATCACCGCCGCGGCGGGCCTGGCCTGGGCTGCAGCAGCGCCGTGGCCCTTGTGCCAGATCGCAATGCCCACGACGAAGAAGATCACCAGTGCGATCAACGCCATCAGGAAACCGAGGATGAAATTCTGTTGACCGTCGTCTTCGCTCATGGGGGGGCGTGCTCCGTAATTGAGGGGTCGGTAAATAATGGTGCGGTGAACCATGATCACGAAATTGTAGGTGGCGCCCCTGGCGCGCCCATGTCGGACCCCGCGCCGGATCCCGGACCGCCGGGACTGGACCCCATGCCCAAGCCCCTGCGCGACCCGCAGCCGATGCTCGAGCGCGCCATCGCCGATTGGGGTGGGCACGACGACCTCTGGCTGTTCGGCTACGGCTCGCTGATCTGGCGGCCGGAATTCGGCTTTGTCGAGCGGCGGCCGGCCTCGGTGCACGGCTGGCACCGGGCGCTCAAGATGTGGAGCCGCATCAATCGCGGGAGCATCCAGACGCCGGGCCTGGTGTTCGGCCTGCTGTCCGGCGGCAGTTGCCGCGGCATGGTGTTCCGGGTGCCGAAGGCCGACGGGCTCGAAACGCTGCGCCGCCTCTGGCTGCGCGAGATGCCCACCGGCGTGTACGACCCCAAGTGGCTCAGCTGCGGCACGGCCGAGGGCGCGGTGCGCGCGCTGGCCTTCACGCTGTCGCGGCGCAGCCCCAACTTCACCGGCGAGCTCAGCGACGAGCGCTACCGCCACATCTTCACCCACGCGGTCGGCCGTTATGGCAGCTCGCTCGACTACGCGCGGCAGACCCTGCTCGAACTGCAGCGGCATTCGATCCACGATGCGGCGCTCGCCCGGCTGGTGGCACTGGCCGCCGTGACGCAGGAGCAACAGCCGCAGTCCGAGACCGCGGCCGATTGCGATGCGCCCCCGGCTCCGGTATATGTTCCGGGGTCTTCCGACACATCTTCCCAACCTTCCGGACCATCCAAGGAAAAACCATGAACCATCGTCGCCTCATCGCCACCGGCACCGCCCTCCTCGCCACCGCCGTGCTCGCCGCCTGCGGCAGCATGGGCGGCAAGCCGAGCACGGCCATCGAGCTGGTGCCGACCGCCGCGATCACGCCCAACCCGACCCGCGGCACCGTGAAGCTCACCGCGCTCGACCACGGCGTGCGCGTGTCGGGCGAGGTGCGCGGCCTGGTGCCGGGCAGCGAGCACGGCTTCCACTTCCACGAAAAGGGCGACTGCGGCGACAACGGCAATGCCTCGGGCGGCCACTTCAACCCGGCCGGCGGCACGCACGGCAAGTTCGCCGCGCCGGGCAGCCATGCCGGCGAACTGCCGAGCCTGGTGGCCGACGCCGCCGGCGTGGCGCGTTTCAGCGTCGACGACCACGCCATCTCGCTGACCGATGGCGCCGCCAACAACGTGGTGGGCCGCGCCCTGGTGGTTCACCGCGACCGCGACGACTTCACGACCCAGCCGGCCGGCAACTCGGGCCCGCGCATCGCCTGCGCCGTGATTACGCGCTGACCCCCAGGCTTCGCGCATTTCGTGTCGCTGCGCCCACCCCCTTGCAGGGGGCAATACCAGTGGCCCGGCAAAGCCGGTTCCACGGTATTCCTGGGCTCACCCCCAGGCTTCGCGCACTTCGTGTCGCTACGCCCACCCCCTTGCAGGGGGCAATACCAGCGGCCCGGCAGAGCCGGTTCCGCGGTATTCCTGGAACAAAGCCCCGACTCAGCGGGTGGTTGAGCGTTCGATCCACAGCGCCTCGGCGCGCGCCAGGGCCTCGGGCGTGTCGATGTCGGTCACGACACCGGCATCGTCCACCACCAGGTCCACGACCGAATCGATGGCGCGCATCGACCGGAGAACGGGCGATGCGCCCTGGCTCCCCTCCAGCGCCGCAAGCTGCGCACGGCATCCGGCCGCGAAGGCGACCGGGTGCCCGCGCTCGCCCAGATACTGAGGCTGCACCGCGTTCACCCGTCCGCCGAGTGCGCCGGCCACCCGCTGCAGCGTCTCGGGCCGCACGAGCGGCAGATCCCCCGGCAGGATCAGCCAGCCGGCCGCGTCGGACGTGGCGCGCACCGCGGCGGCAATCGAATCGCCCATGCCCGGATGGCCCGCGTCTTCCAGGTGCCACGGCAGGCCGCTGGCACGCACGGCATCGAGCGTGCGCTCCAGCACCGGCTTGCCCGCGAGCAGCGCCTTCAGCTTGGAGCCCTTGCCGCCAGCCGCAATGAAGCGCTCGCTCCGGCCGGAGGCCAGCACGATCACCACCAGGAAATTCGCTTGGGTCGTCATGGGCCGAGTATGTGCGCAACAATCCCGGCATGACTTCCTCTCCCTCCAACGAAACGCTGGCCGCGCTGCGCAAGAGCTACGAGCGCGCCGAACTCGGCGAAGCGCACAGCGCCGTCGATCCGCTCAAGCAGTTCGAACGCTGGCTCACCGAGGCCATCGACGCGCAGGTGCCCGAGCCCAATGCGATGACGCTGTGCACCGTGGGCAGCGACCTGCGGCCCTCGAGCCGCATCGTGCTGATCAAGGGTTACGACGCGCGCGGCATCGTCTGGTACACCAACTACGAAAGCCGCAAGGGCCGCGAACTCTCGGGCAACCCGTATGCGGCGCTGCAGTTCCATTGGGTGGAGCTCGAGCGCGTGGTGCGCATCGAGGGCCGCGTCGAGAAGGTCGGGGCCGACGAAAGCGACGCCTACTTCGCCAGCCGCCCCCTCGACTCGCGCATCGGCGCCTGGGCCAGTCCGCAGAGCGAAGTCATCAGCGGACGCGAGGTGCTGGTGAAGAACGCGGCCGTGGCCGCCGCCAGGCACCTGCTCTCGCCGCCGCGCCCGCCCCACTGGGGCGGCTACCGGCTGGTGCCCGACCGCTGGGAGTTCTGGCAGGGCCGCAAGAGCCGGCTGCACGACCGGCTGCGCTACCGGCTCGAAGGCAGCGACTGGGTGCGCGAGCGGCTCGCGCCCTGAATCTCGTCAAGCCTCGCAGCCGACGACCTTGAATTCGACGCGGCGGTCCAGCGCATCGCTCGCGTCGTCGGCGCCCGTGCCGACGATGTTCTCGCGAAAGCCCATGCCGGACTCGCGCAGCTTCTTCGACAGCGGCGGCGCCTCAGTCACGAGCCGGCCCTTCACGCTCACCGCGCGCTGCAGCGACAGCCGCTCGTTGACCGACTCCGAGCCCGTGCGGCTCGTGTGCCCCGCCACCACCACGCAGGCGTCGATCTGCGCCGCCTGGCGCGCAATCTGCCGCAGCCACATCGGGTAGGCCGCGCTGATCTTCGGATCGGCCAGAAAGTCGGTCGAGCCCGGCTTGAACAGGAACTTGACGCTCAGGTTGTTGGTTTCGAGCCCAAGGCGTGCGATGGTGCCGAAGGTCTTCTCCGCATCCGCCGTGCGGCCCAGCTGCGACTGCGCAAGGTACAGGCCGCTGTAGATGCGCAGCTGCTGCCCGTCGGGCCGCTTCGACGCGGCCTCGTAGCGGGCCAGCGCCTCGCTCATGCGGCCGGCCTCATAGGCCGCGGTGGCTTCCTGCAGCACGGTCGAGGTCGGCAGGCGTTCGAGGTAGAGCGCGTCGGCGGCCTGCCCCGGCTGCGTCTCGGCGGTGCGGATGTAGCCTTCCACGCCGCGGTCCTTGCCGTTCACCGGACTGTCGCGGAAGAAGGCGGTGGGCCGCGTGTCGAGCGTCGCGTCGCTGATGCGCGTCACCGACTGCGCGATCACCATGCCGCTCCTGATCTCGGTCAGCGCGAGGTTCAGGCGGTAGGGCCCGCCGGAAGCGTCCTTGTCGCGCACCAGCGTGCCGTTCAGCACGTACTGCGCGTTCCCGATCTCGGTCGCGTTGAACGGCGTCACGGTGAACTGCTTGAACTGGGCCTGCATGCGCTGGACGATGCGCTGCTCGGCCACGCGCGTCACTTCGGTCTGCTGGCCGCTCGCGCTTTCGAGCAGCGGGTCGATCACGATGCGGCTCTGCTTGAGCGACGACTCCACCTTGGCCAGGAAGGCCGGCAGCTTCTGCGTCTGCACCATCAGGTCGTCCACCGCCTGGTTGACGGCCTGGTCGAAGGGCATGGCGTTGCCCGGCGCGGGGCGGTGCGCGCAGGCGGCGGCCAGCGCTGCGGCGCAGAGCGCCAGCACGCGCAGCGCGGTCTGGATCCTTTGAGTGATGGTGTTCGTCATCAGCACTGACTCCTCAATGTCTTCATGTCCTCGTCCGACAGCGGCTCGCCCACGGCGGCGCGCATGTTGATGTCGCTGCAACGCCTGGAGGGCGCGGGCCTCTTCGCGACGGGCTCTCTCTGCACTTCCTGCGGCGGCTGCGGCGGCGGCGCCACCACTGCCGTTGCCGTTGCCTGCGGCCTGGGCCTCGCACCCGGCCGCGCAGCGGGCGCCGGTGCGGGCCTGGGCTCCGCCTCCGCCGGTTTCTCGGCCGGCTCGCGCGGCACGTCGACCGAGAGGCACGGCGTCCGGCATGGCTTCGCGTCGGCCGCCGCCCGCGCGGGTGGGCCGGAGAGCGCGATCACCGTCGCGACCACCGCCATAGCAACAAGGGGCGAAGAGCGCGCCGGGTATTTCATCAGCCGGCAAATGTAGGACGAGAGGCGCCGCTCGCCATCCCACCAAACGGCCACCTCTGCCAAACGGCATAGGGGCGCGGACGCGGCCGATAAGGCGAAAGTCCGCGAGCGTCTGCGAAGGGAAATCCGAAGGGTTCAGGGGAGCCACTGCACCCAGACCATCACGAGCGTCAGGGTGCCGAGGGCGAGCACGGTCGACACCGCGACGCTGGCCGTGACCAGGTCTTCGGCCGTGCGGTAGCGCTGCGAGAACAGGAACACGTTGGCGCCGATCGGCAGTGCCGCCGCCACCACCATCACGGTGAGCGGGATGCCGCGCACGCCGAGCAGCCAGCCGATGGCGGCCACCAGCAGCGGATGCAGCAGGTTCTTGACCAGCGCCTGCGTGAGCGCGCCACGCCAGTGCCGGCCGATGGGCGTGAGCGCCAGCGTGATGCCCACCATCACCAGCGCCACCGGCCCGAAGGCCTGGCCGAGCAGCTGGATCGGCTTGTCGACGACCTCGGGCATCGCGAGCCCCGTCTGCGCGAACAGCAGCCCCGCGATGATCGGCAGCGGCACCGGATGAATGATGGCGTTGCGCAGGGCGCGCAGCACGGTGCGCGCCATCGAGCGCTTTTCTTCGCCGCCGACCACCGCATGCTCGCGCGCGACGGCCAGCTCGAGCACGACCGTGGCGCTGGTGAGCAGCACCAGCGAGTGCAGCGAGATCAGCGTGAGCAGCACCACCATGCCTTCTTCGCCATAGGCAAGGCCGACCAGCGCGATGCCGATCATCACGGTGTTGCTGTAGGTGTTGGCGAGCGCGATCACGGCCGCCGTGCGGTTGAAGCCACGCAGCGCGAGCGTGCCCGCGAACAGCAGGCCCGAGGCGAGGAAGTACGCCGCAACGGGCTTGAGGCTGAGCTGCTCCACGTGCACCGTGCTCATGGCGCGGAACAGCAGCGCGGGCGCGAGCAGCAGGAAGATGAGGTTCGACAGGTCCTTGACCGCGCCGCCGCCGATCCATCGGCGCCGGCCGGCCAGGTAGCCCGCGGCGATGAGAAGGACGACGGGCAGCAGCGAGGAGATGACGAAAGAGTTCACCCTGTCGAGGATAGCTTCCCCTCCCCGGACAGGGAGAGGGAAGACCGCAGGATCAGAACGTCACACGCAACCCGACCTTCAGCGAACGCCCCGGCAGCGGCGCGTTCGGGTACACCGTCGTCGTCAGGATCGACGTCGGGCTGTAGGCCAGCTTGTTCGTGATGTTGTCGATGCGCGCATACCAGGTGAGATTGGCCTGCTGCACCTTCATGCGGTAGGAAATCGCTGCGTTCCACAGCGTGTAGGCGTCGGTCTCGCGGGCCCCCACGCTCGGCACATGGCGCTGCGCCGCGTTGTAGTCGAAGCCGAAGCGCGCACTCCACGGGCCGTTGCCGTAGACCAGCGTCGCGCCCGTGCGGAACGGCGCGATGCGCGGCAGCGGCTCGCCGGTGTCGAGGTTCTTCGCGCGCACGACGTCGCCGCGCCATTCGAGGTCGAGCGTCGAGGCGTCGGCCATCCGCGCGAAACCTTCGGAGCCCAGCAGGCGCAGGTTGCCGCTGGCCTCGACGCCGGTGAAGCGCGCACGCACGCCGCTGTAGAGGTATTCGGCCAGCGTGTCGGTCGCCGCGGGGTCGGTCACCACCTGGCCTTCCCCGTCGAGGGTGCGGCCCGAGGCCGTCAGGCCGATGTAGTTGCTGAAGCGCGTGACATAGGCGTTCACGCGGGCCGTGTTGGCGCCCGACTTCCATTGCGCGCCGAGGTCGAAGCCGGTCGACTTCTCCTTCTTCAGGTTGGGGTCGCCCACCTCCCAGGCGGCCGTCGCCACGTGCGGGCCGTTGGCGAGCAGCTCGTAGTCCTTCGGCGCGCGCTCCGTGTAGGCCAGGTTCGAGGTCAGTTGCCATTGCGGCGTCAGGTTGACCAGCGCACCCAGCGCCGCGCTGTGGGGATTGAAGGTGCGCTCGCCGACGGCAAAGCGCGTCACGGTCGGATCGTCGGGATAGCCCAGCGAACGGATCCGGACCTTCTCGGTGCGCGCACCGAAGCTCAGCTTGCCCCAGGAGGTGCCGTACTCCTCGTACAGGAAGAGCGCGTTGGAGCGCGTGCGGCTGTGCGGCGCAAAGGCTTCCTCGCCGTCGGCGGCGAAGCGGTTGCTCTCGCTGCTGAAGCCGACCAGGCCTTCGAAGTTGCCGATCTTCTGGTGGCGGGCCTCGATGCGCAGGTCGTTGCTCATGTTCGAGAACGTGGTGCCGGCCTCGCCGCCTTCGAACTCGGTGTGGCGGTAATTGGTGTGGCTGAGCTTGGCGTGGACGCTGCTGACGATGCCGCCCGGACGCCACTCGCCTTCGAGCGCATAGCGGTCGGACTTCATGCGGATGGTCACGTCGTCTTCGGCCACAGTGCCGTAGTTGCTGCGGTAGGTGCTGGCCGAGGCGCCGATCCAGCCCTGGTCGAAGAACAGCGTGCCGCCGACCGCGCCGCCGTTGGCCTCGTTGGCCGAATTGCAGATCTTGCGCGCGCGCCACGGCGAGCCGGGCTTGCTGCAATCGAGGTCGATCGGCACCGAGACATCCTTCGAGTCGCGGTTGAAGGCGTCGACGTGCAGCGCGAAGCGGTCGTTGCCGCCTTCGAGCACCACGCCGCCGCTCTTCTCCTTGCTGCCGCTGGAAAAGCCCAGGTCGGCGCGGCCGCCGAAGCCGTTGATCGGCTCGGTCGGGATGCGGTTGTCGATCACGTTGACCACGCCGCCCACGGCGCTGCCGCCGTACTGCAGCGCCGAGGGGCCGCGCAGCACCTCGATGCGGTCGGTGACCAGTGCGTCGACCGGCACCGCATGGTCGTAGCTCAGCGCCGAGGCGTCGGGCGCGCCGCCGCCGTTCTGCAGGATGCGGATGCGGTCGCCATCCTGCCCGCGGATGATCGGCCGGCTCGCGTTGGGCCCGAAATAGCTGCTGCTCACGCCAGGCACGTTGTTGAGCGTTTCGCCGAGCGTCGATTCGGAACGCATCAGGAGCCTGTCGCCCGACAGCGTGGTGGTCGGCGCGATCAGGTCGTTGGCGCCGAGCGGATTGCCGGTCACAGTGATGGCCGGCAGGCTGGCGGTATCGGCAGGCGGGGCCTGGGCCGCCTCCGGGGTCTGTGCCTGCGAGGCGCTCGCGAAAGCGGCGAGCGAAAGAAGAACGGCAACGCCGATGGCGCTGCGACGGAAATTGGGAATCATGTGGAACACTCGTTGAATCGATGGACGGCACGCCATCACCCGCGCATGGCAGGTGCAGCAACCGGAGCACGGGGGGATTCAGCGAGTGGAAGGCGGGCCGCGCGCGTCGAACAGCGCAACCCAGCGGGCGACGACCTCGCCCTGCAGGTAGGCGAAGGTGGCCGAGGGCAGCAGCATCGGCAGCACCACCAGCGGCACGCCGGGTGCGCCCGAACCGTGCGAGAGCTGGTCGTACAGCCGGCACTCGGCGTTGGTGTGGTCGCCGAACAGGCTGACCAGGCCGTGGTGGCCCGCATGCGCGCGGACGCCGTGGTCCGCCTGGACCGCGGTTGCCGCCGCGGCCGGCAGCCCGGGGACGTGCAGCGAGCGGTGCATCAAGCCCAGCGTTCCCGCGAGCCACAGCGCCACCACCAGCGCGAAGACGAGCGCGCGGGTCGAACGGATCATCGGGGCTTGGCGAAGGGCGAGGTGCACGGAACGCAGGGCCGGCCGGTCAAGCCTTGAGGCGGGAGGCGAAGGTCTTCTGGAACTTCTCGACCTTGGGGCCGACGACGAACGCGCAGTAGCCCTGGTTCGGGTTGTTCAGGAAATAGTCCTGGTGGTAGGCCTCGGCCGTCGAGTAGTTGGCCAGCGGCGCCACTTCGGTCACGACGGGCGAATGGTAGGTCTTGCTGGCCTCGATCTCGCGGATGACCGCCTCGGCCACCTGCTTCTGGCCGTCGTTCGTCCAGTAGATGCCGCTGCGGTACTGGGTGCCGGTGTCGTTGCCCTGGCGGTTGAGCGTCGTGGGGTCGTGCACGACGAAGAAGATCTCGAGGATCTCGCGCAGGCTGATCTGCGCGGGGTCGAATTCCAGCTTGACGACCTCGGCGTGGCCGGTGCGGCCGGTGCAGACCTGCTCATAGGTCGGGTTGACCACCTGGCCGTTGCAATAACCCGACTCCACGTCCAGCACGCCCTGCACGCGGTCGAAAACCGCTTCGGTGCACCAGAAACAGCCCCCACCAAGCACGATGGTTTCGGTGGGCGACGGTGAAGAGGACATGGGCGCTGCTCCGGCGGGTTGGAAAAAGGGGACCCGATATTGTCGCGGCTTGACGCGGCGGATGCCGCTCACTACATTACTAACCCGCGAGTCATTAACCTCATGTCCACGCCCCGTTCCTTTGTCGACAAGATCTGCCCGGTGCGCTCCAAGCGCGAACGCCGGAAAGAGGCGCGTCCCGGCGAACTGCTGGCGGCCGCGCTCGACCTGTTCGTGGAAAAAGGCTTTGCCGCCACCCGCTCCGAGGAAGTGGCGGCGCGCGCCGGCGTTTCCAAGGGCACCCTCTTTCTCTACTTTCCGAGCAAGGAAGAGCTGTTCAAGGCCGTGGTGGTCGAAAACCTCAGCGGCCGCTTCTCCGAGTGGAACGCCGAATTCGAGGCCTTCGAGGGCACCACCGCCGAGATGCTGCGCTATTGCATGAACGTCTGGTGGGAGCGCGTGGGCCTGACCAAGGCCTCGGGCCTGACCAAGCTGATGATGAGCGAGGGCGCCAATTTCCCCGAGCTGGCGGAGTTCTACCGCAACGAAGTGGTGCGCCCCGGCCACGAGCTGCTGCGGCGCATCCTGCAGCGCGGCATCGACAGCGGCGAGTTCGCACCGGTCGACGTCGACCACGCCATCTATTCGGTCGTGGCACCCATGATCTTCCTGATGCTCTGGAAGCATTCGGCCATGGTCTGCGTCGACGGCGTGGGCGCCCTCGACCCCGAGAAATTCCTCGCGACGCAGGCCGAAACGGTGCTTTACGGGCTCAGCGTGCGCCCCGGAGGCAAGGCATGACGCCTTTTACAGGACCGAGCGGGCCGCTGGCGTCATCCGGGCCACCTAAAATTGAAGGTTTGTCCTGAGCCCACAAGGAAAGCCACGCCATGAACCCCACCCCCACCCTCGAGCGCTTGCGCTTCAACATGATCGAACAGCAGATCCGCCCCTGGGATGTGCTGGACCTGGACATCCTCGACCTGCTGGCCACCATCCACCGCGAAGACTACGTGCCGGAAGCGCACCGCACGCTCTCCTTCTTCGACATGGAACTGCCGCTGCTCGACGGCGCCGTGCCCGGCGAGTTCATGCTGTCGCCCAAGGTCGAAGCCCGCACGCTGCAGGACCTGCACGTCCAGAAGCACGAATCCGTGCTCGAGATCGGCACCGGTTCGGGCTTCATGGCCGCCCTGCTCGGCGCCCGCGCCGCCCAGGTGTTGTCGCTCGAGATCAACCCCGTGCTGGCCGCCCGCGCCGCCGAAACCCTGCGCCAGAACGGCGTGGGCAATGTCGAAGTGCGCCATGCCGACGGCGCCGTGCCCCTGCCCAGCGGCCCGAGCTTCGACGTGATCGTGCTCAGCGGCTCGGTCGCCCGCATTCCGCAGAACCTGCTGGGTTCGCTCAAGGTCGGCGGCCGCCTCTCGGCGATCGTGGGCGAAGAGCCGATGATGCGCGCCCACTTCGTCACCCGCGTGAGCGAAAGCAAGTGGGAAACCATCCAGCCCTGGGACACCGTGGCGCCGCGCCTGCTGAACTTCCCCGAGCCCTCGCGCTTCTCGTTCTGAGCGGGCCGCACGCATGATCGACCAAGTCCGCCCCGCCGACCTCGCCGCCTGGTTTGCGCAGGACGCCGGTGCCGCCCCCGTGCTGCTCGACGTGCGCGAGCCCTGGGAGCTGCAGACGGCGAGCGTCGCGCCCGCAGGCTTCACGCTGCTCGCGATCCCGATGAACGAGATCCCGGCACGCCTCGCCGAACTCGCGAAACTGGGTGAGGGCCAGCGCATTGCCTGCCTCTGCCACCACGGCGCGCGCAGCCAGCGCGTGGCCGCCTTCCTGAGCCAGAACGGCTTTGACCAGCTCGCCAATGTGGCGGGCGGCATCGACGCCTGGTCGTCGCACGACCCTTCGGTCCCGCGGTATTGAATGACACCCCCAGGCTTCGCGCACTTCGTGTCGCTTCTCCTTCCCCCTTTCAGGGGGCAACACCGACGGCCCGGCGAAGCCGGTTCCGTGGTGTTCCTGGAATTGGCGTCGCTTCGCTTGCCGCGAGCGCATGACGCCAGCGGCGGCGCGGGCGCGTAGGCACGCAAAAGATTTCTCTTTCCTCAAGGACGTTCAATGCCTCCACGGCCCCGGCTTCTGCCACTTTCCGCAGCGCTCGCAAGCGTTATGGCGACCTTGCTCGCACTGCCGGCCCAGGGCCAGACACTGAACGAACTCTACGAATCCGCCCGCGGCTACGACGCCACCTACCAGGGCGCGCGGGCCCAGTACGACGCGAACGTCGCGCGCGCCGCGCAGGCCAAGGCCGGCATCCTGCCCGCCGTGGGACTCACGGCCGGCGTGTCGCGCAGCGACCTCGACATCGACACCCTCACCGGCTCCGGCCGGGGCACCAGCGCCTCGCGCGACTTCAACACGCAGAACGTCGGCATCAACGCCACGCAGCCGCTCTACCGGCCGGCCAACTGGGCCACCTACGAGCAGGGCAAGCGCCAGGCGGACATTGCGCAGGCGGTGCTCACCATCGCCGAGCAGGACCTGATCGTGCGTGTCAGCCAGGCATATTTCGACGTGCTCGCCAGCCAGGACAGCTTGGCGCTGGTGCGCGCGCAGAAGGTCGCCGTGGCCGAGCAGCTGGCATCGGCCAAGCGCAACTTCGAGGTCGGCACCTCCACCATCACCGACGCGCGCGAAGCCCAGGCCCGCTACGACCTGGTGATCGCCCAGGAAATCGCGGCCGAGAACGACCTGCAGGTGAAGAAGATCGTGCTCGACCAGCTCGTCGGCCGCCCCGGCAGCGTGCCGGTGCCGCTGGCCGTGCCCGTGCTGCTGCCCACGGCCATGCCCGCGGACATCAATGCCTGGGTCTCGCAGGCCGACGACGTGCATCCCGCGATCCAGCAGGCCCGGCTCGGCCTCGACGTGGCGGGGCTCGAAGTCCAGAAGGCGCAGGCCGGCCACAAGCCCACGCTCGATGCCAACCTCGGCTACAACATCACGCGCAATCCGACGGGCACCAGCACCAGCACCGTGGGCACGCGCGTCAACGCCGCCACGGTCGGCGTGACCTTCAACCTGCCGCTGTTCGCCGGCTTCGCCACCGAGAACCGCATCAAGGAAACCCTGGCGCTCGAAGAGCAGTCGCGCAGCGTGCTCGACGGCACCCGGCGCAGCGTGGCCCAGGCCACGCGCGCGGCCTACCTCGGGCTGGTGTCGGGCGCAGGCCAGGTCAAGGCGCTGGAAGCCGCCGAGGCCTCGAGCCAGAGCGCGCTCGATGCCAACAAGCTCGGCTACCAGGTGGGCGTGCGCATCAACATCGACGTGCTCAACTCGCAGAGCCAGCTGTTCCAGACCAAGCGCGACCTCGCGCAGGCGCGCTACAACGTGCTGCTGGGCAATCTGAAGCTGCGCCAGGCCAACGGCACGCTGACGACCGCGGACATGAACGCGATCAATGCCACGCTGGCGAGCAGCGGCAGCACGCCGGCCGTGCCTGCGGCCTCGACGTCGCCGGCAGGCGGGGACCGCCCTGCTTCGTCGCCGGTGACGCCGCCCAGCATTCCGGCGGTGCCACCGGTGCCGGTGCAGCCCTTCAATCCGACGCCGCCCACGATGCCATCGGCACCGCCGCCGCCGGTGATCCTGAATCCCCCGGTCCGCTGAACCTGCGGATCAGTCGAGCGTAGGTTCCGCCCTGGGTTCGTCCACGGGCACGCCTTCCGCCGTCACCGGCTCGGCGGCCTGCGCGATGGCCAGCACCGCGGCCGCCGTGCGTTCGGCCGCGCCACGGTTCGACGACGAGAACGCCAGCGCCGCCTGCGCCATCGCCGCGCGCCGCTCCGCGTTCTCGACCAGCCTGAGCGCCGCCGTCACCGCCTGCTCCATGCCCTCGACACGCAGCGAGGCACCGGCCGCCAGCGACAGCTGTGCCGCCTCGGCGAAGTTGAAGGTCGACGGCCCCATGACCACGGGGCACCCGCACGCAGCCGGCTCGATGAGGTTCTGTCCGCCCAGCGGCTCGAAACTGCCGCCCAGCAGCGCGACATCGGCCAGGCCGTAGTACAGCGCCATTTCCCCGAGCGAGTCGCCGAGCCAGATCTCGGCGTCGGACGGCTGGCCCGCCGCGCTGCGGCGCGCCACCGCGAAGCCTTGCGATTCGATCAGCGCCGCCACTTCGTCGAAGCGTTGCGGATGGCGCGGCACGATCATCCACTGCACGTCGTGCACACGCTTGGCGATCGACCGGATCGCGCCCTGCTCGGGCGGCACCGGCGAGGTCGCGCCGAAGCGCTTGAGCACCTCGAGCAGCATCCGCTCTTCGCCGTCGCGCGAGCTCGCGAGCACGACCATGGGCCGCGGCAGGCGCTCGCGCAGCGACACCGCCGCGGCCAGCTGCCGCGCGTCGGGCGTCGCGTCGAACTTGAGGTTGCCGTAGATCCCGGCCACCTTGGCGCCGAGCGACACCAGCCGGTGCGCATCGGCCTCGGTCTGCGCCCACACGGCCGTGAGGGCCGAGTACGCGGGCCGTGCGAGCCATGCCAGCCGTTCCGCCGCGGCGAGCGATTTCTCGTTGAGCCGTGCGTTGGCCAGCACCAGCGGGATGCGGCGCTCGGCGCAGGCCGCGGCCATTTCGGGCCAGACCTCGGTTTCCATCAGCACGCCGATGCGCGGCTCGAACTTGTCCAGGAAGCGCGCCACGGCGCCCGGCGTGTCCCAGGGCTGCCAGACCTGCGTGTCGCCGGGCTCGAGCAGCTTGGCGCCCTCCTCGCGGCCGGTGGCGGTGCCGTGCGTGAGCAGGATCGGAATGCCCGGGTACTGCCGCCGCAGCTCGGCGATCAGGATCGCGGCCGCACGCGTCTCGCCGAGCGACACGGCGTGCACCCAGCACTGGGCCTGGCCGGTGGTGGCTTCGTCGTAGTGGCCGAAGCGCTCCTCGACGGCCACGCCATAGCCCGGCTCGGCCTGCGCGCGGCGCCGGAGCTTGCGGCGGACCAGCGGTTGCACGACGGTGGTGAAAGCGCCGTAGAGGCGCAGCAGCAGGGAACGCACAGGCTCAGTGTGAAGCTTCGGCCAGCTTGGCGTCGGGCTTGGCCGTGCGCAGCAACGCCAGCATCTCGGTCTCGATGCGCCGGAGCGCCGCGTCGGTCTGGCCTTCGAAGCGCAGCACCAGCACCGGCGTGGTGTTGGAAGCGCGGATCAGGCCGAAACCATCGGGCCAGTCCACGCGCAGGCCGTCGATGGTCGAGACCTTGGCGGGCGCCGCGAAGCGCGCGCTCTTGACGAGCGTGTCGACCACCGCATGCGGCTCGCCCTCGGCGCAGGCGACGTTGAGTTCGGGTGTCGAGAAGCTGGTGGGCAGCGCATTGAGCACATCGCTCGCGTTCGGGCTCTTGCTCAGGATCTCGAGCAGGCGGCAGCCCGCGTAGGTGCCGTCGTCGAAGCCGAACCAGCGCTCCTTGAAGAAGATGTGGCCGCTCATCTCGCCGCCGAGCGGGGAGTCGATCTCCTTCATCTTCGCCTTGATCAGCGAATGGCCGGTCTTGTAGATCATCGGCTTGCCGCCCGCGGCCTCGATGGCCGGGGCCAGGCGCTGCGAGCACTTCACGTCGTAGACGATGGTGCCGCCCGGCACGCGCGACAGCACGTCCTGTGCAAAGAGTTGCATCTGGCGGTCGGGGAAGATGTTCTGGCCGTCCTTGGTGACGATGCCCAGGCGGTCGCCGTCGCCGTCGAAGGCCAGGCCCAGTTCGGCATCGCCCTGGGCCAGCGCGGCCATCAGGTCCTTGAGGTTCTCGGGCTTGCTCGGATCGGGGTGGTGGTTGGGGAAGTCGCCGTCGACCTCGCTGAACAGTTCCGTCACCTCGCAGCCGATGGCGCGGAAGATGGCCGGCGCGGTGGCACCCGCGATGCCGTTGCCCGAATCGACCACGATCTTCATCGGGCGTGCCAGCTGGATGTCGCCGGCGATGCGCTTCACGTAGGCATCGGTCACGTCGACCTTGCGCACGCTGCCGCCCGCAGCGAGCTGGGCGGTGCCCTCTTCCATGGTCTTGCGCAGGCCCTGGATCTCGTCGCCGTAGATCGCGCGGCCGGCCAGCACCATCTTGAAGCCGTTGTAGTCCTTGGGGTTGTGGCTGCCCGTGACCTGGATGCCGCTCGAACACAGCGTGTGGGCTGCGAAATAGAGCATCGGGGTGGTCACGGCCCCCACGTCGATCACCTCGACGCCGGTGGCCACCAGCCCCGCGATCAGTGCCTCGGCCAGGGCGGGCCCCGACAGCCGGCCATCGCGGCCCACGGCCACGGTCTTTTCGCCGGCGGCGCGTGCGGCGCTGCCGAATGCCCGGCCGAGCGCTTCCGCCACCTCGGCGTCGAGGGTGACGGGCACGACGCCCCGGATGTCATAGGCCTTGAAGATCGACGCGCTGAGCTGCATGAGAGGCGTTTCCCTGTTGGTTTTTGGAACGGGGCATTGTAGGCAACGCTCCATGTGCCCACATGTCCGAAAACGGCCAGTTGAAACGAGTCGAAACCGTATCATTTGTCCATGCCTACCGCCCATGCCCCCACCGAAGCGCTCGAGAGCGACGCCTGCTACCTGGCGATGAAGACGCACGACGCGCGCTTCGACGGGTCGTTCTTCACCGCCGTGACCTCCACCGGCATCTATTGCCGGCCGGTCTGCCGCGTCAAGCTGCCGCGGCGCGAGAACTGCCGGTTCTTCCGCCATGCGGCACAGGCCGAGGCCGAAGGTTTCCGCCCCTGCCTGCGCTGCCGGCCCGAACTGGCGCCGCGCGCGGCCAGCTGGTCGACCGAGGACGCCTCGCGCATCCTCGCGCTGCAGGCCGCACGGTTGATCGACGAACCCGATGCGTGGTCCGACGACGGCCCGGGCGCGGCACAGATCGCGGCACGCCTCGGCGTGAGCGACCGCCACCTGCGGCGCATCTTCGAGGCGCAGTTCGGCGTCTCCCCGCTGCAATACCTGCAGACGCGCCGGCTGCTGGCCGCCAAGCAGCTGATCGCCGACACCCGGCTGCCGATGACGCAGGTGGCGCTGGCCAGCGGCTTCGCGAGCGTGCGCCGCTTCAATGCCGCGTTCGTGGAGCACTACGGCCTCAACCCGAGCGCGCTGCGGCGCGCGGGCGGCACCGAGGGCAGCGCGGGGAAATCGATCGAAGTGCGATTGGGCTTTCGCCCGCCCTATGACGTGAACGCGATGCTCGGCTTCTTTGCCCGGCGCGCCCTGCGCGGCATCGAGACCGTCTCGACGGCCGACGGCAAGGAGCCCGCCAAGGGCAGCACACCGACCTTCGTGCGCCTGGCCCGAACGCTGCGCGTGCAGCAGGGCGGACAGACGCATGCTGGATGGCTGCAGCTGCGCTTCGACATCGAGCGCGAGCAGATGCTGCTGTCGGTCAGCGACTCGCTGGCGGCCGTGCTGCCGATCGTGATCAGCCGCGCACGCGCCATGCTCGACCTCGACGCCGAGCCGATGGCCATCAACGCGGCGCTGCATGCGGCCTTTCCGCACGGCGACGGCCTGCGCGTGCCGGGCACGGTCGACGGCTTCGAACTCGCGGTGCGCGCGGTGCTGGGCCAGCAGATCACGGTGGCCGCGGCACGCACGCTGGGCTCGCGGCTGGTCGAGGCTTTCGGCGAAGACCTCGCCACCCCGATCGAAGGCCTGGGCCGGCTGTTTCCCACGCCCGCGGCGCTGGCGGCGGCAAGCGGCGATGCCCTCGGGCAGCTCGGCATCGTGCGGCAGCGGCAGGCCGCGCTGCAGGCCATCGCCCGCGAGGTCGCGTCGGGCAAGCTGGCGCTGCATGCCGGCGCCGACGTGCCCTCGACCATTGCCGCGCTGCAGGAACTCCCCGGCATCGGCGCCTGGACCGCGCAGTACATCGCGATGCGCGCATTGCGCTGGCCCGACGCCTTCCCGGCCGGCGACGTCGCGCTGCAGAAGGCCCTGGGCGTGACCACCGCGCGCGCGGCCAGCGAGGCATCGCAGGCATGGCGCCCCTGGCGCAGCTATGCGGTGCTGCGCGCATGGCACGCCCCTTCTTCGTCTCCCACGGCGGCTGCCGCGGAAGCGGCGGCGGAACCCTCCAACATCACAACGGCAGGCCTCGCAGCCTGAAATGTCATGAAGTTCAAGAGCAAGGTCATCTACACCTCGCACATCGACACGCCGCTCGGCGGCATCACGATGGCGGCCACCGACCAGGGCTTGGCCGGCGTCTGGTTCGACCAGCAGCGCCACTGGCCCGACACCACGGGCTGGATCACCCGGGACGACCACCCTGCCCTGATGGAAGCCGGTGCGCAGCTGCGCGACTACTTCGCGGGCAAGCGCAGCGACTTCGATGTGCCGCTCGACCTGTCGCACGGCACCGCCTTCCAGCAGAGCGTGTGGCAGGCGCTGCTCGCCATTCCGGCGGGCAAGACCCTGACCTACGGCGCGCTGAGCGTGAACGTGGGCAACCCGGCCGCGGTGCGCGCGGTGGGTGCGGCGGTCGGGCGCAATCCGATCAGCGTGATCGTGCCCTGCCACCGCGTGCTCGGCGCGGACGGTTCGCTGACCGGTTACGCTGGCGGGCTTCACCGCAAGACCGCCCTCCTCGAACTCGAAGCCGAAAAATAAGCTCGCCCCCAGGCTGTGCGCACTTCGTGTCGCTTCGCCCTCCCCCTACCGGGGGCAACACCTGCGGCCCGGCGAAGCCGGTTCCGCGGTGTTTCTGGAAGGGATCCGGAACAACCCATGAGAGACAGAGACGCATGACCACAACGACACAGAACAACATCGCCGCCAGCACCGCCAAGCCCTGGCTCATCGACCTCGTATTGCTCGGTGCGCTGTGGGGCGCATCGTTCCTTTTCATGCGCATCGGCGCGGCCGAGTTCGGCGCGCTGCCGACGGCCGCGGTGCGGGTGGCCATTGCCGCGCTGTTCCTGCTGCCGATTGCGCTGCTGCGCGGACAGGGGCCGGCCCTCGCGACGCACTGGAAGGCAACCTTCGGTGTCGGCGTCTTCAATTCGGGCATGCCGTTCGCGCTCTTCAGCTTCGCGCTTTTGACCATCAACTCCGGCCTCGCCGCCGTCATCAATGCCACCGTGCCGATGTTCGGCGCGCTGGTGGCCTGGGCCTGGTTCCGCGAACGGCCGAACGGCTCGCGCATCGTCGGCCTGGTGATCGGCTTCGCCGGCGTGGCGATGCTCGCGAGCCGCAGCGCCGGCCTGCACTCGGGCGCCAGCGGCCATGCCGCGCTGTGGGCGGTGATCGCCTGCCTCGCGGCCTGCCTCTGCTACGGCATCTCGGCCAGCGCCACGCGCCGTTACCTGGGCGGCGTGCCGCCCCTCGCCACCGCCACGGGCAGCCAGATCGGCGCCACGCTCTTCCTCGCGCTGCCGGCCCTCTGGCTCTGGCCCGCACAGATGCCGAGCCTGCGCGCCTGGCTCGCACTGCTGGCACTCGGCATCGCCTGCACCGGCGTGGCGTACATCCTGTTCTTCCGCTTGATCGAACGCGCCGGCCCCGCACGCGCACTGACCGTGACCTTCCTGGTGCCGGTGTTCGCCCTCTTCTACGGCGCGGTGTTCCTCGGCGAGAGCATCACGCAGTGGATGCTGATGTCCGCCGTCGTGATCGTCTGCGGCGTGGCCCTCTCCACCGGCATCGTCAGGCTGGGCCCCAAACCCAAAACCGCCTGACCCTTTTCTTCTCGTGGGGCCGTCTTTTCGTGGGGGCCGCCGCGCACGGCCGCCCGAAGCGGCCGGCCCGCCCCCGGTAGGGGGTTGGCAAAGCGACACGAAGTGCGCGCAGCCTGGGGGCGAGCCTAGATAGCTCCAGCCACCACGTTGATGGAGAGCGCCAGGATCAGCATGTTGAATGCAAAGGCCAGCACGCTGTGGACCAGCGTGATGCGCCGCATGTCGCGCGACGTCGCCTGCACATCGGACACCTGCGAGGTCATGCCGATCACGTACGAGTAGTAGAGAAAGTCGAAGTAGTCCGGGTCTTCGCTGCCCGGAAAAGCGAGCCCGCCATCGGGCGAGCCTCCCCTCTGGTCGATGTAGTAGCGGTGCGCATAGTGGAATGCGTAGATCGTGTGCATCATCAGCCACGAGCCGGCCAGCGCGACCACGCCGAGCGCGACGTGGCCGGCACGCTCCCAGCCGCTCAACTGCCTGACCTGCTGCAACAGCATCGCGATGGCGACCACGCTCACGCAGACCAGCACCAGCATCGACACCAGGATCACCACATTGGGCTGGTCCAGCGACTGGGCCCGCTCGCGCGTGCGGCGTGCATCGAAGGTTTCGACCAGCCACCAGGTGAGCACCTGGTAGACCAGCACCCCCGCGCACCAGCCGGCCAGCCCGCACACCATGCCGCCTGCGGGCCAGGGAAGCAGCGCGACGACGGCACCGGCCACCGCACCATAGAGAAGACGCTGCGGACCCGTGGTGGTGGAAAGGTGTTTGCGCATGCGGCACTGTAGCGCGGCCGCCGCGCGGCCCGGGCCGGGGCGGCATCGAAGAATTCCTACACGCACAACGGCATTCGGCGCACCGCGGCACGGCGCCGCGTCACTAAGGTGGGGCGCCTCAAGGGAGTTCCAGCCCCGGCGGCATCGCGCGCAGTTGCATGGCCACTGCGCCCCCAACGCATGCCCGAGGCATCTTTCGTTCCGAAGGATTTCTTTCATGCTGTCGTTCCGCTCCCGCCCGCTCGACTGGACTGCAAGGTTCGGCGCCCTCGGCGCACTCGTCGGCACCGGCTTTCTCTTCGCCACCGAACCTGCCCGGGCCGACCCCTCGCCGGCGCTGGACCGTTTCAGTTTTTCGGTGGGGGCCTTCAACGCCGATCCGAAATTCAACGCGTCGGTGGGCTCGCCCTACGGCGCGCTGCAATCGGGCGACATCAAGCCGGGCCGCATGACGATGCCGCGCATCACGGCCGACGTGCTGCTCGGCGACAGCCAGGGCATTTCGTTCGACTACTACCGCTACAAGCGCGACTACGGCAGCCAAGTGGCAGGCAACGCCTCGCTCGGCAACTTCGGCGCCCTGAGCGCGATCGGCAACGCGAACCTCACCGCCAAGCTCGACTTCGCCAAGCTCTCGTACAAATGGTGGATCGGCTCCGGCAACACGGTTTTCGGCCTGGGCGCCGGTGCGGCCTACTACCGCGCGACACTGGGTGCCAATGCCCTCGTCGCAGTGAACGGGCAGGCCCGCACGTTCGGCGAAAGCTCGAGCGACAACGCCGTCGCGCCGCTGCTCGAGATCGGTGTGCGCCATGCCATCACGCCCGACCTGCGGCTGTTTGCCGACGCTTCGGGCGTATGGAAGAGCAGCGGCCGCTTCCACGGCAACATCTACAACGCCTCCGCCGGCGTGGAGTGGTTCCCGGTGAAGAACCTGGGCGTGGTGCTCGCCTACGGTGTGACCAACATCGACCTGACCCGCGAGAGCAACTCTGCCGACGCCCGGCTCAAGGTTCGGCTGCAAGGCCCCTCGGCCTTCGTCAAGGCGCGCTTCTGACGCGGCGCTGATGAACCTGCGGGCGTCCCGTCCGGGCGGGCCTCGTGTAGCCACTCTTCGCAAGACGCTGTGCCGCAGCCAGCCTTAGGCTGCGCCCCACCATCGAACGAAGACCGGAGACACCCCGCCATGCCCGCAGTCCGCCCCGAGACATCGCCCGCTCACCTGCCGCCCCAGCGCATCGCACGCATCGCGCTGGGCGACGTGATCCACCGTTCGGCACGCCGCTTCGGCGCGCGCGCCGCGCTGATCGAGGGCGAGCACCGCATGTCCTACAGCGAGCTCGATGCCGCGTCGAACCGCTTCGCGCACCACCTGCTGGGCCTCGGCCTCGCGAGCGGCGAGCGCGTGGGCATGCTGTGCAACAACTCGATCCAGATGGTGGTCGCGCTGCTGGGCATCCAGAAGGCCGGGCTCGTGTGGGTGCCGATCAACACGGCGCTCGCGGTCGATGCGATCGGCTACATCCTGGCGCACGCGGAGGTGCGGCACATCGTGATCGACACCGCCCTGCACGCGAAGCCCGCGCTGCGCGACCTGCTGCAAGGCGCCGGCATCGCGCCGCTGCTCTGCGTGCTCGACGGCGACACGCCGCCCGACGGACTGCCCACCGTTGCGCAGGCAATCTCCCATGGCCCGGCAACGCTGCCGGAGGTCGGCATCGACAGCGCACAGCTCGCGCTCATCATGTACACCAGCGGCACCACGGGCCGGCAGAAAGGCGTGATGCATTCGCACGCCTCGGTGCACTCGGTGCTGTTGAGCAACATGGTCGAGTGGGGCAGCAGCCCCGAGCGCTGCGACGTGTGGAGCAGCGTGCTGCCCCTCTTCCATTGCGGCCAGCACACGGTGCTGATGTCGGCGCTGACGGTGGGCGGCGCGCTCGTCATCCTGCGCGGCTTCGATCCCGGCGCGATGCTCGCCGCCATCGAGCGCCACAGGATCAGCGTGGTGGTCGGCCTGCCGATGATGTACGGCGCGCTGCTGGCCCACCCGCAGCGCAGCACGCGCGACCTGTCGAGCCTGCGGCTGTGCGTGTATGCGATGGCGCCGATGCCGCGCACGCTGCTGCTGCGCCTGCTCGACGAGTTCTGCCCCAACTTCGCGCTGGTTTCCGGCCAGACCGAGATGTACCCCGGTGCCACCCTCTTCGAGGTGCAGGAACAGCGCCGCCGCTTCGGCGCGTACTGGGGCGTGGGCACGCTGGTCAACGAGGTCGCGGTGATGGGCGACGAGGGCGAGCTGCTCGGGCCCCACCAGGTCGGCGAGATCGTCTTCCGCGGACCGAACGTGATGCTCGGCTACTACAAGGACCCGGAGGCGACGGCGAACGTGCAGCGCTTCGGCTGGCACCACTCGGGCGACCTCGGCAAGCTCGACGACGACGGGCAGCTGATCTTTCTGGACCGGCTGAAGGACATGGTGAAGTCGGGCGGCGAGAACGTGCCGTCGCTCAAGGTCGAAGAGGTGTTGCTGCGGCATCCCGCGGTGCTCAATGCGGCCGTGGTGGGCCTGCCGCACGACCACTGGGGCGAGGCGATCACGGCCTTCATCACGCGCCGGCCCGATGCGCCGGCAGACCTCTGCGCGGCCGACCTGACTGCGCACTGCAAGGAACACCTGGGCGGCTTCGAGGTACCGAAGGACATCATCTTTCTGCCGACGCTGCCGATGACGTCGACCGGAAAGATCCAGAAGTTCGAACTGCGCCAGGCGCACCAGGAGCACTATCGGCAGGGCTGATGCGATGCGGCCGGGCCGTGCCTTCGCGCCACTGCCGCCAAGTGTTGTTTTGTTAGTACTTTCCCCTGCATTCGAGGGTCTGCCCGCTGTATGATCGCCGTCGAACATGTTGTAACAATTTCGACCAACGATCCGAAAGAAGGCTCCCGATGGAATCCCGCACCCTCCCCCTGTCGCTTCGCACGGCTGCCCACGGGCTGGCGGCGTTGTTGCTCACCGCCGGCACCTCGGCGCATGCGCTCGTGATCGGCGTGAGCGAAGGCGTGAGCTACCAGGTCTCCGACAGCCAGATCACGGCCCGCTTCGAACCGATCGCCGAGGTCCTGAGCAAGGCGCTCAAGCAGCCCGTGACCATCAAGGTCCTGAACTCCTACAACGGCGCGCGCGAGGCGCTTCGGCAGCAGCAGGTCGACCTGGCCTTCGTGCACCCCTCGCACGTGGCCCTCGAGGCCATCAAGGGTGGCCAGTACCAGACCTTCGCGTGGACGGCGGGCTTCACCGAGTACAAGGTGTCGTTCCTGTGCAAGGAATCCCAGCCGATCTCCAACTGGAAGAGCGTCGCGGGCAAGCAGCTGGTCATGCCCGACGCCGATTCGATCACCGCGGTGATCACGCGCGCGATGCTGCGCGAACAGGGGCTGCAGGGCTCCGCGGTCAAGGTCACCAACACGCGCTTCCAGGACGCGGTGCCGTTCTACGTGCAGAACGGCTTCGCCGCCTACGGCGCCACGGCGGCGGCGGGTGTGATCAAGACCTGGACGGAAGGCGGCGGCAAGGTCTGCGCGGAATCGCGCGCAGTTCCGATCAAGCAATGGCTCGCGTCGCGCAAGCTCGATGCGGCCACGGTCGGCACCGCGCGCGAAGCCCTGCTGGGGCTCGCGCAATCCGACGCCGGCAAGCGCGCGCTCTCGACGTCGACCTACACCGGCTTCGTGGCGCCGTCGACCGACGTCGAGGCGTCCCTGATGAGCTGGCTGGGCATCTGAATCGGCGCATGGCGCGGGCTGGATGACCCGCATCGGCGGCAGATCGGCGGTGAAGGCAGAATCCGCCGCACTGCAACTCTCGCCGCCCGATGCAGGCGCCCAAGGAACCCCGCATGACCGATCTGTCCAGCTTCCCCATCACGAAGAAGTGGCCCGCGCAGCACCCCGACCGGGTGCAGCTCTATTCGCTGCCGACGCCCAATGGCGTGAAGGTGTCGATCATGCTGGAGGAAACCGGCCTGCCCTACGAGCCGCACCTCGTGAGCTTCGAGACCCACGACCAGATGTCGCCGGCGTTCCTGTCGATCAACCCGAACAACAAGATCCCGGCCATCCTCGATCCCAATGGGCCGGACGGCAAGCCGCTGGCGCTGTTCGAGTCCGGCGCGATCCTTCTCTACCTCGCCGAGAAAACGGGCAAGTTCATCCCGCAGGATGCCGCCGGCCGCTACGAAACCATCCAGTGGGTGATGTTCCAGATGGGCGGCATCGGGCCGATGTTCGGCCAGCTCGGCTTCTTCAACAAGTTTGCCGGCAAGGCCTATGAAGACAAGCGCCCGCGCGACCGCTACGTGGCCGAATCGAAACGCCTGCTCGGCGTGCTCGACAGGCGCCTCGCCGACCGCGCCTGGATCATGGGCGACAGCTACACCATCGCCGACATCGCCTCGTTCCCCTGGATCCGCAACCTGATCGGCTTCTACGAAGCGGCCGACCTGGTGGGCTTCCAGGACTTCCCGCACGTGGCGCGCGCGCTCGAAGCCTTCGTGGCGCGGCCGGCCGTCGCGACCGGGCTGGGCATTCCCAAGCGGGGCTGACCGCCGCCGGGCGGCCGCCGCCGCCCTGAAACGCAAACAGAACGATTCACTTTCCGGTCGAGTGTCTTTTTCAGGCACGCATTGACGGTTCCCCGAGCCTTTTCCCGCTTCGTTCAGAAGCCGTTAAGGTTACACTTCAATAAGAATAATTCTTATTCAATCATCCGAGTCCACCGTCGCGAGGCGCCGGTGGCCGGCCCAGGGAACCAACACTGTTGATGCTTGCGAGAAGGCGATCGGATGCGCGACCTCGTCCAGGAACTGGTAGCTCACTATGCGGACTTGCGCCGGCAGCTTACGCGCGACCTGAGGGACCCCCACTACGCGGCGGACATCGCGCAGTCCAGCTTCGAGCGGGTGTATGCGCACGCGCTCAAGATGAACGACGGCATCCGCATCGACGCGGCGCCAGGCAGCACGCAAGGTGCCGGCATCGAGTCGCCGCGCGCGCTGCTGTTCCGCGTGGCGCGCAACCTGTGCGTGGACGATGCCCGCCGGCGCAAGGTGGCGCAGGACTGGGTCAGCACGCATTTCAACGCCGGCTCGCGCCAGGTGGTGCCGTCCTGCGAATTCATCGCATCGCAGCAGCAGGTGCTGGCGCGGGTGGTCGAAACGCTGGAAACGCTGCCGCCCCGGCGGCGCGAAGTGTTCCTGCTGTTCCGCGCCTACGGACACACGCGCGCCGAGATCGCCAGGCAGCTGAACATCACCGAGATGGCGGTGGCCAAGCACCTGCTGCGCGCGGCCATCGACTGCTCGCGCGTGTTTGCCCGACTCCGTTCGGAACTGATCGAACAGACGACCGTCTCGACCCGCGCGGGCTTCGACGCGAAGCTGGCAGAAGACTTCGCCTGAGCGGCCGCAACGTGGCAAGCGCCCCGGAAGAAAAGCTCATCGAACGTGCGCTCGCGCTGATCGTCGAGAGCGAAAGCGCGCCGCAGGACGCCGCGGTGGCCGCGCGCCTGGCCCTGGCCCGGTGGCGCAGCAGATCGGCGGAACATGCTGCCGCCGTCCAGGAAGCACGGCGACGCTGGGATGCCCTCGGCGGCATCGCGGCAGAGTTGCGCGACCTGCGAAAGTAGCGCAACGGCGCCTTTCACTGCAGGCGGCCCTCTTCGTGCCGCGCCTGCTCCAGCGCCGGCTTGATCAGCGCGGCGCCGGTCAGCGCCCACAGGGTCAGCACATCGTCCAGTGCGCAGATGTTCCCGGGGTCGACGCCGAGCCAGCGGATGAGCTTCTCCGCGCGTTCCGGCGAGGGCTCGTCATGCAGCGTGCAGAAGAGCGTCCAGGCGACATTGAAGGCGGGGTCGTCGGGCACCCGGGTCTTGTTTTTCATTCCCCTCCTTCACGCAGCGAGGCTTTCCCGCGATTCGCGCACCCTGTCCTGCGCGATCCTTCCGGCCTGCATCGTGATCACCCGGTCGGCCAGATGGAAGTAGCGGTCGTCGTGCGAGATCACCACCAGCAGGTGCCCCTTGGCCCGCAGCTCGGGCAACAGCTCCGTGTAGAAGAGATGGCGGAAGGTCGGGTCCTGGTCGGCGGCCCATTCGTCGAACACCAGCACCGGCCGGCCTTCGAGGTAGGCGTGCACCAGCGCCAGCCGCTTGCGCTGGCCGGTCGAGAGGTCGGTGGTGCTGAACGCGCCGTTCTTCAGGCTCACCTTGTGGGCGATCTCCAGCCGTTCCAGGTAAGGCAGCGCCGCCTCGGGCAGCACCTCCATGCCCGCGCCGCCCTCGCTCTCTTCGCCGGCCACGAGGTCCTCGAACAGGTAGAAGTCGGAGAACACCGTGGTGAAGAGCTGGCGGTAGTCGTCGCGGCCCTCGGGCTTCACGGCCGAACCGTCGATCAGCACGTCGCCCGACTGCGGCGCATAGAGGCCCAGCAGCAGCTTGATCAGCGTGGTCTTGCCGGAGCCGTTGTCGCCCACGACGAACACCATCTCGCCGCGGCGCAGCGTCAGGTCGATCGGCCCGAGCGCGAAGGCCTCGCCACCCTCGGGCGCATCGAAGGCATAGCGCACGCCGCGCATGCCGATCTCGTTCTTCAGGATCACGCCGTTGGAGGCGCGCTCCAGGTGCAGGTGCGGCTCCGGCGTCGCGAAGCGCGCCGACAGGTCGCCGATGCGCTGGAAGGCGACCTTGGCGCGGCCCACGCCGGGCAGCAGGAGCGCGATCTGGTCCAGCGGCCCCTTCAGGAACAGCAGCACCAGCACGAAGCCGCTGAGCACCGCGGGCTCGGTCGGCTGGAACGCCGCCCACCCCAGGATCAGCGCGATCAGCAGGAAGAACAGCGCCGAGCCGAAGGCGGTCGCGATCACATAGGTGTTGATCGCACGCCCGTTGACCACGCGGATGGTGTCGACGATGCGCTCGATCTGCCCCGAGAACATGCGCGTGCGGCGCGTGCGGTGCATGCGCAGTTCCTTCGCGCCTTCGCTGATCGCACGGTAGGCCTTGTGCAGCTGGTCTTCCTGCTCGCGCGCCTTCCAGAAGCCGGCCTCGCCGCGGATCTGCGCCATCAGCTGCACCGTGATGCCGATCACCAGCGCCACCAGCATCAGGCCGAACAGCGGCGGCGAAAGAAAGGCGAGGTAGCTCAGGCAGCCCAGCGCCACGGCGATCGCGATCAGCATTCCCGACAGCGCGAAGGCCACGTCGCTGATCATGTCCACGTCCTGCGACAGCACCGGCATCAGGCGGTGCGTGCGGTAGCGCTCCAGCGCATCGATGGGCGCCGCGAGAATCTTCTGCGCGAGGCTCTTTCGCACCTGCGCCACCAGGCGCTGGCCGACGAAGTTGGTCGACACGTCCGACGCCATGCGCCCGAACAGCGCCACGCCGCACAGGCCGATGAAGGTCAGCAGCAGGCCACCCGCCAGCCCGCCCGGCTGGTTCAGCACCCGGTTGATGGTGCCGAGCAGCGCGACCGTGGCGGCACCGGCGCCGATGCCCGTGACCGCGGACAGCGATATCCACGGAAGAAAGGGTTTCAGCAGGCGCCCGATCTCGGCGCCGTTGCCTGCGGTGGTAGTTGTCATGCAAAGGCTCTTTCCGCCCGGGGGGCGACAGCTTGGGAACGGCCATGCCTGTCCGGCATGGCCCCGATGGCTTCGTGCCACCTACTGCCTAGACGGCTGAGCCGCGGCAATGTTCAGCGCGGCCCGGATGAACAGCCGCCGCGCGAATCCGTCTTCAAGGGATGACCCCGCCGAAGTCCGCCGCATGATCCCGCTGCTGGAGCCCCTGTTCCGGGGCGAGCTGGCCGTGCACGGCGAGAAGCTGCAATGCGCGGACACGGTGCCGGCCGGTGCGGTGCGCGTGGCGGACCTGGCGCAATCCCCGGCGCTGCTGGCCGACGTGCTGCAGCGCAATGCCCGCTTCCGGGGCGTCGCCGGTGCGGACTGGCGCCCGGTCGCATCCGCGTGGAGCCTCGAATACATCGCGATGCTGCTGCCGCCCGTGATGGCCGCGGCCAGCATGCTGCAGCACGTGTTCCCCATCGCGGCGGAACACACCTGGGTGCGGCTGGACGCGCACGGCGGCCCCGTGGGCTTTCACATCCGGCACCTGGGCCGGCCGCGGCACGGAGCCGATGCCGCCGAGCGCTATGCGCCGCTGCTCTGGCAGCACCTCGCGCCGCTCTTCGAGGCTCTGAGCGGCCTCACGCGGCTCGCGCCCAAGATCCTCTGGAGCAACACCGTGCGGCTCATGGAACCGGTGTTCGACGTGGCACTGGCCGCGACCGGGGGAGCGCCGTCGATCTCGCAGGACAGGCAACTGCTGTTGCACAGCGCGACGTGGCCGCACGATCTGCGCGCCAACCCGCTGCACGGCCGCCAGCGCAACCATGCCGTGAAGCTGCACCGGGAGTGCTGCCTGAACTACCTGCTGCCGCATGAGCACCACTGCAACGCCTGCCCGCTGGCGCCGGCGCATCGCGGCCTCGCGTGAACAGATCGCGGGCCATTGCGTCTTCTTCCTATCCATCCATCCCACACATATGTCCAAGGCCAAGCTCGTCTACATCCTGTCTTTGAGAAACGCCGCCGCCGACAAGGCCGGCCAGCACGTTGCCTACAAGGGCGGGCAGCGCTACATGACCTCTCCGCTCGAGTACCTGGCGAAGGCGCTCGACGACACCCCGCTGGGCGATGCCTATTCGCTCGAAGGCATCGTGATCGACGACGATCCGCGCTCGCCGCGGGACCAGGCCGCGCTGCAGGACTATGGCTTCTCGTGCCAGCCCGGCAGGCAGTGGATCTTTCCGAGCGGGCTCAAGACGCAGGGCAAGACGCTGACCGAGATCTTCCATTCGGTGCCTTCCGAATACCGGCGCCTGCCGCTGGACTCGGCCGACCGCGTGGCCGGCAAGAGCCGCTTCGAACGCACGCTGCTCGACAAGCTGCTGACGCTGCAGGCCGACATCGTCGTGCTCGACGGGCTGCTCGTGATCCTCGACGAGCTGGTGCGGCCCGGCGCGCTGTTCCACCGCAGGATCGTCAACATCCATCCGGGCATCACCCGCATCGAGTCCCCCTACGAACGCCGCGGCGCCTACGCCACGCTCGATGCGCTGCACGGCGCGCAGGGCCGCAAGATCGTGAACTGGGAAACGATGGAAAGCGTGGCCGTCGCGCCGCTGTTCAAGACGGGCGCCTCGCTGCACTACGTCGACAACGGCATCGATTCCGGCGAGGTGATCCACGACGCGCTGCGCACCGCCATCGACCCCGAAGACACCATCCTCGAGCTGCGCTGGAACAACTTCAACCACAGCCTCTTCCCCGCCCTCCACGAGGGCCTGGCCCTGCTCGCGCAGCAACGGCAACCGCTCACCGAAAGAACCGCATGACATCCACCCCCCATGTTTCCTATGCGGACGGCATGCCGCACGCGATCATGCGCGAGGGCGACACGCTCGGCGTGCGCAATACGCAGGATGGCACGCGCTCGCTCTGGAAGATCGGCCGGGGCGCATCGGGTGCCGCGCTCGACTGGATCGATGGCAGCGATGCCTCCACCGCCCATCTGCTGGCGGCGCTCGAAGGCGCATTCGAACATCACCCATCCTCCAAGACCCTCGCCGTCGCCCCGAGCCACCCGGCCGCGGCGCTCGTGCGCGCCGGCGTGCTGCTGCCGGCCGACGGCGGCCGGGCCCTCGCCTGCCGCGACATGCTGTGGCAGCAGCCTTCCCTCTGGCTGCCCACCGTGCACCCGCCCATGGCACTGCAGTACGCACTGACGAATGGCAAGCGCCACCCCGTGCGTCCGCCCAAGCCGCGCGGCGTGCTCTACCAGCGCTTCATTCCCTGGCTCGGCAAGACCTTCTCGTTCCGCAGCTTCGACTTCGAGGCCGACCTCGCGAGGTTCAACCGCTGGATGAACGACCCCGACGTGGCCGTGATCTGGGAGGAAGAAGGCGACCTCGACAAGCACCGCCAGTACCTCTCGGCCATCGACCGCGACCCGCACATGTACTCGATGATCGCCTGCCTCGACGACGAGCCCTTCGGCTACTTCGAGATGTACTGGGCCAAGGAGAGCCGCATCGCGCCGTTCTACGACGTGGACGACCACGACCGCGGCTGGCACGTGCTGATCGGCGAGCCCGCGTTCCGCGGCAAGGCCTTCGCCACCGCGTGGCTCACCTCGATCTCGCACTACATCTTCCTGTGCGACCCGCGCACCCGGCGCGCCGTGGGCGAGCCGCGCATCGACCACGTGCAGCAGATCCGCAACCTCGACAAGTCCGGCTACGCCAAGGTGAAGGAATTCGACCTGCCGCACAAGCGCGCACTGCTCGTCGTGATGCTGCGCGAACGCTATTTCACCGACGCCCTGTGGCTGCCCCGCAGCGACGGCGCCGCCACGCCCGCCCAACACTCTGCGTAAAGGAAACCGTCATGGTGATTCACGACCTCATCGGCATCGGCTTCGGCCCTTCCAACATCGCGCTGGCCATTGCGCTGGACGAGAAGCGACGCGACGGCCGGCGCGTCGACGCGATGTTCATCGAGAAGCAGGCCGGCTTCGCCTGGCACAAGGACATGATGCTGGACCAGGCGCACATGCAGATCTCCTTCATGAAGGACCTGGCGACGCTGCGCAACCCGACCAGCCGCTTCACCTTCATCAACTACCTGCATGAAAAGAAGCGCCTGCAGGACTTCATCAACCTGAAGACCTTCTTCCCCAGCCGCCACGAGTTCAACGACTACCTGGGCTGGGCCGCGGCCCAGTTCGAGGATGCCTGCGTCTACGGCGAGGAAGTCTTCGAGGTGCTGCCCGAGAGCGAAGCGCACGGCGGCGAGATCTCGCTGCTGCGCGTGCGCTCGCGCGACCGCGCCAGCCACGTGACCGAGCGGCTCGCGCGCAACCTCGTGGTCGGCATCGGCGGCATGCCCAACATCCCGGACGGCTTCCGGCCGTTGCGGGACGACCCGCGCGTGTTTCATTCGAGCAGCTACCTGCGGGACATGGCCCGCCTGCCCGAGGCCGCAAGGATCGCCATCGTCGGCGCCGGCCAGAGCGCGGCCGAGATCTTCATGGACCTGCAGGGCCGGCCGCATGCGCCGCAGGTCGACCTGATCATGCGGGCCCGCTCGATCCGCCCGTCGGACGACAGCCCCTTCGTGAACGAGGTGTTCAACGTCGAGTTCACCGACTACATCTACAGCCGGTCCGAGGACGAGCGCGCCGCGCTGATCGACGAGTTCGGCCACACCAACTACGCGGTCGCCGACCTCGACCTGATCCAGCAGATCTTCAAGATGTTCTACGAGCAGAAGGTGCGCGGCAAGAGCCGCATGCGCTTCCTGCCCCGGCACGACATCCGGGGCGTGCATGCCACGGCCGATGGCATCCACCTCACCCTGTCGGACCAGAACACCGGCCGCGAGAGCACCTCGCGCTACGACGCCGTGGTGCTGGCCACCGGCTACGCGCGCGAGCAGCACCGGGCGCTGCTGACGCCGCTCGCCCGGTACCTCGGGGACTTCTCGGTGGACCGCCACTACCGCCTCGGCAGCACGCCGGACTTCCGCCCCGCCATCTTCCTGCAGGGTGCCTGCGAGTCCTCGCACGGCCTGAGCGACACGCTGCTGTCGGTCACCTCGGTGCGCACGGGAGAAATCGGCAATGCGCTGCTCAGGGCGATTCCGGCAGGCCCGCCCACGACAGCCGCGAACAGCGCCCGCCACGAGCGCCAGCCGGTGCAGGCCTAGGCAGGGCCTTTCCCCCAGGGCCGGGCAGGCCAAAAGAAAAGGAGACAGGCCGCTGTCTCCTTTTTTTTAAGTCAAACGTCTCATGTATGGAAGCGCCAAGGCGCCGGAACCGGCCGGCCTTGGGCGCCGCAATGTGAACACGTCGTATTCAAGCACCTGGAGTATCAACCTTATGCGTCCCCTGCCCCGTCAACGCCTCTTGAACGCCGCACTCGCCGCGGCCTTCGGCACGGCCTTCTCCCTCTGCAGCGTGAGCGCCTCGGCGCAGGCCACCGAACAGCCGCAGGCCTCCGGCGCGGCCCTGCCCGCGATCACCGTGAACGCCGATTCGCAGGAGTCCGCCACCGGCCATGTCAACGGCTACCTCGCCAAGCGCAGCATGGCCGGCAGCAAGACCGACACGCCGGTCGTCGAGACGCCGCAGTCGGTCTCGGTCATCACCGCCGACCGCATGGACGCCATCGGCGCAACCAACGTCAAGGAGGCGCTCGGCTACACCCCGGGCGTCAGCATCGCCCCCTTCGGCGCCGACTCGCGCTACGACTGGATCTCGATCCGCGGCTTCGACGGCTATTCGCCGGGCTTCTACCTCGATGGCATGCCGCTGCGCAACAACGGCACCTGGGGCACCTGGAAAACCGAGAACTACGGCACCGAGCGCCTCGAAGTGCTGCGCGGACCGGCCTCGGTGCTCTACGGCATGGCAAGCCCGGGCGGCGTGGTCAACATCGCGAGCAAGCTGCCCACCGCGGAGCCCCTGCGGGAAATCCAGCTGCAGTACGGCAGCGATGCCCGCCGCCAGGTGGCCGGCGACTTCTCGGGTGCGCTCGATGCGGAAGGCAAGGTGCTCTACCGCATCACCGGCGTGCTGCGCGACGCCCAGCTGCCCGGCGGAAGTTCGCGCGACGACCGCACCTACATCGCACCCGCGATCACCTGGAAGCCCTCGAGCGACACCACCTTCACGCTGCTGGGCCAGTACCAGAAGAACCGTGCGGGCACCTACAGCCGCATCCGCCCCATCGAAGGCTCGCTGAAGCCGACGCGCATCGGCACCTTCATTCCCAGCGACCTGAACGCCGGCGATCCGAACTTCGATCACTTCAACCACGACCAGAAGATGATCGGGTACCAGCTCGAACATCGCTTCAACGACACCTTCACCGTGCGCCAGAAGCTGCGCTACGGCAAGCTCGAGGTGGACTACCGGGCCCTGCAGGCGCCGAGCTTCGTCACCATGGACCCGGCCAATGCGCTGAGCCCGCTCAACTACCAGTACCTGACCCGCGGCGTCTTCGGCAGCCAGGAGAGCACCTCGTCCCTCACCATGGACAACCAGCTGCAGGCCGACCTGCGTTCGGGCGACTGGCAGCACAAGGTGCTGGTGGGCCTGGACTACCAGCGCACGCGCATCGACCAGTACACCTACAGCAGCACCCTCGGCGCGCCGCTGCTCAACATCTACGCACCCGTCTACGGCAGCGCCATCGACATCCCGAGCCCCTACGTCAACGGCGTGAGCCGGCTGGCGCAGACCGGCATCTACCTGCAGGACCAGATCAAGTGGGGCGACCGCTGGTCGCTCACGCTCGGCGGCCGCTACGACACCGCCCAGAGCAGCGCCTACAGCCGTTTCGACGGCACGACCCAGCGCATCTCCGAAAACAAGTTCACCAAGCGCGCGGGCCTGGTCTACCTGGCACCGAACGGCCTCGCACCGTACCTGAGCTACGCCGAATCGTTCGCGCCGACCGGCGTGATCGATCCGACCACGAAGACGCCCTTCAAGCCGGAAAGCGGCCGCCAGTACGAGGCCGGCATCCGCTACCAGCCGCCGGGCGGCAAGTCGCTCTACAGCGCGGCGATCTTCGACCTGCGCCGCAAGAACTACATCACCTACGACACGAGCTTCATGCCGAAGCAGACCGGCGAGATCTCGGTGCGCGGCCTCGAACTCGAGGCCACCACCGAGCTCATGCCGCGCCTGAACCTCACGGCGTCGTATGCCTACACGCCGCGCGCCATCGTCACGGCCAGCAGCCGGACCGCGGAAATCGGCAAGCAGGCGGCGTCCGTGCCGCGCAACCGCCTGTCGGTGTGGGCGGACTACCGCTTCAGCAACGGCCTGAAGGTGGGGGTGGGCGCGCGCTTCAACGGCTCGACCCATGGCGACGCCGAAGTCGTCGCGCCGTCCAAGATCCCTTCGTACACGCTGCTCGACGCCATGATCGGCTACGACATCGACCGCTGGACGCTGGCGCTGAACCTGCGCAACCTGACCAACAAGACCTACATCGCCAACTGCGCCTACGCCTATTGCTACCTGGGCACGCAGCGCACGGCGGTGGCGACGGCCACCTACCGCTGGTAAGCCCGGCGCTCCGGAACAAAGGCCGGATGCCCTCGCGGGCATCCGGCCTTTTTTTGCGCAGACCGCCCGCGAAACGGCTAGGCGGGATCGAGCGCCAGCAGGCGGTTCTTCACCGTCGCGCCGAACTGCGCGTCGCGGATGATGTCCAGGTGAGCGGTGCGCGCCACGACCTCGCTCGAGAGCACGCGCGCGCGCTCCGGCCAGCGGCGCAAGACGCCCGGCGCGCGCAGCGAGTCTTCGGCGTGGAACACCTGCACCGGGAGATCCGTCTTCGCCTCTGCGTAGCGCGCGGACTGCACGCGGCTGTCGAGCGTGGCCCACAGCAGGTACTCGTAGGCCTCGTCGCCGGTGCCGTCGAGCGGCGACACCCAGGCCGGCGCCAGCAGCTGCTCGGCCACCCAGGTTCGTTCGGCATCGGTCATGCGGGCGAACAGCGCTTTCCATTGCGCCGCCATGTCCGACTTCGCGAGCCAGGCGGCCAGCACCTCGTCGGCCTGCAGGCGCTGCGCCGGCGTCAGGGTGCCCAAGGGAACCATCGGCTCCGCCTCGAACACGTCGACCGCGCCGAAGAACACGATCTCGATGCGCCCCTGCAACTGCCGCGCCACCTCGAAAGCCAGGTCGCCGCCCAGCGACCAGCCCAGCAGTGCGCAGCGTCCCCCGGTGGCCGCCTGGACGATGAAGTCCGCATACTCCGCCGCAAGCTCGCGAATGGCAAAGCCGCGCCAGCGCTTGCGCGTGTAGACATGGCTCACGAAGGCATACACCGGCCGGTCGCCCTGCACCGCGCGCGCCAGCGGCTGGAACTCGCGCGTGTTGACGATCAGGCCGGGCAGGCAGAACAGCGGCACGCCCGCGCCGCCTGCATGCAGGCACACCGCATCGTTCGCGCTGTCGGCCCGCTGGTGCACGCGCGCGGCCAGCTCCCGCAGGCTGCCGGCCTGGATCACGTCGGCCAGGCTCAGGTGGCTGCCGCCGGGCAGTTGCTTGCGCACGCGCGCGATCAGCTTGAGGCTCAGGAGGGAGTCGCCACCCAGCTCGAAGAAGTTGTCGCCGCGCCCCACGCGCGCCACGCCCAGCACCTCGCGCCAGATTCCGGCCAGTGCCTCTTCGACATCGCCCTGTGGCGCTTCGTACGTGCGTTCGCTGCCCAGCCCCTCGGGTTCCGGCAGCGCCTTGCGGTCCACCTTCCCATTGGCATTCAGCGGCAAGGCCGCGAGCGTGACGATCAGGCGCGGCACCATGTAGTCGGGCAGTACCTGGCCGAGGCGTTCGCGCAGCGCCGCGCCGTCGATCGACCGGTCCGCATGCACCGCGATGTAGGCCACGAGCGACGTACTGCCCGCACCTTCGCGCGCGACGACCACCGCCTCGCGCACTTCGGGCTGCGCGAGCAACTGCGCCTCGATCTCGCCGAGCTCGATGCGCAGGCCGCGGATCTTCACCTGGTGGTCGATGCGGCCCAGGTACTCGATCTGCCCCTCGGCATTCCAGCGCACCAGATCGCCGGTGCGGTACAGCCTGCCGCCGCTGCCACTGAACGGATGGGCCACGAAGCGCTCGGCGCTCAGGCCCGGCCGGTTCAGGTAGCCCCGGGCCAGGCTCACGCCACCGAGGTACAGCTCGCCCGCGACACCGCGCGGCACGAGGTTGAGTTCGGCATCGAGCACATAGGCTTGCGTGTCGGTGATCGGCTGGCCGATGGGCACCAGGCTCTGGCCATCGTCGCGGCAGGTCCAGCGCGTGACGTGGATCGTGGTCTCGGTCGGGCCGTACAGGTTCTGCAGCGTGGCGCCGCGCAGGCGCTGCAGCGTCTCCTTCTGCGTCTCGGCCGGCATCGCCTCGCCGCCGCAGATGATGTGGCGCAAGCGTGTGCTGGCCTCGATGCCTTCGTGCGCGAGGAAGGCCTGCAGCATCGAAGGCACGAAGTTGAGCGTGGTGACCTGGTGGCGCTGGATCAGTTCGACCAGCCGGGCCGGATCGCGGTGATCGCCGGGATTCGCGACCACCAGCCGCGCGCCCGCGGTCATCGGCCAGAACAGCTCCCACACCGACACGTCGAAGCCGAACGGCGCCTTGTGCAGCACGGTGTCGTCGCGGGTGAGGCCGTAGGTCCGCTGCATCCAGGCCATGCAGCTGTGCAGTGCGTCGTGCCGGATGGCCGCGCCCTTGGGCTTGCCGGTGGAACCCGAGGTGTAGATCACGTAGGCGAGGTTCTCGCCGTGCAGCGCAACCTGCGGATCGGCATCGGACTCGCCGCTGAAGTCCGTGCCGTCGATCTCCAGCGTGGTCAGGCTGCTGCGGTCGGGGAGGCAGCCGCGTGTGGCGCGGTGTGCCAGCAGCAGTTCGATGCCGCTGTCCTTCACCATGTAGGCGAGGCGCTCGGCCGGGTACTCCGGGTCCAGCGGCAGGTAGGCGCCGCCGGCTTTCAGGATGCCGAGCAGACCCACCACCAGTTCGACCGAGCGCTGCATGGCGACGCCCACGCGCATGTCGGGCTTGACGCCCAGCGCGATCAACCGATGCGCGACGCGGTTGGCGCGCCGGTTGAGTTCATCGAAGCTCAATGCCTCGTCGCCGAAAAGCAGCGCCGTGGCCTGCGGCTGCAGCCGGGCCTGTTTCTCGATGGTCCGGTGCACCGGCTCGTGCTGCGGCTCGCGCTGCGCGTTCACGCTCCATGCTGCGAGCTGCGCCTTCTCGGGCGCGTCCATCAGCGCGACGTCGCCCACCGCGTGCCCGTCGTCGCCGGCCAGCGCACCGAGCATCGCGACGTAGTGCGCGGTCATGCGTTCGATGGTGGCGGGCTCGAACAGCTCCGAGGCATAGATGAAGCTCGCATGCAGCCGCCCGTCCGCATCCTCGCTGGTGCTCAGCACCAGTTCGAACTGCGCCACCGGTGCCGCGAGCGGATAGTCTTCCAGTTCAAGGCCAGGCAGTTGCTTCAGCGTGCGGGAGTCGATGCGTTCGTGGCTGAACATCACCTGGAACAGCGGGCTCACGCTCAGGCTGCGCTCGGGCTGCAGCGCCTCCACCAGTTGCTCGAACGGAAGGTCCTGGTGCGCCTGCGCGCCCATGGCGGCCTCCTTCGCCTGCGCCAGCACCTTCGCCAGGCTCATGCGGCTTTCGACCGCGCTGCGCATCACCTGAGTGTTGACGAAGAGCCCGATGACGCCTTCCGTCTCCGCGCGATGGCGGTTCGCCACCGACACGCCGACGCGGATGTCCTGCTGCCCGGTGTAGCGGTGCAGCAGTGCCTGGAACGCGGTCAGCAGCACCGTGAAGAGCGTCGCACCCTGGGCGCGCGCACGCTGGTGGAGGCCCTGCACCAGCCCGGGCGCAAGGTCGACGCCGTGCCTCGCCGCGGTGTAGTGCCCGCCGGGCCGCCGGCTGTGGTCGGTGGCGAGCTGCAGCGCCGGGTTGCCGGTGCCGAGGCGTTCGGTCCAGTAGGCGAGCTGCCTGTCCTTCTCGCCCGCTTCGAGCCAATTGCGCTGCCATGCCGCGTAGTCCGCATAGCGGATCGGCAGCGGCGGCAATTCCACCTTTTCGCCGCGCACCCGCGCGCGGTACTGCGCCACGAACTCGCCCACCAGCAGATGCAGGGAGCCGCCGTCGGACACGATGTGGTGCATCACCAGCACCAGCACATGCACCTGCGGCGCGAGCCGGATGACGCCCACCCGCATCAGCGGGCCGATCGTGAGGTCGAAAGGCGTGGCGCTCAGGCGGCGGGCCTCCTCGCGCGCACGCGCTTCCACGTCGCCCTGCGCGCCGGCCAGGTCGATCACCGGGATGTCGAGATCGACGCGGTCCTGCACGATCTGTTCGCACAGCCCCTGCGCATCCGGCTGGAACACCGTGCGCAGCGAAGCGTGGCGCTCCAGCAGCGCCGCGAAACTCTTCTTCAGCGCCTCGATGTCCAGCGCCCCGTGCAGCTTCAGCGCGCCGGAGATGTGGTACGCCGTGCTCTTCGGGTCCAACTGCCACAGAAACCACTGGCGCATCTGCGCATAGGAAAGCTCGGCCCGGGTTCCAGCGGGTAAGGCCACGATGGGCAGCTTGGCAAAATCCACACCCTGCTTTTGCAGGAGGCCGAGAAACGCCTTCTGCTTTTCCCGGGGCAGGCGCGCGAAACGGTCTGCGATGCTGTGCTTGTCGATCTCCATCAATCCTCCAGGAGGTCTAGCAGCGCGGCCATCTGCACGAGGTCCTCGGACCCTCCCGCCGCCGCAGTGCCGACCTCTTCCTGCACGACGCCGGCCATCGCGGCCAGCGTCGGGTTTTCGAAATAGCGCTTGAGCGGCAACTGGACCGCGAGCTGCTTCTGCACCTTGGTCTGCACGGCCAGCAGGCTCAGCGAGTGGCCGCCCAGCTCGAAGAAGTTGTCGTTGCGTCCAACGCGCTCCACCTCGAGCACGTCGGCCCAGATGGCGGCGAGTGCGCTCTCCACCTCTCCCACGGGCTGCGCATACGCACTGCCGCTCGCCAGCTCCGGATCGGGCAGCGCCTTGCGGTCGACCTTGCCGTTCGAATTCAAGGGCACGGCATCGAGCACCATGAGCGCCGCCGGCACCATGTAGTCCGGCAGCTTCTGCAGCAGCCGCTCGCGCAGCACCACGGCATCCGCCGTCTGCCCCGCCCGCGCGGACACGTACGCCACCAGCCGCGTGCCGCCTGCGCCCTCCTTCGCCAGCACGACCGCTTCGCGCACTTCGGGCTGCGCCAGCAGCTGCGCCTCGATCTCGCCCAGCTCGATGCGGAAGCCGCGGATCTTCACCTGGTGGTCGATGCGCCCGAGGTAGTCGAGCTGGCCGTCGCCGCGCCAGCGCACCAGGTCGCCGGTGCGGTACAGGCGCCCGCCCGCGGCGCCGAAGGGGGCGGCCACGAAGCGCTCCGCGCTCAGGCCGGCCCGGTTCAGGTAGCCGCGCGCCAGGCCCGCGCCCGAGACATGAAGCTCGCCCGCCACGCCGACCGGCAGCGGGTTGAGGTCGCCGTCGAGCACCCACAGGCCGAGATCCGGAATGCACGCGCCCACCGGGCTGCTCTGTTCGTCGAGGTCGGCGCGCACGATCGGCCGGTAGGTCACGTGCACGGTGGTCTCGGTGATGCCGTACATGTTGACCAGCTGCGGCTGCCGGTCGCCGAAGCGCTCGATCCACGGCCGCAGGCTCTCGGGCTCGAGGGCTTCGCCGCCGAAGATCACGCAGCGCAGCGGCAGGCGATCGCCCGCAGCCAGCGCCGCGCTGTGGATCAGCTGCCGGAAGGCCGACGGCGTCTGGTTCAGCACGGTGACCTGCTGCGCGCGCAGCAGCGCCACGAAATCGTCGGGCGAACGGCTGACCCAGAACGGCACCACCACCAGCCTGCCGCCGGTGCACAGCGCACCGAAGATCTCCCATACCGAGAAGTCGAAGGCGTAGGAGTGGAAGTTCGTCCACACATCCTGCGGGCCGAAGCCGAACCAGGGCTGCGTCGAATCGAGCAGCCGCGTCACGTTGCGGTGGGTCAGTTGCGTTCCCTTGGGACGGCCCGTGGAGCCCGAGGTGTAGATGACGTAGACCCGGTGGTCGGCATGCACCGCCACCTCGGGCGCATGCGACGGCTCCGCGGCCAGGTCGGCCGTGTCGAGCGCCAGCACGCGCACCTCGTCCTGCAGCGGGAGCTTCGGCGCCACATGGCTTTGCGTGAGCAGCAGGCGGATGCCGCTGTCCGCGATCATGTAGGCCAGGCGGTCGGCGGGGTACTCGGGGTCGAGCGGCACATAGGCGCCGCCGGCCTTCAGGATGCCGAGCAGCCCCACCACCATCTCGATGGAGCGCTCCACCGCGATGCCCACCTTCACCTCCGGCCCCACGCCGAGGCCGATCAGCCGGTGCGCGAGCCGGTTGGCGCGCGCGTCGAGTTCGGCGTAGCCCAGGCTCTCATCGCCGAAGACCACTGCCGTTGCATCGGGATGCAAGGCGGCCTGCCGTTCGAACCAGCGATGCACGGGTTGCCCGGCGTCGACGGTGGGCAGTTTTTTCGCCGGCTCGGGTTGCAGCAGGGCCTCTTCACCTTCGTCCTGCAGCCCGATGTCGCCCACCCGCGCGCCCGGCGCGTGCGCGATCGCTTCGAGCAGCGTCTCCATGCGGCGCGCCAGCGTCTGCACCAGCGCGTCGCCGAACTGGCTGCGCGCATGGCTGTAGCTCAGCACCAGCGTCTCGCCCTGGTTGACCGACAGGGTCATCGGGTAGTTCGTCTCCTCGCGGTTCCAGACCTCGCCGAAGCGCAGCCGGTCGGGCGCACCCTGCTTCAGCGCCTGGTCCAGCGGATAGTTCTCGAACACCACGATGCTGTCGAACAGGTCCTGCCCGCCCTGGCCCGCCCAGCGCTGGATCTCGTAGAGGGGCGTGTGCTCGTGCGCCTGCGCACCGAGGTTCTGCGCCTGCAGCGCGCGCAGCCAGTCGCCCACGCGCTGCGCCGGCTGCAGCGTGGCGATCACCGGCAGCGTGTTGATGAACAGGCCCAGCATCTGCTGCGCGCCGGGCAGCTCCACCGGCCTGCCCGCCACGGTGGCACCGAAGCTCACCGTGCGCTGCCCCGTGTGGCGCGCCAGCAGCAGGGCCCATGCGGCCTGCACCAGCGTGTTGAGGGTCACGCGTTCGCGCTTCGCCGCTTCCATCAGCGCGCGCATGCGCGGCGCTTCGATCTCGCAGCGGTGCATGCCGTGGCCCGCCTGCGCATCGCGCGGCTTGGGCAGGGTGTTGGCCAGCCATGTGGGGCCTTCGGTGCGGCCCAGCTGCTCGCGCCAGTAGCGCTCGTCGGCGGCACCGTCGCGCTGCTGCAGCCACGCGATGTAGTCCGCGTAGCGCCCGCCCTGGGATGCGAGGGCTTCGCCGGCGTAGTGCCGCAGCATCTCGCCCATCAGCTGCGAGGTGCTCCAGCCGTCCAGCAGCAGGTGGTGCATGGTCCAGACGAAGTGGTGCTTGTCGTCGTGCGTGTGCACCAGCACCAGCCGCATCAGCGGGGGCTGGGCCAGGTCGAAGCCCTGCGCGAGCTGTGCCTGCGCCAGGTCGTCGAGTGCACGGGCGATGTCGCCCTTGCCGCGCCAGTCGTGCTCGGCGATCGGCAACTCGACCTGCCGGGCCACCCATTGCAGGGCGGGCTCGCCCACGAGGAAGCCGGTGCGCAGCACCTCGTGCCGCTCCAGCAGCGCACGCCATGCAGCCTTGAAGCGCGCGACGTCGAGCCCGTCGATGTCGACGCGCAGCTGGTTCAGGTAGGCACTGCCGCCGGGCGCATACAGGCTGTGGAACAGCATGCCTGCCTGCATCGGCGAGAGCGGGTACAGGTCCGCCAGGTTCGCCGCCGGGACCGGCAGGGCATCGAGCTGCTGCGGGCCGATGCGGGCCAGCGGAAAGTCCGACGGCGTCACGCCCTGCGCACCGCTCGTGCAATGCCCCACCAGCGCTTCGAGCTCCTGCTGGAAGCGCTGCACCCAGCCCGCCACGGCGCTGCGGTCATGGCGCGCCTGGCTGTAGCTCACGCGCAGCGTCAGCACGCCTTCGTAGACCTGGCCGTTGACCGCGAACTCGTGCGTCAGCGGTGCCCCGGCATCCACCGGTGCGCCGCCCGGCTCCTGCGCCAGCACCCATTGCGCGCGTTCGTCGAAACCGGCGTCGAACTGGCCGAGGTAGTTGAAGACCACCTGCGCGCGGGGCAGTGCGCGCAGCGCCTGCTGCTGCGCGGCGTTGCCGAGGTGCTTGAGCACGCCGTGCCCCAGCCCCTTGTCGGGAATGCGGCGCAGGCTTTCCTTCACGCGCTTGATGGCCTCGCCCGGTTCGCCCAGCGGATCGAGCGCGACCGGGAACAGGGTCGTGAACCAGCCGACGGTGCGCGACAGGTCGATGGAGTCGAACAGGTCTTCGCGGCCGTGGCCCTCGAGGTCGACCAGCACCTTGGCGTGGCCGGCCCATGCGCACAGCGCGCGGCCCAGCGCGGTCAGCAGCAGGTCGTTGGCCTGCGTGCGGTAGGCCGCGGGGGCGTCCTTCAACAGCGCCTGCGTCGTCGCCTTGTCCAGCCGGAGCTCGACGGTCTGCTGGTCGGCGACGGTGTTCGACCCCTCGGGGCGGGCGCACGGCAGGCTGGCGGGAACATCCGCCAAGGCCTGCCAATGGCCAATCCCTTCGGCATGGTCTTGGGCGTAGGCCTGCAGTGCGGTGGTCCAGTCTTTGTAGCTGCTGCTCTTGGCGGGCAGCACGATGGTTTGGCCCGCGAGGGTCTGGCGGTAGGCGTCCTGCAGGTCTTCCAGCAGGATGCGCCACGACACGCCATCGACCACCATGTGGTGAATGGCCACCATCAGCCGCGATTCGCCGCCCGGCAGATCGACCGCGAGCGCGCGCAGCAGCGGGCCGCGCGCGAGGTCCAGGCTGCGCTGCGCTTCGTCGCAGAGCGCTTCGAGCTGCGCCGCATCGCGGGCCCTGCGCACCCACAGCAGTTCGTCGAGTTCGCTCTGCAGCATCGCCGCGTAGCGCTGGTGCCATGCGCCTTCGGCATCCTGGCTGTAGCGCAGGCCCAGGCTGTCGTGGTGCTGCACCACCGCCCGCAATGCCTGCCGGAAGCCCTGCAGCTGCAGCGGCTCGCGGCACTTCAGCAGCACCGCCTGGTTCCAGTGGTTGCGCACCGGCATCTGCATCTCGAAGAACGCATGCTGGAACGGCAGCAATGGCGCTTCGCCCTGCGCATCGCCAGTCACCGGGCGCTTGGCATCGCCCACCGGTTCGGCCGCGCCCGCGAGCTGCGCCACGGTCTGGCGCTCGAAGATCTGCTTGGGGCTCACCTTCCAGCCCGCGAGGCGCAGCCGCGCCACGATCTGCAGGCTCAGGATGGAATCGCCGCCCAGCTCGAAGAAGTTGTCGTTCCGGCCCACGCGCGGGAGGCCGAGCACGCCGGTCCAGACCTTCGCGATGGCCTGTTCGGCCTCGCCCTGCGGCGCTTCGTAGGCCTTCTCGTCCTGCAGGAGTCCGGGCTCCGGCAGGGCCTGGCGGTCGACCTTGCCGCTGGGGCTCAGCGGCAGCGCGTCGAGCACCACGATGGCCGAAGGCACCATGTAGTCGGGCAGCGCGCGCGCGAGCCGCTCCTTCAGTGCCGACACGTCGACGGACCGTTCTGCCTTCAGCGACACGTAGGCCGCGAGCCGCGCGCCGACCGGCCCGTGGCGCGCGATCACCACGGCTTCGCGCAGCTCGGGCTGGGCCAGCAGCTGTGCCTCGATCTCGCCAAGCTCGATGCGGAAGCCACGGACCTTCACCTGGTGGTCGATGCGGCCCAGGTATTCGAGCTGGCCGTCGTCGCGCCACCGCACCCAGTCGCCGGTCCGGTAGAGCCGTCCGCCGGTATCGTCGAAAGGGTCAGCCACGAAGCGTTCGGCCGTGAGCGCGGCGCGATGCAGGTAGCCGCGCGCGAGGCCCTCACCACCGAGGTACAGCTCGCCCGCGACATTGCGCGGCACGAGGTTGAGGTCGGCATCGAGCACGCGCGCGCTGCGGTCGCCCACGGGCCGGCCGATGGGCGCGTAGCCCTCTTCGAAGCTCGCCGCGCCATCGACCTTCCACAGCATCGGCGTCACCACCGCTTCGGTGGGGCCGTAGCCGTTGATCAGCAGTTCGGGCTTCAGGTGCCGGCGCACCGCGTCGAAGCCTTCGCGCGACATCGCTTCGCCACCGAAGGAATACAGCTGCACCGGCGGGCAGCGGCCGGTGTCGCGCGCCCAGTCGGCCAGCTGGCGCAGGTAGGCCGGGGGAAAGCCGGCGTTGGTCACCCCATGGCGCTGCATCGCATCCAGGGTCTGCTCGGCGGTCCACAGCGATGCATCGCGCAGCAGCAGCGAGGCACCGCAGCACAGCGCCGTGAAGAGGCGCTCGTGCGCGCCGTCGAACGAGAAAGAGAGGAAGTGCAGCTCACAGGACTGCGGCCCCATCTCGTACAGCACGGCCGTTTCCACGCAATGCGCGGCGAAAGGTCCGTGCGACACCATCACGCCCTTGGGCATGCCCGTCGAGCCCGAGGTGTAGATGATGTAGGCCAGGTTGTCGGCATGCACCGCGATGTCGGGCGAGCGGTCCGGCTCGGCGCTCAGGTCGAGCGTGTCGAGCTGCAGCACGCGCACATGGTCGCCGCAGGGAAAGCGTGCCTTCACATGGCTTTGCGTCACGAGCAGGTCGATGTCGCTGTCCGCAACCATGTAGGCCAGCCGGTCCGCGGGATACTCCGGGTCCAGCGGCACGTAGGCGCCGCCGGCCTTCAGGATGCCGAGCAGGCCGACCACCACGTCGAAGGACCGCTCCACCGCGATGCCGACGCGCGTGTCCGGCTTCACGCCGAGCGCGATCAGCCGGTGCGCCAGGCGGTTGGCGCGGCGGTCGAGCTCGCCGTAGCTCAGCGCCTCGTCGCCGAACCGCAGGGCCGTGGCCTCGGGGCGCCCGCGGGCCTGCCGTTCCATCAAGCGATGCACGGGCTCGCTGCCCGGCTCGGCCGGGGCGTTGACACCCCACTGCGCGAGCAGATCCTGCTCGCCAGACGCGAGCATGTCGATGTCACCCACTGCCTGCGCCGGGCTGTCGGCCAGCGCGCTCAGCACCGACAGATAGTGCCCCGCCATCCGCGCGATGGTCTCCGCATCGAACAGCTCCTGCGCATAGTGGAAGCTGGCCTGCACATGGCCCTGCGCATCTTCGATGGTGCTCAGCGTGAGTTCGAACTGCGCGGCCTGCCCGCCCAGTTCGTGGTCCTGCAGCGTCAGGCCGGGCAGGTTCTCCAGCGCGCGGTGGTCGCGCCGCTGGTGATTGAACATCACCTGGAACAGCGGCGCCGTGCCCAGGCTGCGTTCGGGCTGCAGGGCCTCCACCAGCTGTTCGAACGGCAGGTCCTGGTGCGACTGCGCGCCCAGCGCCGCATCGCGCGTGGCTTCCAGGGCCTGCAGCAGGCTCGTGCGGCTGGTCAGCACATTGCGCAGGACCTGCGTGTTGACGAAGAAGCCGATGACCTTCTCGGCCTCCACGCGGTGGCGGTTGGCCACCGGCACGCCGATGCGGATGTCCTGTTGCGCGGTATGGCGGTGCAGCAGCACCTGCAGCCCCGTGAGCAGCACCATGAACAGCGTGGCGCCCTGGGCCTGCGCGCGCCGGTGCAGCGCGTCCACCACCTTCTGCGGCAAAGCAACGTCGTGGCGGGCGGCGCGGTACCGGCCGTCCGCGCGCCGCGCGCGGTCCGTCGGCAATTGCAGCACCGGATGCTCGGTGCCCAGATGTGCTTTCCAGTAGTCGAGCTGGCGCTCCTTCTCGCCGGCCTCCAGCCAGTGCCGCTGCCAGACGGCGTAGTCGGCGTACTGGATCGGCAAGGGCGCAAGCCGCGACGGTTGCCCGTTGGCCCGTGCACGGTAGTGCGCCACGAACTCGTCCACGAGGATCTGCAGCGACCAGCCGTCGGACACGATGTGATGCATCACGACGACGAGCAGGTGCGTCTCCTCATGGAGGCGGATCAGCGCGACCCGCAGCAGCGGATCGGCCGTCAGGTCGAAGGGCGTCTCGGCGATGCGCCGGGCCTCTTCCTGCGCCCGCGCATCGCGTGCGCCGTCCGCGAGCGCGCCGAGGTCGATGAGCGGAATGTCCAGCCCCGCGCGCTGCTGCACCACCTGCTCGACCAGGCCTTCGGCGTTCGCGCGGAACACCGTGCGCAGCGATTCGTGGCGCTCGACCAGGGCGTCGAAGCTCGCCTGCAACGCGTCCCTGTTCAACAGGCCCTGAAGCCGGAGCGCGCCGGTGATGTGGTAGGCCGAGCTGCCCGGCTCGAGCTGCCAGAGGAACCACTGGCGCATCTGGGCATACGAGGGCGCGCAGGCGGTGCGCGCCGCCTCGTCGCGCGCAAGAATCGGAAACTGCCCGATCGTCAACCCCTCGGCGCGGATCTTCTGGTACACCGCGCGGCGCTGCGCCGGGTTCAGCTTGGAGAAGCGCTTGCCGATCTGGTCATGGGTGGCCGCAATGTCCATCAGGCGATCTCCACCAGGCTGTCCATGAAGGCATCGATGTCGGAGAGAGACTGGGCCACGGGTTTCCTTTCGCCGGCACCTGCAATGAGGATGGCCATGTCCATCAGGACAGGCTGTCGAAAAATGTCGGCGACCGTCAGGTCCGCATGCATCGCGCCCTGCACCCGGGCGACCACCTGCACGGACATGAGCGAATGCCCGCCGAGCTCGAAGAAGTTGTCGTGGCGGCCCACGCGCGGCACGCCGAGCACCTCGGCCCATACGGCCGCCAGCGCTTCTTCGGTGCCGCCCTGCGGCGCCTCGTAGGCCTGGGCGCTCGCGCGCTCGGGTTCGGGCAGCGCCTTGCGGTCGACCTTGCCGTTGGGGTTCAGCGGCAGGGTCTCCAACACCACGGCGAGGCCGGGCACCATGTAGTCGGGCAGCGCCCGGCCCAGCCGTTCGCGCAGGCGCGCGGTGTCGATGGACTGCCCCACCTGCGCCGAGACATAGGCCACGAGCCGCGCGCCGCCCGCGCCCTGGCTCGCAACCACGACGGCCTCGCGCACTTCGGGCTGCGCCAGCAGTTGCGCCTCGATCTCGCCCAGCTCGATGCGGAAGCCGCGGATCTTCACCTGGTGGTCGATGCGGCCCAGGTAGTCGAGCTGGCCTTCGCTGTTCCAGCGCACCAAGTCGCCGGTGCGGTACAGCCTGCCGCCGCCTTCGCCGTCGAACGGATCGGCCACGAAGCGCTCGGCGGTCAGGGCCGCGCGCTGCACGTAGCCGCGCGCAAGCCCCGCGCCGCCCAGGTAGAGCTCGCCCGCGGCGCCCGGCGGCATCAGGTTCAGTTCGGCATCGAGCACATAGGTCCGCGTGTCGTCGATCGGCTGCCCGATCGGCACCTGGCTGCGCCCGTCGTCGCGGCAGGTCCAGTGCGTCACGTCGATGGCGGCCTCGGTGGGGCCATAGAGGTTGTGGAGCGCGGCCTGCGGCAGCCGCCGGAACACCTCGTTCTGCGCTTCGGCCGGCAGCGCCTCGCCGCTGCAGACGATGCGCCGCAGGCTGGTGCAGGCCTCGACGCCCGGGTGCGCGAGGAAGGCCTGGAGCATCGAGGGCACGAAGTGCAGCGTGCTCACTTCATGCGTGCGGATCAGCTGGGCGAGACGCGCCGGCTCGCGGTGATCGCCGGGGTTGGCCACGGCCAGCCGGGCGCCGAACATGAGCGGCCAGAAGAACTCCCACACCGACACGTCGAAGCTGAACGGCGTCTTCTGCAGCACAGTGTCCGACTCGCCGAGCGGGTAGGCCTGCTGCATCCAGACCAGGCGGTTGTAGAGCGCGCCGTGGCGGTTGGCCGCGCCCTTGGGCTTGCCGGTCGATCCCGAGGTGTAGATCACATAGGCCAGGTTCTCGCTGTGGAGCGCCACGACAGGGTTGCCTTGTGGATGGCCGCCCAGGTCCAGCGTGTCGAGTGCCAGCATCGGCGTGCCGGCCTGCAGCGGCAGGCGCTCCTTCAGTCGGCTCTGCGTCAGCACCAGCGCAAGCCCGCTGTCTTCCACCATGTAGGCGATGCGGTCCACCGGGTACTCCGGGTCGAGCGGCACATAGGCGCCGCCCGCCTTCAGGATCGCGAGCAGGCCGACCACCAGCTCGGTGCTGCGCTCCAGCGCCACGCCGACCTTCACCTCGGGGCGCACGCCCTCTGCGATCAGGCGGTGCGCCAACTGGTTGGCGCGGCGGTTGAGCTCGCCGTAGCTCAGCACTTCGTTGCCGAAGATCAGCGCGACGGCATCCGGGCGTTCGGCGGCCTGCTGTTCGATCAGGCGGTGCACGCATTGCGCTTCGCCGCGGCGATGGGTGTTGACACCCCACTGGGCGAGCCGGGCCCGCTCCGCGTCGCCCAGCAGCTCCAGTTCGCCCAGCTTCGACGCCGGCAGGCGCACGAGCGCTTCCAGCACGCGCCGGTAGTGGCCCGCCATGCGTTCGATGGTCTGCGGCTCGAACAGCTCTGCCGCATAGCGGAAGTTGGCGCGGATGCTGCCGTCTTCGCGTTCGAGGGTTTCCAGCGTCAGCTCGAAGGGCGCTGCGCGCTCCTCGAGGTCGATGCGCCGCACCTGCAGCCCGGGCCAGCCGCGCAGCGGCCGGTCCCCCTGCCCGAGGTGGTTGAACATCACCTGGAACAGCGGCGCAGCGGTGTGCCCGTGCTCCGCACGCAGCGCCTGCACCAGGCGTTCGAAGGGCAGGTCCTGGTGCGCCTGGGCCTCGATGGCGGTGTCACGGATCTGGGCCAACAGTTCGGCCAGGCTCGTCTGCGCATGCAGGCGCGCATCGAGCACGAGCGTGTTGATGAAGATGCCGATGACGCCCGAGGTCTCCGGACGGCTCCGGCCCGCGACCGGCACGCCGACGCGGATCTCGTTCTGGCCGGTGTAGCGGAACAGCAAGGCATGGAAGGCCGCGAGCAGCGCCATGAACAAGGTGCCGCCCTGCGCGCGCGACAGCTGCTTCAGTTCCTGCGCGAGGCCGGCGGGCAGGTCGAGCGAATGCTGTGCCGCGCTGTAGTGGGCCTCGGCGGCGCGCGGCCGGTCGGTGGTCAGCGCGAGCACCGGCTGGCTGGTGCCGAGGCGCGCGCGCCAGTAGGCCAGCTGCCGCTCGCCTTCGCCGTTCCCCAGCCACTTGCGCTGCCATTGACTGAAGTCGACGTAACTGATCTCCGGCTCGGGCCGCGCGTCAGGCATGCCTTGGGTCCGCAAGGCATAGGCCTCAGCGAGGTCGTCGAGCATGAGCTGGACCGACCATGCGTCGGAAATGATGTGATGCATCATGAGCAGCAGCTGGTGCTCGCCATCGGCCATCTTCAGCAAGGCGCAGCGCAACAGCGGGCCGGTCGTCAGGTCGAAGGCGGTGCGGCACACCTGGACCACCGCCTCGCCATAGCGGGACTCGCGCGCATCGGCATCAAGCACGCTGAGGTCGACGAAGGGAATGTCGATACGGACTTCCGCCTGGACGCGCTGCTCAGGCAGCCCTTCGGGGCCGGGGCCGAACACGGTCCGCAACGCTTCGTGGCGCCTTGCGATCGCCTGCATCGCATCCTGCAGCGCCGCCACATCGAGCGCCCCCGAAAAGCCCAGCCCACCACCGACGTGGTAGGCCGTGTTCGCGGGGTTCAGCTGCCACAGGAACCACTGGCCCTGCTGCGCGAAGGACACGGGCACGGGGCCGTCGATGGCGCCGCGCACGATGGCCTCGCGCGCGGGCGCCGCGTTGCCGCCCTGCTTCAAGCGGCGCTGCAGCAGGCTCAGCTGCGCGGGCGACAGCCTTGCGCGCCGTTCGGAAAGAGGGGATGTCTCGCTCATGATGAAAAACTTGCAGTGATGCGATCCGCTGCCGGATGCAGGTCGTCGGGGGTCGGGGCCTCGCGTTCGATCTCTTCGATCAGCCGCAGCTCGACCAGCGCGGCCAGCTCGGCCACGGTCGGCGCCTTGAAGAAATCGGCCGGCTGCAGTTCCACGCCATAGGCCTTGCGCACGCGGGACAGCAGGCGGATCGCCAGCAGCGAGTCGCCGCCCAGTTCGAACAGGTTGTCGTGCGCGCCCACGGGCGCGATGCCGAGCGCTTCGGTCCACAGCGCGGCCAGCCCTTCTTCCAGTTCGCCTTCGGGTGCGGCATAGGGTGTGGGCAGCACCGGGCGTGGATGGCTGGTGCGGGCTTCGGCCGTCTGTGCGGTGTTTTGGGCATCCAGGGTGTCGAGCAGGTCGGCCAGCGGACGCAGGCGCGGCGCCAGCGGCGAAACGGACACCACCGTCTGCGGCAGGTCGGGGCCGTTGACGATGCGCTCGAAGGCGAGCACGCCGGTGCGCTCGTCGAGGCCGACGCCTTCGGGCAGGTCCATGTCGGCCGCGGCGCCGACATCGCGCCAGGCGTCCCAGTTCACCGAGAACACCGGCAGCGCGGAAGTGCGGCGATGCGCCGTCGCCAGCGCATCGAGGTAGGCGTTGGCGGCGGCATAGTCGCTGCGCCCCAGGCCACCCACGAGCGTGGCGATGGAGGAGCAGAAGAGCACGAAGTCCAGCGGCTCGCCGCGCAGCGCATCGAGCAAGGCGCGCGTGCCCGCCACCTTGGGCGCGAAGGCGGCTTCCACCTGCGACCGGGTGCGCTGGACGATCATGCCGAGCCCCGGGTCCATGACGGCGTGGACCACGCCGTTGACCGCGCCGAAGCGCGCATGCGCCGCCGCCAGCGCGTCGCGCAGCTGGGCGGGGTCGGTGACATCCGCCGTCACCGTCAGCACCTGTGCGCCGGCGGTTTCGAGTTCGATCAGCTGCCGCAGCTTGCGGCGCAGTGCGGCGGGCTGGTCGTCCGCCGCAGCGATGCGCTCCCAATCGCCGCGCGCGGGCAGCGGTGTGCGGCCGAGCAGCACCAGGCGGGCCTTCCATGCGCGACTCAGGTGCCGCGCCAGCGCGAGGCCGACGCCGCCCATGCCGCCGGTGATGAGGTACACGCCGCCCTCGCGAAGCCGTGGCGTGGCGGGTTGTGCAGGCAGCGGCTCGTAGTTCTTGGTCCAGCGGTGCGGTCCACGGTAGGCGACCACGAAGTCGTCTTGTGCGGACGCCGCTTCATCGGCGACACGGCGCGCCAGATCGCTTTCGGCCGCGCTTTCCGGCGCGGGCAGCACCACGTCGACGACGCGGCAGGCGACCGACGGATATTCCTGGCCCAGCACCTTGGCGATGCCGAGCAGGGTCGCCTTCTCGGGTGCCAGCGCCTCGGTGCCGGCGACATCTTCGAGGCGGTCGGTGACGATGGTCAGCGCCAGCGGGGCCCGGGCCGATCCGCCCACGGCGTCGAGCGCATGGGTCAGTGCAAGCAGGCTGAAGCAGCCGGCTTCGAAGACCTCCGCATGCGACGGCGCGGGCCGGTCGCCGTCCAGGCTCCACAGGTGATGGAGGCTGTGCACCGGTCCCGCTTCGGCTTCCACCGCGCGCAGCAAGGCCTCGTGGTCGGCGCGTTCGCCCGATCGCACCGTGTACTGCCCAGGCGCAGTGCGCGCAAAGCGCGTGCCGCGCAGGGCCAGCACCACCTGCTCGCCGCGCTCGCGCAGCGTGCGGGCCAGCCGGTCGGTGAAGCTGTGGGCATCGCCCAGGATCAGCGTGCAGCCCGTGCGGTCGGTGCGCTGCGCAGTGGGCGGCAACGGTGCGCTTCGCTGCCAGTTCGGCGCATAGAAGAGACCGGCGGCCGCACCGGGCGACGAAGGCCGTGCGGTATCCCCGGCCTCGACCCAGTAGCGCTGGCGCTGGAAGGCGTAGGTCGGCAGCGGCACGCGGCGGCGCTCGCCACCTTCATGGAATGCGGACCAGTCGATATGAACGCCAGCGGTCCACAAGCCTGCAACGGCGTTGGCCAGCTGCTGGCTGTTGCGCGCCGTCTGCTGCGCATGCGCCTGGCTGGCCCAGAGGCCCGCGGCCGAGCTGTTGCCCGGATGCTGGCGCGCGAGCCCGGTCAGCGTCTCGCCGGGGCCGACTTCGAGCACCGCGCGGCCGGCCTTCTCGAAGATGTGGCGCAGGCCATCGGCGAAACGCACGGTGTGGCGCAAATGCCGGCCCCAGTACGCGGGGCTGGTCGCCTCCTGCGCAGTGATCGGCAGGCCGGTGAGGTTGGAGATGAAAGGGATGCGCGGCGCATGGCGCGGCACCGAGGCGACCAGTTGCTCCAGCGCGGCCACGGCCGGATCGACCAGCCGCGAATGGAAGGCCACGGCGACATGCAGGCGGCGCGGCAGATGCTGGCGCGTGCGCAGCTCTTTTTCGGCACGCGCGATGGCTTCGGGCGTGCCGGCCAGCACGCAGAGCTGTTCGCCGTTCACTGCCGCGAGGTCGCAGCCTGCCGCGAGCAAAGGTGCGAGTTCGGATTCGGGCAGCGGCACGGCGAGCATGGCGCCGGCCGGCAGTGCCTGCACCAGACGCGCGCGCTGCGCGACGATGCGCAGCGCATCTTCCAGCGAGAACACGCCCGCCACGCAGGCGGCAACGTATTCGCCGAGGCTGTGGCCCATCATCAGCGCGGGCTTCACGCCGCAGTGCAGCCACCACTGCGCCATCGCGTACTCGACGGCAAAGAGCGCCGGCTGCGCGACCTCGATGTGGAACAGGCGTTCGTTGGCCAGCGCTTCGTCGCCGGCCACCGGGAACAGCAGCGGGTGCAGGTCGATGCCGCTTTGCGCACGCAGCAAGGCCATGCAGCGATCGAGCGCCTCGCGGAACACGGCGCGCTCGCGATACAGCGCGGCGCCCATGAAGGCATGCTGGCTGCCGCTGCCCGGAAAGAGAAAGACCACCTCGGGCGCGGAGGCCGGTACCTGGCGGGATACGGCGGCTGGGGAAGCCAGCATCTGCGCGGCCATCTCCGCATCGTTCGCCACCACCGCGCTGCGCCATGCAAAGGCGCGGCGTCCGGTTTGCAGGGTGTGCGCCACGTCCTGCAGTGCCTGCGCGGGCTGCGCCTGCAGATGCGCCGCGAGTTGCGTCCGGCCTTGGGCCAGTGCGGCCTCGCTCCTGGCCGACACGGGCAAGACCTGCCAGGCCGGCGCCGTCGCCGGCGCCGCATCCGCAGCGACCGGTGCTTCTTCGAGCACGACGTGCACATTGGTGCCGCCGATGCCGAACGAGCTCACGCCCGCACGCCGCGGCACCCGCCCCTCGGCCCAAGGACGCGCCTCGGTGTTCACATAGAACGGGCTGGCCGCGAAATCGATCTGCGGATTGGGTTCCTCGAAATGCAGGCTCGGCGGCAGCACGCGGTGCTTCAGCGCCATCGTCGCCTTGATGAGCCCCGCCACGCCGGCCGCGGCGTCGAGGTGGCCGATGTTGGTCTTCACCGAACCCACGGCGCAGAAGCCGCGCCGCTCGGTGTCGGCGCGAAAGGCCTGGGTGAGCGCGGCGATCTCGATCGGGTCGCCGAGCGTGGTGCCGGTGCCGTGCGCCTCCACGTAGCCGATGGTGTCCGCCGCCACGCCCGCGATGAGCTGCGCCGCGCGGATGACCTCGGCCTGCCCGTCCACGCTGGGCGCGGTGAAGCCGACCTTGGCGGCGCCGTCGTTGTTGGCGGCCGAGCCCTTGATCACCGCGTGGATGGTGTCGCCGTCGCGCAGCGCATCGTCGAGGCGCTTGAGCACGACCACGCCGGCACCGCTGCCGATCAGCGTGCCCGCCGCCTTCGCGTCGAAGGCGCGGCAATGGCCGTCGGGCGACAGGATGGCGCCCGCCTGGTAGCGGTAGCCGCCCTCCTGCAGCAGGTTGAGCCACACGCCGCCCGCGAGGGCCATGTCGCAGTCGTGGCCCAGCAGGGCCTGGCATGCGGTGTGCACGGCCACCAGCGATGTCGAGCAGGCGGTCTGCACCGTGACCGCGGAGCCGCGCAGGTCGAGCTTGTAGGCGACGCGCGTGCACAGCGAGCCGGCGGAGTTGCCGTTCATCAGCCCCAGCAGGTCGGCAATGCCGCTCTCCGCGCCGAGGCCGAAGGACGGCAGCAGGTTGCGCATCAGGTACAGGTTGGCGCCCTCGCCCGCATAGACGCCGACCTTGCCCGGCCAGCGCGCGACGTCGCAGCCCGCGTGTTCGAGCGAGGCCCAGGCGCACTCCAGGAAGACGCGCTGCTGCGGATCGAGGGTCTCGGCTTCGCGCGGCGTGTAGCCGAAGAAGCCGGCGTCGAACCGGTCGAAGCCGTCGAAGCGCACGCCGGCCTTCACGTAGTCGGGGTCGTCCAGCAGGGCCTGCGGCACGCCGCGCGCGCGCAGTTCGTCGTCGGTGAAGCGCGACACCGATTCGACGCCGTCACGGATGTTGCGCCAGAAGGCGTCCACATCGTCGGCACCGGGAAAGCGCCCGGCCATGCCGACGATGGCGATCTCGATACCCGTCGGTTCGGAGGGCTCGTGGAGGGCTGACATCAGTTGACTCTCTCTGCCGCTTTGCGGCGTTGAAGCATGGCGGCGCGCTGGCGCAGCGCCCTGTCGTCGCTGGCAGCGGCCGCGGCGGCAGACGACGCGGCACCGGCCGGCGCCTGCGCGATCCACTGGGCCAGCGATTCGATGGTGGGGTACTTGAAGAGGTTGACCACGGGGATCGCAGCCTGCAGCCGGTCTTCCAGCAGGCGGTGCGCGCGGATCAGCAGCAGCGAGTGGCCGCCGAGGTCGAAGAAGTTGTCGTGCAAGCCGACCTTCGCAACCTGCAGCACCTCGGACCAGACGGCCGCCACGGTCTGCGCGACATGGCCCTGCGGTGCTTCGTAGGCCAGCTCGCTGGCGAAAGCCGGCTCCGGCAGCGCCTTGCGGTCGACCTTGCCGTTGGCGTTGAGCGGCAGGCTGCCGAGCACGGTGAAGGCGCGCGGGACCATGTAGTCGGGCAGCACCTGTGCAAGGCGCTCCTTGAGCACCGCGGTGTCGATGATCTGATCCGCATGCGCCGCGAGGTAAGCCACGAGGCGTGCGCCGGCCGGGCCGTCCTTCGCCACGACGACGGCTTCGCGCACCGCGGGCTGCGCGAGCAGCTGCGCCTCGATCTCGCCAAGCTCGATGCGGAAGCCGCGGATCTTCACTTGATGGTCGATACGGCCCAGATACTCCAGCTGCCCTTCGCCGTTCCACCGCACGAGGTCGCCGGTGCGGTAGAGCCTGCCGCCGCCTTCGCTGTCGAACGGATCGGCCACGAAGCGCTCCGCGCTCAGGCCCGCCCGCTTCAGGTAGCCCCGGGCCAGGCTGATGCCGCCCAGGTACAGCTCGCCCGCGACACCCTGGGGCACGAGGTTCAGGTCGGCGTCCAGCACATGGGTGCTGGTGTGGCTGATCGGTTGGCCGATGGGCACCAGGCTCTGGCCGCTGTCATCGGGATACAGGCGGCAGGCCCAGTGCGTGACGTGGATGGTCGTCTCGGTGGGGCCGTAGAGGTTCTGCAGGCCCGCGCCGTGCAGGCGCTCGAGCGTCTCCTTCTGCGTTTCGGCCGGCATCGCCTCGCCGCCGCAGATGATGTGGCGCAGGCGCGTGCTGGTCTCGATGCCCTTGTGCGCAAGGAAGGCCTGCAGCATCGAGGGCACGAAATTGAGCGTGGTGACCTGGTGGCGCTGGATCAGCGCCACCAGCCGGGCCGGGTCGCGGTGGTCGCCAGGATTCGCAACCACCAGCCGCGCGCCCGACGTCATCGGCCAGAACAGCTCCCACACCGACACATCGAAGCCGAACGGCGCCTTGTGCAGCACGGTGTCGGCGCGCGTCAGCTGGTAGATGCCCTGCATCCAGACCATGCAGCTGTGCAACGCGCTGTGGCGGATGGCCGCGCCCTTGGGCTTGCCGGTGGAGCCCGAGGTGTAGATCACATAGGCGAGGTTCTCGACGTGCAGGCCGACCTGCGGATCGCCGTCGGGTTCGCCGCCGAGGTCCACTGCATCGACTTCCAGCACGGTCAGCGCGCGGCGGTCGGGCACGCAATCGACCAGGCTGCGCTGCGTGAGCAGCAGCCCGATGCCGCTGTCCTGCACCATGTAGGCGAGACGCTCGGCCGGGTATTCCGGGTCCAGCGGCACATAGGCGCCACCGGCCTTGAGCACGCCGAGGATCGCCACCACCATCTCGACGGAGCGCTCCATCGCGATGCCCACCAGCACCTCGGGCCTGACGCCCAGCGCGATCAACCGGTGCGCCAGGCGGTTGGCCCGGCGGTTCAGTTCCGAGAAGCTCAGCGCCTCGTCGGCAAAGAGCAGCGCGGTGGCGTCGGGCTGGGTGCGCGCCTGCCGCTCGATCATTCGGTGCACGGGCTCGGGCTGCGGCTCGCGGTGCGTGTTCACGCCCCATTGCGCAAGCCGTGCCTGCTCCGGCGCGCCGAGCAGGCCGATGTCGCCCACCGCCTGCTCGGGGTGATCGGCCAGCGCCTGCAGGATCGCGACGTAGTGGCCGGCCATGCGCGCGATGGTGCCGGGCTCGAACAGCTCGGCCGCATAGATCACGGACAGCGACAGATGGCCATCGGGCCTTTCGCGGGCCTCGAGCGTGAGTTCGAACTGCGCCGCGAGATCGGGCAGTGCGTGGTCGCTCGCCGCGATGCCGGGCAGTTGCGCGAAGGCGCGGTAGTCCTCGAACAGGTGGTTGAACATCACCTGGAACAACGGGGCGTGGCTCAGGCTGCGCGCGGGCTGCAGCGCCTCGACCAGTTGCTCGAACGGAAGGTCCTGGTGCGCCTGCGCGCCCAGCACGGCGTCCCGGGCCTGCGCCAGCACGCGCGACGCGCTCAGGCGGCCGTGGATCGGATTGCGCAGCACCAGGGTGTTGACGAACATGCCGACCACGCCCTCGACCTCCACGCGGTTGCGGTTGGCGATCGGCGCACCGATGCGGATGTCTTCCTGCCCCGTGTAGCGGTGCAGCAGCGACTGGAAGCCCGCGAGCAGCACGATGAAGAGCGTTGCGCCGTGGGTGTCCGCCACGCCGCGCAGTTGGCCGAGCAGGCCGGCCGGCAGCTCGAAGGCATGGCGCGCGGCGCTGTAGCCGGCCTGCGCCTTGCGCGGATGGTCGGTGCGCAGGTCCAGCACCGCGTGCGTGTCGCCGAGCTGCGCGCGCCACCAGGCCAGCTGCCGCTCGCCTTCGCCGGCGGCGAGCCACTCGCGCTGCCAGAGCGCGTAGTCGGCGTAGTCGATGCGCGACGCGGGCAGGCGCACGGGCTTTCCCCCCAGGTGCGCGGCGTAGCCCGCAGCCAGCTCGTCGATCAGCAACTGCATCGAAGCGCCGTCGGAAATGATGTGGTGCATCACCACGGCGAGCACATGGGTGTCGTCGGCGGTGCGGATCAGCGCGGCGCGCACCAGCGGTCCCTGCGTCAGGTCGAAGGGCTCGGCCTTGAGGCGGCGGGTTTCTTCCGCCAGTTGCTCGTCGCGGCCGCCGCGCAAGTCGATCAATGCCAGCGGCAGCGTGCCGGCGGGTTTGATCCATTGTTCCGCATTGCCATCAGCGGCGGCGCTGAACACCGTGCGCAGCGATTCGTGACGCATGACGAGGTCGTCGAGCGCAGCGCGCAGGACATCGGTGTTCAACGCCCCGGTGAGGCGAAGCGCGCCGCTCACATGGTAGGCCGCGCTCCGGGGATCGATCTGCCAGAGGAACCACTGGCGCTCCTGCGCGTGCGAGAGCGGCATCGGCAGCAGCCGGCGCTCGGCCGACAGCACCGGGATCGGCGCGCGCTCCATTCGCGAACCTTGCGCCTGCAGTTGCCGGACGGCCGCTGCACATGCCTGCAGGCGCGGCTGCTCGAACAGCATCCGCGTCGGAAAATCGATCTGCCAATGCGCCGAGATGCGCGCGGCCGCCTGCGTCGCCGTGAGGGAGCTGCCACCGCGGTTGAAGAAGTGCGCATCGCGTGCGAGCGGACGGTCGTCGCCCTGCTTCCAGACCTCGCGCCAGATCGCGGCGACGGCCTGCTCGACCTCGTCCAGCGGCGAGTCCTCGGGCACCGCTTCGCTCGGGCCGCCCCGCACGAAGGCGCCGTGCTGGTAGATCGCATACGCATCGGCGGTGCCGTCGAGCCAGCCCGCGCGGCAGGCGCTGCGCTGCAGCTTGCCGCTCGTGGTCTTCGGCAGGCCGCCGGGGTTGAGCAGCAGCACGACCGACAGCGGCTCGCCGAACACCTCGCTGACGGCGGCGCCGAGCGCATCGACCAGCACCTGCGGCGGCACCAGCTTCTGCATGCTGCGCGACACCTCGGCCGCGACGCCGATGCCCTCGCCGCCCGCCCCCTGCACGGCGAAGACCGCGACACGGCTCTTGCGCACCGCGTCGACCTCGGCCTCGATGAGCCGCTCGATGTCCTGCGGATAGATGTTGTGGCCGCGCACGATGATCAGGTCCTTGATCCGGCCGGTGACGTAGAGCTGGCCTTCGTGCATGAAGCCGAGGTCGCCGGTGCGCAGCCAGCGCTGGCCGTCGCGCTCGACGAAGGTCTCGCGGGTCTCGCGTTCCTTGCCCCAGTAGCCGAGGCAGATGCTCGGGCCGCAGGTCCAGATCTCGCCGATCTTCCCGGGTGCTGCCACCGACAGCGACTCGACGTCGACGATCTCGACGCGATGGCCCGGCGCCGCCGCGCCGCAGCCGACCAGCATCGTGCCCTCGTCGGCCGGCGCGCCGGCGCCGAGAGCCAGGCCGTCGGTGGAGAAGGTGTTGGCCACCATGCCGTCGCCGCGCATGCCGCCGGTGACGAACAGGGTCCCCTCGGCCAGGCCGTAGCAGGGGTAGGCCGTGCGCGGGTCGAAGCCCGCGGGGCCGAAGCGCGCGATGAATTCGGTTTCGGTGTCTGCGCGCACCGGCTCCGCCCCCGTGTAGGCGACGCGCCAGCTCGACAGGTCGAGCTGCGCCAGCCGCGCATCGTTGACGCGCTCGAGGCAGAGGCGGAAGGCGAAGTCGGGGCCGCCGCTGTGGGTGGCGCGATGGCGCGAGATCAGCTCGAGCCAGCGCACCGGGCGCTCGAGGAAATAGCCCGGCGAGGTGAGCACCAGCGGAATGCTGTTGTAGAGCGGCAGCAGCATGCCGCCGATCAGGCCCATGTCGTGATAGAGCGGCGCCCAGCAGACGAACTTGTCGTCCGGCCAGACGCCCATGCTGTGCGTCATGGCCGCTTCGTTGGCCATCAGGTTGCCGTGCGACACCATCACGCCCTTGGGTGCGGAGGTCGACCCCGAGGTGTACTGCAGGAATGCGATGTCGTCGTCGGCGGGTTCGAAGGGCGTCCACGCATCGGCCAGCGACGCATCCACCGCATCGACGGCGATGACCTCCGCGTCGCCGAACTGGCCGGGGCCTGCGCTCATCGCACGCGACAGGGCCGCTGAGGTGAGCACGCAGCGCGCCTGCGAATCGGCGGCAATGCCGGTGAGCCGTGCCAGGTGCTGCGGCCGCATGGACTCGGGCGGAAACACCGGCACCGCGATCACGCCGCTGTAGAAGCAGGCCAGCATGCACACCACATAGTGGTCGCCGTTGTCGAGCATGATGAGGGCGCGCTCGCCCTTGGCGAACTGCTGCTGGAGCCGCGCCGCGAGTGCGCGCACGCGGCGCTCGAAGACGCCGTAGCCGATCGGGTCTTCGGCGTATTCACCGTTCACCGTGCCGGCCACGGTGAGCCAGATGTCGTCGGGGCGCGTGCGCGCCAGCGTGCGCAGGTGCGCCACGAAATTCTTCGGCGGCGGGTTGGCCTTTTGCGGCATTTCACTCATGTCGATTCCTTTGCGCGCCAGGCGAGGGCGGCGGCATAGCCGGCCGGCGCCTCGAGCGCCATGGCTTGAAAATTTGTCCATTCGGGAACGGCGCACTCGAGGGCATAGCGCCCGTCCGCGCCGGGATGCAGGCCGATGGATTTCAGGTGCTCGGCCACGCCGACGCCGATGGCCTTCAGCACCGCTTCCTTGCCGACCCAGCGGCTGTAGAGAGCCTGCAGCCGATCGCCGGCGTCGCGCACCTCGCGGCATTCGCGCCCGGTGAAGGCCAGCGAGAAGATGGCTTCGGTGTCGACGTCGTCCTTGCACTCCTCGATGTCGATGCCCACCTCGCTCACCACCCGCGCATCGCCCAGGACGATGAGCGCATGGGCGCCCGAGTGGGAGAGGTTGAACAGCGGCGCATCGCCGGCAACGTCGAGAAACGGCTTGCCGTGCGGGCCCGATGCCAGCGGCACCTCGGCAGGCGCGCAGCCCACGCGCTGCGCCAGCAGGCTGCGGAGGGCGGCGCGCGTCGCGGTGAAGCGCACGCGGTCGGCGGTCCTTGCGAACCTGTCGGCCTTGGCGCGCTCGGCCGGCGCCAGCACCTGCCGCGCCGCCGCGGCCTCGGTGCCCAGATCGAAGTCGAGGCGATAGACCTCGATGCCCGCGGGCAGCGGGTCAGGCCAGGGCGTGGGATGCATGGGGTTCTCCTGCGATGACCTGGCCGAGGCGCTGCGAGAGCGCGGCCAGGAATGCCGTTTCGTGCTGACGGATGAAGAAGTGGCCGCCGTCGAACCAGTCGAGCGTGAAGACACCGCCCGCCTCGGCCGACCACGCGTGGATGCGCGCCGCGTCGATGTCGTCCTCGCGTCCCGCGAAGACATGCACGGGCATCGGCAGCGGTGCTTCGCCGGGGTACCGGAAGCCTTCGCAGACACGGTAGTCGGCGCCGAGCACGTCGAGCGTGATGCGCATCAACTCTGCGCTGGCGAACACCTCTTCCGGCGTTCCGCCCTGCTTGCGCAGATCGGCGGTCAGCGAGGCGTCGTCGGTCTTGCCTGCGAAGCGCTCGGCATCGCGCTGCGAGGGTGCGGCACTGCCGGAGGCCAGCAGCGCCAGCGGCAATGCCCGCCCCATCGAGCGCAGCCGGCGCGTCATGCCGTAGGCCAGCAACGCGCCCATGCTGTGGCCGAAGATCGCGAAGCCGCCGCGCAGGGCGTCGGCCTGCTCCGCGCAGATCTGCGCGACCAGCGCATCGAAGTCTTCAACCAGCCGCTCGGCCAGCCGGCTGCCGCGGCCGGGCAGCTCCACCGGCACGATGCGGATCCAGCGCGGCAGCAGGCGGCGCCAGCGCAGGTACATCGTGGCACTGGCGCCCGCACACGGCAGGCACAGCAGCGAGACGCTCGCCTCCATGCGCGTCAGCCGGCCGCGGTTTCGGTGAGGGTCGTCGGGTGTTGTTCCTGCTGCGCCATCCATTCGCGCAGCGACCGGGGCCGCATGTCGGTCCAGGCCTGCTCGACATGGGCGAGCACGGTCTTCTTGTCGCCCTTGACGCCCTCGACCGCGGTCCAGCCCTTCGGCACGGCCTTCCAGTGAGGCCAGATGGAATACTGGTCTTCGCGGTTGACCAGAACAATGAAGGTCTCGTCTTCGCGATCGAAGCAGCTCGTCGACATGGGTGCGTCCTTATGCGGTTGAACAGGATAAAGCGGGCCGACGGCCCGGTGGGCCATCTCTTCGCTCCTGCTCAACAAGACGTTTCAGGACGCTATCTGTTCACTCACTCCGTGGAAGAAGGCGGGACCAGGCCGGCCAGCAGCCACAGCCGGGCCGCCTTGTCGTAGGCCTTGCGATGCGCAGGATCGGCAAGAAGCCAGGCCGTCATCTCGGCACGTGCGGCCGCATCGAAGCTCTCGCGGTCGTGCTCGCGCTGCACCCACTGCCATGCGGCGTTCCAGAGGGGATCGTCCTGTTCTTGTGTCATGCGTGAAGTGTGTGGCATTGCGCGGCAGCACAATGCACCGGCGCTAAGGCTTTTACCTTACACCAGGCGGCGCCCGTTCAGGACTCAATCGTCATCGAGCAGGCGGCCGCAGGCCTTGATGGCCTGCGCGGCCTCGGCGATCAGGCCATTCACCAGGCCAAGCGCGCACCCCAGGCGCAGCGCGATCTCGCGCTGCGTGAGGCCCTCGAGCCGGTAGAGCTCGAACACCAGGCGCGTGCGCGGGGGCAGCCCCGCCAGCACCCTGTCGATTGCATGGATCGCCTGGCGCTCGCGCATCAGGCGGTCCGGCGAAGGCGGGCCGGCGACATCCAGCGCTTCGACGTCGACGTCGAAGGTGCGGTAGTTGGCCTCGACGGTGTGGCGCCGGCAGGCATCGAGCGCGACATTGCGCACCACCTGGCAGCAATAGCCGATCGGCCGGTCGGCCTTGCGCACGCACGGGCCGTCGGCGATCTTGAGGTAGGCGTCCTGCACGACATCGTCGGCGAGGTCCGCGGTGCGGACGATCCGCCGCGCCACGCGCAGGAGCTGTGGGCGATTCGCGATGAAGACCTCCGCGAGCGTGGGCTCGGAAAGGTGCAACGCCGTGTCGATCGGCTCTCCCATCATGCGAGGCGGGGCGCAGGCCGCCCGGAAGAACGTCGGCAAGGATGCGGACACATGAACATGAAGGCGGTACTCCTGAGGTGTTCAATACAAATGAGAATTATTACTACTTGTGAATGCAAAAAAGCCCCCGATCCCAGCCCCTTCATGCTCCATGCCCAATAGACGTTCGAGAACGCCAAAGCGAGACAGCGCGGCCGCGGAATCCGGGGCCGTGGCGTTCGCCGATCCACCCCGCATCTAAAATTCCGCCCCTTTCCCCGATCCCTCCCTCATGAACATCGTCGTCAACGAAGAACTCAAAGCCTATATCGATCCATTGACTCCGGAGGAGCACGAGGCACTGGAACGCAGCATCCTCACCGAGGGCTGCCGCGACGCGCTGGTGCTGTGGGGCGACGTGCTGGTGGACGGCCACAACCGCTACGGCATCTGCCGCAAGCACGACCTGCCGTTCCAGACGGTGCAGAACACGCGCTTCAAGACGATCGAGGACGTGCACCTCTGGATGATCGACCAGCACCTCGGCCGGCGCAGCATCTCGGACTACCTGCGCGGCGTGCTGGCACTGAGAAAGAAGGACATCGTCGACGAGCGCCGCGCCCGCGCGCTGGCCGAAACGCCTGCGCCGGACGACGCCCCTTTCGACGTCGACACGCCCGCCGCGGAATCGCCCGCCGACAACGCCCCTGCCCTGCCTCCGCCCGCGCCCCTGAACAGCCGCGAATCCATCGCCAAGGCAGCGCGCCTGAGCAGCAGCCAGGTCGTGATGATCGAGAAGATCCAGAAGCAGGCCGCGCCCGAACTGGTGGCGGCCGTGAAGTCGGGCGTGATCTCGATCAACACGGCGGCGGCCGTGGCCACCCTGCCTGCCGAGGAACAGGTCACCGCGGCCAACGCAGGCAAGGACGAACTCAAGCAGGCCGCCAAGCGCGTTCGCGAGGCCAAGCGCAAGCCGCGCGAGGAGTCCCCCGAATCCGGGTCGGACGAACAGGCCGCCAAGCCCGACGCGGTTCAACTGCTGGAACAGCGCGTGGCCGAGCTGACGGCCGAGAATGAAGCCCTGCGCCGGCAGGTTGCCGAGCTGCAGGCGCAGCTGGCGAACTGACGGCGGGGCGCGGCGGCCCCGCGCGCCCTTCTTCTACAGCTGGATCTCGGAGATCTTCGCGCCCTGCAGCGAGACGCCGGCTTCCAGACCCACGTTGGTCATCACGAAGCCCACCACCGGCTGCTGGATCGTGTTGGTATCGATGCTGCCGTTGGCGCCGATGGTCGCGAGGGCCACCGTGGCATCCGCGCCGGCGGTCCAGCCCTTGCTGCTGCGGAACTTGTCGAGCGCCGCCTGCGTGGTGAACACGTAGACGACCGCCTTCGACTGCGCGCCGGCCTGGAAGCCGAGCGAACCCGCGGTGGTGCTGTAGTACGCCTGCGTGCGGCCGTTGACGCGCAGCGCGCCCCGGCCGTACTGGGCACCGACGCCCATGCTGGCCCCGACCACGGCCGGGAACACGAGCACGCCGCTCGACTTGCCGACCAGTTCGCGCGACCCCTTCACGGAGTCGTACAGCTTGGACAACGAGGCATCGACCTGCGCGTCGATGGATGCGCGCGAGGAAACACTACTGGCCTGATCCTGTGGCCGCGTCGTGGTGCACCCCACAAAGGCCAGGCTGCACGCCGCGACGATGGAAGACAGCGCAAGCGTGCGGAAGTTCAGGTTCATGGTGTTCATGACGGACTCCTTTGCAAACAACATGGATCGGCGAAAGCCTCTGCCTGCAGCGGCAGATCGGAACATCCTAAATCCGCCAAAACACGGTAAATCCGGCTTGGGAAGACGGCCTACGCGAAGTCACGCCATCCGGGAAGCTCCCGCAGCGCCAGCCCCGGCGCTCGCCGCAAACCCCAGTACGTCGTCCGCACTCCACTGGTCGTCCGCATGGGTGCCGTACCTGCACGCAACGACCTTTCCGCCGCGGTCGACGAGGAAGTCCGCGGGCAGCCCCGTGATGCCGTTCTCGGCTTTCCTGTAGAAGCGGCGCGACGCCAGGATCCAGCGAAGCCCGCTCCAGAACACACCCGGGTGCAGCAGCGCGAACACCGAGGTTTCGACGCCGAACTGCCGATAGTGCTTCTTGCTGCGGTCGGCCACGCAATCGAACGGAAGGCGGGCCTGGTACTCGCGCATCTCTTCCTCGGAAGAATGGAAGAACACCACCTGCCGAATGCCGGCCGCCTGGACCTCCGCATGCCGCCGCGCGAGCGTCAGCAGGTGAAAGTTGCAGACCGGGCAGCCGGCGAACCGCCGGAACTGCAGGTGGACGAATCGCACCGACGGATCCGGAACGGCGACCGACCGGCCGTGAATGGTGTTCAGCGCGACCGGCGGGACGGTGTCCCCGGGCATGAGCTTCATGGTGCGACCCTTCTTCGTTAACGTACAGTGTACGCATTCAACTATACTGGCGTCCTCGAAACGCAGTCAAGGGAAACGATGGGCCGCCCAGCCAAACTCACGCGCCAGCGGCTGCAAGCCGCAGCCCTTGCCATCGTCGATGCGCACGGCCTTTCCGGCCTGTCGATGCGCGCCCTGGCCGGCGCCCTCGGCACCGGCGTCATGACGCTCTACAACTACGTCTCGCAGCGAGAGGAGCTCGACGTCCTGGTGGTGGAGGCCGTCATTGCCGAGGCACGGTGGTCGCTCAAGGGCGACGAAGCCTGGGAGCAGTCGCTCCAGGCCATTGCATTCGCGCTGTGGCATGCGGTTCGCGCGCACCCGCACGCGATTCCGCTCATCCTCACGCGCCGCAGCCGTTCGCCGGCCATGCTCGATGCCGCCGAAGCGATGCTGCAGGCCCTGGCGCGAAGCGGCCGATCGGGGCAGGCGCTGCTCGTGGCCTTCCGGGCCGTCTCGGCGCTCATCATGGGGGCCGCGCAAGCCGACCTCGCCGGCCCGCTCACGCTGCAGGCCGGCGAATCCGCGGCGGACACGATTGCGCGCTTCCAGTCGCTTCCGGGCGAACGGTTCCCGCTGCTGATCGACATCGCCACGGCCGCCACGACCAGCGATGCGGAAAGCGAGTTCCGAGCGGGGCTGGCCCTCTTGATCGAGGGGCTGCATTCGTCCCCGGTCGGCTGAAGGAACGCGAGGCTCAGGACTTGCCGGGCCTCCCGCCCAGCAACCGCACGGCGACCGCCAGCGAACATGCCACCGCGACCGCACCGGCGAGGTAGACCGCGCCGACGCCCCACGCCGTGGCCATCGCTCCCGCGGCCGGCCCCGTGATGCCCAGCGAAATGTCGAGGAACGCGACGTACGCCCCCATGGCCGCGCCGCGGCTTTGCGGCGGCGCCCTGCGCACGGCCTCGACACCGAAGCCCGGGAACGCCAGCGAATAGCCGAAGCCCGTCAGCGCCGCGCCGGCATAGGCCATGGGCGCGCTGCCGGCGCCCCAGATCAGCAGTTGGCCGACTGCTTCGACCAGCACGCAAACCAGCGCCACCCGCGCGCCGCCCAGCTTGTCGGGCAAATGGCCGAACAGCAGCCGCGCAACGATGAAGGCGAGCCCGAACGCGGTGAAGGCCAGCGAGGCATTGCCCCATTCCCGGGCGGCGAACAGCAGCGCGACAAAAGCCGTGATCACGCCGAAGCCCACGCTGGAGAGCGCCAGCCCGAGCCCCGGCACCCAGACGGCGCCCAGCACCTTGTAGAACGGAACCCGCCGCGCGGCCGTCGGTGCCACCGGGCGCACGGCAACGATCAGCGCCAGCGCGGCCAGCGGAATCAACGTGGTCGCCACCGCGATGCCGGCGAACTGCCATCGGCCGTACACGGCCACGCCGGCGGGTGCGCCGAAGGCATAGGCGCCATACATGGCAATGCCGATCCAGGCCATCACCTTGCCGGCGTTCTGCGGGCCGGCCAGGCCGACGCCCCAGCTCAGCGCGCCGGTGACGACCAGGCTTTCCGCACAGCCCAGCAGCACGCGGCCCGCCAGCAGCACGCCCATCGAAGCCGCCGGCTCGCCAGGGAACGCCAGCGACACGAGAAACGCGATGCCCGAGAAAGCCGCGACCACGAAGCCGGCGACCACCGCACGCTTGGCGCCACGCGCATCGGCCAGCGTGCCGGCCCAGGCGCGCGAGAGCAAGGCAGCCGCAAACTGGCTGCCGATGACGATGCCGACCACCAGCGCGTTCATGCCCAATGTGTCATGCACATGCAGCGGCAGGACAGGCAACGGCAGGCCGATGGCCAGGAAGCCGACGAACACGGCCAGCGTGATCGGCAGCAGCTTGAGGAAGACATTGGAAGGCGCATGCGATGCGCCGGCGGTGGAGGCCTGTGAAGTCATGGTTCTTTCAAAACGCGAGTATTTATTCAGAGTTTTTTAGAATACGAGCCATCGCCCGCATTGAAAACTCGCGTTCGGAACCGCCCATGAAACCCCTCCCCAAACCAAGAAAGGCGCCGCGCCAGGCGCGTTCCCAGCTCATGGTCGAGGTCATTCTGGAAGCCACGGCTCGCGTTCTAGGCGAGCGCGGCTACACCGGCACCAACACCAACCTGGTCGCCGAACGGGCGGGCGTGAGCGTGGGCTCGGTCTACCAGTACTTCCCGAACAAGGACTCGCTGGTGACCGCGTTGCACGAGCGGCACGCCGCGCAGATGGACGCCGCCATCGACGCCGTGCTGCGCGCATCGCGCGCGCAGCCTGCGCGGGCATGTGCAGGCCATGGTGCGCGCCCTGCTCGCGGCACACCAGGTCGAGCCCGAACTGCACCGGGTGCTGGAAAAGGAGTTCCCCTTCTTCGACGCGCCGCGCGAAGAAAGCGCCGCCGACGACAGCATCTTCCGGCGCGTGCGGCAGCTGCTGGAGGACCACCGCGGCGAGATTGCGCCGCGCAACCTCGACCTGGCCACCTGGATCGTGCTGCAGATCATGGAGTCGCTGGTGCACGCGGCCGTCATCGAGCCGCCTGCGCGCTTCGAGGCGGCGGCGATCGAGGCCGCGATCGCCGATGCGCTGATGGGCTATCTCGGCGGCGGGCAGGCCGGCTGACGCCGGACCCGCTGCCGCTCGCGTAGACTGATTCGATGCCCCCCGAAGCCTCACCCGCCCGCGTGTTCCTGCGCTGAGCGACCTGCATGCGACCCGACCTCGATTCCCTCGCGCTCTTCCTGAGCGCCCTCGAATCCGGCAGCCTGTCGAAGGCGGCGGAAGAACACCACCTCGTGCTGTCGGCCGCGAGCCGGCGCATCCGCATGCTCGAGAGCGAGTTCGGCGTGCCGCTCTTCCAGCGCACCTCCAAGGGCGTCACCGTGACCGGCGCGGGCGAGTCGCTCGCCGTCCATGCCCGGCTCATCCTGCGCGACGTCGACCGGATGCGCGCCGACCTCTCGGACTACGCGCAGGGCGCGACCGGCCGCGTGAGGCTGCAGGCGAATGCTTCGGCCATGGGCCAGTTCCTGCCCGACGACGTGGCCAGCTTCCGCCGAAGCTATCCCGAGATCCGCGTCGATGTGGAGGAGCACCGCAGCGTCTGGATCGTGCAGGCGATCCGCGACGGGCATGCCGACGTCGGCGTGATCACCGGCGAGACGGCCGATTCGAGCCTCAATTTCATCCCCTACCGCACGGACAGGCTGGTGGCCATCGTCCACCGCAAGCACCCGTACCGCAACCGCGAGGTGTCGTTCGCGGAGCTGCTCGATTTCGATTTCGTGGGACTGGAGAGCGACTCGGCCATCGCCCGCACCATCGAGGATGCGGCGGTCGCCGCGCGCAAGGTGCTGCGCCTGCGCGTGAAGGTCAAGAGCTTCGAGGCGGTGTGCCGGATGATCGAGGCCGGCATGGGCGTGGGCATCCTGCCCGAGGGCGCGGCGGCCACCTACCGCAAGGAGATGGGCCTGCGCTTCCTGAACCTGTCGGACGCCTGGGCGTCGCGCCGCATGTACATCTGCACGCGGCAGGAGACGCTGACCTTTCCGCAGCGCCGCCTGGTCGATCACCTGCTCTCGCGCTACGTGCCTTAGAGACCGTCCATCTGGGGGCTCGTTGGGCGCTGCTGTTCGGGGCGCGCTCACGCCGACGGGGTACCTTGCTCCGCGAATGTCCCCCGGGGGCTGCGCCCCCTCCTCCTTTATTTCGCTGCGCAAGGCACCCCATCGACGTGAGCGTTCAGAGCCGCCGCTGACTGACGCGGCACGGGGCTCACGAGGTCCGCGCGCAGCGCATTGCAGAAGCTGCATTTGTTGGCGGTCGCCGAGACTTCGTGCCGTATGGAACGGCTACTGCGCCGGGTTCTTCTCTAGAGTGGATGCCCCTGTCACTCGACACCCCAACAAGGGAAGAAGAAAGGTGCAACACATCCACCACCGAGATGTTTGAAGGCTGCTTGCCTCGCGGCAGGTCGTCGGTGCGAAAGCAGCGATGCAGATGCGAGGTACCAAAAGGCGACGGCCGGGGTGTTACGAGCACCCCAGCCGTCTAACCAAGTTCGTGCAACTACCTCTCAAGGAACCGCACAAAAATGGCTACCAAGACTATAGCCCGGCCTCGCACGCCGGTAGCTTCCGAAGACAACGCCCAAGACCCGGCGGATCTTCTCGAAAACACTCTCTCGCAACTCGAAGCTCTCCTGTGGGTCTGCCATGGGGAAGACATCGACTGGTGCAGCGGTGACGGGCCTCGACAACTGGACAACCTGCTTTGGCTTGCGGCTGAACTTGCTCGCAAGGCTGGAGAATTGTTTCAGCTGAGCAAGAGGGCGCGACGCGGAGCGCCTGAGACCGGCAGTTAGCGGCTGGTCTGCGGGCTGCGGGTTTCGCGGCCCGCCTGGCGCTATGCGCTCCATGCTAATCGTCGACAGACAATGCGAGCATCCGCTTTGCAGCGGGGGCGGACTGTGGTTGCCCAAGGCTAGACTTCCGAGTCCGGCCAGAAGCAGACGTACACAGGCGTGGCGGGCTCCGAAGGCCCAACTTTCCATAGGCGAACTAAAAAATGGTGGTAAACCTGCTCGGCAAGAGTCGAAAAGATGAGGCGACTCTCCAGTTCTTAGAGGACCATCAAGCTGGGCCTGTCATCTATGACTTTGATCGTCTACGTGAAGGCGCGGCAGATTCATATTGGGCCGAGGCCCGCGGCGCCGGCTATGCGCTTCGATTCAACGAGCATCAGGTGCTCAGAACCGTTCACTGCTATGTGATGCCGCTCGACGGATTTTCACCTTGCGATGTAGCAGCCCTCGGAGTGCAGATATACGAGTCTAGGGATGAAATCGAACGGGTGGCACAGGCTCGCAGCCTCCGGGTTATTACAGGCGAGGCGAACATCCCCGCGCTGAGCCTTCAAACAAAATGGGCGCGTATCGAGAACGAGCATTCCTGGGTGCACTATGAGTTTCGCGATGGCGTTTTGAGTATGGTGAATCTGTCACTTCCTCGTCCGTGATCGGCCAGAAGCGGAACTTCAACCTGTTGTGCCAAGGTGAACACGATGAGAAACATGATGCTCGTGCCTGCCTGTTGGCTGCTGGCTGGCTGCGGAACCCTGTGTACCGCGGTGGAAGACGGCAAAGGGTGCGCAAGACTTGCACCGTACTCAGGCACCAAAGCGTCTGCTCAAGGCCACGCGACCCAGTTGGATGTTCCTTTCTCATTTTTTGCCGACACATTGCTGTTACCAATCACGCTTCCAAAGGCTTTGCTCAATGGTTCAACCAAGGAGCCTTAGGCCACGCAGGCCTATGGACGAACGTGGCAACTGAGGGCAACGGCTGTTTTGCGCTGGCACGTCGGCGGGCTACAGTCGGCCACAACCGGACCCTCACCACGTTGGCCGAATTCCAGACTGTGGCAAATGTCATGACGACTACAAAAGCATGCGTATAGAGTTCCGATGAAATTCAATGATCTCGCCCGCAAGGCCGCCAGGAGCTCCGGACCTCTGTCCTACGGTGGCTCGGTTCTTCCGGAAGACCTGATTCGGTTTTCGCTCGCGTATGGCGTTGACGGCGCTGATGAGATTGAACGGCTCTGCAAACAGCACGGATGGCACGAAGACGGGCTACTGGAAGACGGCACCAGGGTAGTGCCTCTCGCGCGCTGGGCTGTGGCCTGCATTGCCTACGGCCGCGGCGGTGTTGCTGCACTGCAGCGCTTGCTGACTGATCGGGCGTTCGCGACATTTGCTATCGCTGTTCTTGGCGAAGTTCGCACTGAGCCTTGCGTAACGGTGCTGTTGGACTACTGCCTGTCGACAACCGCCCTTTCAGATGAGCCAGACGATCCGTTCTGGCGAGCGCTCGGCGCTTTGAATGGGTTGACGAGCTTCGATGACGGGCTGGTCCCACCGCAGGAACAGCAGAAGAAGCTGCGAGACTTGGTGATCGAGACATTCGCCAGTGCAACAACGCCGTATCAGCAGACGCTTTGCCTGTGTGCGTTGAGAGGGGCGCCTGTCGATAGTTCATTGGAGTGGGCGGAAGCTCAGACCGTGACCGACCCTGGTGCGATGCGTGCAAAGGCGGCCGCGATAAAGTCGCTCCGACGGCGTCTTTCCGGCTCTTACAAGCCGCCGAGTGCTGAGCAGAAACGTCAGATCCGCAGGCAGCGAGCACTTGATGTTTAGTGCGTTTTCGGCCAAAACCGGGCCTTCCCGCGAATCTTCCAATGACCGTCGAAAACATCTCAATCGTTGACGCCGTGGGCACCGACAAGGAGACCGGCGAGGTCCGGTTGAGCATCTTCGACCACTTGCCTTGGGACACAGAACACCTTCGTCTCCTGCAGGACAAAATTAACCTGTACCTTGGCTTCATTGAGTCCGGTGAAATCTATGTCTCGTACCCAAACGCCAAAGGCCGACCATTGGTCATCGATGTATTCTCAAAATTCCGCCCGACCGAGGAGGCGACACGCTTCCTGAACCAGGCCGAAGCCGTCACCGCGAACTACGGCGCGTCATTGCGTCAAGCTCCATCCACGGGCGGCTACGCCGATGATTCTGCTTAGCGATCGACGGGCCACAGTCGGCCAGGACCGGCCGTTCGCGTTGCCGGTCAGCTTCTATTTGGTGATGCGAACTTATACAGTCTTCCCGGTCCCCGAGCCTTGCTGTAGTCGCGCGGCGAGATTCCGCGAGGCGCTCATAGATCAACACTTATGCAAGCTCCGAGTCATTTCTTCCTTCGCCCCTTCGTCGAGAGTGACGCCGTTTCCTTTGCCGAGGCCGTTCGTGAGTCGGATGCCACGGTAGGCAAGTGGATGTCTTGGGCACACGCCGGCTACACCGATTCCGATGCACTATCGTGGTTTTTTCATTGCGAGCAGGAGCGCGCGAACGGAGCGAGTCACGAATTTGGCATCTTCGATGCCCAGTCGGGGTGCTTCGTGGGTGGATGTGGCTTGAACCAATTCAATGCAGCCAATGGGTTCTGCAATCTCGGCTACTGGGTTCGTCAGTCCTGGCATCGCCGGGGTGCCGCCTCAGCCGCCATTCAGGCCCTATCGCGCGTCGCTTTTTCAGAGCTTCAGCTTGGTCGAGTTGAAATCGTCGTCGCGGCAGACAATACACCCAGTCTTGCGTTGGCGGTCAAGTCCGGGGCCTTGCGCGAATGCCTCGCCCGCAATCGTTTGAGGGTGCATGGGAAATTCACCGACGCCTACGTTTTCTCGCTTGTTCCCGAGCCTGAGGCCCAATCTCTCAGCGAAATCAGAGGTCCTATACCGACGTGAAAGCTGTCCCTTGCATCAGGCTGCAGTCGGCCACAAGCAGTCGTCCAGGGTTCCGTTCCAATCGAATTGATCTATGAAAATTAGCTTCTACTACGTGTTCACGCCCACGGCGGAGTTAACTGAGGCTGCACGACTGGCCAAGGTTGAATCGGAGATTGGGATGACTGTTTGGTCGGATGAAAACAGTGATCGCGTGGGAAGACGGTACTCCAGAGATACCATTGAAACCAGCTTCTGGAATCTATTCCTCACGCAACTTCTCTACGACGACCCAGAGCCCGAAAATGCTCAAGAATTTCGGCGTCGCTGTGTTGAGCTCGGCTTTCACGGTTGCTGGTTAGTCGCGGAGACCTGGAAGGGCGGAGACGCCTCCGAATTCGTTGAAGAGAGTACAGCTGAGGCCATTCCGTTCTTGGCCAAGCATGCCCACCGATTCAAGTTATCCGCGTGAGTACATGTATGGCCATGATCGAGACCTCGTTGGAGAGGGCTCGACCCGGCGAGACACAACGAGCCGCTCACGCCAGAGCTCGGGGTCCAGCGGCGGCCCTTTCGCCGATAGGTTTTGCGGCAGCAGGCGGCCACGATCAGGCAGTCAGGTGCATTTATGAACGAAGAAAAAGACGTCGCCGCACTGTGCGCAGCACTGGATGCCCTGCCGGACGACGAGTCTCGGCTGCCCCTTTTGATTGAACTGCTCGGCTTGGATGGACACCAGCGCCACGAGGACATCGTGTTTGACCTTGGGCTTCTCGGCAATCCTTCTGCTATCCCGGCAATCGTCAAAGCCATTACAGCCCCTTTTCCGTACCTAGAACAGTATGCGTCTGGCAATGTCGTCTTGACGGTGGCGGTCATGGGCGTAAGCCGTACGCCGGAAGTTTGAGGCAGCGCGATACCATCGCACGATGAGCTACTACGTGCTTGGACTCGCTGAAGGGCCACTTAGTGAAGATCTTGCTCCGCTGTCCGAGCAAACGCGAGTACCTCCACGCGCTCGTTTTCTTGAGGGCTATCTGAACGAGATCGCTCCAGCGTTTCAAGAATTCTCCGACCGGGGGGAAGACATCCTGAGGCTGCACAGCTTTGCAAGCATCTCACCCGATCAATTCGAGCGGGCGAAGGGCACTTGCGATCGACTGAGGAAGTCACTCTCTGCCAGGCCGGATGCTTGGAGGGTCCATTTGGGCACGATCAAGTTTCCCGGCCAAGCAGAGAAGCCGTTTGAGCCGCTCGTGGTCAGGCGGCGAGCATTGACGATCATCGACCGAATCGAATGGCTACTTGATAGAGCCCGCGATGTTGAAGGAACTGTCGTCTTTGCTGGTGGCGCTTGGTATGTTCCGCTTTGCGGAATCAAACTTCCCCCAGGCACGGTCCACTATTCCTAGTCCGCAGTCGGGCACCTATTGCGTCACTGGCCGGCTTACCCAGATTGGAGGTTCTCAAGATGGGATGGGTCAGTTTGCGTAGCACATGGTGATCCCGTCTTGACGGCAGTCGCCGATCGGGCTGCCGACGGCACCCAGCGATGCGGCAGCAGTTCGGCGACGCGACTGGCCGGCTGTGTGGGCAGGCGCTTGAGGACGTCGCTGAGGTACGCGTGCGGCTCATGTCCATTGAGCTTCGCTGACTGGATCAAGCTCATGATGGCCGCGGCGCGCTGGCCTGCCCGTAGCGATCCCGCGAACAGCCAATTCGATCTTCCGATGGCGATTGGCCGAATGCGTGTTGATTGCCGCCGAAAATTGACCCTCTAAAGCCAGTAATTTCCGTCTAAGACTGACCCACGTAAAACTCTACCCTGCTCATTTTTAAAGCAGGGGATCCTAGGAGTGATAGACGTGGCGACATTGAGTGTCATCAGACGCTGGGCCCTGCGCGAGCAGATGTCCATTCGCGAGATAGCCAGGCGTACAGGCCTGTCTCGCAACACCGTAAAGAAGTACCTGCGTGCGGGCGAAGAAATGCCGCGCTACGCCAAGCGGACGGGCTCAAGCAAGCTCGATCCCTATGCCGAGAAGCTCGCGACCTGGCTCGCGATCGAGGCAACCAAATCGCGGAAACAGCGGCGCAATCTGCGGCAGATCCATACAGCGAAGATGACGACTGCATTGCTGGATCGATTGACACATCGGTGCCACATCCTGGAGACCGGGAACGACAGCTTCAGGTTCAAAAACAGTTCTGCGCAGCCTCAACCTAAAAAGGAGAACACCAAGCACTTATCCACACCGTGAAGCCTTCAGGCTCACAAAGCGAGTGGGTCAGTATTCAATGGAAATCTAGGGTCAGAGATCGGCGGAATCCAACAACTGTGATGACTCGAAGAATTTTTCGTGATCTTCAAGGTGGCAGTACATGAATCTCTCGAAATCCTGATTGCACAGTTGAATATCGGCCGGGTCGAACTGGCTCCTGTAGTCGCTCTCAAACACCTTCTCATCTGCGTACAGGGCGCCGTGGTAATGATCATCCGCCCATACGACTTCATGCTCCGTTCGACCAGGTGCAAGGTGCAGAAAATAGAAGTGGCAATACTGCTGGTCGGAGATGAACGGGATCAAATATCCATCGCTCACGGGGCATCTGACGGGTGGTTTTTTTACCTCGAAGAACCCGTCGTTCATGCTTCGGAATCTCGTCCAAAGCTGCGGCGATTGCATGAGCAACAAGAAGCTCGATGGAAGAAGGAGCTTCAAGCCTGCGCAGGATTCTTGGAGTTTTCGCAGGTCGTTCGGAATTTCGCTGCCTTGCCTCTGGCCCATGTGCTGATCGTGAGAAGGTTTCCACTTCAACCATGCAAATGGCTGCCCTGGCGGAGGTGTTTTTCTTCCGAGTTGGCTCATATCGGTTTTGAAACGATCGTGCCCAATCGCCCCAAAGTGCTTGGCCTCCCAAGGGTCCATGCGCCTCTTCTCAATCTCCGATTGAAGGATTTGCCACGCGTCCTCGGTCAGATTCTGCGGCTGCAAGCACAACAATTCCTCGGTCTCCAAATGTTCATAGTGCTGCCTTAGATGGGCGATGTTGGTCACGGCTGCTTCCTTACTGGGCGCTCTAATGGGATGACTGCTTCTGGCCGAATAGCGAGGCTGGCGACCAATGTTCAATGCCTTATCTGCGCGCAGTCTCGGCCGGGGCTTTCTCTTGTTCACCACTTGCGGTCAAGACCTCTTTGGAGAACGACGCAAGTCCTCGAGCATCTAAGTCCGTACACTCAACCCATCTGTACCCCCCGTAACCGTCGGGTTCCTTGTGCAATGCAGCGGCGAATGCCGTTGCTGCGAC